>Ga0136560_1000026_pt1 | contig 46112 bp, 28 predicted proteins | sample AntRauMeHopE1497_FD_104925 | JGI IMG/M metagenome (GOLD analysis project Ga0136560, IMG submission 104925) | Saline lake microbial communities from Rauer Islands, Antarctica - Metagenome Hop E1 #497 | ecosystem: Environmental > Aquatic > Non-marine Saline and Alkaline > Saline | place... | reverse complement strand
TGAGGTGGATGAGCAGGTCCGGTCGCTTGTTGGGTGCGCCGTCCTGGTCGGCACCGAAGATGAGCTTACCGTCTAGCCAGTGCTTGGGCTCCGCCTCGACGTCGAGTCCTGCGGCCTTCGCTGTGTGTCGGGCCGCGAACGTGGGGAGGCACACTGCTGGCGGCGGGCGCCAGGATCACACCGAGCACGAGCACGCAATGGAGCCGCGGGCCCGCCACCTGGCCGTTGTCGCACGCGGACAGTTCCGTCCCGGTTTTGCGGCCGAAGTTCCCCGTTGGACTTTCGCCCTCCCTCACACTGCTTGGTCATTCGCACTTTGTCTCGCCAGCTCGCTCCACCACGACGAAGCCCCCACCTTCGTACCGGCCCGGGCCCGCGCCAGACCTCGAGGGCATGCGGATGGTATCATCGACCGGCAGGAGGTCCGGCTTGACTCGCTGACTCGCTCCTGGGGCAGCCATGTGCCTGCGGCCTCGAGACCCGAACTCTGCGCTCGCGTCCTGGCTGGCCGATTTATGGTCGCGCTCGGCGGCGTCAAACCACGAGGGGAGCACCCTGCCTCGCTGCGCAGCCACAGCTGCTTCTCCTCGCTCCACAGCTTGGAGCACAATGTCGTGCTTCCGCCCGAGCGTCGGCCCGCGCCCGCGCGCAGCGTCCGAAGCCCTTGATCGAGGATCCCCCGGAAGCGGCCAGTTCCTCACGAATGGCATCTCCTCGATAAATCCCGCGTTCCACACGCCCGGCGGGAGTGTCCAGCGAGCTTCTGTGGCGCCCCCTGACGTTCTGGCCTGCCGCATTGCCGCCTCGATCGCTTCGGCTTCGTCGTCCCGAAGCTGCCTCCCCACGCCGGATTCCGCCATTGCTCGACGTACAGTCTCTGTCACTTGTCCGCTCCGGTTGGAGTCCCGCTGGCCGCGCAATGCTGCCTTGGCGGTTCCGCTCGCCGAAAGCGGCCTGGAGGCCGGACGCCGGCCTGCTCGCGACCCCAGCTGGCTCCTGGAAGTCGAGGAGGCGCCGCGCGACGACGTCCTCGAGCCAAGGCCGTGCCGCTCACCACCGCGGCGGCGGGAGGAAGTCGACACGGCTGCACGCGGGAGCGACGAATCCACTTCGTACAGCACCGAAGTGGCATGGCCCGGCCTGCCTGGTGAGCCCTTTGTGACGGTCGAGCGCATGCGCTGCACCCCGGGCCCGGTCGCCGGGAGGCGGCCGGGAGGGGCCCGGGACGCACGCCACTCCGGGCTTGCCTCGGCATGGTGGCCTGAGCGCTTGGCAGCGGGCTTCCGCAGCCCAAGGGCCTCCGCTGCCGCCGCCGGGAGGCGGGAGTCCAGGGTCATCCGGGCCTCGCGCGCCTCTCTCTGCAGAGCCGCCTTGGTCGGGTCGTCGACTCTGCCCTGCAGCCGCACCTGCGGCTGAGAGTAGAGAAACGGGTCATAGCCTGTCTTTCCGCCGCCTGCTGTGTCGACAAACACGGCCCCGTGCTCGGCCTCGCGGTTGTACGCGTCGCTCAGCTCCACCCGCTGACGACGGCGAATCTTGACGGGAACGCGCTCCACGTGCGAGACGATGGCCTCGGACAGCCGGCCGGCGACCCGCTCTTCCCACTTCGTGTGCAGCTCCTCCAGCTGTCGCCGCTTGCCGCGCTCGTGCCGGACGAGCGTCTCTCTATCGATGCGCCGGCACATGGCGGAGCCGGCCTCGAGGGACTCCAGCATCCCGGCAAAGCGGTTGTCAGACGCTGCCTTTCTCTGCGCACGCATTGCCTCCAGCCTCGCACCCTCGCGCAGCTTCTCCTCTGCCTCTTCTGCCTTGTGCTGAAGATGCCGTGACACAACAAGCCGGCGCCGCCGTGTGTCCTCCTTGTGTCGCTCCCGCTTGACCCGCCGGACGGCAAGCTCCTGCTGCTGCTTGTGGATGGTCTGCTCGACGAGGCGCACGGCTTCGCTGCTGCCTTGAGACACCGCCATGGGGCCGGAAAGGGGGTCCCCTCGCTGCCGCCCAAACCGCGCCGGAGATGCAGCGGAGTGCTTGCCCTCGGCAGGGCTGTGGGGCCCGCTGCCACTTCCCTCCCGTGCCAGCGACGCGTCTCGGTCTGCAGCAATAGTCGGACCCTGCTGCCGGCGAGCAGCCCCACCCTTGCTGCCGCTGCCATGCCCACGCCCGTCGCCATCGTCATCGCCGTCGCGCGGGGAGAGCAGCGGGTGGTCCCCGTCGATTCCACGAGCGCCCGCATCCGAGGTACCCCTGTCAGCGCCCCTGAGGAGCTGTGCTCGGTGCCCGGTAGCCTCCCCTGCGCCGGAAAGTGCCCACCACGATCCCCTGGAAGTAACGCCGTCAGCATTTTTCGAACGCTGGCCCGACGATCGGCCCGCGTGGTTGTCCAACGGCATAAAGCCGCCCGTGGGACCCACCTGAAGCACGCCGATGGCTGCTTGCGTAGGCGGGTCAGTCGCAGAGGCTGCTGCATCGCTGCCCATGACAGCGCCCGACCGGAGGGCTGTCCCCGCCCACATCCCCTTGCCTGATAGTGGCAGCGACGATCTCCTGGTACCACGCGAGACGATGTTTGCGGCCTTCCTGCCCCGCCGGGTTGATGGTGAGGGACTCGCCTCCGCTGGGTCCTCCATTGCCTCTACGCTGCGGCCTCAGATCAGACGACAAGACGAAGCCTGGCGCGGCAATCGGCGCGGCGGCGCTGCCCTGCCACAAGCTCGCAGGGCGACGCTCAATTGCCCGCGCGGAGCTGGAAGATCTCTGTTTCGGCACCACGGGGCGCCCACGCTGCCGCTAAACCGAGTCTCACACGTTGCGCTGGTGGCGTGGACTACCCCGCAGTTGTCGGTCGCACTCGGCCGAGGCTGGACCGCCGGTGGCGCCCGACCATTCAACGGCAGCGCGCAGAGCCGTAGTTGCAGAGCCAATCACGTGGCTTATCTCGCGTCTGCAACGGCGGCCATCAGGTCACCCCCGCCCATGATTATATCGAATGGATGTGGGGCACTGTGTTGCAGTTGAGCGGGCCGTCGTCGAGGGCTCCACGGGGACTTTGCTGTTCGTCGCGCGGTCACTCAGCGGCCCGAGCCCTTCGGTTCAGGTGCTGCTGGTGGATGCCGACGGGTTACAGGCTTCGGGGGAATGGGCAATGCAGTGCGTGGAGCCGGTACAGCACCTTTCGCTGTCAAGCTTGCCTCAGGGTGCCGACGGCTCAATTCGATGCGAGCTCGTTGTGCTACCGAGGCCAGCGTCGGCCATCGTGGCTATCACTCTCGCTGGTACTGACAGGCAAGGCTGGTGGAGCCTGAGCGCTACCGAGGTGCTGTGGGCCGCGCTGCCTTCGCGCCTGGACGCCCGGTGTGCCTGCGGGCTCCCAAACTCCGGCGGCGGCGTAGCAATCGGGGGCGGAGGGGGGCTCACAGTCTGGAAGCGGCGCGAGCGTGCAGTGGAGCACCCACCGCCACGGAATGGGGAGGGTGAGGTCCTGAGGGCGGACGTGACGGCCCGTTGGCCGGGCGGAGGGAACTGCCTGCTCGCTCTGTCGCGCCCGCTGGGCGCAGAGCCTCCGCCGGTGGTTGAGGGCGGAGCTGCTGCCTGGAAGCGAAACGACCTGGGGACCAGCGGCGACCCGCGAGCCTTGGGGGCGGGTGACGCGTGGGCTGGCGTGACCCCCTGGGTCGTGGCGTGGCATGGCTCCGGCACGGGACTTCGGGCAGCGCCGCGTGGGGTAGAGCTGCGCCTTGAGGCCCCGTCCAAGGCTGGCGCAATGTTCATGGGCGGCAGCGTCTTGGCGAAGCGGTCTCTTGAGCCGCTCCCGACGGCGCGCAGGCGATGGATCGACGCGCGACCGCTGCCCCAGTCAGCGTGGTCGCACTGGGGAGTGTGTGCCGTGATGGAAGGCGGGGTTGCCATCATCGACGCCGCCCGGGCGGTCGGGGGCGCGCACAGGTGCCTCGACCCGAGCGCCGAGTCTGCGACGCCGGCTTGGCTCGCTGTCAGCGTTGTCACGTGGCTCGCCTCTTCGCTGCCAGTGCCGCCGGGCGCTATTCCCTGGGCGCGGAAGCTCCGGGCGAAGACAGTCGATGCCGACCTGACCGACGGGAGCATGCGGGTCGTCGTGGGGGCCCAGCAGCGGCGGGGCGGGGGTGCGAGCCCTGCCGCAGACGATGAGCACTGCTTGACCGTGGCATGCTATCGGGTGACGGCGCTTCCCGACGCCGCGGGGTCGGGCTGCGGCCGCGTCGTGGCATGGGTGGCGAGGCCCGACCCATCCGCAGGCCGGGGCCGGGCGGCTCCGGGCGCCATCACCCGAGCGTTGGATGCCGGGCGTGCCGCACTGGTCCGCCCGCCCCCGCTGTCCGGCGGGCTTGCGAGGGCCGCCGCTGCGTCGCCGGCCGTGGACAGCGCCGGCAAGCACTGCGGCCTGGCTCCGCCCGGGCTTCAGCGGTCGCTGGACCTCTTCGGCGCTCTGGACAGGCTTGACCGGACAAGTTCTGCGCAAGCAGCGCCCACGCTTGCTGTCCGCCCCGAATCCCGACGCGGCAAGCAGGCGGCTGCGGCAGCCCCGGCCGTGACGTCGGCCACAACAACGCCGTGGTCCATCAGCCAGGGCGGAGGGCAGCTGCCGCTCGTCGCTTGGGCGGGGCACCGGCGGTGGGCGGCGGTGACACCCGCGGGGGTCTGGCTCGGCGGGATTGGCGAGGAGTGGACTCGGGTGCCAGCATCGGCACTTCACCCAGGCAGCGGCTCCCGACCACCGGAGGCTCCAGCGCCCTCTCTGGCACACCGCAGCTCCCGTCCCCCGGGCCTGCGGCTGGCAGACGCTGCTGCCATGATTGCCGATGCAGCCAGAGCCATTGCCATGGGGCTGCGCGCCACGTCGGCATCGATGATGCGAAAGCGCCTTTTGCGAGCGGCCGATGGCCTTGCAGCGCCTTCCCGCCCGGCGCCTCGCTCGGGGCGCATGCGTCGTCGTCGCGGGACGCTCGGCCTTCCCAGCGCCGCCGCCCTGCTTCCAGCGCTTCCTGCTCCACCACGGCGGGCCCGGGGGCCAGAGGCAGTCAGGCCGCCCCTTCTGGGGCCTCGGCAGCCGGCAGGCCACGATCACCCGCCGCTGACGGCCGGCCCGGTGCGAGTCACTGGATCAGGTCTCAGGCGTTTGGAGGGTGCCTGCAGAGCCATGCGGACCCCTGCCTCGCTTGAGGCGGCCTCGCTGCTAGGAATCCCGCTCGGCCAAGGCGGGGCCCTTGCCGTCCCAGGAGGCCGTGTCGTGATTGCGAGGCACGCTTCAGTGCCAATGCCGGTGCAATGGACGGCCCCCGTTCAGATCAGGCTCCCCGCCGCAGCGTTCTACGGACTCACCCTGCGCGGAGACGAGGCCGCGGCGGCCTGGCGAAGGGACCTGACAACCAGGCTGAGGGGCTCGTGGGGGGCTGTCTGGGCACCACCAGGTGCGAGGCTCAGGCTGGGCCGCAGCGCCCTGGGCCGCCTTGTTCGGCTGGATATGTCAGGCTCGACCGCCATGACCAAAGACAGGCGCCGCCTCGCATTCTTGGTGGCAGAGGCAGAGTCGGGGGGCCGCAGCGTCTCTGGGGACCGCAAGGGCTGGACTGGCGACACAGCTGCCGTCGCGGAGGAGCGGGCCTGCCAGCTGCCACATGCATCGCCGCTTGGTGAGGCATGGAAGGACGCTCTCGCTCATGTCGTGACCGAGACGACTCAGGCTGCAGCTCCCGCGCCTCGTGCGGGCCCCGCGACCTCCCAGCAGCTGCTAGCGGAGCTTGCCGCCAGCCTTGGCCAGCTTGGTTGACCATCGTGCTCCGAGCCTGCCTACGATGCCCCGGGCGTATGGTGGGTCAAAATTGGTCGTCGGGCCATTTGCTTGCTCTGCGACTCGGCGCAGCCAGCCGGCCACACGCGAGCGAGCGGCGTCGAGCACCAGGCGCGTGGGGCTTCCGGCCGAGGTGCCGGATGGCGGGCGGCCAGTCCATGCTGCACAGGGTCGGGCTCGTCAAGGCTTCGCTGGCGCACCCAGCGGAGCTGCTCAGGCTGCTCGAAGCAGGGACCTTCGACGACCTGATCGGGACGCCGTTGGAAGAAAGCATGAGGGAGTGTCCGTGCGGCCACTCGGAGCAGCAGCATGCTGCCGTGGCGGCGCTTCCGCCGTTGTGGAAAGTCCTTCGGTCGGTCTCCGGCGACCCAAGCCTGGCCCTCGCGAGAATTGGCCGCCGCGTGGCGGCTGGTATTGTGACAGGGCGTGGTACATCATCGGCTGCATGTCCATCGCTCGGGTGGCTCCTGGAAGGCTGTGCGATGGCGTGCACAAGCAAAGGCTGCAAGTGCGCCGAGGCTGCAGCTGACGCCATCGTTGAGGCACTGCAGCGGCTGGAAGGGGCATCCCTGTTGTCCGCAATCATGCAGCTCAATGACAGCGTCTCGGCGCGCGACGGTGTGGTCTCGTTCGACGACGTGATGGAGCAAGGTGTCGGCCCGGCTCGGGCGGCGATGCTCCGCACGCACGCCTTCGTGCAAGCAGATGCCAAGTCGTGGGAATACGCCAGTCGATACAGACACCCCAGGCGGAGTGTGGAAGTCACTGCTGCACCTCCTGAAGCACCTCCGGTCCGCGGGGCCAGCCTCGGGCCAACTCTGCCCGCCTTAGCGCCGTATGCCAGCGGCGGTGCGACTGCTGCGGCGCGCATCCCCATCTCCCGGGCGGGCGACTCCGCCGGCAGCGTGGGGGAACCAGCCATGGGCCGGGAAGGTGAGGCTGCCGCGACCTTGCCAAGTGCGCCCGACGGGGTCGAAACGTGGTTCTCGCGGGTTGCCTGGACGCACCAGGCCTTGGACCGCCGGCTGCTTCGGCCAGCCCTGGTGCTGTGTGACATTGACGACACCGCCATGCCCACGCTGAAGGATCACGGGTTCCCGTCCCAGGGTGCGCTGTGGGCCGACAAAGCGTACCCAGGGTGTGCTGCCTTCCTGAAGGGGCTACGGCGAGGCCACCAGGGCGCTGCAGTCGGCGGGCGGGTCGTGTTCGCGACAGCGCGGCCGCTGCTTCTGCGGCAGCTTTCCACGCGGCAGGTCCACCGTGCCGAGCTCGGCCCGGGTACCGTCATGCCGGGGACGCTCCTGAATATGCTGGCGGGGGCGAGCAGTCATGCGCCAAAGGTGGCCGCAACGGTGCGGGCGATCTCAAACTCCCCGTGCTCCCGTGTGGTCCTGATCGGCGACACCGGCCAGGCAGACCCGGCGTGGCACCGAGAACTCATGGCTGGCCCGGCTCGGCCTTTCATCCACGCGGCCCTGGTGCATGACGTCAAGGGGTGGTGGTCGCAGGCCGGCGCAACCTCGCTGGAGGCTCGCAGGGCGTCCGTTTCCACAGGCGGGCCGTACGTCTTCGACGGCTACGTGGAGGCTGCGCTTGTGGCGTGGCAGCTGGGAGCGCTGTCCTTGAGGTCGCTGGTCCGCGTGCTCGGGGAGTCGTCGGCCTGGTTCTCCGACATGCTGCGACCGCTCCTGGGAGAGGAAGCAGCGAGCCGCGAGGCCTGCAGCTCGCTTGCGGCAGTATTGCGGGGCTGGTCGCGGGAGGAGCGGGAGGCTGAACCTGTCGTTGCTGCTGCGGCCTCAACAGCGAGCGACGGAGGCTTCTTGACGGCTCCGGCCGGCCCGGGCGAGAAAGTGTCGACGGCTGCACGCGAAGCCGTGCCAAGAGCGCCTGGCTCTGCAGCAATGGTAAGGCAGGAGTCGTGTGCGGACACACCGGGCCCAGGGCCTTCTGCTGCCGCGGCGCGTTGTGCCAGCGTGGACCAGCACGCGAAGGAGTCGTCCGTGGCTGGCGATCGCGCATGGTCGGGGTCGATGCGCCCGTTGTCGTGGCGCGAGCTTCGGGCGTCGTACTGGGAAGGGCAGAGGCCGCTAGCGGGCATCGCGGACGGGAGCCTCCCGGCCATGAGTGCGGCTGCGGAAGTCGCTGCCACGGCGGAATGGGTCCTGGGGATGGCATCCGTCGCCGAGTCGGAATGTGCTGATATCCTTGGTGGCGGCGATGCGTCGCTCGCAGTGCTGTGCTTCTGCTCCGGCTCTGCCGGCGCCGACTTCCGCAAGGTCCCGCCCTGGCTCCGGGCGCGTTGCGCCGAGTTTCAGGCGGCCGTAGCGCGGACGCTTGTGGCATTGTGTCAGGTTTCTGAGGACCGCTGATTCGTGACCCGCTCGTTGCCCGGTAACACTTTGCCATGCCCCTTCACATCACGGCACACCCATCACCTTCGGCACCTTCTTCGTCGTCACCGCTGCCTGCATCCACGTCTGCGTCGTCGTCATCAGCCTCCTGCTCCGGCGCAGCGGTGGGGGAGCCGGCGTCGGTCATAGCTGCCAGGGTGGCGTCGTCGTCGCCCTTGCTGTCGGGAGTGGCGGGCCGGGGAGTCGACGCTCCATCCTCGGCAAGTGGCTCCGCGGACAGGGGACCCTGCGCTGCCGAGCTTGGCGCGGCGTGCTCCGCACTGGCTGACTGGGCGGGCATCGGCGAGCCGGAACCGGTCGAGGCGGGCACCGGGGGCAGCTCTCCTGCGCGGACGACCTCGGAAGGAGGACCCTCACTCGTGGCGGCCTCCTCGTCCGGCTGCGATGTGTCACTAGCATCGCCGGCATCGTCCCCGTCGCGATCACTGGCCGGGGCCACGGCCTCCGGCGCGAACAGCGGCTGCAGCTCTGCGCGCATCGAGGCCTCAAGGCCGGCCGAGGCTGCCTTGAGGCACTCCCAGGTCTCGTCCCACAGGCCAGCCTCGTCAGCACCTCCGCCGCCGAGGAGCCGGTCGGCGGCTGCAACCATCAGGACGTTCTTGAGGCCCTGCAGGGTGGCCTCTTGCACGGCGTCCGGGGCGTGGACAGAATTCTCCGCGCCCGGAGGTGCCTCCTCCGCGGCCTCGGCGGCGTCGGCCGCGAGGGCGCTCACCAGGGCCTTCCACAGATCCCGTGCTCTGGGGTCGGTCGGGCGCTCTCGCATCGTCGTCAAGACAGCACGGCAGCACACTGACACGGACTCGGCCGCGAGGTCGGATCCCCCGGGCAGGATGGCGATCCACCAGTGCGCCGGCGCCTCGCCTGGCGACGAGGAGGTCAGAACCGACTTGATCAGGTGAGCCAGCGGGGCGCACGGGGACGCCTCGGCGGCTTGGTCACCGCTTCGCATCCCCTCTGCCATTGCGCTCGCGGCCTCAGCGACAGCCTTGACGAGCGTGAGCGCCTCGTGCGCCATCGCCCATGCGAGCTTCGACTCGCTTGCGAGCTCCTCCTGGCCTGCCGCGGATGCCGGGTCGTCCTGCCGCGCAAACCAGGCGGCAGCAGAATTGGCTGCCTCTTGAGTCGACCATGTTGCGGCCTGGAGCACGAGAGCCCACGCTGCGCGCCAATCGCCCGCGCCGTCAGCGCTGGCCGCGGGCAGACCTGCCAAGAGCCGCGTGATGATGCGGCAGGCCTCCCAGCCGACGCGACGGCGAAGCTCGAACACCGGGTGGCCCATCGCCCTGGCAGCGACATCGGCGTAGAACGGCAGCCCGCGCGCGCCCCCGGCCTTGGAGAAGGCAGCGATCAGCGACGCGGCCTCGGAGCTCCCGTGCTCCGGTCGCCGGGCGAGGCGCTGGTCCGCGGCGATGCCCAGCCAAGCCGCCGATGCCGCAACAAAGGTCTCGGGCGCCGCTGTGGTCAGCGCGGGGGCGAAGAACCGAACGGCACGCGCAGCACTGTGCGGGCCGCACGCCTCCAGGGCTTCTGCCGCCAGGGAGGCCGCGTGCCACGCGGCAGGGGCCGCAAAGAACCGGCTTCGGCACCGGCACAGAACGTCCCAGGCCAGGGTCCAGAACCCTGCATCAGTGACGTACCCAGCTCCGGCCTGCATGAGCATCCCCACCCCGACGGCCGTACGGGGAGCAACGACGTCCATTGCCGTGTCCGGCAGCGCTGCGATGGCCGCAAGCATCGGAACGACGACGACGCGCACCAGCTCCACCGCCTGTTCCGGACCCGACGCGTCCGCAGCGTCGGCTTGCGCGTGCCCGTCCGGGCCCGATGCTGCAGCGCACCAGCGCGCGAGGATCCTCGCGTTCCGCTTCCGCGCTGCCGGCACGGCTGGGTCGGCGCGCGCCGTCATGCGGGTCGCGGCCAAGAGCACGAGCGTGGCAGCGCGCTCCAGCAAGAAGCCGGCCTCGGAGGCAACCGGTCGCGTCGTTCTCACGCGGCCGTCGCGGAGCGACGGTGGCCTGGCTGCAGGCGCGGAAGGGGTCTCCCGGCGCCGGCCTCTGGTCTCGGACGACATCGCGGCCTCGTGGAGCCCGTCGCCGGGCCACCAGGCCGCGGGCGGACCCAGACTGCTAGCACCTGCTGCGACATCGCCGCCGCCATCTGAGGGCTCGGTGGCCTCGGCCGCGACGACGTCACCCTCGGTGGTGTGCGATGCGACGTCTCCCAGCGCGGCTGCTGTGCCTTCCCTGCGCCGCCTGGAGGGACCGATGCGCTCGATACAGTCGGCAGCCTCGGCAAGCACGTCAAGGAGAGGCCTGCGCCAGATTTCTGGCCGACAGGCTCCGCCGGGGCGGAGGGAAGCCTGGCCGAGGACCTCGACGCAGAGCACGGCGGACGAGAGCGTGGCCTGGGCTCCCGAGGACGTCGGTGCGGCCGAGCCGCTTCGCTCCTCGCGGGACCGTGCCGGCGAAATGGCGCTGGCAAGGCCAGCCAGAGCAGACCTCGAAGCCGCCGCCACGAGCGCCTCGAGAGCGCCATCCGGCAGCGTGTCCCCCAGCGGCCCGTCCCCGAGTGCCGCGGCCTCCGCGGACCCGGGCACGACCACGCGGCCGAGAGCGTGAGCGGCCCGCGCGCATTCCGCTGCGATGCTGGCCGCGACCGCCGCGTTTGACGACCTGTGCCCGGCCTGCGCCGGCGCCGGTGCGTCCGCCCCGAAGAGCATGGAGAAAAGGCCGGAGCGCGGCCCTGCCTTCCGGGTGCCGTCGCTGTCATCGCCGTCGCTTTCGCCTTCGGCTCCAGACCCGACCGGCGAAGCCCCGGCCCCCGAAGCGACTTCAGCCGCGGCCCGGGACGCGGCTGCGCCCTGTCTTGGGCGGGCGTGCTCACCTCCGTCCTGCTCATCGCTGTCGTCGTCGCTGAGGTCGGTCCACTCGCCACCGGCCAGCCCGTGGGCGCCAGAGCTTCGATCGCCGACGCCGGCCAGCGCTGACGAGGACGCGCTTCCGGCGTCCTTGGTCCAGGCGTGGGATCGCAGGGAAGCGAGCAGCTCATCCGTTCGCTCGTCCGCAACGCTGTCCTCGTCGTCGCCGTGGAGCACGGCAGCTGCTGCCACGGCCTCTGCCCGCTCGAGCAACGCCGAAACCAGCGCGGCGGCATCCTCCCCGGCCTCACCCTGCGGCCACTCCACCGCCCCGTTGTCCTCGCCTGCCGGGCGGGCACCGAGCTCGGTCGCGAGGCAGGACGCTGCAGCCTCGGCTGCGCGCGGAGCAAGCGCCCTGAGCCCGGCAAGCGCCATGAGCGCGCGCTGCTCTGCCGAGTCCCACGGACGGACCTCGGAGGCCATGCTCCACCCGTCAGCAGCAGGGCCGCAGAGCATCGCCCGCCTGCGCGGGCCGACGCGCTCCGATGCCACCTGCCGCGCGAAGCGCACCCACGCGGCCGCGAACCGACGGTCGCGCGTGGCCATCGCGGTAGCGGCAACGCTCGCCGGGGAGGCGCCGCCGACCCAAGCCAGCGCGACGGAGAGCGATGCCGCCGCACGCCTAGCAGCGGCGGCGGCCCTGGCGTCCGGGTCGGCCCCGACCTTGCCGCCTGCCCCCCGGGCCGGGCTCGCTGCCGCGCCGTGGACCCCGAGCCCCGAGCTGTGGATGCTTTCCATGCTGGCGCCGCGGGAGCGACGGCGCTGTTGGGCCATCACCGCAGTCGCCAGCTGCTCGATAGGCCGCCTGATGCGCTTCGCGGCCTTGGTCACCCTGCCGTCCGCCGCACGCGTGCCCTCAAACCGCTCTGAGGGCAGCCTCCTCCCGTCGGGCGCCTCGATGTCCTCGAACCCGACGTCGGCCGCCGACAGCAGCGCGCCTCCTCCTCGGGAAGCGGCCGCCGCCACCTCTGTCCCGCCCGCACCTGGTACGGCCTCTGCGGGCTGCGAGAGGGCCGAAGCGCGAGGTGCCGCGTCTGGTCCGCCCGCGCGGGCTCCAGGCGGAACGCCTGCTGCTGCCCTGTTCAGAGGACTCGAGTCGTGCCCGGCAGCGCGGCCGGCACGACCGGCCGGCGACCCGAGCGAGTCGCCTGACGCGACAGCGCTCGGCCTGGCAAGGATTGGGCTGAACATATCGGCTGGCAGCGAGTCTGCGGCCTGAAGGTCGCCCATGGCAGCGATGACGTCGGGCCACGCCTCCCGGACGCTGGCGCGGTGCGTGGCCAGCAGCTGGCAGAGGGCCCGGACCGCAAGGACGGCGCGCCGGAGCACGAACGCCCCGGGAGCCGTGGGCGGCGGCGCCCACGGCAGCCCCGTCTCCGGGTCGCTGACCGGCCGCTGCGCCAGCGCACCAGCGGCCGGAGCCACCCCTGGTGGAGCCAGGCCCTGCGTGGCGCCGGCCGACTGGGGGAGCCCGCCGGCCGCAGCCGCCGCCTCCACGGCAGCGGCTCGTGTCTCGCTGCTGCCCGGCCTTGCCGGGCCCGGCGCCGTGCTCCTGGCGTGCCTGAGTGGCGCATCGCCGCCAAGCAGCGGCTGGCCGCCCCTCTCGCCGGCGGGCTCGGAGAAGCTCGAGGACGCCCTGGAGACGCGGCCGGCGGACCGGCTCCTGGAGGACGCCCTTAGGATCCGGTTGGGGCTCCTGGCGCGGCCGCTCGGCACCGTCCGGGGGCGGACCATCGTGGCCGGGACGGCGGAGGGCGCCCGGACCACCCACGCGTCCAGGGCCGCGGCCTCCCTGACCGAGCGGCGGGCGAAGCCCGCGGCAGCGGAGATGGCCCGGTCCAGCAGCGTCTGCTGGCCGCGGAGCGCAGAGGCCAGCGCGAGGTGCCGGATGCCCTCGAGCGCGTGCCGCAGCGTCTCCTCCGACTGCGTGGACTCGCACGCCGACGCGATGGCTGCTAGGGCGCCGTTCCCGATGACCGCCAGCATCTCGCCCTCGTGCGCCCCCGCGGGTGCCTGCCCGGTGGCAAACTCGCTGACCCGGAGCTGACGCCGGAGCACGCCGTCCCAGTGGTCCCCTAGCGCGGCCAGCCGCTTCTCGCGGGCCTTTGCGGCCTCTTCCGCCTCGGCTCCCGTGCTGGCACCGTTGGCCGCGCCGCCCGCGCCCGTTCCATCGGCTGATGTACCCCCGGCATCCGAGGCACCGGACCCGCCGGCAGCGCGGCCCGAAGCCGGCGCGTGCCCGTCGGCAGCGCCCGCCGCGGCCGGCCGGGCAGCGACCTCCGTGGCGTCCGAATGGAGCGCCAGGGGCCGGCGCTGGACGTCGGCGTACACCTCCGCAAGGAGCTCTGCCGGGAGGTCCTGGCCGCCGTTGATGCCCCTGTTGTTCCTGACGAAGTCGTCGAGCGTCATCTTGCGCATGACCTGGTCGTTGTGCTGGTCGGTGGTGAGCATGATGATCGAGTAGGCGAAGACGAAGATCGCGTCCTGGTCCGAGTACGGCCACGGGGACTGCGCGAACAGCCGCCCGGAAAAGTCTTCCATGAGGCGCTCGATCATCTGCGACTCGCCCGGCAGGCGGAACGCCTCCAGGAAGGCCCGGAGCGCGGTGACGATGTTCAGCCCGCGGAAGTCAAACGAGCGGACGAACGCTCCGCGCACGGCGCTCTGGAACAAAGTCCTTGGCTTGCGAGGGTCCGCTCGGGCCGCGATGTACTCCCCGATGTGCCCGCGGTCCAGCCCTGGGCACGTGCGCAAGAAACGCGCCACGTCTCCAGGCCGGAGGGCCCCGTCGAGCGCAGTCACGGGGCCCTCCTCGCCCGGCAACTCCTCTTCTTGATCGTCGGCCCCGCAGGCCGCCCCGTCCGCCGCGGCCGCGGCCCCCTCCATCGCGAGCCCGCCGTCGGCGACCTCGGGCACCGGAAGCACGCCCAGCTGCGTGGCGTAGCGGAGCCACCCCGCGTCGCCCTCGTCGTGCTTGCCGTCGCAGGCGTTGAACCTGGCTGCTGCCAGGGCGAAGCGACGCTTCAGCTGCCGCCGCCGCCGCAGCGCTTCGACACGCGGGTCGCTGCTGTCCGCCCAGCTGGCCGCCGCTGCCATCGGAGAGTCGTCTGGCACGGCGTCTGGGCCGTCCCCCGTCGTGGTGTCCAGTGCCCCGGCCACTCCGGCTCGTGCGGCGAGCTCACACCTGCGCGCGAGGGACTCGAGGACGGCCAGGACGCCCTCGAGAGCCAGGACGTGCAGGCTATTGAGGCGCTCGCCGGAGGACGGCACCGCGTTGCGGGCCAGGGTGCCGGTGAAGATCTCAAAGAGGTTGGTCGAGCGCACGCTGCAGTCGTAGTTGACAAAGATGTCCGCCATGAGCTCGCCGTCGCGGGCAAACTCCAGCAGGGCCTCCAGCGCCAGCTCCCTGTTCTCCGGCGGCGCGTCGCGCGAGTCCACGAGGCTGAGGTGCACCGAGACGAAGAAGACCTCGAGCGGCACCTTCAGGTGCTGCGTGAGAGACGCGAAGAGCGAGTACACCACCCGGAACGTGAGCGCGAGCACCGCGGGCTCCGTCGTGCGGCTATTCTGGACGAGGTTCCGGCAGAGCTCGGCGGTGGCGACGCGCACGAGCGAGGGGAGCCGGCCCATGTCCGCCCCCGCGCTCTCGAGAACCATGTTGACGAGCCTGAGGCCGAGCACGCGGGTGTGAGCAGGCTGCGTCGCCGGCTCGGTGAGCGAGGACAGCCAGGAGAGGAGCTTGACCAGGGCCTTCTCGCCGTATGGCGCCAGCCTGTCCGGCCCCGCCCCCAGCTCGATCGCCTTCCACGTCCCCGCGTCGCCCTTGGCCGGGTGAGGAGCCGGCGCCGCCGGGACTAACGACCGCCCCTGGTCGCCACCTTCCGGCGCCGAGGCGGCGCTCCCGCTTGCGCCGCCTGCCCCAGGGTCAGACCCGCCTTCGCCGGCGGCTTCAAGCCGATCTTCCACCTCATCGGCAATCTCCGGGACGCGCGAGAAGATGGTGAGCACGAGGTGCGCGAGGGTCGACTCTGCCGAGCGGTGGAGCAGGTGCGAGGCGTCCTCAAACCGGCTGATGCGGTAAGCGCTGCCGCACATGTCCCACACGCTCTCGTCCGTGAGCAGCGTGCCAGCCGGGCACCGGATGCAGTTCCTCAGCACCTCAAGGATCTGCATCAGCGTGGTCTCGTCCTCGCGCACCGATGAGGACTCGAACTTGCACCGTGTCGCGGCCGCTGCCACAGCGACGATGGCCTCCCTCGCCCGTGGCACGTCCGGCCGCAGGAACCCGTACAGAAGAAACTTGTTCACAGACGCCAGCGCTGTCCCAGTGATCGGGCCGGACGCCCGCTCCGACACGATGGTGTCGAGGAAAGGCTTCAGGTAGGAGAGGCAGTCAACCCCGGCAAGGTCCTGAAGGCCCTGGAGGCTGTCCTGCACGAGAGCGAAGTCCCTCATCAGAGCAGAAGCAGACTGCGAGGCTCGAATGGTGCGGCGGAACCATGTGGGCGACAGATGATGCCGACGGCCAACGTGGCGAGGCGTCCGCAGCGCAGGCGCGCGCGTCTCGCGCCCAGGGATGGGGCCACGCGCAACGCCTGAGACCAGAGGAGCACCGCCGCATTCTCGCGCTGTCTGCAGCTGGCCCGGGCCCGCCCCCGCTGATGCGCTCGGCACGCCGTGCGCGCACGCTCACCTCAAGCGGTACCTCGCGCTCGAAGCGGGCCGTCGAACCCCACCTGCTGCTCAGCCGCAGCATCGAGACAACATTATGAACCTCGCCCTTGACGCAGCTGACCGCGTTGGCGAGCATACCCGACTCCTGCCGGTGCGGCTGATTGCGGAACGACGCTGCTGGCACTACGAGCCTCGAGAGGTCGCCTGGGGGCTTGGTGGCGCGTCCCCTGCGTGCCTTCAGGGGGCCTCGAGGGAAGAACGGCCGCGGGTGCTGCAGGAGGCACAGGGTGTCCGCGAGCTCGGCGGAAGCAGCGACGCCCACGCAGCTTGCCCGCTCTGCTCAGCCGCTGACAAGCACTCCCGCCGCGCTCACACAGCCCCGCAGAGGTTGTCCAAGAGGAAGCTGCTGCCGCGCACGGGCTGCAGCGCGGCGTCAACGGGCCGCCCGGGACGCGACGGCTGCCAAGCTTGCCGGGCAGCCAATTCTACGCGGCGGCGATGGCCCACGGCGCGGAGGGCAGGTTCGCCGTCACTGTGGCGTCTGTCTTTGTAGCGAGGGACGGCAGCAACAGGCAGCACGCCGAATACGTGGTGCAGGTCGAGTACACCGGGCTGATGTGGCGCTTGCGGCGGAGGTTCCGGGAGTTTGACACCCTGGATCGCCGGCTGCGTCCGCTGGGCGTGACGGCCCCGCTGCCTTCGAAGATCAGCTTTGGCAGGAACAAGCTATCGTCTGGGTTCCTCGAAGAGAGGCGCAGGGGCCTTGAGGCATTCCTCGGGGCGGTGTGCACTCCGGCCTCGTCGACGCGCCCGGCCCCGCCGTGGAAGCTGCCCCCGCTTGACCGCTTCCTGGAGTTCTCGTCACACACTATGGCAATGACTCTGCAGCAGGTCGTCTCCGTTCCGGACGGCGCAGCGGTCCTCGCCTTGCTTCGGGAGGAGGGCGTCGTTGCCGCGCCGGAGCCGCCCAGGAGATCTCGCCGCGCGAGCAGTGTAGCGACGGACGACGCCGCGGCTTCTCTGGTGGGAGACAATCTGTTCGACACGTGGGCGCGGGAGGAGGAAGAGGACGCCGTAGCCGCTGCGTCCGGCGCGCAGGCGGCTGGCGGCTCCCAGGTCGGCGACTCTTGGCGAGCGGCCCGGGCACTGGAAACATCGGAGGCCCTGCTCCGTGAGGCCTGCGAGGCCCTGCAGACGCGAGCCTCGAGCCTTCGCGACTTCCGCTCCGCGCTGCGGAGCAAGGAGGACGCGTTCGGGACGATGCTCGGGGCGATCCAGAGCGAGGTGCTGGACGCGAGGGCGAGGATGAGCCGGGCACTGGAGCGGAGAGACGAGGCCCGGGTGTCCGCGCGGCGGGTGGCGCAGGCCGACGCGGACACCGCGGCAGCCGCTCTCGGCCGCCAGATGGAGCTCGAGTGTACGGTGCGCTCCTTGGCGAGATCCTGCAAGGACCTCGCGTCGCTCTACGCCGCAGAAAGAGGCGCGGAGGGTGGGGCTGCCGATGCGATGCGTGGCGCCGGCATCACCTGGGACGACGGCGAGGACGCCAGCGGCCGCAGGCCATCAGGAGGCAGCGCGCCTGGAGCTGAAGAAGCCGCAACACTGGGCGCGGACGAAGAGGCCGGCATGGGGGCGTCCGGTGCCGCAGCGTCGGCCGGGCACGCCTCGCTCTGGGCAACCTCCGCCGGCTCCCCGATCACATCAGACCATCTGATGCGAGGCATGGCAGACACGGCCATGGCAGGGCGAGACGCAACGACATGTTGGTCGCACGAGTCGGCAAGGCTTCGCGGCAAGGACCTCGAGGGCGCGCTGCTCCTGGATGCCATCTGCCGCGGGCCGGTGCGCTGAGCCACGAATCCCGCGAACCAGGCACCGGGTGCCGCACGCAATGTCCATGAATGCGGGAAAAGCTGGGCTACGTGGCCTGCGCTGGGTGAGCCACACGACAAGCTCGGTGCCCGGCCCCAGATTCCTGCTGCCCACCCCCCCACACATTCATGCACAACGGACAGATCAGCTCAGCGGCACGCGGGCGGCTGCGCGGATCAATGAGAGAGAGAGGGCGGGTGTGATGGGCCGTGGCCGAGGCTAGACAAGAGGCACGGCAGCGACGGCCAATGCACGGGGGCGCACGAGCGCGCCACAATCACGATGCGGTCCGCAAAGCGCGGGGGCAAAGACTCACGCTCAGCATGCCGTACTGGGGGGCTGCAAGCTTGGCGGCGTAGGCCTCCACGAGCGGCTGGCAGTGCTCCGCGGCGTTGACGCCCTCGCGCCTGAAGCATGACACCACGGCATCCTTGAGCATGCGGGTCTCCTCGAGCGCCACCATCTTCTCGCGCACCAGCTGCTCCTTCGCCTCAATCCGCGCGGGGCCCGCGAGGCTGCCCTTGTCGACGGTGCCGTCCTCGTTGTACTCGAACGTAGCCACGCGGGGGAAATACTTGGACACGCGCAGCCGGATCGGCTCATCGAGGGCAAGCTTGTCCTTCATGAAGCGGGCCAGGACGCCGCAGGGATCGTCAGCCGCCATCTTGCGCAGGCCGTCAAGCAGTGGCCGTCGCCGGGCGGCTGGACGGGCTTGCTCGGGCTCTGCCAGCCGTCGCGGCGGCTGATTCCGCAAGGAGTGGTGGCACGGGCATACCCAACAGCATGTGTGGCGATCTAGCCGGGAGGTGGTGCGTCGCACCATGCGGCGTGAGCGTATCGCTTGGACGTTGGCTGCCGCAATCGACGTTCAACCCCTGGTCACACGCGGCTCAAGCCGATCATGCGGTGGGACGCCTTGCGGTCTGGTCGGCAAGCACGACTTGCGTAGCGTCCTTCACTGTGCGGCGGAAGAGCGGCAGCGCTCCCTGCAGCCGGGCCGAGCGAAGGTGCTCGTCGTCGTCGTCGTCTGCCCCTCCCGTCCTGACCATGTCGCCGTCGCCACCGTGCCCGCTGCTTCCCTCCACAAAGTCACGGAGGCCCGGCGAGAGGCCGACAACAATGACGCGCGTGCGGCCCGCGTCCGGAAGCTTGCGCCCACCAGCTCCAGCTCCGACACCCGGGGCCGCCGCAGCCGCCACTCCCGCCGCGGCAGCGGCGCTCGCACCGCCCGGCAGCGCGTGCGAGCGGTGCCTCATCTCGGACTCGGGGTCCGCCGATCCGTCTCCGTCGCCGTCAAGGGCCTGGGGCGGCGAGGGAGAGCCGCCCGCTGGCTCCTCCCCGGCCGGGGGTGAGGCGTGCGCCTCGGATCGCATCACGTCGCACAGCTTGAGGACGGCGGCGGCTGCCGACCTGTCCATTCCCGTGACGCCCGACATGTCCAGGACCAGCCACTCGAGCTCGGGCATCTCGGCGGGGCCACCCCCCTCCTCGCTGGCACCGTTGCCGGCTGGCCAGGGCCAGCGGCACATGGTGCGGATACCGCCACCGCTGCTCTGCTTTGCCGTGCCAGGCGTGCTGTCATCGGACGCCCCTGCCACGGACCCTTCTCCGTCGTCAGCGCCAGCCTGCGCACCCCTGCCTCCCATCGGCCCTTCCCACCTCCCCGGCATGCAGAGCGCCGCCGCTGAGTCTCCGATCCGGCGCTCCACGCGCTCCAGCCGCTCCTGCACGCGCCAGACCAGCGCCGCGGCGGCCCCAAAGTCCAGCTGGCCGACCAGCACGACCACGTCCGCTCCGCTCGTGCCGCTCCCCAGGGGGTACGAGTCCCGGATCGCGGCCCGCTCGGCGCTGCAAAGGCAGTGCTGCAGCAGCGTGAGCCCTGCGCCGGCAACAAGCCCGGGCAGGAACCCGACGATTGCAGTGCCGGCCAGGGTGATGACCACGACGAAAACGTCGCCAGTCGCCCCGCCTCCCGCCGACAGGGCGTACCTCCACCCCCACTCCCAGACCAGGTGCATGCCGAGGTATGCGATCACCCCGCCCAGCACGGGGACGGGCACCGCTCGGAGCATGAGCGGCGCCATCCCCGTGATGGCGAGGAGCAGGCAGACCAGGCCGGTCACGATGCTCGCGGCCCTCGACCTCGCGCCGGCCGCCGTGTTCAGCACCGTTGTGGCATACTCGACGAAGGCGGGCGGGCCTCCGACGAGGCTCGACGCCAGGCAGGACAGCCCCGCGGCCTGAAGCTCGGCGTCGAACCGGGTCAGGCCCTTGGCACGGTCGGCGCCGCTGCGCCCGCCCTTGGTCCCCGACGTGGGCCGTGGGCAGCAGCTGTCGCAGCAGTCCTCGCCCTGGTCCGCCTCGTCGTCGACGCCGCTCGCTTCAGCGTCAGGTGGGGCTGTGGTCAGGAGGGGGGAGCCCTCGCCGGCCGCAGCGCCGTCGGGGTGCACGCCTTCAGCCGCGCCGGCCTCACCGTCTACAGCGGAGGCAGCCGCAGCCACCCCGGTGTCAGCCGCGCGGCCTGGTGCATCCGCGTCAGCGTCGGCCGATGCGCCAGGAGCGGCCGCCGCCGACGACTCTTGGTCCGACCTGGCCGCCAACTCGGTCCGCTCCTTGGCCGCCTCCGCCTGCGCGTTCTCCTCCTTCTCCTCCTCCTCTCGCTGGCGCTGCTGCTGCCCCTCCCACACGTCGAGCCCGACGGCCCGGAGCAGCACAGTGACGACGGTGACCAGCGGCACGACGACGAGGGCCTGGGGCAGCTCACGCAGCAGGGCAGACATGGACAAGCGGCCGACGTCGCCCGTCGCCCACGCCCACGCCCCACGGAGCGACTCGAACACACCGCTGCCGGGGACATCGCGCGTCTCGACCCGGTCCGGCGTTGCAAGGATCCAGCCGGCACCGACCGCCCAGGGCTGCTGCCCCGGCTTGGCCGGGCCTCCAGGCACAAGTGACACCGACCGCCCGGCGATGGCGAGGCCGATGTGGACCAGGACGGCCGTGCCGATCAGCAGCGAGGGCATCACGACGGAGAAGCGGCGCGGGGCCACGACCCACGTCACAGTGAGGACTAGAGCCAGGACGAGGCCGACTGCTAGGACGATCCCGGCCTGGGTGCCCGCCTCGAGCTCCGACGCAGCCGTCATGTCGGGAGCGAGCAGCCCGATCTTGGACAGAATTCCCCTCGCCGCGCGCCGGAACGAGCCCACGCCCATGAGCGCAAAGCTCTCGTCGAGCAGGATGAACCCACAGCCAGCAAGGAAGCCCGCAGTGACAGGACCCGGCACGGCGTACACAAAATGGCCGAGCCTGAGGGCCGCCATGATCAGGCACGCCACGCCCGCAGCCGCCGATGACAGCATCACGACCGCCATGATCGTCACGAAGGCGTCCCTTGGGTCGGACACGTACGCCGTGACGACGGCCGAGGAGGTGAAAAGCACCGACACGAGGATGGGATCGGGTCCGGCGGAGGACAACGGGAAGGTTGACGCCACGGCGGTCACAGTGCTGGCCAGCGCTGCGCTCAGCAAGAGCATTGTGGTCGTTGTCGGCGTGTAATCATTCAGGCCCCTGCCGAAGAGCAGCGCGGAAAATGCCACGGCGTAAAATGTGTTGAGGACCGCGAGCAGGACGCCCGCCAGGACGTCCCACCCCTGCGGGACCAGCTGGGCCGCACGAGACCAGCAGCTGCGCGCCATTTTATCCGCTCCCGCGTGTTGCAGCAGGGTGGCTCCCCACGGGAACGCGGTGCGGCTCGGCTCTTGACACCCGCCCTCCTGCCGGCAGAGCAGCACTGAGCTGTCCGTGTGGCGCCCCCCCTACGGCGCATTGAATCCGGCAGGCGCGATGACAACCACTTAGCGACGGCATGCGCCACGGGGCCGATGAGACGAGCGGCTCCTCAGGCGGCCACGAAACGCTGGGCGACAGCAGCGGGGCACAGCCTAGCCCCTGCTCCGTCAGACTGGGGTCATTTCGCGCGGCGAGCTGGCTGTGGTTGATAGTTGCGGCATTTTCAGGATCTCGCCGGCCTGACTGCCGCGTGGGTGGTCTCGTAGAGGGAGGCTCTGCTAGCGGCTGGTTTCGATGTGGGGCTCACGCCGCACCACTCCCTCATTCCTGCCATGCGTGGAGTCCTCGCAGCATGAGCATCCTGGCCAGCACGGCTTGATGCCACCGCTGCAATTGACAGCAGCACGTGTGTGATGGTAGGTGTTTCTTGCCACTTCGTGGATGTACACCGGTGTGTGGGCTGGGAAGTTTTATTTCCAGCCCTTACACCACCATGAAGCACGCTGCTCGCTGCCTGCGTCAGACCGGCGGCGAAGCGGCCGAGACCAGTTGGATGAGGTGACGCGTTCTGGAACCACAGTCATTGTGGTCCTTCGGAACGTCAGCGTCGGGCAAAGGTCGCACAAATCATGCTTATCAGCAGTGGGGACGCTCGGGGGGAAGGCATTGCCAACTTGGGGCTAGCAGTGCTGCCCTTGAGGCCCCTTTGTATGACCATGTCGCTTCATTGCTTATCATGTCAGAGGGGAGCTTAACCCTCCGAGGGATTCCTGTCAGGGGGTTATGATGGCCTGTCGTGTCGCCGGGGTGTTGTTGCATAGCCCGCATATACAGCCGCGGTTCGTTTGCCCCTCCTCGTGATATTGGCCCCTCTTTCCAACGCCGGACCTTCGGCCGTGTCTTTGCTTAGCAACAGGTAGTCTCCCCAGAGCTGCACACTGTAGTTCGAAAGGCGCGGGAGCCCAGCCAGAGGCAACCGCAGAGACGAGCCTTCCTCGGCCACTTGACTTTGCGAGCGGCTTCACCTCTCGGTCCGCGTGATCACTGGTGAAAAGCGGCCAACTTCGATGCCGGTCAGCGGGTGCCGGCTGCTGGCTGTGTACGCCCGTGATGCTGCGGTGGCCCAGCGTGTCTCGCTGCGTAGGCAGTCCGGTGGAGGCGCGCCACCAGCCCGGCGAGGCCGGTTGTGCTACGCAGCGTGGGCATACTGAACCTCCGCGCTCACACCGGGGGCCTTGGCGGCGCGGCGTGCAGCGGCAGCCGCCGCAGTCGCTCTGGCCTCCGGCGCTCGTGCTGCTTCCGCCCGGCTGACCGGCTCGTCCGACGGCCCTGCGGACCAGCACACTGCCTCCTAAGGCGTCGACCTGCGCCCCATCTTCAGCGCCTGTTCGTCTTGCAGAGCATTGTGGACACGGTTTGCTGGGACGCACCGGAGCCAATCGCCAGTGCTAGGCGCACTGCAGGACTGCCAGCGCGGGGCGCAAATCACCCCTTCTATCAGAGGCTTCGCGTCTCGCTGTCGGGATCTCGGCGCGAGCTATGAGCCGAAGGACACCTGCTACACGCCAGCCGCGCACTCAGGACAGCCTGAGCGGGTCAGGAACGAACATCCGTCTGGCCATGCTCGCCTTTATTATCGCGGCGGCGGGCTTCCTCGCGTTTTCCGTGCCGACGGCGCGGCGGAACAAGGCGGCAAGTTTTCCGAGTGCCGCGCCGGTCCCACGCGCCTCACAGCGACCCTCCGAGCCAACAAGGCTCGCCCAACCACAGGCTACTGCGGGTGGAGTTAAGGGTCCCAGCGAATTCGCCTCATCACCGCCCGAGGCGGCCAAAGCCTCGGGGTTGCCGAGCGGCTCGGCGAGTCCCTCAGCAACCCCGGCTGGACAGACCGTCGAGGCCGTCGACCAGCAGTGGGAAATGCCGCTGTCGCCGTTTTCGGTGCCTGCCTCTGGGTCCTGGCCCGCCTCGGTGGGTGGGCCGCACCTGGTCGTGCCGGGGCCGCTGCGCCACCACGCCACGCACGATGGGTATGCCGGCGTCCAGACCAAGGGCATGCCCAGCGATGGCGAGGGATCCTTCAGCATCGGCGGCGGGCTGATGGTCGTGAGGCCGTGCGCCAGGTACTCGGAGCTGTGCTGGGGAGCGTCAGCCGAGGCCGAGCGGGCGGCCGCGTGGCGAAGCGAGGCGCTGCGGTCAGAGCCGGGCAAGTCGCGCCTTGTGCCCTGGCTGAGCAGCAAGGACACCCTCGCGGGGTGGCTGCGCTCCGTCAGCGACGAGTACCGGACGGTGCACGGCGCCGCCGTGGCTGACGGGGGCGGCCGCGGCTTCTTCGACGTGGCGGTCACCACCAAGGACGAGCGGGCGTCCGGGGCAGAGTGGGGCGGGCTGCCCATGGTCGCAGAGCTGGGGGAGGGGGGCACCGACTCGGAGGGGAGGCTGTTCGCCCTGGGAACGGGCCAGGACCGCGGCGCGGCCAGGGGCATCGTCACCGCCGGCTGTAGCATGGGCGCGTCCAAGGGGGCCGCGCTCCGCCCTGCGAGCTGCGCGCAGGTGGACCGGCCCGTGGTGGCGACGGCTCAGGTGATGTGCAACGGGCCGGCACACTTCCTCATGGAGTGCTTCCACCGCCTGCTCATCGTCGCCACCGCCGCCGACAGGGCCGGCGCTGTGGTCCATGTCGCCAGGCGGTCGGGGATGGTCGACTCCTTCCTCCTGGCCGCAGGCGTGCCCACAGACCGCCTCGTCACGGGATGTGTGAGGTCTCCCCGCCTGATCGCGCCCGAGGGCACGTTCTGCGGGAACCCGTCGGCGGGGAGCCTGCGGCTCATGAGGCGGTGGGCGCGGGGCGTCGCGGGGGTGTGCAGCCCGGCGTCGGACGGCGGTGGCATCATGGCCGCCGCCGGCGCCCTCGCCGAGGCAGTGACCGGATCCGGCTCCCGGCCGCCGCATTCCGTCCTCCCTGCCACGTGTCCGCCGAGCATGGACGAGCTTGGCGCCGCTGTGGCCGCGCTGGGGCCGGAGGAGGCCGTCCGCGCCTTTGCTGGCGGGACCAAGGCTGTCGAGGAGGCCGCCCGCTGCCTGATCGCCCACCACGGGGCGCCCGGAGTGATGGTCCCCGAGGCGAGTGCCCGCGGCGTGCGCGTGCTCTTCGTGGAGCGCAAGGGCTCCAGGGAGGTGTCCAACCAGGGCGATCTCCTGCAGGCCCTGCGGCGGTCCGACGGGGTCCACGCGGTGGACGTCTTCCGCCCCAAGGGGCCCGAGGCGGACGCGGCGGCGTTTGCGGCAGCTGACGTCGTCGTGGCGCCACACGGGGCGGGGCTGGCGAACACCGTGGCGTGCCCTCCGTGGGCCCACGTCATCGAGTTCCTCTCGCAGCCGGTGAACATCATGTACGGGACCATCGCTACCAGGCTCGGGCTGTCGTGGCACGCCTTCACGTTCCCTGGCGCGACGCACGACGGCGCCATGAAGGTGGATGTGCCCGCCGTGGTCGCGCGGGTCGAAGCCGCCGCGAGCGCCATCGCCGTCACCGCGCTGGATGTGGCCAAGTATGCCACCACCGCCAGGCCGTCGTGCCCGGGTCGCTGAGCCAGTGAGCGCCACGTACTTACGCGTCCGTCTGAGCTCGCATGGCAGCGCTGCCGCATAAATTCGGCTGCCTCTCCACCGGCCCCTTCCACACACCGTCGCCGCCGAGGCCAGCGCCCCGCACCCAGTCAAGGCTGCACGAGCCATGGACGTGCTGTCTTCGCTGGTGCGGGATGTCACCGGGGGCACGGGGATTGTGGAGTCGCCGGACGACTGGGATGACTTGGTGGCACAGGCTGTGCAGCGCGGTGCGGCCGAGCCGGAGGACATCGACCTCATGTCAGAAGCGTTTGTGAGCCGTCGAGGGGTGCCAGATACTCTTAGCCCCACTGTGGCCGGGGCGAGCCACGCGACAGTTTCCCTCGCCGTTGGCTCGCGCAGAGGGTGGCTCTGGGCCGAAGCCGGGAAGGGACACGCATGACATGGAAGGATGACCTGTGGCCGGCGCTTTGCGAGGTGCTAGGGGGTGATGCGGCCGCGGTGCAGGCGGCCGTGGACAAGGTGACGGACGAGGCGCCGATCACCAAGGCCGAGTGCCTCCGCGGCGGGCTGGACGACGCCGAAGCGGCCGACAACGCGCTGCTTCGATCTCGGGCAGTGTCGGCGGCCGGCGCTTGCGCGGCTGAGGGCCAAGCGCTCTCGGAGGCGCTGGCCGGGCGTCGCGTTGACGCGCTGCTGCGCGAGCTCGACCCGGCAGCCCGCCTGCGATCGGGCGGCGACGCGGCCTCGTTCGGGCCCGCCGAGTTCCACAGCCGCGCGGCCGTCGCGCTGGCGTCGCGGTGCGCCAAGCTGCGCGTGAGACTGAGCGCGCTCCGCCCGGTGGAGATCCTCGGCGAGGCCGCGCCGGGGGACGACCGCAGGGCAACGGGAGGCCGGGCCGTGGCTGACTCGGTGGTCTCTGCCTGGACGGCTCTGCAGGGGGACTGGGTGCTCTATCGGGCGTCGGGCATCGTGCGGAAGCGAGCGGATGCCGCGCTGGCACTGCGCGGGGGCGGCGACAGCCCGCCCACACACCAGACTGAGCCTGGCACGCCGCGTGCAGGGGGGCCGCGGGGATCGCTTCACCTCCTCTGCCGACGAACGGACATGGCGGCCGGGGAGGCGGCGTCGTCGGCCCTGCCGTTCGAGATCCGAGCCCGCGTCGTAGACCCCACTCTGGACCCGAGCGCCTCTGCCCGCGCAGAGGCGGAGCATGACGTGCTCGTGGATATGGTGCTCTCCCAGCGCACGCTGGATCCCGTGGGCGCGATTGCAGTTCCCGGGGAGGGTTGCGGCGTTGCGCTCCTCTGCGAAGCCGTGCGCGGCCGCCTGCTCGCAAGCCTGGCCGCCGCGCACGGGCCGCTCCTGCCCGCCGAGCCGTTTGCGCGGCACCTAGCCGCCGAGGTGGTGGGTTGGGGGGTCGACCTTCTCACGCAGTGCCGCGGCCGCGCAGCCGCCGCGGACGTCAGCCGGCTCTTCCTGGTATCCGACGGCGGCCTCCGACTGACGGCCGACGGCGTCGGCCGCGGGAGGGCCGCTGCCGGGCCCGATGACAACCTCGGCTTCGTCCGTGCCGTCGTGGGCACAGCGCTCGCCGTCGTGTCTTGCCCTGGGCCCGGCGCTGACGGTCGCGGGGCGAGGCAGGTCCGGCGGCGGACTGGCGGGCACGTCGTGGTTGATTGCGAGGGGGCCGGAGCACCTGACTCCATGTGGCTGGCGCAGGGGGACACCGTGGCCTTCAGCGGTGCGGCCACGGTGTCGTTTCGCGCAGACGCGGGCGGCGGGAGCATGGCAGAGCTGCCTCAGCAGGCTGCAGCCGATGCTAGCGTCGTCCTTACTGCTGTGGGACCTGGGTCGCTCACAGTATCGCTGCGAAGCGACGTGGCTGGGTCTCTGGCCGTTCGAGTTCACGTCCTCCCGGCCGCGTCCCGCCGCTGGCTGAGCCTGGCTCAAGCCGTGCTAAGCACCGGGGACCAGCGCCTTCTCCGAGGGCTGGACGCCCTCCTCAGGGAATCGGCGCCCAGCCCGGACGACGTCTGTGATAGCTTTGATGCGTGGACGCGCAGGCGCCGGGCTTGAAACCGCGCGCACAGCACCAAGCATCCATTCGGGCATCATACCCAGGACCCCTTTTCGCACTCACGGTTGGCAAACGGCAGTCATGAGCTGTGCCGCGGAGCGTCCTGCACGACCGCCCTGCCTCAAGAAAGCGGAGGGCCGTGTCAGTCGCGTGCGGCGACAGTCGTCTCAGAAGTACTCCACGTCCTCCTCGCCGTCGTCCGGCATCACGCCGAAGCACGCCTGGTCGGTGCGGGCGCGCTTCGGCGGGGCGATCACCGGGGAGCCGAGGTCCGTCTGGAAGGCCTCGGAGCTCCTCGAGTCCGACCCCAGCGACGCCCACGACAGGCCGAGGGGCACCATCAGAGGGAGAGCCGAGAGTGTCGGGGACGACACCGGCGAGGAAGACGGGAGGCAGCTGGACGAGACGGCGGGCGCGTCCTCAGCACGGGGGAGCGTGTCCGAGGCGAGCTCGTCGTCCTCGTCGCGGTTCCGCTTGGGGGCGCGGAGCGGAGCCAAGGTGGGCGCGAAGGGAAAGGCAGAGATGGCGCGGGAAGGGCGCACAAGCGCAGTGGCAGCAGAGGAGGAGGAGAAGGAGTGTCCGTACATCACGGCCCTGTTGGCAAAACAGGGAAAATAAATGAGGCTTCCCGGGCCCTCACGCTCGACACCCGACGGCGCAACGAGCCAGGCCCCTTGCGGGGCTCGCGGCTTGGTGCGCCCATCAGGGCACGAGCGATCACTGGAACACCGGCAAGCAACTCGAAGGAACGACAGCAGGAGGCAATGCCCATCGCGCGACCGGCCGAAAGCCACGGGCTAGCAGCGCCCCGAGTCGTGCACGCGCTGGCCACACTCGACTTACCGCCGCTGCTCGCCAGCATGCCGCTGCTCGCCCGCTCGCGCCTTGGGTGCCGCCCGAACTGGCACGCCGTGCAATCACTTCGCATCCATCGTCCGCCTCGTCTCCGCCTCTTCTCCCCGGTGCACACCAGACGCCTCAAGACTCTCTCGGCCGAAGTCGCGGAGCAGCGCGGTGAAAGAGATTCACCAGACACTGACGTGAACGAAGTCGCTTGCGCCCGAGACTGCCGTCCGAGGCTGCCAGTCGAGGTCCGCGCACTGCACCGACCACCCGCCCAATGCGACACCGATCGATTCCGCTGCACCGAGTCCGCTACACCGATCCTCGCCCGCGCGGTATCAGAGCTGACGGACGAGATTGGCCCCAGGCGATGGTAGGGAGGGCCAGCCCCCGGACAGCCAGCCGAGCGGGAAATATAAGCGTTGGCGTGCAGCAGCCCACCTTCTTGACGTGCTCTCCCGGCGACTGGGATGCAGGCCCCGGAGGGCGAGCACCATGAAATCCAGCCGCCATGGGCAGAGAGCAGGACATGAGGCCAGCCCACAGGGTGGGCAGGCCTCGCGAAGGGGGCGCGCTCGCTTCAGCAAAATCCGCTCAGGGCTGCCGAGGGCTGGGGCACCTTCCGCACCGCCGAGGGCGTCCTCCAGTCCGAAGCTCGCCGCGCGGAGGAGGCCCGATGCACGCCACTTGGTCTCGCGGTCGAGGGCGGCACAGAGGGCGGCAAACGGGGCAATGTGGGCCAGCGACATCATGGCTGCCGAGGACGATAGGCGCGGGGCGCACGCGGCGACGATCTGCAAGCCACCAGGCTGCCAAGAACGGCATCCGGCGGTTGCTGAAAAAAAGCACAAAGCAGGAGATGGGGAAACAACCATCTCCAAAGCACAGCAACCTGGCCGAGAGGGACCATCACGGCGTCGGAGCGCAGGGAGAAAGGACGGAGGAGGGTTGGAGACGAACGACGGAGGGTGCGGGATCGACGGCGTGCCAGCAAGCGAGCACCCTGCGGAGCGGGTCTTGGGCGACAGAGGCTGGGAGCCGGGCAGCAGCGGTGGGGAAGTCAAGTCAAGGGTGGCACAGCGCGTCGTCACGAGCCGAGGCACTGGGCGCCGCGGGCAGTCAAGCGATCTGCGATGGGCACGGCAACCATGGTGCTGTCAGCATCCGAAGACTTCAGCCGAGTCGACGGGGCTTGTGATGTGGGACGCTGCTGCCGGGGCCGCGGGAAGGGCGGCGTGCGGCTTGGTGCTGGTGAAGGGTGCTGCGGTAGGCAGGCGAAGTGCCTCCACGGCGGAGCTGAGCGCCGAGAGGTCGTGGAGTGCTGCCGCGTCGGCGGTGCCGAAGCTGACCACGGAGGCAGCGCTGGGGCTGTCGGACGTGTAGCCGAGCGGGGAGGCGCTCGAGGCGACGGCACGCCGGAGAGGGGATGCCGGCGATGCGGTTGTGCCGGTTGAGCTGCTGGGGGAGCGCGACCTGCTCATGGATGAGAGCGCCGTGACAACGGCCTCCAGAGTGTCCACGCGGAGGCTGATCAGGTTGTACTCGTCCCAGCGCTTCTGGCGCGAGTTGCGCGCCGAGGAGCGGTTGCTGAGCATGCGCTGGGCCCTGGCGTCGCCCTGCGCCGCCAGCCTCTCGAGCTCGGTGTCCGAGACCGCGGTCCGGCTGCCAGGCTTGCGACGCGGGGGGCAGTTGGGCACGAACGCCGCCTTGGCACGGCCGGTAGCCTCGGCGATGGCAGCCTCGGTCCGAGCGTCGCCCATGAGGGTGCGCACGCGCGACACCCAGGTTTCCGCTCTGCGAAATGGCGGGTGTGGGGTTGCAAACGGAGATGATATGCCGCAGACACCGCGAGGCTAGAGAGCGACACCGAAAGGGTCGGAGAACGTTCGCCACGTTGGACCTGCTTCGCACGAGCTTCCACGCCGGGCTGCAGGCGGCCGCGCCCCTCCCTTCGCAAGGAACGGACCGCAGGTGTGCTGTACATCGTGGCTCTCACGCTTCCTCGAGGGCGTCGCGCCGGGCCTCGAGCCGCTCGCGGCGGACTGCGAAGCTGGCCCGAGAGCGCCTTGCGCTTTCCCGGTTGCGCGCCACGCGGTTAGCCTCGGAGGGGCAGCCGCGGGTCGGCGAGGCGATGTCAGCGGTAGGCTGCGGGGGACGCGGCGGGGGTGGGGAGGCGGAAGCGGCGTGAGGGAAGGAGGGCGCGTGCGTTGGTGGCAGAAATATTTCTCCTGAGAACCAGGCCAAACTGGTCGACCGTACCCGCCCAGGCGAGGCCCCTGGTCTGGTCTCACCATATCGGCGTCGCTGGGCGGTCGAAACGCTGATTGAGGGGGGACAAGGCCAGCACCCTCGGGAGTGACCTTGCGGTGCGAGGGCTGACGACTTGCTGGCCGACGTCGTCGCAGTGCCGGAACAGAACGCGCGATGGCTCTGCACGCAGCACTCGCGGTCCGGGCGGCCGCCATCGTCTGCAAGCTGCGAGTTCGGCCGGGGCAGCTGCGCCTGAATCGTGCACGAATGGCATCAGGCGCAGGATGGGGCGGGAGGGTCACCCTCGTGCCGCCGACGGCGGCTGTCTCCGGCATGGCTGAGGCCCAGCGCGCCATGCGCGCGTTTGACGATGGGGCTTCGGAGCCTCTGCACCCCCGGGATGGCTCTCGGGGGCTGCTCTGGTCTGGGCAGCCGGTGGAGCGCCAGCACGGCGGAAAGGAGGTCCTGATCCACCGCTCGTCCCGCCCCATGCGCTTGGACCCCCCTGCTCCGTCGTGGCACTCGCGCCATGACACGCTGGTGGAGGCTGGCGGACACGGGTCGACGGAGCCGCTCGCGCATGTCGAGGGGGGCCCAGCATCGGACAGCGCCGGCTTGGCCTCGTTTCCGAGCGCGCCTCGCCAAGTCCCCGCCGCAAGCTACGGGCTGGGTCTCGGAATTGGGGGGCCGCCCAGCGCGTTTCCAGGTCTCTCCGCTCCCACTGGCTCGTTTTCGACCGCCGTGGCGCCAGCGGGAGCCTTGTCCTCCGCGGGTGCAGGGGTGTCAACCTCGGCTAGGTGGGGTTTGCTGTCGGAGCGGCCGCAGAATCACGTGGGAGTGGTCGACATGGCCAGGGTGGCGGACAGCTTTCGCCCGGCCTCGGGGTTGGAAGCGGCCTCTGGACCGTCCCTCGCCCCTCAGGCGATTGCCTCCCCGGCCGGCCGGCCGGTCTCTGCCGGCGCCGCTGGCCCGGTGCTCCGGGCGCGCTGCGGCGGCTCCGGGGGGCCGTGGAGCGTGACGGTGTCCGTCCCGGTCGAGGACAACGCCATCGCCCGGCCAGTCTCCGCCGCAGAGGCCTGCCCCGAGGTTGGGAGCCTCGACAAGGCCGCGTGCCCCTCTGGGCGTTGCTTCGTCGTGGTGCGCTGCTCGCCCGATGCCCATACGGTGACCGACGTGGCCGTAGCGGCGTGCGTGAGCGCCGGACAGGCCCGCCCGGCCACCACCAGGGTGCGCCAGAGCTTCGAGGTCGTCCTCCCCGGCCAAGCGGGAGGAAGGCTGCGCCTCGACGGGACGGGCGGGGCCGCTACCCTGAAGCTCGAAGACCTTCACCGCGCCGCCCGCGAGGCTGCGGCGGCCGGCGACCGCGAGTCGACGGAGCTGCGCCTCGCGTCCGCCGCCCGAAACAGCGGGGTCCTTCACCTCCGGCGGACGGAGGAGGCCGGCCGCATCGTGCGCCCGCACGCGTCGCCCTCGAGCGTCCGCGTCGTGACCTACAACATGCTTGCGCCGTGCAAGTTCGTCGACGCGGAGAGGCGCGGGGTGAGGGAGTCCCGGCAGGGCGATGCGGCGTGGAAGGCACGCGCCGCGATGCAGGGGCGGATGCTCGCAGCCACCGGCGCCGACATCCTGGCGGTCCAGGAGCTGTGGCGGCAGCGCGAGCTTCTCCACGTCGCCCTCAAGCCCGGCCTCCGCGACATGGTCCCCGTGGTCGAGGCCACCAAGCCCGGCGCGGACGACCAGGTGATGCTCCTCGTGCGCCGCCCCGACGTGGCGAGGGCGCAGGGCCGGCCCGTGGTCCGCCTGGCCGCCCCGTCGGCCGAGGGGGTGGCACCGACGCGCAAGGTCCTGGGGCCTCGCGGCTCGGCCGTCTGCGCCATGGCCATCCTTACCGTCACGGCGCCGGCCGGCGACGACGGGGGCTCCTCGTCCTCCTCGTCCTCCACGGGAGCGCAGTACCGGATCTGCGCCGCCGTCACGCACCTTCGCTTCGTCCCGCCGAGCGGGTCCGACGCGGAGCAGTCCCGCTGCCGCCGCGCGCGGCAGGAGCAGGCGGTGCACTTCAAGCGGGAGGCGCTCGTGTTCGCCAGGCAGCACGGCCTGAGCGCCGACAGGGGGGACGTCGTCGTCCTGACGGGCGACATCAACATGGAGGGGGCCGGGCCCCTGGGCGAGAACGCGGTGAGCTGGGCGGGCACGGCCCGGGCCGCGGAGCTGGACGCGGACCTGTGGCGTCGCTTCTCCAGCCCCGCCACGGGCGGGGCCGGCGCGTACTCCGGCGCCTTCGTCTCGGCTCTCGGTGTGGTGCAGGCCAGGCGGCGCGGGGTCGGGTCCGGCCGCGGCTCCTTCGTGTCGCACGTGACAAGGGAGGGGGAGCAGCGGGGCGCCGACTACGTGATGCTCGCCGCACCACTGGACGGATTCGTGGCCAGCCCCGGCACCCCCGGCGACGACATGCTGCACCCGGCCGACCGCGTCCTCCACAGCGGCGTCCTGCCCGAGTGCATCCGGTCCGACGCCCGCATGCCGTACCCGCACATCGGCGGCACCGCGTCGATCCGGGGGCACGAGCGCTTCCCGCTGCACTGGGGGATGCCCGAGGGCGCGTGGTCCGACCTGTCCGACCACCGCCCCGTGGTGGCGGACATCGCCCCCCCCGTGCGCGTCTGAGTGCCTGGGTCGAGCCGGTTGCGTGCCCTCGCGCCGCCCACGACACGCCGCGACCCTGTGACGCAGCCGCGCTGCGGAACGCCACACCCACACGCACAGCAGCGCGCGCGTTGCGGGAGGAGCGATCGCGAGCATGCGTCGCCAATTCGGGCATTTCATTCCCACCCACCACCGGGTGTGCCCCACCTGGTAACGCCGCGGTGGAAGCCGGCACCTGGAGAGCTCACTGCACGAGGCAGCACTGGCGCACGGTGGCATGGCGGGAGGCGCTCGCGGATCCCCCGGCCAGAGATGGGCGCGAGGCAGGTTTGGTTCTGTGGGGCGGTTTCTGTCACACGCTGTGCGTGGCCTCTGACCACCCGTCCCACCACTGCAGCGCCTCCCTCCCCTCGGCCGCCCTGCGCGCGGCGAGCGGCAGCGCCGCCGCCCACTGCTCCGTCACCTGGGCGGCGTGCGCCCTGCACTGCACCTCCCTCGCCTCCGCGTGCGAGCCGTGGTCGTGCCCTGGCCGGCCGGCCTCTGCCGCCCAGGCCGCCGCCTCCCGGTGCGCCGCCTCGTCCTCGGGCGAGGCGCCGTCCATGTCCAGGGGCGTCCCCCCCAGGCCAGGCGCCGAGGCGTCGCCTTCACCGGGGGCGATGATCGACGTCAGGTCCGCCGCGAGAGCGCCGAGGCGGAGGCGCGCGCGGTTCGCCGCCTCGCCAGCCGCCCTCGTCACGAGCCGAGCGGCCGTGATCGCGTCCGCGGCGTCGCACGCCGCGATGAGCCCCTCGGGCGCCGGCGCGTCGGCGAACGCCGGCTGCTCCCCGGCCCGAATGCCCGCACCGCGAGCCCAGGTCAGCGCGTGCGCCCGCGCAGCAGCGTCCAGCACGTCGCAGAGAGGGCGACCCGTCGGCATACGGGCCACGACGGCCGCCGCGTCGGACAGCACCAGCGCGCCGAGCGCCGGCGACGACTCCGCCGCGCTCCTCGCCACCGGCCGCCCAGCCGCCCCGAAGAAGGCCCAGGAGGCCCCCGCCAGGAGCTGCCGCCGGAGCCGGCGGGGGAACGCGGGGACGCCCCCCGGCGCGGGCCCGCCGTCCCCGGCCGCGCCCCCCCCTGACTCGCCGTTCCAAACTGGGTCCCTCGCCGGCCACTCGGCCGAGCGGTTCGCCTCGCCGGCGCGGGCCTCCTCCAGCGCTTTCCCCCACCACGTCGACGCCATAAGGCTCTGGGCGCCGACCCAGGAGTCCCCGAACCGAGGGGGCGACGGGCAGCCCGACGCCGGCACGAAGGGTCCCCGCGGCATCGCGGGGCTCCAGGCGGACCCGTTTGCCGCCGCCGACGTCGGCGAGTCCTCCGGCCCGGGACCACCACTCGCGCCACCTGGGTGCCCCCACACCCACCGCCCGAGCTCGAGATCGACCCCGCCCCCCGGCCCCGAAGCCAGCCCCAGGCAGGCCTCCAGCCGGGTGCCCACCGAAGACCTCGCGATGCCCGCGCGCACCTTGCGCCCGGCACGCTCCCCGGGGACCGCCCCCCTGCCCCCACGGCTTGCCCTGGCCGCGGCCTCCAACTCCAATGCGTCAAGGCCGTGCATGGGCGGCCAGGCCTCCAGCGACGCCAGGACCTCCCCCGATACGGCCGCGAGCGACAGCTCTAGCGCCCCGAGCGCCGCCCCGCCGCGCAGAAGGCCGAGCGCCGCCGACCGGAGGTCCGTGGCCACGTCGGCGCACCACGTGACCGCCTCCGCGCCGCCCGCGCCCCCATCCGCCGCCGGAGCGACCCCCGGCACGTCTTCCGCGGCAGCCCGTGTGCGATCGCCCCCGAGAGCAAGGAGCCCAGCGAGCGCTCGCTCGTGCAATTCCGCCGCCGGGGCCCACCGGGACGCGGCCAGCGACGCGGCCACTCGCAGCGGCTCCAGCAGCGCGTCCCTTTCCCCGTAGCCTGAGGTCGTGCCGTCCCCCGACGGGGTCGTTGGGCTCCGCCGCACGACCTCGACGCCGGTGCTCTCAGCGAACGCCGGCGTCAGTGCCGCGGCCTCAAGCCCCCTCACCGCGCGGAATGCGGCGTCTGCGGCCCCCACTGCACCACGTGAGCTCGGGCAAACCACGCTTGCGCGGCCTGACGATACATGGCACTGCAAAAGGGACTCCACCCCGGCAGCGACGCTCGGCAAGTCTGGCGAGCTGCTTCGGGAGCCTGCTGCCCCGCTGGCGGCCACAAGCCCCAGCACGGCAGCCAAGCAGATCATCTGGGCACCGTTTTGCGCCCACCCCCGGTTGAGGCACGACGTTGGGGCGGGCAGTCGCTCGGGTGTGAGTGGGCGCAGATTCCCGCTTCTGCTGACCGTCTCTGCCGCCACCCTCGGATGGGGCACTCGTGCCCACAGCTTGGGTGGCCTGGGTGTTGAAGGTGGCCCAAAGTTTCGATATGGGTGGCCGTGCCTGGGCGGTGATGGCCGTGCTCGCGGCGGGCTTCGGACTTGTCGCGCCCCGCCACGCCGCAGTGCGGGATGCGCGGGCCGCGTCTCCTGACGGACTCCTCCGCCTGTCGGATGCCAGCATGTCCCTTGCCGAGCCGCTGGCATCAGCCGCAGCGGCGGAATTCTCATCGGTGGTGCTGTTCACGGCCGATGGTCCCCAGATCCCTTGCCCGGCATGCGCCCCCGCGCTGCGGGAGTTTCGGGTTGCTGCCAGGTCGTGGGAGGCGGCGGCAGTGCAGGGCTTCCGACCCGTGTACTTCTTTGTGGCGTCGTACGACGAGTCAGCGCTCACGACGTTCCGGCGGTTCCAGGTCCGGAGCGTCCCCATGGTGGCGGTCCGGCCCGCAGGGGCCCTGTCGCTGGGCGGGTGGGCCGTCCGGCCGGGCAAGCCGGCCGACCTCGCAGCCGGGAACACGACCATCTCCGCCCCGATGAGCTCCGACGGCTCTGCCGTGTCGGCCCCCAGGGTCCTGGCCCTGATGTACGCCGCCGGGGCGAGCCCACGGCTTCTGGCGTCCAGGCCCGGCCAGGAGCTGCGCCCGCTGGCGCTCGCGACGGCCGTGGTCGCGGCTGCCGTGGCAGCGCTCCTCGCGGGCGCCCCCCACCTTCGCCGGCGCTTCGTGGTTTGCCACCCGCACGCCTGGACGGTCGGCGTGGCCCTCGTGCACCTCGTTGCGATCAGCGGCGTCGTGTTCGACGTGGTCAGGGCGCCTCCGCTGCTCGGAGCCGACGCCGCCGGCGCCCCCGTGGTCTTGGACCTGGCCGACCGGAAGGGCCAGTTCGTCGTCGAGGGGCTCATGATGGGGGGAGTGTCGGTCTCCGCGTCCCTCGCCCTCATCGGAGCGCTGTGGTGCGCGCGGGAGCAGCGGAGCGAGCCGCTGCAGCTCGCAGGCGTCGCGTCCCTCCTCGGCCTGGCGGCGGCCCTCGTGCTGCGGTACGTCGCCCTGTACGAGGCCAAGACGGGCTGGTACCGCGCTTGGAACACGGTCCCGCAGGAGTGGAGGCCACTGCTGCTGGCCGCATCGGGGGCCGCGGGGGGCGCGGGCCGCCAGCTCAGCGCCCTTCTGACCGGCTCGGTGACGGGGTAGAGCAGGTGCCAGTATCCGACGTGCGGTGACCCAGCCCGCTCCGTGGACGAGGCGCTGCGGTGCGAATTCTGTCGCTCGGTGGGATCGCGCGTTGCGGGGGGGACGACGGCCGGCAGGCTGGCGCGTGCCTCTGTTGGGGCGCGTTGCGGGCAAGCACGTCGTGTTGGCATGGCTCGCTCGGTCACACACGGTCGAGCAAACGGCGCCGGCAGGCAACCGGTGCGCATCACGCGCGCTCGTCGCCGCCGGTAGCCTTCTCCGTCGTGCGGCTCTGGCGCTCCGAGGAAAGCTGCGCGCGCTTGCGCCCGTCGTGCTCGGCCGCAGTGCGCAGGCGGCCAGCGAGAGCAGCGAGTGCCTCCGCGGGCAGTGGCGACGACGCCACCTGCTCGAAGATGGCTTCCGGCGTCGTCGACCGGGTCACGGTCACGGGCACGACGTCACCGTTGGCTGCGCGTTGCACCGGTTAACCAGGGGCATCATGACAATGGGCAACGGCCAGCAGCACCGAGGCGAAGCCAGGCCAAGCGACTCGGCTCGCCGGGGCCGTCGCGCCTAGCACGCCCAACGCGATCTCACCGAGGGTCATGGAGATTGGCGACTCCTTGGGCGCCGTTGGGGCCTCGGAAGCGGCATCAAGCAGCTCCACGGCGGCGCCCGGGTTCCAGTAGCGAAGACCAGGCAGGAACGTGCCCACAAACCTGGACACCACGCCCGCCGTGTCCGTGTTCAGGACCCGCCTGTCAATGGTCAGCTTGGTCACGCCCTCGTTCAGCCTCGCCTCGGAGAGCTGGAAGTCAAAGAGGCCGGCAACACGCTGAGGCTTGCGCATCCGCTTGTGCTGCCGAAGCCGAATGTGTCTGGGGAAGGGCATCGCAGCTGCACTCCCGCCTTGGCTCCAAAGGGGTGCCTGCGGTGCTTCTGGGCGGTGCGCAGCCCGCCTTGACCCCAGCAGCCGTGATGCGGGGGGCGTCGGGGCAGAGCACTGCGAGCGCCGCTGCTGAGGCTCGGCCGCCGGCCCCGGACCGCGCACTCGCCGACTGCCGCTACGGGACGCCGCAGCGGTACCGGCGAGTCGACCCAGCGGGCCGGCAGTCCGCGGGGGACAGCGATGGCCTCCCGTGCGCCGCCGGCTGATGGCACGAGTGAGGTCCTGGCTTCCGCGGCGGCGTGCCAGCCCGGCGCCTTCGATGCCGCTCCCCCCGCACTGAACCCGCTCGTGTCCAGATGCACGCGCTTCTGGTCTCCTGACCTCGCGGCCGGCGGCGGGTGCTCGGGTGCCGCCTGGCTGCCTGCCTCGGATCTCGTGCCTGGCTCCGCGCGCGCCTCAGCTGGCAGCGGCCCACGAGCACGCAAGCGTTGTTGTCGGACGCAGAGCTCGGGGCGTGGGTTGCCGGAACAAGCAAGTCGACGGGGATGCGCTACTTTTTCAACCGGGCCACGCGCGAGAGCGTGTGGTGGAGCAGCAGCCTGCCACACGGCTGGGGCAAGCTGGTCAGCCCCGACCAGAAGGTCACGTTCGTCGGGCTGCTCTCTGGGACGCGCACGGCGACGCCGCCCGCGGCTGCAGACTCTGCGCAAGCGTCCAAGCGACCGCGGTCGCCCGACCCTGCCACGGCCTTGAGCGGCAAGCGGGCGCGCGCCCCTGCCGCCGACACCCCTCGTGCCTCCCCGTCGGCGGCCTCGCTGTCGGAGGCGTCCGAAGCGGCCCGGCCCGCCGTGGCCACCGTGCACCCCAGGCTCTCGGAGTCGTGGACGGCAGCGCGCTTCCCCGACGAGCACCCTGGCGCGGCGGTTGCAGCCATCGCCCGCGCGGCCGAGGCGGCCGAGGCGGCGGACCCCGACGGCCCGCTGTTCCGGGACGAGCACAGGCTGGTGCTGGCTCAGCTCATCGACGCCGCCTGCGTCTCGGCGAAGCAGAGCGGCAGCGCGCGGGTGACTGTGCTCGACATCGGGGCGGGCCTCGGGCGCGCCACCGCCTTTGCGGCCAAAAGGATCCGGGCCGCGGGGCTGCACCCCACCGTCGTGGCGGTTGACAGCTGGCACGCCCCCTTTGCCGGCGCGATCCTCAACGAGCACGGCCACCCGGGGCTCGCCAAGGCCTTGTGGGGCATGTGCGAGGAGCCAGAGGCGGGCCGCCGCCGGCTCGTGGCCGGCCCGCGTCACCTGGACGCCTTCGCCGAGACGGTGTGGGAGGCTCGCAGCGACGTCATCGTCCGGCGCGGGCTCGTGCCGCGGGTCCTTCCCAGGCTCCGTGGGGACGGTATCGAGCCGGACGTGGTGTTCATCGACGCGGAGCTGCACAGGACGAGGGTGCGGCGCCTCATCAGGACGGTCATCGAGCTCTTCCCCGCCGCGGCCGTCTGCGGGGGCGGGTGGAACCTCTCGCAGGGGGTGAGGGAGGGAGTCACCGACGTGGTGCGCGGGATTAGGGTGGCGCAGAGGGCGGCTTCGGCGGCGGCGGCCGGCCCAGCTGCGGCCGACGCGTCGGAGCCCGATTCGGCCGCTGGCGCCGCCGCCGCCACGGCCGGATCGGTCACCGACACCCCTGCGCACCCCATCCCTCGCATCCCCGTGTCGCTTCACGTCGAGTGCGGGGCGGCGTGGACGCTCGCCGGCACCGCCATCAAGCGCTCCAGGAACAAGGACAGCGGCGCGGTGCTCGCCTCCTCGCGTGTCGCGTCGGGGGCCGTCACGGCGGCCGAGTCGGAGCAGGCCTGGGTCGGCGGGCTCGTGCAGCTGCTGGAGCGCGGCGACGACGGGGCAGAGGTCTGGAGACGGTGCAAGGGCCGGGGCAGGCCCGTGGCGGCCGCGCGGGCGGCTTGGGCGTCGACCGAGGGCGGGCCGCTGCCGGGGGAGGACCCCAAGGCGGTTTGGGTCGACTCGCCCCAGACAGGGTCCAAGCGGCAGCTCACGGCGCTCGCCGTCGCGGCGAAGAACGGCCGGAGGGACGCCGTGCGGGCTCTGCTCGCGGCCGGCGCCCGGGTCAACGTCCAGGCGGCCAAGAACCGCGGGGCGTACTACGCGCTGCAGCTGAGCGCCTTCGAGGGGCACGAGCACGTGGTGAGGCTGCTCCTGCGCGCCGGGGCCAGGGGGGACCTGCAGACCAAGTGGCGCGAAACCGCGGACCGGGTGGCCAAGAAGCCGGCGGTCAAGGCGATGCTCGGGGCGGTGGCGGCCCTGCCGCCGGGCGCTCCGGCGACCCAGCTGCTCGACGCCGTCGGCCGGGCCACGGCGGACGACCCGGAGGAGATGAGGCGGGACGACATGGCGCTCGATGGCCGGTACGAGCCGCCGAGGGCCGGGCCATGAGTGCCCGCCGGCGGGGGTATGTGCAGGGCGGTGCGTGAGCGACGGCGCCAGTTGGCGGGAGCTGGCGTGTGAGGTCGGGTTGCCTAGGGTTCGCGCGCGGTCCGGCACACACGACGGGCCTTCCGCGGTTGACGGGCGCTCGGGCCGCGCCGGCCGGCGGGCTGGGCCGTCGCTCATCCGCGGCCGCCGAGGCGCGCGTCCTCCTTGCGCGCCTGGGAGGTGACCCCCGACACGACGTCGTCGATGCGCAGCAGCATGCAGGCGCTCTCGATCGCCGTCTTGATCGTCTGCGTCTTGACCGCGAAGGGGTCCCACACGCCCACGTCGCTCATGTCGGCGAGCTTGCCGGCGTTGCCGTCGATGCCGACCGAGGTGGCGGCGCCGCCGGCCTTGGCCGCGCGGAGCTCGGTGATGAGGCGGATCGTGTCCGCGCCGCAGTTCTGGGCCAGGGTGCGGGGGATGACCTCCATGGCCATGCCGACGGCGCGGAAGGGCCACTGCTCGACGCCGCCCACGGTCTTGGCCTTCTCGGCGAGGGCCACGCTGATGGCCATCTCCGTGGCGCCGCCGCCGGGCAGGAGCTTGGGCTCCAGGACGACGTTGCGGGCCACCTGCATGGCGTCCTGCAGGTTGCGCTCGAGCTCGTTGAGCACGTCCTTGGAGCCGCCGCGGAGGAGGACGGTGCAGGCCTTGGGGTCGTCGCACTCCTCGATGAAGGAGAAGTACTCCTCGCCGTACTTGCGCACCTCGAAGAGGCCGCACCCGGTGCCCACGTGGGACTCCTCGAGCTCCTCGGGGCGGTGCACCACGGTGGCGCCCGACGCCCTGGCGACGCGCATATTGTCCGTCTTGCGGATGCGGCGGATGACGGCGACGCCGGCCTTGATGAAGTAGTGCGAGGCGAGGTCGGAGACGCCCTTCTCGGTGATGACGATGTTGGGCTTGACCGCGAGCACGTGCGTCACGGCGCGCTTGACCCACTCCTCCTCCTCCTTGAGCATGGCCTCGAAGTCCTCCTCCTTGGCGAACTCCAGGGTGGCCTGGGACTCGAGCTTCTTGTACTCCAGGGGGCAGTCGAGGAGCACGATGCGGGGGCGCTCCAGGCGGCGGGGCATGCGGGCGTGGGTCACGTCCTTGTTGAACATGACGCCGTCGAGCACGCGGCAGTCGGTCAGCTCGCCTCCGGGGATCTTCTCCACGCGGGCGTACCGCTTGATGTCGATCTCCTTGCGGCCGCCGGCGTCCACCGCCACCTTGGTGACGGCCTCCAGCGCGAGGTCGCACATGAGGTCGCCGTAGCGGCTGACGAACTTGGTGCCGATGCACGAGCGGATGAGGCTGCGCATCTCCTCCTCGTTGCTGGTGTCGATCTCCACCGCCATGTCCTCGCACACGCGGAGCGCCTCCTCCAGGGCCATCTGGTACGCGTTCACAAGCACGGTGGGGTGCATGTTCCGCGAGAGGAACGGCTCCGCCACGACGAGCATCTCGCCGGCTGCGGGGAGGGCGGACCAGACAAACAAAAACGGCGAGCTCGCTGCAGCAGCGCTAGCACCCGGCCGGGCCGCAGCGCGGCATCAACGACCATCGCAGGAAAAGGAGCCTGCACCGCGCAGTATTTTTACGGCCCCCGGTGGCGCCCTCGCGCGGCTAGTGCCAGATACGCGCGGAGGCGTTCCAGCGCCCCGTCAAGCACGAGCTCCTTCACTGCCTCACCGAGGATGATGACGCTCGTGGTGCCGTCCCCAACCTCCTCGTCCTGGGACCTTGCGAGCTCAAGCATGCTCTTGGCCGCCGGGTGGGTCACGTCGATCTCCCGGAGGATGGCGTTGCCGTCGTTGGTGATGACAATACCTCCCATCGGGTCCAGAAGCATCTTGAGCATGGACCGCGGGCCGAGCGTCGTCCGGATGATATCAGCGACGGCCTGCGGTTCCAAGTTGCGCAGGGAATCGGGGCCACGGTGCCGCGTGGGACGAGGGAGGGCTAGCCGGTTTGAAACACTGCGCCGGTCATCCGGCTCACCTTGCCCGCGGCCACGTTCTGCAGCTGAACCTTGCGCCCCGTCTCGCGCTTCATGTTCTGGTTGAGCACCATGACCGGCGTGCTTCCGCCCTGCATGACGCAAGAGCCCTCGGCAGAAAGAGAGTGTCCAGGACCCGCACGGTTGGAGGCGACGATGCAGAGGCCGTTTTCGGGGAGCCAAGGCAAGGCCTTCACGCCCCACCAGGCATGCGCCTGCGCCGCAAACCTAGTAAATTCACGACCATGGTACTCTAACAAGAAAGCTGGGCACGAAAGCACGCCCTGTCGCGCGCGAGCTGCCGAAAAGCGCCCGGCAGAGCAGAGCGCCGGCCTCTCGCCGGACGCCGCGCTCGGCGCACGTCAGGGCAGCTTCCACGATGGGAGTCATGACCCCCCCTACGGAGCGGTCTGACGGCGACGCGGAGCCGGTTGACATGTTCAAGCCGATTTTGGCACAGATCCCGTACATGGATCACAAGACCTACCTGGTGAGGATGGCCCGGTCTCGTGCCGAAGCCGCCCCGCACGCCCCCCAGCAGCGAGCCTCCACCGGACGGAGGCTGCGCAGTTGCTGCCATTAGTTGTCATGCTGACTTGGCGCGGGCTGTCGGGGCCGCCACGCGGCGTGTGTGGCCGCGCTCGGCTGTTGGGAAGCTGTTGACGCACGTACGACTACACCTCGACTAGCCGCCGCCTGACCTCCGCCCATCGAACCCTGCGGTGCCCCCATCGCGCAGAGGTGGGTGCACGAGCCGTTCGACTTCCCCAAGGATGAGTCCACGGGCAAGGCGTACCTTGCGAGGCTGTTCACGTCTGATTTCCTCGAGATGTTCTCGCACACCAAATGGTGGGTGGTGCCGACCGTGTGGGTCCCCGTGGCGCTGCTCGGACTCTGCCGCGAGGCCGTCCTGAACGGCACGCCGTTTGCGACGCTGGCGGCCCTCACCGTCGGAGGCGTGGTGCTTTGGTGGTGCATCGAGTACGGCCTTCACCGCTGCGTCTTCCACATGGATGACAACCTCCCCGACCACCCCATCGCGCGGACCACCCACTTTTTGCTTCACGGCATCCACCACAAGGTGCCAATGGACCGGTTCCGGCTGGTGATGCCACCGCTGCTGCTCCTGGCGCTTGCGACGGCCATGTACCCCCTCATCAGGATGTGCTGCCTGTTCATGCCCACGGACCAGTTCCACTTCCTGTTCGGCGTGGCGATGCTCGGCTACGTGGCGTACGACGTCTTCCACTACTCGTTCCACTTCCTCAACGTGGACAGCCTCCCCGACGCCTTCGCGTACAACCTAGTCTTCCTCAAGAAGCACCACATGAAGCACCACTACAACGGCAACCCCAACGTGGGCTACGGCATCACCACCGTGCAGCTCGACCGCGTCTTCGGCACCGAGCTCCCCGTCGTCATGCCCGAGCGCTTCCGCACCAAGGCGCTCTGAGCCCGCTTGCGGGACGAGCCCCGTGGAAATGCAACCCCCCCGCGCCGACGACGCAACTCATAAGGCGTGTCTGTGTGTTTGTGTGTGTGTGCGGAAGAGCGATTGCCACAGCTAGGCGAAACCAAGCCCTGACCCTTTCTCTCCCGCTGCCCGGCGCTCCCTGCATCCCAGCCGATCCGCAACGCCGACGAGCGCACCGAATCCCCCGTGCTCCGTGTGGCGGGCGCTGGGCCCAGCCCTGCCCACATGCCGCCACCTGCCTCAAGCAGTCTTGCGCTTGCCCGACTTGCGCTTCCTGGACGACGACGCGGGCGCATCACCCCCTGAAGCCGCCGCTGCCGGCTGCGCCTGCCTGCCGCCGAACCAGCCCTCCTGTGACGCTGCCTCGGCTTCGGCCTTGAGCTCGGCAACGTCCTGCTCTGGCAGCCGGGCCACGAAGGTCACCGGGCTCCCGTTGTACATCGGGAAGTCCGGAAGGCAGACCTGCGAGGCAGTGTCCATTGAAACACCGTCGCACCTGGCGCCGCAGGGCAGGCTACGCTGCCTCGCGGCACCCTGCGCTCGGCCTCACCAGCATCGACACCCCCATGGCGCAAACCCACGCCGTGAGGACGTGGTCAAAGTTTTGCACCACGAATCCGTAGATGAACCCCGCGGCCTGCGCGGAAGCGGCGGGAGGAGGGGGCAACACCGGGGTGAGCCGATGCAACGTGGGCCTTGCGCACGCGGCGAGGCAGGCCGGCCGCACTCACCCCAATCAGCGCAAACAGGATCTGGTACAGCCTCTCGGCCAGCCTCTGGCCCTTCAGGTCCATGCTGGCGGTGTGACCGGCCACCGGCCGCCGGCTGACGGGCTCTGTTTCCGGCGCAAGCATTCGGGGCTGTGTCACCCCTCTCAAGCGCCGCCCGACCTTTCTGCGCGGCCCTGCGCTGGTGTTAAGGTGGTGTCGGGGATGCTAGCGCCGGCCCTCGCGGCCTTGTCTTGCCTTTCGGTGGCCAGCGGCTTGAAGCCGTTCCTTTCGCCGCTCGGGGCCGGCGTGTACGACGAGTGGATCGGAAACCTCACCACGTGGGTCCCGGAAGCGAGGAACGGGCTCGGGTACACCCCTGGCGGCGCGGGGGTCGTGTACGAGGCGCCTGAGCTGGCCTGGCTGTCGAACACGTCCTTGGTCGTGTCCATCATGGGGTTCGACCGCGGTCTGTGCTCCGACCCGAAGACCTGCTCGAGGAACTACACGATGGACTCGCTGTTGGACTCGCTGACGGAGCGGGCCGGGGCGGTGGACTCCATGGTGCTGTGGTTTAGCTCGCCCGTGCTGGGCATCGACTCCCGCAACCAGCTGCAGCTTCTAGCAGACGTCCCGGGCGGTGCTCAGGCGGTCGCGAACATGGTCGCCACGTGCCACGAGGTCGTTGACGGCGCCTCGACGGCCGTCCTCCTCGGGGTGGTGGCGGGGGACGACGCCACGGCCCCCGTCAACGGGGACGGCGGCGACTTCTGCGACGCCCTGACGGTCGCACTTGTCGCCTCGGGCTTTGACGGCGCCTACGCTGCCGGGGCCGCCTCCCTCCCGGCCGCCTGCTCTGTCCTCAACGTCACGGCGGCGGAGCGGCACTTCAAGCACGCGGCCGCCCTGGGCCAGCCCGTCCCCGAGCCCGGCGTGGTGAAGCGGACGTTCGCCATCTCCGCCGACGGGCCCCTGGCTCCGCCGGCGCCGGACACGGGCGACCCGCCGTCGCTCGCGACGCACGCCCTCACCCGCCTGCGCTGGCTCGGGTCCGCCCTCCCCGGCGGCTCCGCCTCGGCCGAGCAGCCCCTCCCCGTCCCCTCGGGCCGCGTCATCGAGTCCCGCCACGCGCCCTGGGTGGGGAGCGAGTTCGACACCCCCGGGTCCCGCGTCCCCGCCCTGCACGCCGCCCACGCTTCGGGATCCCTCTTCTCCTTCCAGGAGAACGCGTGGGGCAGCCTCGTCAGCCCGTGGACGCCCCTCGAGCTCGCCCTGCTCCGCCGCAGCGTCACCCTCGTCCGCCTCGTCATGCCCACCATCCGCTCTGCCGGCCCCCCCAGGCTCCTCACCCCCGCGCCCTCCCCGTCCGCCGCCCCGGCCCTGGCTGACGGCCGCGCCGACGGCGCGGAGCCCCTACCGGAGGCCGCCGACGCCGGCATCCTCCCCGCCCTCCCCGTGTCGGCAGAGCCGCCCGGGAGCGTCCAGGCGTCGCGCGCGTCGGGCCTGTGCCCCGCCAAGCTCCAGCAGGGCCTCGCCTCCAAGGCCAACTGCACCGTCTGGCTCCTGGCGCAGGCCGGCGAGGTGGCCGCCGACGCCGTCGCCTCGGTCAACGTGTCGGGCGTGGACCTGCCCGCGCGCTTCTTCGACCTCTACGCGGGCAGGGAGGAGAAGCCGCGGCCGGGGAACCCGGGGGACGGCGCGCCGGCGGACACCATCGACGTGGTGCTGGAGCCCCGCGGCATCGGCGGCCTCCTCGCCCTGCCCCTGCACGGCGGCGTCGCCCTCCCCGAGGACCTCCTCGCCTACCTCGGCCTCATGGCCAACCTCACCCGGCAGCCCCTGGGCACCTTCCCCAACACCGCCGGGCCGGTCGAGCAGGAGTGGGAGCGGCCCGCCCTCACCCCGCCGGCGGCCTCGACCCCCGCCGGCATGATCCTCCTCCCCGGCATCACCGGGTACAACTTCACGTCCTCGCTCCTCGCGCCGGCCCCGTTCCTCCTCCCCGACGCCCAGGCCTCGGGCGCCGCAGCCCGTGCCGGCGCCGGCATCCAGTACCCCTGGGCCCCCGCCCCCTCCCCCACGGCCTCCCGCGTCATGGACGTCCTCCCCGTGTTCCTCGACGAGGCCCTGGTGACCAACGCCAAGTACTC
>Ga0136560_1000025_pt1 | contig 46711 bp, 19 predicted proteins | sample AntRauMeHopE1497_FD_104925 | JGI IMG/M metagenome (GOLD analysis project Ga0136560, IMG submission 104925) | Saline lake microbial communities from Rauer Islands, Antarctica - Metagenome Hop E1 #497 | ecosystem: Environmental > Aquatic > Non-marine Saline and Alkaline > Saline | place... | reverse complement strand
CCCCGCCGACCCTGGCCCACCCCCAGGCCGCGGCCTACTCCGCATCCCACGGCGTCTCGCCCCCCCCCGCCAAGCGCGCGGCCGACTGGGCCGGGCCGCGGTACGCCGGCGGCCCCGACCCCGCGGCGTGGCTCCCCTCCGTCGCCGTGGGCCCCGCCACCGCCTGCGCCCCCACGCTCCCGAAGGTCGGCTCGCTCCCCTTCGGCCCCACCGCCCACGGAGGCCGCATCGGCGCCATAGCCGAGGTGGAGAGGAGGATGAGGGCAGACGCCGAGCAGCGCGCGAGGCACCGCTCCGTCGGCCCGGGAGGGAAGAAGTGGATCAAGGGCCGCATGTCCGAGGCAGAGCTCCGGGCCGTCGACGGCTTCGTGGAGCGCGTCGAGACTGCACAGATGCGGGTGCGCAAGGGCGACCTCGCCCGTGAGATCAGGCAGTTCGTCAACCCGGGGCGCCCACCCGAGTTCTTCGAGAAGCTCGTCTCCCGCCGAAGCCTCAACGACCGCCTCGCCAAGGTCCTCGCCCCGCGGGCCTCGCGCAAGGCCAAGCGTGAGGCGGCCGCGGGCGTCACCGCCCTCGCCGCCGCTGCGGAGGCCCTGGAGGCGCGCCGCGAGGCCGCGGCCATGGCCTGAGGCCCCGATGACACCATTCGAGTGCAGCGAGCGCGCGCCGTGCGAGAACGGAACGCGCGACTCCTTGCCCCCCGACGCTGACGGGGAGAGCCACGGCCCCCGCACTCGGGCGCGCGCGCGCCCCCGCACCCAGACGTACACACGGCCACGCACCGAGGGGCGCGCCCACTGACGCAAGCGCCCATGCCGGGCGGCCCCGGCCGGTCGCCCGAAGGACTCCGGCCGGGGACCATCGCCATGACTGCAGCCGCGACGCAATCATGAGCGCGCGGGTTGGCAACGGCCTCGACTGCCGCAATCGGCGTTTGGCCGTGTCCAGCGCCGCGCCCGGGCAAGCGCCGCGTTTGGTTACAGCGAGCGGGGCGGCGTGAGCGACACTCAGACCCGCGCGGTGCACGGCCCTCGCGCGACGAAGCACGGCGGAAGGCGACACACCGGCCGGGCGTCCGTGCGCTGCCATGACAGAGCGCGAAGCCGCGAGAGGGGGATGGCAGCCGTCCCGCCCTCTGAGGGCCCCTCGTCCGTCCCGCCCTCTGAGGGCCCCTCGTCCGCCCCGGACGCTACCCCTCGGCCGCGCGCAGCCTCGCGGCCTCGGCCAGCGCCGCGTCGAGGGGGGACCTCAGGACGTCAATGACCGGCCCCACCACGTCCTCGTCCACCGTGCCGCGCAGGCTCGCCGACCCCGAGTCCAGCCCCCCCGCTCGGTCCCGGAGGCGCCTCACCAGGTCGGCGAGCCGTCGCCTCGACGCGGCCTCGGCGGGCGACCCCGCGTCTCTCACCAGCCTCTGCCGCTCCCTCCAGAAGAGAGCCAGCACCTCCGTGCCCTTCCGCCCCGACGCCAGCGCCCACTTGGCCCACGCCGGCTGCGTGGCCGCCGGCAGCCCCGTGCCGGGATTCCGCTCGACCGCGTCGAACGCCGTGGCGCGCTCGCACGCCGCCGCGGCCATACAGATGAGGTTGGGCACCGTTGCCGAGGCGGCGGTGCCGGGGGGCACGGACCCTACCCGCGGAACGGGAGCTGCGGCGGGCGGGAGGCGGCGGGAAACGGGTCAGGGCGGGGGGGAAGGGGCGGGCAGCAGCGGCGGGGCGAGCGAGCATCGCGGAGCGAAAGCGGTGCCATCGCCGGCCAGGGCAGAGCCGTGCGGCCCTCCTTGCGCCCCTAGCTCGCTCCTCAGGAGCGTCCGGGCGCGCGCTGCGCCCTCCCTGAAGCCTTCCGCTTTCGTGGGTCTCACCTCGCAGCGGCACGCCGGCGCCGGCCAGGAGCAGAGCCACGACGTCGGCGGGCCCGGCGGCGGCGCCGCGGGCGGCGGCCCCGGGGCCGACGGTGTCAAGCCGCATGGGCGCCGCCGCGTCGCTCCTTGCCGCCACCAGGTCGTCCATGCGCTCCGCCGCCTCCTCGTCCACCACCAGGCCGCGGGGCACCCCCGCCACGTCCACGGCGGCGTCATCCCCGCGCCCGCGCTTCGGGGCACGCGAGGGGGGCGGCAGAGCCACGCTGGCGAACCGGCGACACTCCGTGGCAATCTCCTCGGCCTTGGCCGCGCGGGCACGCACGCGCACCGCCTCGGCGCTCGACGCCGCGGTGACGTCATCCGGCTCGTAGAGCCGGTCCGACTCGCCGGTCCCCCGGCCCCCGCGGCCCGCCCCCTCGGCCGCGTCCACCCCGGGCCTCCGCCCTGCGGCCATCACGCCAGTCTGGGCGTCCTCCGCAGTCGAGCCCAGGTTGAACCGCGCGGACACGCCCCTCGCTTCCGCCGCGTCCGCCGCCGTCGACCGCCCCGCCCGCCCCGACACGTCATCCAGCCCCCGGAACATCTCGTCCCCGCGTCGCTGCGCCCCGCCCCGGGACTCGGACCCCTCCGCGCGGCCCGCGATGGCGTCCTCCCGCCTCCTGGCCGCGGCCTGCTGCCTCTGCCGCGCCATGTGGGCGAAGTAGCGCTTCCAGAACTCCATCATCGAGACCCGCCCGCCGACGTTGGCCGCGTAGGCCGCGCGCACGCGCGAGTCCGTGGCCAGCAGCTGCTGCACCGCCTCGGGCGTCATCTCCACCTCGTCGCGCATCCCCACGCGCTTCTGCTGCCGCAGGGCCGACCGCCGGCGGGAGTGGGCGCGGGCACGGAGCCGCGCCGCCGCGTCCCGCAGCGCCTGCAGCCGCTCCTCGAAGCCCAGCCAGAACTCCTCCTCCGTCACGATGGCGCCCTTCTTCACGAGGCTGCGGTGCTCCGCGCGCAGGGCGTCGTCGGCCTCGAGCGCAAGCGATCGCACCGTCTCGTCGGGCAGCGCGCCGTCCGCCACCGCCGCGTCGCCCCGCTCCGCCGCGGCCAAGTCCATCGCGGCGCCCAGCTGCTCCGCGAGCGCCCCCCCGGCGTGGTCCGCCACGTCCTCGGCCTTGACGGCGCGCGCCGCGCCCGGAGCCGCGGCCGGCGCGCCCGCGTCCGACCCCGCCAGGCGCCGGCCCTTGGCCGACGCCGCAGAGGCCGGGCGGAACGCCTTCATCACGTCCTGCCCGGCCGGCTTGCCGTCCCCCGCAGCGTCCGCGCGGCCCTTGACCGCGCGCACCACGGCCTGCACGAACGCGCGGAACGCCGGGTCGTCCGCCCCCGCGAGTGACTCGCCGCTCCGGAGGCCAATGATGTGCCCCGGCCCGCCGGCCGCGGGGGTGAGCAGGAGCTTGACCTTGTTCTTGCCCTTTTTCACCCCGTGCAGGCTCGCCGCCGGGACCCGCCTCCGCCCGAGGCGCCCGCCCATGTCGAACTCGAGGGCCGCGTCGTCGAGGATGCACTGCATCACCACGTCGGGCCCCTGGCCGGCCGCGCCGGCCTCGTCGAGCAGCGGCCCGCCCAGCAGGCGGACCGCGAACATCGTCGGCGCGGACATCCCACGGCCGCGGCGAGCCCTGCCGAGCCCGGCCCTGCTCCCTGGCCGCGCGGGCGCGGGGCGGGAATGAGCAAAGAGTGCGCGGGGGCGCGCGACGCATGTGCCCGAAAGCACGCACTGCTCTGGCACGGCGCCTCCCCGGCACACATACTCACGCACGCACGCGCACGTACGCAGGCGCAGGCGCGCAGGCGCATCCGCGCGCCGCTGAGTGGCGGGACAAAGAAGAACGAAGGGGCGGGACACAGGGGGGAAACGCGGGGCGCGGCCTAGGCGGAGCCCATTCCGCTGGCGTCGACAAAGGTGAATCCCTCGAACTTGCCTCCGGCCATGGAGAAGCCCGAGTCCGGGACGACGCTGTCGACGACGGGCTCCGAGGTGAACTCCTTGTCAAAGTTTGACGTGTCCGAGGCTCCCTTGACGATGGGGCGGAACGGCGACGGTGTCTCGCGCCGCTCCAGGGCGGCCCAGTCGAGGCCCTCGAAGAAGGGGTGGGCCTTGACGGCGTCGATGTCCGCGGCGCCGCTGCCGAGCCGCGTGGCCGGGTCCTTGTCGAGCATGCGCGTGACGAAGTCGACGGCGGCGGGGGGGAAGTGTCCCGGGAACGGGACGGGGGAGGCCTCGATCTTGTCGTACATGACCTGGACGTTGGCGGAGTAGAACGGGGGCAGGCCGTGCATCATCTCGTAGGTCAGGATGCCGAGCGCCCACCAGTCCACCTCCTTGTCGTGCGCCTCGGAGCAGATGACCTCGGGCGCGAGGTACTCGGGGGTGCCGCAGAAGGTCTCGGTCTTCTCCCCCGGCTTGGTGAGGGCCTTGGCGAGGCCAAAGTCGGTGAGGGCGACGTGGCCCTGCTCGTCGAGGAGGATGTTCTCGGGCTTGAGGTCGCGGTAGATGATGCCCTTGGAGTGGAGGTGGCCGATGCCCAGGGCGATCTCGGCGGCGAAGAACCGCGCCTGGTCGGGCGAGAACCGCTTGGCCTTGCGCAGGTGGAAGAACAGCTCGCCCCCGCGGAGGAAGGGCATGACCATGTAGAGCTTGGTGGGGGTCTGGAAGGCGTAGCGGAGGCGCACGAGGAAGGGGTGGTCGATGGACTCGAGGATGGCCCGCTCCGCCTTGGTGTGCTCCAGCTGGTTCCGCTTCACCACCATGGCCTTGGACAGGATCTTCATGGCCAGGACCTCGGGCCTGCCGCGGCGGCGGACGAGCATCACCTTGCCGAAGGAGCCGCGGCCGATGACCTTGAGCAGCTCAAAGTCCGCCAGCCTCACGCTCGTCTCCCGGCGGGACCAGCCCTCGGTGGGCGCGGTGTCGTCGGCGCCGCCCGCGCTCGCGGCGGCTGACGCCCCCTCGTCCTCCGAGTCCGCCTCGTCCTCCTCGCGGATCGTGGAGAGGTCGCCCGCCGCCGCAGCCGCGGCCGCGGCCGCCGCGGTCGACCCCGTCGAGGCGCGCCCGGCGCTCGACGACGAGAGAGCGGCGCTCGAGGCCGCCGCCGCGCCCGACACCTGGGGCACGCCCCTGGCCGCGCGCGCCTGGACCTTGGTCAGGCAGAGGTGCGAGAGCTGCGCGTCGGGCGTCGTGCGGATGTCCAGGTCGCCGGAGGACGTCGAGAACTTGGAGTCCCTGACCGCCGCGGCGATGGCCGCCTTGGCCGCGTCGCTGTAGTGGTAGTCGTACTCGGACGGCACGTGCACCACGAACTGGTCCGACACGGTCGACTGCGTGATGGCGTCCACCATGCGCAGGTCGATGCGGCGCTTGCACGAGGTCAGGTCCGGCATCATGTTGTACAGCGCCCGGTCCGTGATGACGAGGGCGCGGCGCTGTGTCTTGCCCTTGCGGTTGATCTTGTCGATCAGGCTGCTGTGCGCGACCTTCTCCGAGACTGCGGCGCGGTCGCGGCGCGGGCGGGCGCTGAGGCGTCAGAGGCCGCGGTTGCAGGCTGCCGCGCGCGTCGCCGCCGGGGCCAGCGCCCCCGCCGCGGTGCCGGCGGCCCGGCGCCCGCCCCTGGGCGCGAATTCGCGCGAGCCGCTCAGAATGGGAGCGGAAGCGCGGGCGCGGCGCCGCGCGGGTGGCCGCGGCGGCGAAACTGAGCCAGTCAGCGGGCTGCCACGCGGGGCAAAGCTCCCCGGGCTGGCCTCGGCGCGGGCGCGGCATCCGTTCCCGGCCCCCTCTGGGGGACCCCCGCGCGCCAGGCGCCCGCTCCCGCCGGTCCGGGCGCGCCGGGGGTGGTCGGACTCGCTCCTGCATATCATGGCTCACCGCTTCCCTGGCTCTCCAGGATTGCCTGGAACGCCGGGGCCTCCTGCATCCCCAGGGCGTCCGACGTGCTCAGGCCAGATGCGGCCATCCTGTCCGCCCGGCGGACCTCGCGGGCCGCGGTGTGGGTCCGGTCACCCGCTCGGAGGCGGGACAGAGCGCGCCCCCCGCGCGCGCAGCCCCGCCGACGGCACTCGCGCCGCGTCCAGCAGCCCCTGGGCCCCCCAGAGGCCGCAAGCTCCCGCCGTGTCGCGGCGCCCGGGCTCGCCATGGCAGCCTCCGCTCCCGATGAGCGGGCTCACGCCATCTTCGAGCTGGCCTACATGGGCTCGCTGTTCGCCGGCTGGCAGGAGCAGCGCGGCAGCCCTGTGAAGGACACGGCCCAGAACGTGTTCCGGCACGCCCTCTTCGCCGCGATGGGGCCGGCGAACCCCAAGGGGGACCACCCGGTCTGCCGCGCAACGAGCCGCCTGGACGCCGGCGTGAGCTCCGACGGCCTGCTCGTGCACGCGGCCGTCCCGGCGGCCGCCCCGGCGCGCCTTTCGGACGACCCCGAGGCGCTGCTGGCGGCCGTGAACGCCGAGCTGCCCTCCGGCATGCTGGTCCGCCGCGTCGCGCTCAAGGCCGCCGGCCAGGTCTACGTGCAGGAGGTGTCCACTTCCAAGCTCTACTCGTACTACCTCCGGGTGGGCGGCTTCCAGTGCCGGGAGCTGGGGCGCATCGGCGGGGGCGCGCTCTTCTGCTGCGGGTTGCACGAGGCGACGCCGGAGGAGGAGGAGGAGCGGGCGACAGCGGCCGCCGGGGCGGTCGTGGCGGGCGGCGGCGGCGGCGCGGGGGCGGCCGACCCGCTGGCGACGCCACCCCGCCTGCCGCCGTCGGACGGCCGCTGGTACGGCGACACGGGAGCCTTCGTGGCGGCGCTGCGTGCCGCCATCGCCCCCGCCGTCGGCGACCACGACTTCAAGGCGCTGAGCAACGGCAGGAGCGGCGCCCTCGCTCGCAGCAGGGCGCGTGGGGCCGAGCCGCCCCGCGGCACCACCGTCCGCCGTGTGCTCTCCGTCGACGTCGTCCCCTGCGGCGCCGAGGACCTTCTCGGCAGGGCCGCGCGGATCGTGGAGCTGCGACGGCGGTCGGCGGAGCGAGCCGCGTCGCTGGTCGGCAGGGAGGGGGAGGGGGAGGGCGGCGCCGGTGCCGGGGCGGCGGCCGCGGACGAGGACGACGACGAGGACGGGCCGAGGGCGGCCAAGGCGCCGCGGCTCGAGGGGCGGGACGCGGCCCCTGGCACGGCCCCTGGCGCGGCCCCCGACGCGGCCCCTGACGCGGCCCGGGCGGGCGACGCACCGGGGGAGGTGCCGCCGTCGTCGTCGTCGTCGTCGTCGTCGTCGTCCGCTGCGGGCGGGTCAGGCGCCAGCGATGGGGACGCCGGGCCGCCTCCCGCCGACGCCATCCCCCTCTCGAAGCGAGGCCGGAGGCGCGGATTCAGGGGGATCGTCGACAACCCGACCGCGGAGCCCGCGCGCCTCGTCAGGGTGGACGTGCGGGTCAAGGGCGCCCTCAAGCACATGGTGCGGCACCTCGTGGGCGCGGCCGCGGCGCAGGTCACGGGGCGGCTCCCCCGCGGCTCGGTTGCGGCCGCGCTCGCAAACCCCGCAGCCTTCTCGGCCGGCCTCGGGGCGGCCATCCCGGCCAAGCCACTGTGGCTCGCCAGCGTCGAGACGAGCGTCAAAGACCTTTTCGGCCCGCCGAGCGCATGTGTGGAGAGTGTGCCGGGCGCTTGCTGAGCGTCGGCCAGCGGCCAGCCAGTGCCACGACCGGGACACACCCGCCGCCCTGCCCCCGCTCCCAGCCGCCCAGGCCGCCGCCAGGAGGCCGCAGCGCATGCCACGCATCGCTGAGAAACAGGGGGGCGCGCGGGCCGGACGGCGTCAGCGCTCTGCGCGCGTGACAGGCGGTGCGACGAGGCGAGACAAGCTGCACCTCGGGCCGCCCAAAGCACCGGACTGAGGGCGCGCCGCCCCCGTCGCGCGACGACGCCATGTAAGCTTCTAAGCTGCGCGCCTACACGCACTCGGCGCCGCGCGGTGGCCGATGCTGACACCGCAACCGCGAGGGAGTGCTACGGCACCCGGGCCCGGCTCGCAGCGCTGCCGGCCGGACGCCACGCAGCGTCCCGCCGCCCGCGCCCCGCCGCAGGGCCCTGAAACGCATCGACGGGAAGGTTCGCGTGACGATCCACCTGCTGGACAACTCGTCGAGGCAGCTTCTCGTGGAGGATGCCTGGACAACAAAAGTAAGGCGGCCGCCGCCGCCGCGGCCGCCGCCCGGCTGCCGTACCGCCCCGCCGCTCAGGCGGGCATCGGTACCTTCGCTCAGCCCGCCACGGGATCCCGCTCCCCGTCCCCGCGCGCAGGACGTGATCGACGCGTTGGCCGAGAAGCAATTCCTGTCCGGCTGCCCCGGGCTCACGGAGGTGTTTGGCCTTAGCGAGGCCCGGGACGGCGTGAATATGGGCGCGTGCCTCCCCGTCGACGCGCCCATCGTCCCCATCATCACGTCGTGGCTGGCGAACAACCTCATGGACAAGGCCAAGTTTGTGTTCAAGATCCGCCTCTTCTCCTCGGCCCTGAGGGCGCCGGAGAACAAGGACCTCGCGTACATGGCGTTCATCCAGGGCGTGTACGAGGTGATCACGGGCATCGTGCCGGTGACGATGGACGAGGCCATCTCGCTCGCCGCGCTCCAGATGCAGGTCAAGTTCGGCGACGCCAAGCCCGACGCGCACACCAAGGGCTTCCTCAGCCGCAGCGGGCAGCTCAAGGGCATGGTCCCCGGCCCGCTCCTGATGCGGCGCGCCATGGCGTCGTGGGACGAGGATATCCTAGCCAGGCACCGCGTGCTCAACGCCGACGCCCGGGCCCGTCCCATGCAGCTCTACTGCCAGATGCTCATGACCAGGGAGTTCTACGGGGCCGAGTACGTCCCAGCGGCGCAGGCGTTCAGCCCCGACACGCCCGAGAGCGTCCTCGTCGCCGTCAGCTACGCCGGCGTGCACGTCCTCGGCATGGACGACAAGCGCGTCATCGACCGCTTCACGTTTGGCGAGATCTACCGCTGGGGCTTCGATGCCAAGAAGGACTTCTACGTCGAGCTCAAGCCGCAGTGCTCACGCCCCGACGCCCCGTGCACCGCCAAGCCGTCGGGGGGCAAGGGCAACCTCTTCGTATTCACCACCAAGCAGGGCCGCACCGCCTCGGACATGCTCACGGCTTACGCCACGCGCATCCTCGCGGAGATCCAGGGGAGGGGGGCGGCCGCGGGGGGCGCCGCGGGGGCCAGCGCGTCGACCGCCCTCGACTCCGCGGCGCGCGCGGCGTCGAAGCGCGCGGCCTCCGTCGCCGCCGCGACCAAGGTGCAGGCCCTGTGGAGGGGGTCCAGGGTCAGGCAGTCGCTGCAGGAGGAGGCGGCGGCCATCCGCGTGCAGGCCGTGTGGCGGGGCATGCTCGCGCGGGCGGCGTTCGACCGTATGCTGGAGGAGGCGGAGGCGGAGTTTGCAGAGGACGAGTGACAGCCGGCGGGGGGGGCACAAATCTCGTGTATTGCGTGCGCGAGAGGGGCGATGGCGCGCTGCGAGGGTCCGTCGCTGCGGGCGTGGGTTGCTCGGTCTCGCACTCTCGCGCTTGCCGCTCGTCCTACCGGCGCGCGCACGCGATGAGGGCACACGCCGCGGCGCGTCCGTGGGGCGCCCGGTCGCGGCGGGGAAGGCGCGCGGGTCACATGAACATGCGAACATCGCGCAGTCGCCCGACGCGGAGGCCCCTGCCGGCGGAGCGCGCCCCCGTGTCGTCGTCCGCGCCCGTGTCGGCGAGGAAGCCGCCGGCGGCACCGTCGGACGAGGCCGAGGCGGCGGCCCGGTCGAGGAAGCGCATCCCGGCGCGGGTGAAGCCGAAGACGGAGCGAAGCTCCCCGACGCGCTCCCGCAGCGTGGCGCGGAGGGTCGAGAGCTCGGCGCGGAGGCCGGGGGAGGCGGTGAGGCGGGCGTGGTGGAGGCGGACGACGAAGAGGGCGGTGCCTGCGCACATCTCGACGTCGACGCCGCGGCGGACGTGGTGGTGCATGCAGCGTAGGAGGTCGAGGGCGCCGGCGAAGGGGAGGAGGAGGATGGCCTGCTCCCGGTCCGCGGGGCGCACGGCGCGGAGGGTGTGAAGGACGTGCTCGGCCGGGGTGCGCTTGAGGAGCTCGAGCTTGGGGGCCGGGGGCGGGACGAGGGGCCGCACGGCCTCGCCCGAGGCGCGCATGGCCGCCCGCTCGTCCATGGCGGCCGGTGCCTGGTCGCGGACGGCGGAGCGGAGGTCCTTCTCGTACTCGGACCAGGCGTTGCGGACCTCGGCGGCCAGGGAAAGGGCTCCGAGGAGGCGGTCGGCGGCGCTGACGGACTCGCGGGAGCCGCCGCCCACGGCCGTGGACTCCGGCGCGGCGGCGCGGCCGGGCGCCCCGTCGGCGCCAGGCGCCTCGGGCACGCCCTCCCCCATGGGGTCGTCGGCGTCGGCGCGGGCGGCGATGTCGGCGTCCATGGTCGCCTCGGCCTCGGCGTCCCTCTCCTCGTCCAGGAAGACCTGCTCGTCCGAGCGCTCCCAGGTCCGCACGGAGCGGTCCGCCCCGACCGAGGCGACGAGGAGGCCGCGCTGGTCGATGGCCACGCCCCACACGGGCCCCGCGTGGCCGTTGCACTGGTGCACCTGCACGAAGCGGTCCCCGTCCCAGTGCCGCACGGAGCCGTCCTTGCCGGCGGTGAAGAACAGGTGTGTCCGCCCCACGAAGCGCACCGAGGTGACGGCGTCGTCGTGCGCGAAGATGGACTTGTGGCAGTCGCCGAAGTCGAGCCCCCACAGCTTGACGTTCTTGTCCGCCGACGCCGTGGCGATGAGGGTCGAGTCGGCGCTGATGTCCATGGCCGTGACGGGCAGGCGGTGGCCGTACAGGGAGATGAAGAACTTGAGGGTGTCCTCGAAGAAGACCTTGACCGTGGAGTCGAGGAGGGAGACGGCGAGGAGCCGGCGCGAGGCGTCGATCTCCCCGTGGCGGCTGTACCGCACGGCGAGGATCTCGTCCGGCATGCGGAGGGTGCGCGCGTGCACGAGGGAGGGCCTCGCGGCGCCGTCGGAAGACGACACGGCGGCGGCGGCGCCAGCGCCGTCGGCCCCGCCGGCCGGCGCGGCGCCGCCGACGATCATGTCGATCTCCCAGAGCTTGACCGACTTGTCCGCGGACCCGGTGGCGACGCCCCGGCCGTCCGCGCGCACGTCGACGGCGTACACGGCCCCCTCGTGCGCGTCCTTGTGCTCCTCCACCATGTCCCCGCTGGCCAGGTCGAACACCTGGACGGCCCCCTCCTTGGTCCCCACCACCGCGTGGCGCCCCCCCGGGAGGAACTCGACGCACAGCGCGAAGCCGCAGTCCATGGTGCGGAGCGACGCCCCCGTGTGGCCGTTCCAGAGCTTGAGCTGGCCCTCGCCGCCGGTGAGGACGAGGGCGCCGTCGGGGCCGATGGCCACGGCGCGCACGTCCTTGCGGTGGCCGGCGGCGGAGATGGCGCCGAGGCGGCGGGAGCCGGCGGCGGCGGTGCCGTCGGGGAGCGCCGTGCGTCGGTCCTCGGCCGGGTCGACGCAGTGCAGCTCCAGCTGATTGTCCGCCGTGCACACCAGCACAGCGGGGGGCGCAGGGCCACCCTCCCCGAGCGGGGAGGCGGGCGCGCCGGGCACCGCCGAGGGCGGGAGGAGGACGACGGAGCGGACGCGGTTGGGGCAGCGGACGACGGCAACGAGGCCCCACTCGTCCCCCGTCATGGGGACGGGGGACTCCTCGGCCGTGGGGGCGTGGCCGCCGTCGGCGTCGCTGGCGTCCTCGTCGTCCGACTCGCCGTCCTTCTCAAACGCCGACGACCCGATCGTCGCGGCGCGCTTGGGCCCCCTGGCGTCCTCCGCCTCGGCCTCCCGCTCCTTGGCAGCCTTCCTGGACCGCTCCCGGGCGCGCTTCCGCCTCCGCTGGATCCGCCTCTTCACCTCGGCCCACGGCCGCGCCGCGTACAGCTCCACCGTCTTCCCCCTGCCGAACACCGCCGCCCACGCCCCGTCCGGCGACGTCACGATGCCCTGGCACCGGGAGCCGTCGAGGCGGGCCACGGAGCCCATGGCCTCGACGAAGGGAGGCTGCACCGCACCCGCGGCCATGGCAGCCACGCCCGAGTCGGCGCTCGCCGCCTCGGCCTCCTTCCTGGCCAGGCGCCTGCCGGCCTCCTCGGCGGCGGCGCGGCGGCGCACCGCGAAGGACCGGAGCATGGAGTCAGAGCTGCCGCTAAGGATGCGGAGTCCAGACGCCGCGGCGCCCAGCCCGCCTGCCTCTTCGGCCTCGTCGTCCTCCGACGGGCGGGACCGCTTGCGGCGGCCGGCGCGGGCGCCGGACGCGTCCGTTGCCGCCTCGTCAGCGGGCGCGGCGCCGATCGCCGGCGCCGCGGCGATCGCCCAGACCTCTGCCCTGTGCCCCACGACGGTCTGCACGCACGTCTGCTCGGCCAGGTCCCACACCTTGACCAGGGTGTCCTTGGAGGAGGAGACGAGGATGGGGCGGGAGGAGGAGGAGGCGGACGACGCCGCGCCGAGCGCGGCGGGGGCGCCCCCGGCGGCCGAGGCCGGTCCCATGAACTCGGCGCCCACGAGGACCAGCGAGGTGACCTCGTCGCGGTGGCCGCGCAGGCGGCACACGCCGGCCTGGGCCGTGAGGTCCCAGACGACGATGGTGGTGTCCTGCGAGCCCGACACCAGAGTGTTGCCCTCCCTGTCAAACACGAGCGCCGTGACCGCGCGCTTGTGGCCCTGCAGCCGAGTGATCATTACCTTGCGCTTCAGCGACCACAGGCGGATGCTGCCGTCGGCGTGCCTGCGCGAGGGGCGAGCGGGGCGAAGAAGGTGCCGGGTTGAGCCGGAGCGCCCGCGACCCGGGGCCTGCGGCGGCGACAGCTGCTGCAACGCGCGTCCCACCCGGCAGACGAGGCCCGCGCGCCGGCGGTGCGAGGTCGGGGGGGGGGGGCGCGAGACGGCCCTCTCACCCTGCAGCCACCGTATCGTCGTCGCTTCCCATGGCCACGCACGTCACGGCCGCGTCGGACTTGTCCTCGGCGAGCGATGCGTGCAGGAGGCCGCGGCGCACGTTCCACACCAGGACGCGCTCCAGGGCGCCGCTGGCCGCGAACTTGCCGCTCGAGTCGGCGGCGATGTTGCACGCCGGGGACGCGATGAGCCCCATCACATGCTTCTGTTTGTACCTGAGGTACGTTTTAGTCGCCATCGTTCCCCCTGTCTCGCCGTTGGGGACGACGGCGGGGTGCCGTCCTCGTTCTTCCGCCGCTTGCTCTGCGATCCGGCCGGCAGCTGGCCAGCAACGTGGTCAGGTCAAGTCAGCCTCCGTTCCGGCCACCACGCCGCGCCAAACATGGCGCTCGCACGCGCCTGCAGGGCGCTGGTCCGTCGTCGGCCGGCCACGGCGTCGGTAGTGCGGGTGGCGGGCGCACAGCTCCGCTGGCACGGCGGCGCGGGCGATTTCGACGCCTCGGCCGCCGACGTCAGGGTCATCTTTGTCGCCGGCGACGGCAGCGAGACGGAGGTGAAGGCCAAGGCGGGGCAGGACCTGCTGGACGTGGCGCACCGGAACGAGGTCGATCTCGAAGGCGCGTGCGAGGGCTCCATCGCCTGCAGCACGTGCCACGTGATCCTGGAGGACGGCGTCTTTGACAGCCTCGAGGAGGCTACCGAGGAAGAGGTGAGAAGGGTGCCGGCGCGGCGCGGGAGGGCGGCTTGGCCCGGATCCCGGCAACGCGCACTCGCCCCGCTCCTCTCCGCCCGCGCGCGCAGGACGACATGCTCGACATGGCGCCGGGCCTCACCGCGACGTCCCGGCTCGGGTGCCAGGTCGTGGTGACCGAGGCCATGGACGGCCTGCGCGTGGTGCTGCCCACGGCGACGAGGAACTTTTACGTCGACGGGCACAAGCCAAAGCCGCACTGACGGGCTCGCTTGGGGGCGCCAGAGCGGGAGTGTTCGCGTGCGCGCGTGCGTGCCCGTCCCGCTCGCAAGTGTCGCTGTCTTCTTCGCTCGCCTCGCCTCGGCCGCGCCCTCCCCTCGCCCGGCGTCGCCAGGGCTCACAGGCTCAGGCGCTGCCTCGCCTTGTCGTCGTACCCTCGGGAGTACTCCCGCATCTTGCGCACGCGCTTGGTCCTGTCGAAGCGGTGCTTCAGGCTCCGCTGGCTGTACTGCCACGCGATGGGGTGCTGCGGCACGTCCCGGTGCCACACGCCCAGGTCCTTGAGCCGCTTCCTCGTCAGCACCGCCCAGTGCTCGGGGCACTCGAGCCCGCGGGAACGCATCTCCTTCATCACCCCCACGGCCTCGGCCAGGCGCCACTCCCGCGCGTACCCGTGCGCCAGCGGGCCCCACGAGTCCACCGTCGGCTCCATCCCCGCCTCCAGCATGAGCCCCACCACCTCCTCCGCGAGGTCCATGCGCCTCTGCCGCGCGTGCATCCGCACCAGGGGCCGCAGCGTCCGCTCGTCCGGCTCCAGCCCCCACCGCCCGAACTCCTCCCCCACGAACGCGTAGGCCTTGCGGCCCATGCCCGCGTTGCAGTACACCGCCACCATGGTGTTCAGCGTCACCAGCGTCGGCGCCCCGGCCTCCCCGTCGTCCTCCCCGCGGCCCAGCGCCCCCGGCCCGTCCCACCGGCCGGGCCCGGGCGCCGCGCCGTGCGAGTACACCCGCGCGTAGACCCGCTCCGCCTCCTCCACCAGGGACGCCCTCGCCTCGTCCGGGTTGGTCGGCAGCGTGCGCGGGAACCAGCGCATGCCCCCGAGCACGCGGTCCGACAGCCGCTGCAGCGCCCGGAGCCGCACCTCCCCCGGTCGCCCGGGCGCCACCATCCGCGCCAGGGCCTCCCGCGCCCGCTTGACCCGCTTCCCGTGCCGGGATAGCACGCCCGCGGCCTCCCCAACGGCCAGCATCCGCGCCACGGTGTCCGAGCTCGCGAACGCGGCGCCCTCCACCGACAACGAGTCCTCGTCGCCTCCCAGGGACCGCACCAGGGAACGGGCCTGCTCCCCTGCCGCCTCCGTGTCGGTCAGGGCCTCCACATCCGACGCGTGGGAGCCGTGGCCGGCGGGCAGGGCCGTGAGGGCCCCGTCGCCGGCGCCGAGCCCCGAGGGGCCCGGGAGGAGGAGCGACGCGCCAGCGCCGGAGCGGGCGGCCGAGTCGAGGGCCGCAGCGCCGTGCAGGCCGGCGCCCCCCGCCGGCGCGCGGACCGGCGCCCCCGGCAGCCGCTGCCCCCGGAGCACGGCCTCCCCCCTCGCCCGGTCGACCTCCCCCGTGGCCGCGTACAGCAGCAGCCGCTCCCGCGCCCTGTCCCTCGCCTCCTCCGCCGCGCCGGGCCCCGCGGCGGCGCCCTCCACCGCCTCGGCGGCGCCCGGCTCCGCCGCGGCCCGAGCGAGGTCCCCCGGCGAGGCGGCCAGCGCCCTTCCCTCGGCCTCCGCCACCTCGTCGAAAAGCTCCGCGGCCCACTCCCCCGTCGCCCTGTCCCGGTAAAGGTGGCTGGCGTCCACCGTGCCGCGCTGCAGGGACCGGACGGCGAGGAGGACGTCGGGCAGGGACGGCTCGTAGCCCTCCTCCGCCCGCTTCCGCCGCTGCTGGAGGGACTCGGTGGCGGCGACGAGCGCGCGCTCCACGGGCCCAAGGCCCTCCCCGATGGCGCGGGCGTCGGCTCGGTCGGCGGCGTCGTCGGCGAGGCCGCGCAGGCCGTCGCGGTAGCCCTCGAAGGCGGCGTCGGCATCGTTCCGGCGCCGGTCGGCGTCGTCGAGCTCGTGCCTGCCGATCACGGCGTGGAGCGCGGCCGCCTCGTCGTCGTCCAGGGTCACCAGGCCGTCCCGCGACCGCATAAGGAGCTCTTCCGCCCGCCGCACGATCTCCGAGGACCGCCGCCCGGCCCCCTCGCCGCCCCGGCCCGCGAGCTCCTCCCGCTCCCACGACCCGTCGTTCCAGGGCAGGGCCCCCTCCCCGTCCCCCTCGCCGCCGCCGACGTCGTCCCAGTCCCCGCCGCCCCCTGCCGACTGCTCGTCGTCGTCCACGTCCGTGCCCCTCTCGGACGACCCGCCGCCGCCGACGCTGCCGGCGAGGAGCCTGTCCTCAATGTCCTCCTGCCCCAGCCGCCTCAGCTGCTCGTCGGGGTGCATTGCCTGCAGGGCGGCGGGCGCCGGGTTGGGCCGGAGGCGGGACGCGAGGGCTGCCGTGGTGCTCGTCCTCGTCTCGCTCACGCGCTCCCGCAGGCGGCGGGCAAGGAGGCTCTCCCCGCCCGAGGGCGCGTCGAGGCGGGCGGCCTCGGCGGCGGCGAGGGCGCGCGCCGCAGCGTCGGCGGCCTCGTCGTCCACCCCCTCCGCGAGGCTCAGGCCCGGGTCGTCGCGGAGGCCGGCGAGCGCCCCCGACGGGGTCACGTGCCGGGGCATGCCGCGGGGCCGCCGGCCGTAGGGCTCGGGGTGCACCCCCGGGGCTCCGAGGGACTGCATGCCGCCGACGCCGTGGTCGTGGCGCGACCGGTTGCCGGCGGCGCCCGGCCCGTCCGCGCGCGTGTCTCGCCCGGCGGCCGCGCCGTCCCGCGCGTACCGCGCGCTGACGATGGGATCCGTCTCGTCGGCGTCGCCGAGACCGCCGGCCCCCGCCACCACCCACGCCGACTCCTCCCAGTCCCCGGCCTCGTGGCCCGCCCCCCCCGCCCCGGCACCGATCCCGGCCGCCTCCTCCGTGTCGCGCACGGACCGCTGCAGCTGCTGCAGGTGCATCAGGATCCGGCCCCGGTCCTCCGGCAGAGCCTCCCGAGCCAGCTCTGCCGCCCGGTCGTCGAGGAGGAGCATCTCCCGCACCGACTCCCCCTCGAGGCGGTGCAGGAAGCGGGGCCGGGGCAGGTGCGTGCGGCCGCGGATGCCGAGGCCGCTGCGGCGGCGGCGCACGAAGCCCGGCGGGGTCGGCGCCCCGTGCGGGGCCACGGGCTCCCACACCACCCCCCTGTCGTCCACCACGTGGCAGGGGTCGTACCCCCGGTAGAGCCAGGCCCCGGAGAGGGGGGGCAGCGCGGGCGGGGCCCACGCGGCAGTGTCGTCGTGCTCGAGCAGCGGCCCGTCGTCGTCGTCGCCGTCGTAGTCGCCAGCCTGCGCGCCGAAGTCATCGGCGTCGTCATCGTCGTCGTGGGGCGCCTGCGGGGCCGGTGCCGGCGGTGCCGCGGCGGCGGCGGCCGCTGCCCTGCCCCCGGCGGTGCGCTCCCGCTGCCGGCCCCGGGTAGCCGCAGCGACGGCGGCCGCGGGCTTTGGGGCCGCGGGGGCCGCACGGGGAGCGTCGGCCGCGGCGGCCGAGGCTTGCCGGCGCGACTGCTTGCCGACCCCTGCCGCTCGGAGGGCGGCGTCAGCGGCCGTGGCCGCCTTCGGCACGCCCGCCCGAGCCCCGGGCCCTAGCTCCGTCTGCGCGGCGTCGCCGAGCGCCGCTGCCGCAGAGTCCTCGATCGACCGCGCGCCCGGGCCGCGGCCCGCCCCGCCCTGGGAGCGGTCGGTGAGGAGGGGCGACGGCGCCTGCCCGCGGTCCGCCCGCCGGGCCTCGTCGAGGAGGAGAGCCGTCGCAGCCTCCCTGGACCTGGCGGAAGGGACGCCCGCCCCGTCGGCCGGCGCCGCCGCGGCGCCCTCCAGGGCCTCCAGGCCGAGCGCCAGCACGTCCCGCTGGGCCCGGTGGAGGCCGTCCAGGGCCGCGCGGCGCGACGCGGGGTCCTTCTCCGCCTCGGCCGCGGCCTCGTCCGCCGCGCGGTATCGCCTCATTGCCTCGTGCTCGCCGTCGGAGCCCGCTGCCGCGCGGAGGGCCGCGGCGTCGCCCTCCGCGGCGCGCTGCGCCTCGAGGAAGGCGCTGGCAACGGACTGGGGGATGGAGTAGCGAGCCGCGTCGGCGCCGGCGTCCCGGGCGGCGCTGGGCAGGGGCTGCGGCTGGGCGAGCGCGACCTCCATGCCGGCGAGGCCGGCGAGCTCGGAGAGGGTGGAGCTGATGCTGAAGCTCAGAGTGCCGTCTGGGAGGACGGTGACGTCGTCGCCGGCGTCGAAGCGGTCGGCGATGGCGCGGCGGAGGCCGGCGGGGAGGAGGGGAAGGACGTCGGAGTGGAGGAGGGGCCCGACTGAGCCGTGGATGCCGGCGCTCTCGAGGGCGGCGGTGACGGCGTCGCGGCCCGGCGGCGGCAGGGACTGCAGGTGGACCCGGAGCTCGTCGGCAAGGGACGGGCCGGGGCGGCGGCGGGTCGGCGAGGCCCCGCGCTCCCCTGCCTCCATGGCCTCCGCCGCGTGCTCCAGCTCCGACGCGGTGTCATCGGGCCGGGCGAGGAGCGGGGCGACGACGCCGTCCGACGCCAGCGGGTCGTCGTAAGCCCCGTAGTCGCTGCCCCCGCCGTCCAGCCCGCCGCCCACCGTCTCAGCCATGTCGCCGTCGCGGGTCCACGGCCTTGCGTGCGGGGCGGCGCGGGCCCCCAGGAACCGCGCGGACCCCGCCCGGCCCAGCACCGCCTCCTTCGACGGCATGATGGACAGCAGCGCCGCGGCGGTCCGGTCCTCCTCCCGCGCCTCGTACGCCCCCAGGATGTCCGCGTCGTCCACGTCCGAGTGGAGGGCCTGCAGGTCGATGTCCGGGTCCAGCTCGCTGTCGGCGCCCTCGCAGAACTCCCGCAGGGAGCGCTTCCCGATCCGCAGCCGCTCCATGAGGCCCGTGGTGTCGGCCTCGGCCTCCCCCTGGGCCAGGAGGCGGGTCACGGCGGACGCGAAGCGGAAGGCCGTCACCGTCGACGCGTCCCCGGGGGCGCGGTCCAGGTCGATGCCCGTCTGCCGCCGGAGCAGCTCGCGGAGGGGGGCCCGCCGGTCGGAACCGGGGCCGTCGGGCACGGCCGTGGCACCGCCGGCCGGCCCGGGGGCCGCGGCGCCTCCCATGATGTCGATGGCTCCCGCGCCGACGGCTCCGTCCCCAGCGGCTCCCTGGTCGGCGCCGCCGCGGCCCGCGGTGGTCCACACGCTGTGCGCCGCCTCCTTGCGCAGGCGGTCGAGGCGCTCGATGAAGGCGTCGGGGGCGCGGGCGAGGGTGACCGCGGCGGCGGCGTCGACGTCGGTCCGCCAGTCGAGGCCCCGCTGCCGCAGCGCCGCCCTAGCGACGGTCTGCAGCCGGCGGAGCACCCGCTCCTCGGGGTGGCCGGGCGGGATGGGCGTCGTGGCCAGCGCGCGGAGCGAGAGCTCGTTGCCTGGGTCCGCCACCGCGCCGCCCTCGCCGGCGGCGGGCGCCTCCGCCGACGCCGACGCCTCGGCCAGGGCCTCCTCCGCCTCCCGGAGCCGCCGCTCGAGCCCCTCGGTGCCCTCGGCCCGCACCGCGTCGGCGGCCTTGTCCCCCGCCACCGCCGCGGCGCGCGTGAAGCCGTAGGCGTCGTCCCCCGCCGGCTCGGCCCCCTCCGCGCCCACGTCCAGGAGGTAGTCCATCTCCGCCTTGACCCTGGCGGCCTCCGCGGCCTGCTCCACCGCGGCAGCGTCCACCTTGGACCCCGGGAGGAGGCCGGGCGGCAGCCTTGCCGTCGCCTCGGTGGCTCGCTGCATCGGCCCCGCGCCGCCGAGCCCGAACCTCTCTCGCGGCTTGGCGAAGCCGGCCTCGTGGGACCTCTCCGGCGCGCGCACCAGCATCTCCGCCACCGCGCCGTCCACCCTGATGCCCTTGCCGTCCTTCGTCGCGCGGATCTCCTCCCCCAGGGCGGACCGCCCGAGCACGCCCCGCTCCCTGTCCTCCTCGGCGAGCCGGCGGTCGGCCTCCCCGCCCCCCAGCATGTCCGACAGGTCGCTGAGGCCGTCGATCTCGTCGCGCGCCGCCGCGAGGCTCCCCATCACGTCGCCGGCGGCGAGCGCCGCTGGCACGGGCGGGTCGGCAGCGAGGGACCGCGCGTCGGCCTCGAGCGCCGACCTGGCGGTCGCCGACATGCCGAGGGCGTCGGCGCCGACGCGGCCGACCGCGCGGACCAGGGCGCGGGCGGCGGCCTGCCGCTGCCGGGGCGACAGCTGGCTGTCCGGCACCGCGGCGGCGCGCCCGCCGGCCACGGCCTCCAGCGCCCGCTCGTACCCGAGCTGCTCCTCCAGCAGCCGCTCCTGCTCCAGCCCCTGGGCGAGGGCCCGGGCGGCGCTGCCGTCCACCACGGCGCGGCTCACCCCCATCATCCCCGCCACGGCCTCGGTCAGCCGCTCCCTCGTCCCCTCCCCGTCGGACGTCGTCGCCCCGTCGTAGCCCGTGGCGCCCACGGCCTTGAGGTCCCTGTTCCGCGCCCGCCGCCTCAGCTCGTCCGACGACAGCGGCAGGCCGCGCATGACGCGCTCCAGGTTCTGGCCCGCGGCGTGCTCCCGCACCCGCGCCGCGCGCCGGCGGAGGAGGTCCGCCTCCTCGGGGTCGGGCGCCTCGGCGTCCGTGTCGGGGCGGCCGTTGATGATCTCGAACTCCATGTCCTCCAGGTGCTCCCGGCTCATCCCCGCGTCCAGCATCGTCTCCCGCCACTGCCTGTGCTCCGGGTGCTCCAGCAGGTCCTGCTGCGTCAGCCGGTGCTCGTCCGACGACAGGGCCGCGTCGGCGTCCACCCCGTCCCGCTCCGCGTCCTGCAGCTTGTCCACCGCCTCCCGCCCCTCCAGGGGGACCTCGCCCCCCTTGGCCTGCGCGTTCTTGTCGTAGTAGTGCGCGAGGACGCGCTGCGCGACGCGCGCCAGCCCCACGCGGTCGCCCGGCATCTCGAACAGCCCGCGCTCGGGCATCTTCTTGGGGTCCTCCCACCACGGCCGCTCCCCGACGATGGCGTCGTCCTCCGCCTCGTCCGCGAGCCTGAGGAGGCCGGACCCCTCGTTCGCCGCCGCGCGGTCCCCCTCCGTCTCCGACCCGTGGGCCATCTGCCCGCGCCGCCGGTGGGCCACGCGGGCCGCGAGGCGCGGGTCCACGGCCCGCGAGTACACCGCGAGGAGGACGTTGGCGGTGTCCGCGTCCGGCTCAAGGCCCTCCTCGGCCATCTGCCGCATGTAGTCCCGCGCCCGCGTGGTGTCCCCCTCGTGCGTGCACGCCAGCAGCGCCGCTCGGTACGTGTACAGGTCCGGCGCCATGCCCTCGCCCCGGAGCTGCCCGAAGACGTCGTGCGCCTGCTCGTGGTGCCGCATGGACCGAGCGCAGGCGTGCGCGAGGGCGTTGAGCACGAACCGGTTCGGCCGCAGCCCGTCCTCCTGCATGTCCCGCACGTACCGGTGCGCCTTCTCCACCTGGTCCAGGCGGGAGCACGCCGTCACCAGCGCCGCGTACGTCCCCGCGTCAGGCTTGCAGTGGTTCGTCCGCATGTGGTTGTACACCTCAAAGGCCCGCTCCGCCTCCCCCGCGCGGATCAGGCCCGTCATCACCGTCGTGAAGTGCACGTTGTTGAGCTCCACGCCGTCCTTGCCCGCCTCGCCCAGGAGCGCCATGGCGCGCGCCGCGTCCCCGCCCTCCACGCACGCGTGCATCAGGGCTCCGTACGTCCGCCCCGTGGGCTCCAGCCCCTGCTCCCGCATCGCCTCCGCCGTGGCCATGGCCGCCTCCACGTTTCCCTGCGCCGCGCAGGCCCCGATCAGGGCGTTGAACGTCGTCTCCTGCGGCACCATGCCGAGCTCCCGGACCCGCTGCACGCAACCCACGGCCTCCCCGAACCGCCCCGCCGCGCCGTACGCGCGGATCGCGCAGTCCCACGCCGCGACGGACGCCGGCTCCTCGCCTGTCTCGAGCCGCATCACCAGCTCGTCGGGGTTCTCCCTCGCCAGCGCCTCGCCGCGCCGCAGGGTGGGCCGGCGGGCGTGCGAGAGCATGGCCGCGAGCATCGCCTGGCCGTCCCTGTCCGCCTGAAGCTCCGCCGCCGATCGCTCGGGCACGGCGAGCGGTACCGCCGGCCGCGACAGCGCGCGCTCCCTGGACGACCGGATGGCCGTGCGCCGGCGCTTCTTGGCCTTCTTGCTCAGGTTGGCCTTCCATCGCAGAACGCGGTCCGGCGCCAGGCTCGTGCGGCGGCCGCCCTCCGGCGCAGCCGAGGCATGGAATGCACGCGCCGGGGCCGCCCGCATGGCGGTCATAACCCCTGCCGGCCCTCCAGGCCACGCTCTTTGCAGAGCCTTCAAACCTCCGGCACCCGCTGTGGCCGCCCCAGCGCGCGGCGCCCCGCCCGACGAGACACTAGCAGTCGTGTGGACATGGGGCGCGACGGGGGGCTCCGCCGAGGCCGAGGCGTCGCGCCCGGGCCCGGGGGCGCACCGAGCCACGCTTGCCGGCACCCGACGCTCAGCTGGCATCGCGACGGCCAGCCGCATCGCCGCGGCACCTTGCGATCGCGCGTGCGCAACCCTCATCGGCCCGTTCGGTGGGCGTTGGTGGGGTGCGCTCGGAATGGTGACCGACCTACCGTTCTGACAGAGCCGGAGTGTGCTTCTGGCGGCGGAGCGGGCGACGCGCTCGCGCCGAGGGAGGGTGGAGGAGGCGCTGTGCCAGTATGCTACCAGCTGTGTGGCCCGCTGGGGGCCTCCACCCTTTTGTCATGCCGGAGCAGAACAGCCTGACCACGTCGAACATTCTGCGGCAGTCGCTCAGGCCCGCTGGCCGCGACCCCGTCTGCGAGCCGCCTTACGGCGCGATGCAGAGCGAGTGCACATCACGTTGACACGGGCACTGCCTTTGTTGGCGCCTCGCGGAGCAGCCTTGGCCCCTGGTCGGAACTGGAGATGGCTCTGCCGGCACGGCTTCGCCGGCAAACGGCTGCCGGCACGTCTTACGGCTGAGCTGGAGAGGCGGGCGGCATGATCGCGCTCGTAGCGCTGGCAGCGGCGGCGCTGCTGCCCATGCGGGCACAGGGGCTTTACTTTTACGTCACCGAGGGGCAGCACAGGTGCTTTCTTGAGGAGGTCCCGCAGGACACGCTGGTCGTTGCCCACTACGAGAACCCGGACCTGATTCCGGGGTCCAACGGGCAGGAGGCTCACGTGAGTGGCGGCTGGGCAGGACCGGGGCTCTCGTGCGAGCGGCACGACCCCTGCCCGCCGCGGCACGCGGCGGTCGGCCGATTGCCGCCGGTTGATCGCGCGCCGCCGGCCTACGGATACCGGGGCAGCAGGTCCAAGCAGCAAGCCCTCGTATGCCTTCGTGCCCCGTGGTGTTCTCGCAGTCGGTCCGGGTGGCCGTGACGTCGCCCGACAGCAAGCAGGTCCTCGCCACGAACCTCGACGCCAAGGTGAGTGCCTGCCGCAGGTGCCCTGAACGAGCGGCTGGCGTGTGCTGTCGCTACTGGTCACGCGCTGTGCCCCCCTCTCCCTCCCTGGCCGCAGGGCCGCGTGGCGTTCACGTCCGAGGTCGGCGGCGAGTTCTCCATGTGCTTCTCGTCCAACTCGTCGCGCTGGTTCAGCAGCCCGCGCAAGTTTGTGAGTGCCGGCCCGTGTGCGGGAGGCTAGCGGTCGCAGCGATGGTCGCGGGGAGCCGCTCGCCGGCTGGCCTCGGCGGCCACTCCGCTCACCCGTGCCCTCGCGCGCCTTGCGGCCTACCCGCCCCCCGCCCCCCGCCGCAGAAGGTCGACCTCCGCCTGGATGTGGGCGAGATGGCCATCGACTACGCTGAGGTGGCGAAGCGGGAGCACCTCTCGGACCTGGAGCTCGAGGTCCGGCGCCTCAACGACAAGGTGCAGGACGTCATCAACGAGCAGAAGTACCAGCGCGACCGCGAGTCCCACTTCCGCGACACGAGCGAGTCGTCCAACGGCAGGGTCATGTGGTGGTCTGTCTTCCAGATGACAGTGCTCATCGTTGCTGGGGTGTGGCAGGTCTTTTACCTCAGGGACTTCCTCCAGAAGAAGAAGAACCGCTGAGGCCGCGTAGGCCCCGCCGCAGGGGCGTCGTGCCAGTGAGTGCTGCCCCGGGCCGACATGCAAGCGTGTTCGCTGGAGGCACCGTCGCGCTAAGCACCCATCAAATCGAACGAGTCAGGCCTGTCACAAAGTTGGGGCTAAACATGACCAAAAAGTAGGCCAGCGCCGCGAGCATCAGGACGATGAACGTGTCTGCGTGACGCCAGCAGCGGGAACGAGGGGTTGTGGAGCGCTTCCCCTTGGCACAGCGAGCTCGTGCTCCCGGGGGCGCACGCCCAGTGCAGCGCATCGAGTGTTGCATCCTCTTCTCACTGACTGCAACGGCCTCCGACGTGTCAACCATGGAGATGCCGGTGATCACCGAGTACTGCCTGTACGTCCGCTTGCAGCAGGCGAAAGGCCCGCCGCGGGAAAGGGAGAGCACGTGCGCCATGGAGACCCCAGCAACTGCCTCACCCGCCCGACGGTCGGCAACTGAGTGCGCCACCGGTGCCGTGGTGGCGGCGGCATCGCAGGGGAGGTTTGGGGCCGGGCTCTGTCAGTTTGCTCCGGCAAATCCCTTGGGCCGTCGTTGTCGGCCCAGCGCCACTCGAGGTCGCCGGCTTCCGTGCCGGGCGACGGGGACCTGCGATGGCGGATTCAACTGCGCCGCTGGCGGCGGTCAACCCCGAGCTGGGGAGGCTTGTGAACCGTGCGAAAACCGTCCTCGAGATGATCGCAACGCTGGAGGACGGGAGCTCTCTGGCATCGAAGGGCGCGCCGCGCGGGTTTGAGGAGAAGGCGCAGGTGATCAACGTGGACATCACGAGCCTTGAGGCGGTGAGCACGGGCGCGGCCCGTTCTTGGAACACCGCGTCCTCCCCGCTGCCTTCTGCACGTCTCGCGCTGCCGTGCGAGATGAATCGTCACTGCGATGCTGTTTCATGGCCGCAGGTGCTGGACATCCGCGACGCGGGCTCGCGGTCCAGGATTGACGAGATCAGGCTGAACCAGCAGGTCCGGAACGGCCTGGCTGACGTGAACCGAGCGGTTGAGGACCTGGTCAAGACCATGACCACGGACGCTAAGAAGCGGAGGGTGAGAGCTGCGGCGCGGGGCCGGGCTGGGTTTGCCTCGGCGTATGGCGCTCCCGTCCACACGGCTTGGCTGCCCCGGTGCCTTGTCGCGCTCGCAGTCCGGTCTCACCGCCGAGGACATCCAGCTGAGGAAGGACATCCTGGCCGGCATCACGACCAGGCGGAACGAGGTCAAGGCGAAGCTGGCCGGCCGCTCGCACGACGCCGAGGCGCCCTCGGGGCTGCCCGGCGCGACCGACATCTCTGCCATCATGGGTGGCGGCGGTGGCGGAGCGGGGGCAGCGAGCGCGGGCGGCGGTGGCGGCGGCGGCGGCGGCGGGATGGGTGCCGACCCGGGCACGGCGGAGGAGGACGTGACCGCGGAGCAGGAGGCCGCGATGATGGAGAACCGGAAGCTGGACAAGGCCGTGGATGAGGAGCTCGCCATGATGGAGGGCCTCCTGGACGACATCCTGCACACCAACAAGGGCCTGGGGGAGGCCCTGGAGGAGGGCGACGCCCGCCTGGCGGACCTGTCGGACCATATTAAGAAGACCAAGGCCAAGGTGGACCGCGTCTCCGCCAACATCAAGAGCGTCCTCGAGGTCTCCGACAGCACCTCCAGCCGCTGCTGCACCTACCTCATCTGCCTCGCCGTCCTCCTCGGCATCGCCACCGTCATCTTCAACGTGGTGGGCAACAGCACCGAGTAGCGGGGCCCGGGGCGCCGCGAAGGCGCCGCTGCGTGTGGGTGTGCGGGGCTGCAAACCGTTGCGTGTCCACTTTCCTTACCCTCTCCACGCCATCCCGCCCTCCACACACCGCGCACCGGCCTCCATGCCCCTACCCCTCCACAGCAAGCAGCGCCGCCCCGCCAGCGACCGCCCCCGCCTTGCGCCCCACTCTCCCCCTGGCCTCGGCCTCCGTGCGGGAGAGCGCGAACGCAGCTCCCCGCAGCGACACACCCCGCGACGGGTCGCCCGAGCCGCCCGTCGTGTCGTCTGCCGCCTCCGTGTCCTCCTTGTCGTCCGTCGGAGCGCTTCCCGTCTCATCGAGCGCCGCGGTGTCCTCGGTGGCTCCGGCCCCGTCCACGCCAGCCTCGTCTGCGCCGGCGCTGGCCTCGTCTGCAGCGGCCTCGTCAGCAGTGGCCTCGTCTGCAGTGGCCCCGCCCACACTAGCCTCGTCTGCAGTGGCCTCGTCAGCAGTGGCCTCATCCGCAGCGGCCTCATCGGCAGTGGCCTCGTCTGCAGCGGCCTCGTCTGCAGCGGCCTCGTCTGCAGCGGCCTCATCTGCAGCGGCCTCGTCTGCAGTGGCCCCATCTGCGCCGCCGCTCTCACTGCGGGCCAGTTCGGTCGCGCCGCCACCGGCCGCGCCGGCGCCTTCCTCCTCCACCGAGCCACCCAGCCGGGCCGCGCCGGCCCCTGCCTCCACCGTGCCGTCCACCCCGACCGCGTCCATCCCCGGCGCCGGGGCCGCAGGGGCGGCGGGCGCCCTCCCGCCCGTCGCGGCGCCGAGCCTGGTGTGCCACGCCCGGCCTGGCGCGGACACGATGTCGGCGATGGCGTGCTCGACCAGGTCGGCCCGCGCGGCGCGGGAGGACACGCCGTCGATGGCCGTCGGCTTGAGCCGGACCGCCTCGCCCCCGCCGCCGCCGCCCCCGCCGCCGGCCCCGCTCGCGAGGCCCCGGAGCTGCTCCCCCGCCTCGTCCTCGTCGACGAGGCCCGCCTCCTGCATCGCGCGGACCCGCGCCGGGTCGTCCGGGTCGAACGCCGACGGGTAGCGCATCACGAACCGGGCCCCGTTGGCGGCCACGGCGCCGCGGACGCGGTCCCCCGCGGGGGCCCGCCACTTGTACGTCTCCCCCATCCGCTTCCCGAAGCGCTCGAAGCGCGTGGTCAGGTCGTCCTCCTGGGCGTCTGACGCCGCGCCGACGGACCCGCCCGACTCGGCCATCGCGCGGTCAAGGCGCCCCGCCACGCCGACGGGCGACTCAGGAACGCCCTCCTCGACACCGTTGTCGGCCTTCCCGATGACCCCCGGCCCCCGACTAGCGGCCTGCCTCCCGTACGAGCGCAGCTCGTCGGTGAGCTGCCTCGTCTTGCCGGCCAGCGATGCCAGCTGCGGCCTCTGCGCGTGCTGGGCGGTTGCCCACTGCCCCGGGCCGAAGGTCAACCAGAAGCGGTGAAGTGCCAGGTGATAGCAGGCCCGCGACAGCCGCATGTTCTGCCTCCTGAACTGCTCCTGCCCGGCCGCCCTGCGCGAGCACCAAGGGAGCGGCAGCACGATCACTTGTGCCAGTGGCGCACTGTGGCGTTCCGCAGCAGCTGGTCGGGGCGGCTCCGGAGCCCGTGGCTCACACTAGTTCCTCATAGGTTGCGCTCCCCGGGTCCTTGACCGGGCATGGGTCGAACTCGCCCGCGGCCGGCCGTAGCACCGCAGCCGTCAGCACAACCAGTGCCCAGCACCTGGCGTGCATCATTCCCGACCGGGAGGGGGTGCAGCGAGCGCTGGCAAGGTGCGGCGACGGCCAGGCGGAGCTCGCTCTACATTTCCACGTCCTCCCCCCTCCTCGGGCTTTCACACGCCGGCCAGCCGCTATGCCGTGCGGCTTTGCGCTGCCGAGCGGCGGAGCGTGGCGCGTGCTGGCGATGGGTCAGGTCATCTCGCTGCTGGTCGCCGGCACAGGTGTGTGCAGCCAGGCGCTCGTAGAGAAGGGCGTGAGCATGCCAACGACACAGAGCGCCCTGAACTACTTTTTGCTCAGCATGATCTTGTGGGTCAAGCTGGCGAGGAGATGGTGCGGCGCGGACGGGTGCCGCGCGCCGTGGGGCTCGGCCTGCGCTGGCGACAGGACCGCGCTGCTCGGCGACCGGGGGCGCGCTGTTCCGTCGGCCCCGGCTGCTGACATGGCGAATCGTGGGGGTGGTGCTGCCGCACAGGGCGCGCCCTGGTGGGTGTACCTGGTGGTTGCCATCATGGACGTGGAGGCGAACTTTCTCGTCGTGTCAGCGTACCAGTACACGGCGATCACGAGCGTCATGCTGCTGGACTGCCTGAGCATCCCGTTCTGCATGATCCTGCTCCGGACCGCGGTGGGCACGCGGTTCCTGCCGCGCCACCTGGCTGCGGCGGTCGTTTGCCTGGGCGGCGTGGTCGCGCTGGTCGTCGGCGACGCGCTCCCCGGGGCCTCGGGCGGCGCGGGGCCGGACCCCAGCACGCGCTGGGTCGGCGACCTGCTCTGTATCGGGGGCGCGGCCCTGTACGCTCTGTCCAACGTGAGCCAGGAGGTGCTGGTGCAGCTGTACGGACCGACGGACTTCCTGGGCGGCCTGGGCGGGTTCGGCGTCCTCGTGAGCGGGCTGCAGATCGCCGTGCTGGCGCGCGGGGAGACCGAGGCGTGGGGCAGGTGGGACGGGGAGGTCGCCGGCCTGGTGCTTGGCTTCGGCCTGTGCCTGTTCTGCATGTACCTTCTCACTGCCCGCTTCTTCCAGGAGAGCAACGCGGCGGTGTTCAATCTCTCCCTCCTCACCTCGGACCTCTGGGCCATCCTCTCCTCCGCCCTGCTGTTCGGCCAGGCACTGCAGCCCCTGTACTTCCTCGCGCTGGCTCTCGTGGTGGTGGGCCTCGTGCTCTACCACTCGGGCCCCGCGCCCGAGGACGCCAAGGCCGGCGGGTGCCTGGGGCCGCTCCTGGAGCGGTCTAGGCGGCGGGCAAACCTCACCGTGGAGTCGTCGGACGACGACGAGCCGGACGACGCCCTAGCGCTGGACCCCACGGCGGGCAAGGGGGACGGGGACGGCGCGGGGGGGGTGGCCAGCAGGAGCGTGAGCGCGCCCACGGGCTCGGGTGGAGCGGCGGGGGAGCCGGCGGCGGCGATGCCGGCGCAAGTATGACGGGTGCTTTCGCAACGAGTGCCTGAACAGCGCCCCGCCACAGTTCGAGCGCGACCCTGGCCGCACCCCGGCGCATCACACGGCACGACCCCCGCTCGGCACGCATGACTACCGGCTGCCGCGCACGACCACGTCCACCGCGCCCGACCCGTCGGGGCACGCGAAGCGAGCCACGACGACGGAGCCTTTCGCAGCTCCGGCCGCCCAGCACACGGCGTCGGCCGCGGGCCCCGCGCACCCGCTCGCGCCGTGCGCACCGACCACCATGCGCACGAAGCGCACGGGGCCGTCGGGGCACCGGCCGACGCCGCGCCCGGCGCAGCTCGGGAGCGCCGTGGTGCCGTTGGAGGAGCCGACCGCCGCGGACGCATCCAGGATGCCCAGCGTGCCGCTCCCGCCCGCCGGGGCGCCAGCCTCGGCCGAGTCCCCGTCGCCCACGTCCGATGCGATGGCGACCAAGCCTGTTCTCTGCCCGGCGGTGCGGCCGACGAGGCGGGCGGCGGGCCGCCCCCCCGCGTCCCACCCCAGCTCTGCCCCGGCTCTGCCCCTCCACACGGCCCCGCCGACGCCCCTGTCGACAACGAGCAGGCCGCCGTCGCCGGCTGGCACGGCCACGGCCGCCTCCACCCCCGCGTCCCCCGCCGCTTCCACCGCCACCCTTGTGCCCCGCGGCACCCCCGAGCCCCGAAAGACGAGGAACGGGGCAGCGCCCCCGTCGCAAGGCACCACCCCGCACCGCCGGGCCACGGCGGGCTCCCCGCCCGGCACGACGTCGGCCCCCGCGACCACGACGTCCTCTGCCCCGTCCCCGTCGACATCGTGCACGTGGATCCGCAGCCCGCGGGCCGACGACGGCGCGTACCAGACCGGGAAGCGCTGCAGGACGACGTGGGGAGTCGACTCGGCGGCCCAGCCGCTCGCGTCGGGAATGTCTAGGTCCTCGGGAGGGGCGCCCCGCCCAGCCAGGTGCCGCGGGCCGGTGCTGTGGGCCGGCGTGTCGGGCCCGAGGACGAGGAGCTCTGCCAGCCCCGGAACGGGGGTCTCCGGGTCGGGATGCCCGACCTCCCGGTGCGCCGTCGAGTTGCCGGCCCCCGGGGGCGGGGCCGCGGCCCCGAGCCTGACGCGGAGGGCTCGGAGCCGGGGCGTCAGGTCCTTCCACGTCAGCTGTCGCGCCGCCACGAGGTGCCGGGTCCCGTTGCGGGCAAGCCAGATCGGCCGCACGTCCCAGGCCGACTGCAGCACGTCCCGCAGAGCCACGGTGACGTCAATCGCGCTGCTCCCCGACGCGGCCGCGCTGGCCAGGATGGCCGGGCGGCCGCGCTCCTGCCCCCCCGGCGTCGGGAGGAGCACGTCGACGACGCCGTCGCCGTCGACGTCCTCCACCAGGCAGCCCGTCACGGCGACGGCCGTTGCTGCCATGTGGGCCGCCGCCATGCCCGTCATCGACGTGCCGGGGACCATCGTCCGCCGGCCCGCCTCGTCCCTGGAGCCCACGTACAGCGCCGCGCCGCGGAACCGGCCGAGGCCGGACACCAGCACGTCCCGTGACCCGTCCCCCTGCGTGTCCGCGCCGCACGCCAGCGGGGGAGGGCTCCGCGCCGCCAGGGTGGACGCGTCCTGCACCAGGCCGTCGTCGAGCCGGGACAGGGCCGCGAGCGCCTCGTCGCCGGCGTCCTGCCCGCCCCCGGTCTGCAGCGCCTCGATCCGAGCGAGCATCCCGGCGACGGCGTCGACGTCGTCCGCCTCGCCGGCGGCCTTGCCGGTGCGCTCCGACGCCTTGGGGAGCAGTCCCGGCGCCACCATCGACCTGTCCGGGGCGAGAAGCCGCTCGGGCGGTCCGAACCGCAGCCGCAGGGCCCCAGTGGCGGCGGCGGGCGCCTCGTACCACCGCCCCGGCAGGACGGACGGCGCCTCCACACCGTCCGACACGAACAGGATGTCCGGCGCCGACGGACCGGGGTCGTTCCCGTCGACCAGGTCGGCCACTGCCAGCACGTGGCACCCTAGGCGACCGAGCGACGCGTCGTCCAGCGACACGCACCGGCCCCAACCGCCGTTGCCGCCCGTCCCGGCCTCCAGGCACTCCCACCGGCACCCCGGGAAGCGCACCAGGACGACGTGGGCCGTGATCGTGCCGGATCGTGGGCGCTGGGCCGGGCTCGGGCCGCCGGCAGCCGGAGCCACGAGCCGGAACGACACCGCTGCCTCGGGCGCCTCCGGCCACCTGCCGACGACAAACGCCCGCGCGGCGGCTAGCCGGTCCCGCGAGCCAATGCCGCGGACGGCGCCCGCGGGCAGAGCCCCTATCTGCCGCACCACGAAACCGCCGTCGTCCCTGCACCGCAGGAACGCGCTCCACACGCCGTGAACGGCCCCTCCAGCCAGCCAGGCACAGTCGCTGGCAACGGCCGCCGGGGCCACGGGCCCCAGCAGCGGAGCGCTGCTAGATGCCTCCGTGGCGGCGCCGCGACCCGGCCCGGGCTCCGAATCCCAGCAGGCGGGCTCAAGGTCCGGCGGGACCAGCGCCCGAGTGGCCGCCTCCGCCACCTCTGAGCGATGGTGCCCGGCTGTACCGGTGGGAAGGCCGAAGGCACGCGAGGGAGTGGCCCGGGGGGCTGAAGGCGCGCCGTCGGCAGCGGTGACGTGCACCCACCGCGTCCCCGCGCGGGTGAGCAGGCATACCTTTGCGGGTCGTGTCGCTGTGTTCTGAACCAGCAGTGGCGCCTCGACCGCCCGTGCAGCCGTGGCACGGTCGGGGTGCCCGTCGGGCCCAACCCCCCAGACGCTTGCGCCGCTCGCGTCCGGGGGCCCCGAACAGACGCGCACCACACCGACCACATGATCGAGCCTGGTCCATCCCTGATGCGTCACTGCCCGGAGGGGTGGCCGCGTCGCGAGCAAAAGGTCAGAGGCGTCCAGGAGCTCCTCCCCTAGCGCCCCCAGGGAGCCGGATGCGATCACGCGGGCATCATACCCTGGGTCAAGCTCGTCGGCTTCAATCTCCGCTGCGCCACCATCGGCAGTGCCCCCGCCGTTCAGGGCGTCGGGTCGAGTGCCGGGACCGTCAGATGCCCGCGAGCCTACGCCCAGGGCAGCAATCACCAGCGTGATTGCCCCCACAAGGATGCCCGATCCGCGCATGTCCCTCTTGCAGAGAGGGGCGGGCCGACAGTGAGGGAGCTACGGGCAAGGCAGAGAAACACCGAGTGCGCGAGGGCTCATCATCGCTCTGTCTCCGGTCGCAGTCTGACCCCGCTCGCCGCCTGGCTTAGCTGCACTTGGCACACCGGCGAGCGCGACAGACAGCAGCGGTCACGCAGTCGGGCAACGCGGATCGCAAGCGCCGGCCTGCGCACGAGCGGCGAAAGTAACGCTCGGGATTCGGCCGCCGTTGGAGGGATCACCCGAGTCTGCTCAGCATCGGCTCACCGAGCCCCAATATCCCGGGACATGATGCTCCACGATGCAGACCTCGTGGCTGACTGCAAGGACGAGATCACCACCGCGCGGCGCTCCGCAACCAGGGCGGTCTTTGTTGGCGCCGCAGCGTCAGCTGCCGTTCTGTTCGTGCCTTGGGGAGCAGTGACCACGGCACCTCTGGGTGCGGTGCTGGTTCCCCTGTTTGCGATTTGCGCCGGGTTGGCGGCGCTCATCGTGCCCCGTTGGCCGGTGGCGTCGGCGACGTTGATGACAGCAATTCTGCATCTCTTGCCCCTCGTCACTGGTGAGTGTGCGGGCCCCAAGCGCTCTAGCAGCCGCGTCCGCGAGATGATACGGTTGCAAGGCAAAGACTGGGGCGAGCAACCGCCCGTGGCGGCCGTCTGCGCGCGCACAGGGGCCGCTCCGGTCGGGGCTGAGAGAATGCGCACCACGCGCACGTCGTTGGACGGAGCACCCCGGCTTGACCTCCCCCCCGAGCGCCCCGCGTCCCCTCGCAGGCTCGGCCTACCCCCGCGTGGAAGGCCTGGTCAACATGTTCACCCTAGTCCTCTTCGTGGCGTGAGCCAGCACCGACTCCGACCCGGTGCCGGAGTTTCGGTTGGCCGGACTACCTTTTTCGTACCGCCAACTTCGTGCGCCCTTGGAATCCCGCCTTCGCCCCGCTTCGCGCAGGTGTGGAATTTTCGCTTGGGCGACCCCGCGGGCCGTCCTCCTGGGCATGACGGTGGTGGCGTCGGTGTCAGTGGTCGGCCGGTTCACTCGCAACGAGCCGTGGGTTGAAAGCTCAATTGCTGCCAGCATTGCCGTGTCGGTGTTCTCCATCTCCGCGGCCGTCTGGCTCACGTCGAACATCTTCTCGACAGGAATCGACGCGCTGGTGGACAGGCTCCACATGCGCAAGCACGCCTTTCACAGCGAGAGCCTGCTGCGAGGCGGGTTTCCGCCGCCGGTCGCGCGCGCGCTCCTTCGCGGAGTGCCCGCAAAGGACCTTTGCCGCCAGGTCGAGAGCGCGAGCATCGCGTTCATCAACCTGTCCGACTATGACGCGATCATTGACAAGTTTGCGACGCAGCCCAAGGGGCTCGTCCACACCCAGGACGTGATCTGGACGGCGCTGGACAGCCTGCTGGAAGCGTTCCCGGGGGCCGAAAAGGTCGAGACCGTGGGGTCCGTGTACCTTGTGGCGGCCGGGCTTGTCGAGCCCAACCCGCGCCATGCCGAAATTCTCGCGCATTTCTGCCTCCACGTCCTCGAGGTGTGCAAGGACGTCTGCGGGCAGCAAGTGGCAATTTCCATCGGCGTGAGCAACGGGTGCAGGCGCCGTGCGCGAGAGGCAGGCGGGAACGTCCCGGGAGCGAAGCCTCATCGCGCGACCCGCTCCCACACCCCCGCGCCGCTCCCCCTTCCCCGCAGCTTCACAGCGGGCCGGTCACCGGTGGCATCGTCGGACGCACGCGCGCGTTCTACCGCGTGTACGGCGAGACGGTGAACGTCGCGAGCCGCATGATGTCCCACGGCATGCCGTCCACGCTGCACTGCTCGTGGTCATCCGCCGCCCTCCTGGCCGCAAGCCCGTCCTTTGGTGAGCACTTGTTCATGTGGGATCGTGTTCTGTCACTGCGCGCGCAAGCACTGCCGCGCCCGAGTGCCGGTGAATATTTGCCCAAGCCGCTCCTGTCGCGAAGCTTTGCGCCCTATCGCAGAGGAGGGGGTCATGGAGATCATCAGCTGCGGCTTCCGTAAAGTCAAGGGCATTGGTGTCGCGCCGACCTTTTTCGTGCAGTACGCCGAGCCTGGGTCGGAGCCGCTTCCGGACGAGATCGGCGGGGCGGGGTTCTGCGCCGCGGACGAGGTCAGGGCCATGGTGGTGCGCCAGGAGATCATCCCCAGGGAGGAGGAGGCGGCCGCGGCGGCGGGGGACGAGCGGGAGCGCGAGTCCAGCCTGGACCGCTACCTCGTCACGGTGCCACCGGCGCCGCGGGCCCAACCGGGCAGGCTGGCGCAGGTCGCGGCCCTCAAGGCCCACGTCGTCGTTCGCGCGAGGGAGAAGGCCGCGAGGGAGCTGAAGAGGACGTCGTCCGCGGCTCTGCAGGCCTTCGCCATGGGCCCGCCGAAGCGATCGATGAAGTCGGAGCGTCGCTCGATCCGCGAGGCACTGGCTCGGGACCGCGCCAACTCGCACTCCGACGCGAGCCAGGCGTCGGGATGGGCGCCGCCCAACCTTGGGACGTCGTCGTCGAGCCTCCGGACGGCGAGCGGCGCTGGAGCGGTGCGGCGGCCGAGCCTGCCCGTGCCCCCGGGCGCCGCCTCCCCCTCGGCGAGCGCGGCGGTCTGGGGTGCGACGGCGGGCCCCGCGGCCGCGCAGCGCCTCCCCGGCCCGGTCCGCGGCGGCAGCAGCGGGAGGCAGGGCATCCTCCACCGTGCCCTCACGTTCATGTCCAAGGGGGCGGCCATCGTCGGGGTGGTCTCCGACGAGGAGGAGGAGGAGGAGGAGGAGGAGGAGGAGGAGGATGAGACGGACGTGACGGCGGCCGACCGGCCCGCCCGCTCCGGTCTCGGCGGGGGCCCGTGGGTCGCCGCCGCCACCGAGCGGAGGCTCGGGCGGTCCGGCGGCAGGCGCAGGCGCCGGCGCCGGCGCATGAGCGAGGATGGCCTGACCGCCGCCGCACGCGTGCTCCGCCACGCCGCAACGGCACGGAACATGAAAGAGGCGGCGAGGGCGGAGGCGGGCCCGGCGGCGTCCCCGGGCGCGTCCATGACGGCTTCGGCTCTGCCGACAGAGCCGAGGCACGCCGCACCGGCCGGACAGCAGCAGCCGGCCTCCGCGCCGGGGGCTGGTGCGGCGGCGGCGGCAGCGGCGTCCCGCGCGGAGCAGGCGTCCGCCGCGGACACTCTTCAGCCTCGCTCGCCGTCGCAGAGGGTACAGTCCGCCCTTGCTGCCGCTGGGAGCGGGTCCCGCGCGACGAGCAAGTCGACATCGGCGGGCGCCGCCGCTGTCCCCCGCTCCGGCAACACCTCGTCCGCCGCTGCCACCGGCACGACGTCCGCTGCCCAGTCCCTCGTCGGGAGGCGCGTCCCCGACGCAGCCATGCCCGAGCTCTCGGCCGGGCACCCCACCCCCGCCGGGACCACACCGGTGGGCAAGGGCGGCGCCGGCGGCGGCCAGGGGTCCAAGGACGGCGGGAAGCTGTCGGACCCCGGGCCGAAACGCCCCTCCGGCCGGGTGATCGACGAGCTGGAGCGAAACCGACGCAAGTCCACGCTGCAGCGCCCGCCGCGGGGCCGGCGCAGCTCGGGGCCCAGCGGCGGCGGCGGGGCGGGCGCGAGGCCCGGTCGCGGGCTGCAGCGCACGAGGACGGGCGAGCCCGTCGCGAGAGTCATCCTCCCGGCATCGCCCGGGGGGGCCCAGGGCGCGGCCTCGCCCGGTGGTGGCCGCGCCGGCGACATGCTGGACGACACGCAGTCGCCCCAGGAGGTGCTCCTGCGCCGTATGGGCATCGCCCCAGGGCAGGATGCGGTGCCCACCGAGTACGGCGTGCCCAGGGGGCTCATGGCGCCGCCATCGACGGTCGGCGGCGGCGGCAGCAGCGGGCACGGCGAGGCGGGGCCGGGCGTGCCGTCTGGGGGCACTAGGCCGGGCCACGGCGCCCTCGCACCGAGGAGCACCGCGGGCGTGATGACGACGTCGAGCGCGTCGCGGAGGGGCCGCGGGGCGCGCGCGGGGTCCGGCTTCGACGCGCCGGGCGAGGAGGCCGCACCCGGCGCCGCGGGCCCCGGGGCGTCCTCCGGCCCGTCGTCCTCAGCGGCGGCATCCGCGGCCGCTGCGGCCGCGCCCAGCTCGCCGCAGGCGGCGGCCTGGACCGCCCAGGCCGGCGCACCGACCTCCCCCTCGTCCGGGTCCAGCCACCACACCTCGGAGGCCAGGAGCCCCGAGCGCTCCCGGACGGGCGTGGCCGGCCAGGCCAGGGCGCTCGAGGCGCTCTACCTCGGCAGAGCCATGATGGGGATGTCGCAGTGGGACAAGGCGTCGGCGCACAACGCGCTGGGCGTCACCGGCTCGACCACTCTCGAGCGGAGCAACGACCGGCGGCTCGCCGGCCGCGCCCGCGCCAACGCCCGGCGGGGCGTCCTTGCTGACGGCTCTCCGGCCCCGCCGCACCCGGCTGTCGGCGCGTCCGGCGCCCCGCGAGCAGTCGTGGCCGCAGGCGGCGAGCGAGGGCCGGCCGCGACGCCCGGCCCGGGCCGGCAGCGGCCCCGTGACTCCGGCATCCTCGTCGCCTCCAGCCCGATCGAGAACTCTCCGCCACGGCGTTTCTCCGCGCCCAGCGAAGCCCCCCCGGTCCCGGCCCCGGCCCCGGCGTCCCTGGCTCGCGGTGCAAGTCCGACGCCGCAGGCCGGGGCTGGCGGGGCCGAGCCCTCGACGGGAGCAGGTGCGGACGGGGCGCGGCAGCAGGCGCGCCGCGGAGGCAACAGGGGCGTGCTCGCCGTGATCGCCGAGGCGGTGACGTCGACGGGGCAGAGCGGCTCCAAGGTGTTCCGCGGCGACGCGGGCACGATCGACGGCACGGGGCGGTTCAACATAGCCGCGGCCTCGCAGCTCCGCCCGCGCGCCGGGCCGCAGCAGGACCGCCTGGAGGCCATCATGGAGCTCCGGGACATGCGGATGACGACGCGCCGGGCCAGGGCGAGGGAGAGCAGGGCGGAGCGGGAGCGAGTGGCGGACAGGCGGCGGGCAAGGCGGCGGGAGCAGCCGCGGCTGCTGCGGCGGCGGCGGCGGTCCGCCGACACCGACAGCAGGCGCGCCGGCGGCGCCGCAGAGGGGAGAGGCGGCCGCGCGGGGCGTGGCGACGACCGGACCCAGCCGGCCAGCCAGGGTCTCATGCGTCGGATCGCCTCCAGGGCAGGGATCGACTGGAGCGCGCCGAGCCGCGGGGCGATGCTGCGTGAGCTGGACGAGGAGGAGCGCCGCGCCGCCAGCGGCACGCCTGTCCGCTGGTCGACGTCGGCGCGCAGCGCCGAGGGCCTTGTGCGGCCGGGGCCCGGCGGCGGCGGTGGCGGCGGCGGTGACGGGGCCGGTCTGGTCGCCGTCGACGACGCACGCCGGCTCGCGATGTCCGGGCAGCTGCGGCGCCCAGAGGGCGACGCGGCAGCCGCGGCCCAGGCCGCCTCGGCCCACCGGAGCAGCGGCCCGACGTCCTCCCACGCCGCCGGCATCGAGACGTCGCTCACCCTGACCACGGACTCCGAGGCCGCGGCAGCGGGCCTCTTCCTCCGCGGCGCGTCGTCCGACGGCAGGGGCGACGCCGCCGCCGCCCCAGCCGTGGTCCCTTCCTCCGATGCCGTCGCGCAGGCTCTCGCCGGCGGAAACGTCTCCCTCGGCGCGTCCGCGTCCACAGGCCAGACGGGGTCCTCGGCGATGCGCCGGCAGGCCGTGCCCATGCCCTCCACCCCCAACGTCTTCGCCCTGGCGGCGGAGGCGTCCTCGCCGCGGCTCGGCCCGCAGTCCTCCTCCCCAAGGCAGAGCCCCTCGCCCGACGTCGCCAGGCGCCTGCTGATCACAGACGATGGCGACGATAGCGCCGACGACGATGCCAAGCTGCCGTCGGCGGGATGGCGCGGCCGCCCCCCGCCGCCCCTCCGCGTGCCGGGCTCGGCCAAGCCTATGCGCCCACGCGCCACCGCGCCGGCCCCGTCGGCCGTTCACGACGACTCGGCTGCGGTCGCCCTTCTGCGGTCGGGAAGCTCGGGGGTGCCAGAGCCGCAGGCTGGCGCTCCTGCCGCCTCCTCCTCCGCCGCCGCCGCCTCGTCCTCCGCGGCCGCCAGCGGTGCCGGGCGGTCCCCTCGCCTCGAGGCCGACCCGTCGTCTGCGAGCGTGCACCTCCGCCGCGGGCGGCGCATGACCCTGCAGCAGGTAGGCCTCGCGCCCCTGCTGGAGGGGGTGCGAGGGAGCGCGGAGCAGGCGGGCGGGCCGGGAGAGTCCCCAAGGGGCCGCGGCCGGCGGCGTGGGCGCCGCGCCGACTCACCCACCGACTCGAGATGGGGCTCGGCGGACGACATGGAGGAGGGCGCCTCCCTGGACGGGTACGACGGGCCGGACCCGTGGTGGTCCAGGCTGCCGCCGGCCCTGCAGAGGCTAGGCTGGATGGCGCAGGAGGACGAGGAGGACTTCTGCGAGTTCCGTGTGACCCACACCATGAAGTCGCTCACCTCAGACCTGACCCGGCTGGCGGTCTGCGTCGTCGGCTTCGTCATCGTCCTCTTCGCCACCGCGACGCCGGAGAGCATGGCATTCTCGGCCGCGGGTGGCGCCCGGGTGATGCTCTTCGCAACGGTAGGCGCGGTCGTCGTCGTCGCCCTCCTCCTCGGAGCCACCCGCAGCCGCGTCATTGGGGACGCCCCCAGCCGCCGCGCCCGCTTCCTGCTCGACGCAATCTCCTGCATGGTGCAGCTGACCATCGGCGCCATCGGGCTGCTGGCTCTCGAGGTGACCGGCTACCCGGCCACCGAGGCCGACACCTGCGTGGTGCGCGACCCGGCGTCCGGCGTCCTCGTTGTGCCGTCCGTGCTCGGCGGCCTCCCCGTCGACTGCCGCCGCGTCTTCGAGCCGGCCGCGGTCTTCCTCGTCGCCTCGGCGGCCTTCTTCTCCGCCTCCCTCACCGGCGAGATGGCCACGCACTCCGCCACCGTGCTCCTAGCCCTCCTCACCGTCCACATCCGCGCGTCTGGCGGCTCCATCGTCTGCTGCGCCGACCCGGCCGCGGCCCCCTCCTTCGACGAGACCGGACTGTGGTCCTCCTCCGCCCTCCTCCTCGGAGTATGGGCCCTCGTCATCGTCTCTGCCTTCCTCCGCGAGTCTGTGGAGCGAGCAACGTTCCTCACCGCCGCGGCCACCGTCGAGGCGGTCAAGAGCGTCGACGTCGCGCTCTGCAACCTCTTCCCCGTCCCGGTGGCCGCGGCCATCAAGGCCAAGCGGCCCGTCCGGCCCCGCCTGCACCGCAACGTGGCGGTCCTGTGGTGCGACCTGGTCGGCTTCACGGCGCTGAGCACACGGAAGAACCCGACGGAGCTGCTGGAGCTGCTGACCAAGATCTACACCGCATTCGAGTGCCTGTGCGACGTGGTGGGCGTGACCAAGGTCGACACCGTGGGCGATGCCTTCGTGGTCGTGGCCGGCATGTTCGAGGACGACGACGGGAACCCGCTGGACCTGGAGACCGCCCTGGGCATCGAGAGCTCGTCGGGGGAGTACGGGGCGTCGTACGACGACGAGGACGAGGGCAGTGGGGGCTGGTCCGTCGACGAGGATGCCGCGGAGGACAACGCGCAGGAGCCCGTGCGCACTGCCAACAGCCTCGACCTAGACGGGGCTCGGAGCGCCACGCCCGGCGCGGACTTTGACCTGCGGGCGCCATCTCTCGAGGCTGCGATGCACAACGCATCGACGCCCGCGGGCTCCCCCATCCCCGAGCACGGGGAGGAGGATGCCGACGACGGGGCGGGCGTCGGGATCGGCCGCAGTGCCGCGTCGGGGGGCGCCGGGCCGCAGGCATCGTCCTGGCAGTCGCTCCGCGAGGCTGTGCACGGCGCCGCGACGGGCGGCAGCACCAGGGGCCGGGCCTTCGCTTCCGCCGCCCGGTCGTCACAGAGCCCGCGGAGGTCGGGGTCGCGGTCCAGCCACGCGTCGCGGCGCACCGCCGGCGACACGGACGGGTCCGGGGAGGGCAGCGGCGACCTCCAGGTGGTGTCGTCCCGCCGGCGGCGGCACAAGCAGCACCAGCAGCACCGCCGCGGCGCCAGCGAGCCCGGGGAGGTGGTCATCCCGTCGGCGGACCTCAAGGCGGGGGCGCTGGCCGGCATCCGGACGGTGGAAGGGAGCGGCATGTCGCTGTCGCTGGCCGGCCACGCCGGGGCGCCGGGCTTCGAAGCTCCGCCGGGCGGCCAGCGCCGGGGCCACGGCCGCCGCGGGCGCGCGAGCTCGTCCTTCGGCACCGACTCGGACGCGCTCCGCGCGGCGGGCGGGAAGCAGTATTTCGACGAGCTCATGGAGCGACGCTCGCGGGGCGGGGAGGCCGGGGCATCGGCCGGGGCATCGGCCGGGGGAGGGTCGGGGTCCCCGAGAGGGGCGCTCGACGCCGTGCGCGGCGGGCGCGCCCGGTCCGGATCCAAGAGCGGACGCCGGGGCGACCGGCTCTCGGCCGCTGGCTCTTCGGGGTTGTGGATCCGCGGCGGCGCGGCCAGGGCCCGCAGCCGATCCGACGTGAGCGACGCGCCCGCCCGCGCCGGGGGACCCCTCACGATCGACGCCACCAGGGCGGCGGAGGAGCCGCAGCCCGGCGACGATCCCCCTGCCTCTGCCGTGCGCCTTCCCATCGGGGCGGGCCCCCGGGCCCGCTCACCCGTCGCTCGCATCCGCATGCCCACCTTGGGGTCTCAGCCCTCCTCCCCCGGGCGCGTGCTCCGGCAGAGCTCCTCCCCGGGCCAGCTGGACGCCGCAGGGAAGCCCCTCGACCTCACGATCCGGGGACACCCCCGCTCCCCCGGTGCCCACTCCACCTCGGACCTTGCCGCCCTCGCCGGCGATCCCGGCACGGCGGCGCGCGCCTCGCCCAGCCTCCTCCCCGACGCGTCGCCGCGCGTCGCGGCCGGCGGGGCGGTGGGCCCGCCCAGGCACGGGGGCCACCGCTCCCCGGGCTTCCGCGGCGCGGCATGGACGCCTCCGAGGATCGGAGCTGGCCCATCGGGCGACGGCCCGTCCACCCCTCCCGGGGCCGGACCCGTGGGCGGGTTCCCGTCCGCGCGCACGGAGCCGAGGCATCGCCAGCCCACGAGCAGGCATCAGCACTCGAAGTCGTCGGCAGAGCCGCGCAAGGGGCACGGGAAGGCCCCGGCACCGGGGGCGTCTGCGGCGAGCGATGAGGCGCTACGGCCGTTCGCCGATCCGAGCCTTCCGTCCCCCGCAGCAACCGTCGGCGGGACGGCGAGGCCAGGGTCCAGGGCCGCCCAGGCCGGCGCGACGGGCAGCGCGGGGGGCTGGAGCTGGATGGGGCGGCTCCGCGGCGGCTTCCGGGCCAGCCAGGCAGGACGTTCCCAGTCCGACACCGGTCTTGAGGAGAGGTCGTCATCGGGCGGGGCGGGGTCCAGCCCCGCCCGGGCCTTCCCTCGCCTGCCCAAGACCCCGGGGTCCCCCGCGGCGGGGCCCATGGCCGCCGCGGCGAGGGCGTTCGGCCTCCGCATGGGCTCTGCCAGGGTGGTGCCGGAGCTCGGGGCCAGCCCGCAGTCGGTGGCGTCGATGCCGCCGATGCGGCCAGGCGGCGGCGGCTCCCGGGCCCCGTCCCCGCTGGCGCTCGGTGGCACGCCGGGGGCGGAGCTCGCGGGGTCGTCGGGCGAGTCGTCGCGGACGAGGGCGCTGCGTGCGGCTGACCGGACCCCCGGCCACCCGCGCGCCGGGGATACAGGGGAGGCATCTTCCGGCGGCCATAGCTCGCGCCCGGGAGCCGCCAGGGTGTCGGGGGCGGCAGCCGCGGGAATCGTCTCGCCCGGGATGACCATCACTCCCCGGTCGAACAGGAGCGAGGCCGAGTCGGGTGGGTCATCGCGGAAGGGCCACCGCCGCGGCCGCAGCAGCCGCTTCCCCCGCTCGCAGTCCGGCGGGGCCTTTGGCGACGGGCTGGGTGCCGCGGACGGGGAGCGGACGGCGCGAGTGACGGCCAACTCTCCCGAGGCCAGGCGCCACCGCGCGGCCCGGGTGCGTCGGAACAAGGCCCGGCGGGCGCTGGAGCGGCTCTTCAGCCTGGGCCAGCTGATGCAGCGGGCGCTGGACGCGCTGTGCCAGGACGAGGACCTGGGGGACGTGCGCATGCGGATCGGGGTGCACATCGGCGACGTGGTGTCGGCCATCATCGGCCGCACGGCGCCCCGCTGGCACGTCTTCGGCCCCGCCGTGCAGCAGGCCGAGGGGATGGAGTCCACCGCCGAGCCCGGCCGCATCCACTGCAGCGCCGCCGCCATGGATGCCTACCGCTCCCTCCCCTTCGCCTTCGAGAGGCACCCCATCCCGCCGCCCAAGCCGCAGAGCTCCAAGACGTCGACCCACGACATCCCCGAGGCGGCCCTCGCCCGTGTTCGCGCCGCTGCCAAGAGCTCCTTCAAGCTGCCGAAGCCCACGGTCGGCTTTTACGTGGAGCCGATCGCCGCGGGCGCGGGGTGCACCCCCGCCGCCCGGCCGAGCACGGGGGGCAGGAATCCCTCGGGGGAAAGGGGGGTCGATGGAGGCAGCAGCGGCGGCGGCGGCGGCGGCGGCGGCGGCGGCGGCGGCGGCGGCGGCGGCGGCGGCGGCGGCGGCGGCGGCGGCGGCGGCGTGTCGATTTTCGGCTCACCGCCCGGCAGCCACGACATGACGGAGTCCCCCATGCTGGCGCCGCGGGGCCTGGTCGCGCTCCGCCCCGGCCGCCCGTCCGGGGTGCGGCAGCCCAGCGGCGGGGCGTCGGGTTCGTCCATGGCTCCCCCTCCGCCGCGGCGGCCTCTCCGCAACGTGCGCTGTCACGATGACGGCAGTCTCACGGTCTTCCTGGGCCAGGAAGCCGCGCCGGTGAGCAGCTACTCGGTGTCGGGCGTCGGCGACGGATCGGCCTCCGGCCCGCACAGCGCCCGGGGCACCCCTTCCGGCGGCTCCGTCGGCCCCCTCGTGGGGAGGGGCCAGCCCCGGGCCGCCCGCGCGTCGGCGGCGCGCTCCCCCGGCCTCCCTCCCATGGCCGAGGGGTCCGACCGTCTCGACCTCAGTGCCGCAGCTATGGCCAGGTCCGACCCCGTGGCCTCCCCCGCCGGCTCGGCGGCGGCCCGGGCGGTGCAGGCGGCTCTCGCGGAGACGAGCGCGGGCGCGTACGACACAGATGCGAGCTCCGCCGGCGGCCGCAGCTCCGAGGATGACGCGGCGGCGGCGACGCGGCGGCGACGCGGGCGCGGGGCGGAGGGCGGCACGGCGGGAGGGGCCATGGAGAGAGCGACGCACCGTGACGCGGTCTTCGCCATCTCCGCGTCGGCCACCACGGAGGGCCGGGCGGGGGAGACCGACGGCGCGGGGCGCGGGGGCGGGAGCGTGGGCGCCGACTCCATGAGGCGGGCGAGCGTCGCGTCGTCGCTCGGCGGGACGGAGCACGGCCTCGGGGCGGCGGAGACGGACGACGGCGGGGAGTGGGCCGAGGCGGCGGCCAGGGCCATCGCGACGGCGGAGGCAGTGGCCGCGGGGGCCGAGGCCACCGGGCCCAAGGCCCTTGAGCCGGCCGCCCGGCGCCGCCGTGACCGCGGTCCTGCGGCGGGTCCCGCGCACGACGCAGTGGTGCCCCCGGGTGCCGGGCCCGGCGGCGGCGCGGCCGGCGCCCCGCTGGTGGCTGCAGAGGTCGCCCCAGGCGGTCTTGGCAGGGCCCCGGCCACGCTCTCCAACACCACCCTTCCGGCCCCCCCCAACGCCGATGACTCGGGGCTCGACTCCTCAGACAACGTCGGTGACTCGTCCGGACACGATGCGCCGTCGGGGGGCAGCGCCAAGGCCCGCAACGGCTCGAGCGGCAGCGACTCGCGGGAAGCGGCGGAGACCACGGGCAGCACCCCGCAGCGAAGCGCGGGCCGCGCCTCGGCCGCGCGCGCCACGCCCGACGCCGTGGGCGCCGCAGGCCGGACGTCCGACGTCACCGGGAGAGTCAGCACAGAGGAGAGCCCAAGCGGAAGCTCCAGCCTGACGGCAGGCTCCCCCGCGGCGCGGGCGGCCGGCGGTCACCAGTTCCCGTCCGCCGACGACGAGACCGTGGTGGGGGCGGACTGGGAGGTGGCGGCGGCGGGAGACGCGACACAGCTCCTGGACGGGTCGGAGGGCGGGCCGGCCGGGGCGTTCGGAGGGGAGGCGGGCGGCGACGCGCGCGGGGGCATCCAGGGGCCGGCGGGGGCGCGGCACGTGGAGGTGCCCTCCACCATCCTCGAGGCGTCCACGGCGGGCGGTGCGTCGGTGGAGGGGCGGTCCCCGGACGCCAGCGAGGCGGGGGGCGGAAGCACGGTCGGCGACGCCCCGCCGGACCTCGCGGCAGAGCTCGCTGGCGCGTCGTCCGCTGGTGCGGCATCGTCCCCACGGATCCAGCCGCGGCCCCGCGGGGTGGGGGCCAAGGGCAGCGGCAGGTTCGGCCGGCCAGCTTCGCTGTCCCCCGGGGCGGGCGCCGGCGAGGCCGGCCGGCTCAGCGCGGCGAGGACCGCCACTCCGGCCGACTCGGCGGGGTACGACCCCATCCCACTGAGCAGGGGGCAGAGCGCGGACACCATGGGCTCTGCCGCGGCCACGCCGCCGTCGTCGTCGCGCGCTCGCGGCATCCTCGACCCGGACGGCTCGCTCCAGCGGGGCTCGTCGTCGGGGAGGTGGAACGCGGGGGCAGGGGGCGTCCACGGCTCCGGCGGGCCGGTCAGGGGCGCCACGGCGCTGAAGCCCGGGCCGGGGGGTTACAAGGCAGCCGACGGCGTCTTGATCCGCGCGGGGCCCGGCGGCACGGGCGCGCTTCACCTCGGGATCGCGACCGGCCGCGACGGTTTGACGGTCGCTGGCGCTGGCGCGCCGCCTGCCCTCGCCGGGGTATCGACGACGAGCGCGGACGGCGGCACCGCCGCGGGCTTCCAGCGGACGGGAAGGACCCTCTCGCGAGGCCTGACGGTGAGGTCGGCACGGTCAGCCGACCCCGCGGCAGCGTCTGCGTCGTCCGGGGCCGGAAACGACTCGCCGAGCGGGTGCAGCGGCCCGGGGTGGGACAGCGTGGAGCTCACCGCCGGCAAGGGCACGTCGCCCCCCTCCGGGCCGCCGGGCACCGGCAGGCGCCGGGACTCGCTCCCCCGGGTGGCGAGCGACAGGACTCAGGACCCGCAGGCCACGGCGTCGCCGCCCGCCGGCCTCGTCCCCCGGCGGCCCGTGCACCTGGCTCCGCGTGGCGCCCCGCCCGCCGCGGACGACCGTCCCGCGGGCCGGCCACCGCAACCGTGATGACCATCGTTTGTGGCGCGTCGCTATGGTGTGTGCCCACGCGCCGCTTCAATATCAGTGCAGCACGCCCGCGCTGCATGGCGGCAGGGCCGCGTGGAACAATCACTGCACCCGGTGGCGTCACCTCTGACCACGCACACGACTCTGGCCATGCTTCCCCTCGCGTGCAAGGTCCAGCAGTACGCCTGGGGCAAGTCCGGGTCGGATTCCATGGTGGCAAAGCTGCAGGTGCGCGCAATCGCCAGCTTGTCCAGGAGGTGATTCGTCGTGGGTCACGCGTCCACGCTTCCAACACCTCGGGCCGAGCTTTGCTGCGCGATTTTCCCCGCAGGCAGCAGGGGAGGCCACCTCCATCGATGAGGCCGCGCCTTACGCCGAGTACTGGTGAGCCCAGGGACGGCAGCGAGGCTGACTAGCTGGCACGCGCGGCTGCTGCCACCGCGCCATCGCCAGCTCGGCCGCCTCACCCCGCAGGTTCGGGACGCACCCCAACGGCCCGTCTGTGGTCAAGCATGCGGACGGGGACGAGACGCTCCATGACTTCCTGCTGGTGAGGCCGGCAGCGTTGCGGGAGGCAGCGCGCCCTCGCCTCGCTCCCAGCGGCGGGCCGCTGGCGTTGCCAGCGCCGGTGCCCGATGCGCAAGATGCGGTGATCTCCTTGACTCGAAAGCGCAGCGGAGGCCAGACGCGCTCGGTGTGGCGCCGGACTCGTCGTCCTCTGCGCTCCCGTACCTGTTCAAGGTGCTGTCGGTCGCCAAGGCTCTTTCGATCCAGGCGCACCCTGACAAGGCGCTCGCCGGGAGGCTGCATGCTGCCAGGCCGGACGTGTACCGCGACCCCAACCACAAGCCGGAGATGGCTCTCGCGCTCACGCCTTTCGAGGCCATGTGCGGGTTCCGGGACATTTCCGAGATTGCCTCGCACCTTGAGCAGTGCCCCGAGCTCTCGGAGCTGCTGGGTGCGGAGGCTGTGGCGGCAATCACTGGCGCGACGGCCCCGGCGGGCGAGGCCTCGGCGTCCGAGGCCGCCTCTCCCAGGTCGGCTCTCAGGACGGCGTTTGCGTCCTTCATGGCGCGGGCCGAGGACGAGGAGGCCGTCAGCGCGGCCGTGGCCTCCCTCGTGTCGGGCCTGGAGGCCGACGAGTCGAGGCTCCCGGCGCTGCGAGGCGTGCTGTTGCGGCTCAACGAGCAGTTCCCGGGGGACATCGGCGTCTTCGCGCCCTTCTGGCTCAACGTGCTGACGCTGGAGCCCGGGCAGGCCATCTTCCTGGCGGCCAACGAGCCCCACGCGTACCTCTCCGGCGACTGCGTCGAGTGCATGGCCTGTTCCGACAACGTGGTGCGGGCGGGCCTCACGCCCAAGCTCAAGGACGTCTCCACGCTCGTGGCCATGCTCACCTACTCGTGAGGCGCCGGGGCAGCGCCGTGCCTCGCCGCATCGGTGCCAGCCCGCAAACGTGCCCAGGCCACCAGCCCGCCCTCGTTCCCCACCCCCCCCCCCCCGCCCCCCCCCCCCCCCCCCCCCCCCCCCCCCCCCCCCCCCCCCCCGCGGGCGGGGGGGGGG
>Ga0136560_1000022_pt1 | contig 50266 bp, 25 predicted proteins | sample AntRauMeHopE1497_FD_104925 | JGI IMG/M metagenome (GOLD analysis project Ga0136560, IMG submission 104925) | Saline lake microbial communities from Rauer Islands, Antarctica - Metagenome Hop E1 #497 | ecosystem: Environmental > Aquatic > Non-marine Saline and Alkaline > Saline | place... | reverse complement strand
GGACACGGGCACGCCGCCCCTGTGCGCCGCGGCTGCGGCGCTGGCCTCTTCCACGGCCGCCGCCCCGCCGGCGGCGACGAGGGCGCCGCTCGGCTCGGCGGCGCCGGGGCGCGCCTTGGCGGGCGGGGGCTGTGCCGCGCTGGACGGCGGCACGTCGGCGCGCGCCGCCCCGGCGGTGGATTTCGCGGCGAGGGCCCTTGCCCGGACTGCGTCGGCCGCCTCGACCGCAGCCGCCACCTGCAGCCCGTCGGCGCCGACGAAGCGCTCGGGCGCGACGTAGCAGCGCGCCCGGGTGCCGGGGTCGAAGAACGCGAAGAAGGCCGAGGGGTTGTCCGAGGGGAGGAGCGCGGGCTTGAAGACGGCAAAGTCCGAGAGGAAGAGCCAGCCGAAGGACGTCAGCAGCGCGTTCTCGGCCTTGATGTCCCCGTGCCGCAGGCCCGCGCCGTGGGCCTGCTCCACCGCCCGCAGAAGCTGGTACGACAGCCAGAGGCCCTCGGCCGGGGTCAGCGGCGGCCGCTGCGACACGCGGTCCGCCAGTGTCGAGGCCAGGTGCTGCCGCGCCAGGAGCGCGATGGGGCGCGTCGAGCTCTCCCGGCAGCGCTGGTACGGGAGCAGGCTCGGGTGCCTCGCCGGGGACACGCTGGCGCGGAGAACCCGGATCCGGGCGCGAGCGGTCGCCAGCATGCTCGCCTCGCGCACCGCCGCCGCGCGGTCCGTGTGCCGCCGAGCGTACATCTTCACGACGGCGCCGCCCCCCTCGGAGGTGTCGCAGCGGATCACCTTGAGCAGCCTGCCGTCGGAGAGCAGGGCGCCGCCCCCGACCGAGACCACGCTCGGCGCCTTCTCCCCGGGGGCTGCGCCGCCCGGCGCCGCCCGCTGCGCGTCAAGCGCCGCGCGGACCGCGGCCGAGCTCGTAGCCCGGCCGCCGAGCGGGACGTGCGGCCTGCAGCCGGGCATCTCGTCCTCAACAAATCCCTGCAAGTCCCGCAGCTGCGCGGCCTGCGCGCCGGCACCCGCCGCGATGACCGCGTTGCCCATGGCTGAACGGGGGCGCGATCCAGCGGCCGAAACGCGAGCGGTGAGCTCCCCGGCGCGCGGAGCTCGGCGGCGGCCTTGTGCGTGAGACCGTCGGCGGCGGCACCCGGCCGAGCCTCTGCTGCCCTGCTGCCCCGCGCTCCGGGTCCCACCAGCACCGCACACCCGCCTCAGAACACTCGCACCCAGTAGGCGCGTCGTCAAGGTACACGGGTGCTTGCGCAGCGCTCCGCCCCTCCTTTCGAGGCGCGCGTGCTAGGCACGCCGCCCGAGCCTTGCCCCGGATCCCGACCGCCGGGCGCGACCCGCGGCACAGCTTCGTGCAATCCAATGGCATCCGTGCCGGCAGGCGCAGCCGAGGAGGCTGCACGGCCGAGCGTCCCGGCTCCGCGGCCGGCCCGCTCCGTCGAGGGCTGGGTCCTGTTCGTCGCCGGCGTGCACGAGGAGGCCGCAGACGATGATATCGTCGACACGTTCGGCGACCACGGCGAGGTCAGGGCCGTGCACGTGAACCTCGACCGGCAGACCGGCGCAGCCAAGGTGAGGACCGATGCTCGCGAGGCGGCGGGCCGCGCGCGCCCCGCCTGCCGCGCCCGGTCGCTGTCACGTTGTGATGCGTCACTTTCCCGCACGCAGGGCTACGCGCTGGTGGAGTTTGCGGAGAAGAAGGAGGCGGAATCCGCGATTGCCGCGCTGGACGGCTCTGAGCTGCTCGGCTCCGCCATCTCGGTGAGCTGGGCGTTTGTGGAGCCCGCAAAGCGAGACGCGTGACGCGCCGCGGCCAGAACCGAGGGCACTGCGCGCGCGCGCGCGGCCGGCATTCGGGGGCGCGGCACCAGACACACTCAGCGCGAGCACGGGCGCCGAGCCCGGGGCGGGGCGCTCAGCCCCACCAGGTCCACGTTGTGCGGCCGGCGAGGACCGCGGTGTGGAAGCGCCACTTGTCCGCGGCGCCCGAGGCCGAGAGCGGGAGGCCCCCGGCCAGGGCGGCGCACGCCTCCCTGGCCTCGTCCGCCGCGGCCCTCGCGCCGTCCGGCCCGCCGCCGGCTACCTCGACGGCGCGGCCGTAGGCGACGATGACGGGCCGCCCGGGGGCCAGGACGCCCAGGCAGACGAGCGCGGCTCGCAGGGCCTCCGCCGCCCAGGCCGCGGCATCTAACAGCAGCCACACCGACCGAAACACCACGGCCAGGGGCCACCAGTGAGGGGGGCACGTGGGGAGGACGATCCGTGGGAAGGCCGGGGGCAGGGCGAGCAGCCTCGCGGCGTAGAGCGACGCCGGGACGCTCTCCCAAGACATGGCGCGCCACCCGGCGCCCATCGCAGCCGAGCCGTCCGCGGCGGTGGACGGCTCCCGCCGCCAGCCGCAGGGGCACGCCGACGCGGAGGGCCGCGGCCACACCACGGCCGCGGGCTGCACCCGGCCCCCCGCCCCGACCGCGGCGAAGGCGCCGGAGCGGAAGGCCGTCACCGCCGACCCGTTGCCAGTCGTCCCCTCGGGGAAGACCATCACTCTCCCCGCCCCCCATGGGGTCCCTGGGTCGTGCGCCGCCGCCGCCTGCGACAGGGGGCCGAACGCGCCGGCCTCGGCCCCCTGCCCGGCCGCGGCATCGGCCCCTGCCTCTGTCCCCGGGGTAGTGGGCGGCGCGCAGGGCGCGGCTCTGCCGGCGTCGGCTCGCCACACCCCCGCCTCGGCGCTGGCGGCTCGCCGCACCGCCGGTGCCGAAGCCGCCGGCCGGTGCCCCGCTGCCATCGCGTGCGGGTCGGTGGCGCTGCTGCTTGTGATGGTGCCGACGAGTGGCCTCGCTTCGCCCGCGATCCGCGACGCACCAGGCCCGGTGCCCCGCCGTGCGTGGCTACCCGTCCCGGGGTGGCGGCCCGATGATGCTGCCCCGCGCCCGGGATGCGGAGGAGGCACCGACCCCGACGGCGGCAGCGCGGACGGCGCTGCCTCGGCTCCAGATGCCGGCCCCGGGGTGGCGGCCGCTGGCTGCCCCGGCCGCTCACCCTCCCCTTGGCCCGTCACAGCGACCGGGGCGGCGGCTGCCGCGCGCTGCCGGCCCGCGGCCGTGCTGGCAGGGGACCCCGAGTGCTTGGTCACAAACACGCACCCGAGCGCCTCCGCGCTGCTCCCCATGAGCGGGGTGGCCCGCAGCGACCCCTTCATCACGAACCGCAGCGCGCCCGACGCCGGGCGCTCGCCGTCGCCGCAGACCGAGCGTGGGGCCGATCCCTCGGCCCCCAGCTTCCGGACCAGCGCGCCGTGCCGGCACACGATCCCCTCGGCGGCCATGAGCGCCATGAAATCCAGCATCGTCGAGTGCGGGGCCACGACGACGGGGCAGGACGCGAGCGCGCCGGCTGCGCCCGGCTCCTCCCGGACATCCAGCTCAAACCCCAGGCACCAGATGCCAAGGCGGCTCGAGAAGGCCGCGGTCCACGCGAGCTGCTGCCTTGACCACCTGGTGCCGCAGCCGCAGCACCGAGGGATCAGGGACGAGAACCAAACCGCGGCAAGGAGCAGCACGACAAGCAGCACGCGCGGAACGCCGAGCAGCACCAGCCACAGATAGCCCTGCGACCGCGAGGCGTAAGCGAGGCGCGGCCGTGCGCCGGGTGGAGCAGCAAACGGCGGGCCGGGCGTGGGGGGCCGCGCAGCGCAGCCGCCGTCGCACCTCGGGCCCGAGCGCGCCCGGCGGCGCGGGGTGCATGAAGTCTGCCCATCTGGGGTCACCCTTGCGCTCCGCGTTCCGTTCGAGCACGGCGCGCATGGTCTCTGGTTGCCGGAGTGGTGCCACGGGGCCGGGCTGGTTTTGAGGGTGGCCGCTCGCGCGTCGCTCATGCGTCGTCCATCGCGCTGGGCACCCGCTCGAACAGCGCCACGAAGAAGCCCTGCGTGCGGTCGGCGTCGGGGTCCGCCCGGATGAGGCAGCCGCGCTCGTCGTCCGACAGGCCGGGCCACGCCTTGCCCCTGGTGGGCCACTCGGGGAGCGCGCGGGCGAGGCGCCACCTCCCGGCGACGGCGGGCAGGGCGAGGACGTGGGCCACGACGCCCTCGTCCTCGTCGCCCCACACGGAGCATGTCGAGTAGGCGACGCGGCGGCAGCCGGGGAGGCCGAGGGAGCGCTCCAGCGCCTCCTTCTGGAACTTCACCAGCCGAGCGACGCGGTGCAGCTCCGCGTGGGGGGGGCGGGGCGCCGCGTCGGCCGACGCCTCGAGCCTGGGGCGCTTGCCCGGCGCGGCGGCCGGCGCCGGCGCCACGAGCTCGAAGCGCCTCGCCGCCATGCCGGAGCCGGAGCACGACGGGTCAAGCAGCACCGCGTCCACGCGCCCGCCCAGCAGGCCGGCCACGTCGGTGCGGAGGAAGTCGCCCCGCCTCACGGTCACCACGCCGTCGCAGCGCAGCGACGTCATGCGGGCCGAGAGGACGTCGGCGCGCTTGCCGTCACGCTCCATCGCGAGCACGCGCACGCCGGACAGCGGGGCCGCGGAGAGGGCGGCGCCGGCGGGCTCGGCGGCCGCGGCGCCGGCCTTCGGCCCCGCCCCTGGCTGGAGGAACCTCCACCCGCAGGCCGCGGCGTCGGAGAGCTCTGCCGCGAGCTGGCTCGTCTTGCTCCCGGGGGCTGCGCACGCGTCCACCGCGGTCACCTCGCGCCCGGGTGGGGGAGGCCACACGTCCGCGTGGCCCGGCGACCGCACGAGAGCCAGCGCGGGGAGGCCGCTCGCGCGGTCCTGCAGCGCCAGCGCGCCCGACACCACCATCGGGTGCGCGTGCAGGTCCGTGCCGGCGGGGAAGGCGAGGAAGTTGTGCAGGACCGGGTCCACCTCGCACGACAGGCCGGCGCGGCCGTCGGCCCCCGCGCCGCCGCCCCCGTCGTCGCGGCCGCGCTTCCTCGACCGCCCGTCGGGCCCCGCGCCGCCCGTGTCCCCTGCCTCGCCGCTCGCCGCCTCCGCACCGCCGCCGCCCCGCGACCCCGCCACGTGGCTCGCGACAGCCTCGTCCGCGGCGCGCCGCGCGCCCCCGACCCACACCGCCGGGTTCACGCGGGCGTACCGCGGCAGCGCGTCCTCGTCCTCGCGCCGCCGCCGACCCTCCGCGAGCAGCCCGTCCGCGCGGGACACGCCGTGGGACGCCATCTCGGCCTCGAGGGCCGAGCGCAGCGCGGGCGCCGCCTCGATCACGCGCCTCGCGACCGCCCCTCCGCCGCTGATCCCGGCGCGGCCGGGCTTGGCCTTTCCCCCGCCCTTCCCCGCGCCCCTCCCAAACAGGCACTCGGTCATCAGCACCCTGAGCAGCCAGCGGTCCTTGGCGCCCTTGGCCAGCTCCCAGGCCGCCTCCACGCCCGGACCGTCCCGCTTGCCCGCCTTCCCGGAGCCGACCCGGACGAGGACCGCGTCCAGCACGGGCTGCCAGCGGCACGTCTCGCTTGACAGCGCCAGAACCTGGCGCACGACCCCGGCAGGCGCATCCTTGGCCCGCCGGCCCTTGCCCGGCCCGGCGAGGCACTGGCCGTACACCGCGTTCTTGAGGCTCTTCCGCCCGCCGGCGACCTCCGCCACCGCCCGGCCCGCGAGCGTGTACGCCAGGCTCATCCAGCCCCCGGAACCCGGCGAGCGGCCGCGCGGGTGCGGTCGCTGCGCTGCTGCCGGGCCCGCACGTCGTTGCGTCTGCGGCTCTACCTCCGCGACCTCCCCGCCGTCGCCACAGGCCGACCGGGCCCGCCAGCGCGGCTCAGCCCACCCGGCACGGGCATTCAGGATGGATGGCACCAGAAACCTGCCAGCCGGAAGCCGGAAGCGGGCAAACGAGCCCGAGTGGGTGGCCATCGCTGAGAAATGGGCGCCCGCCGCGTGTCTCGTGCTCGGCGCGGTGTCGATGGGAGTCGGTGAGCGTCCTTGTGCGGGCCCGCTCGGCGCTACGGCCCGGCGTGCGCGACGCGGCGCGATCCGGCAATGCCCTTTGCCCTTCGGCCGAGCCCGCGCGCCACGCACGCTCTCCCCCGACGACTCCGGCTTGCGCCGCAGGCGGGTACGCGGGGTACCGCTCGCGGATCAGGAGCGCTGCCAAGGAGGTGGCCGACGACCTGGCCGCGGCGGCCTTCCGGCGCGCGAACGCGGTCCGCGCATCGGCGCCTGTGGCTGTCCGCCCGTTCGCCGCGAGGGCGTCGGCCGCGACGCACATCGTGCAGGTCTCCGATGTCGCCCGGCGGGTCGGCGCGGGCGCCGGCGCGCTCCAAGAGGACGACGACGACGGGTTCGGCGTGCCCGGGTCCGAGCTCGACTTCCAGGCGCTCGCGACGGGGGACCAGGTGGTGGAGGGCACCGGCATGACGATGAGCGAGTTCGCGGTCAAGGCGCTGCTGTACGGGACGCTGCTGGCCGTGGCCGGGACGTCCGGCGTGGCGCTGGGCGTGGCGTGGTGGCTTGACGCCTGGACGCTGATGGACGTGTCCGACCAGCTCTTCGTCGTCCTCCCGCGCGCCAGGGAGGCCATCGAGTCGGGGCTGGGCGGCGGGCTGCGGGCGGCGAGCGACTCGCTCCGCTCCGTCGCGCCGCAGCTCGGGCCCGACCTCAGCGGCTCCGCGGCGTCGGGCGGGCCCCTGATGCCGGACCTCCCCAGGGCCGACGCCCGGGTGCTCGAGGCCACGGGGCGGGAGTGGGACGAGCTGGAGGAGGAGTGCACCGCGCTGCAGGAGCTCCGGCGGCAGCAGATGACCGACCGCGGCCTCGTCGTCCCGGACGGCGTCACCCTGCCGCCCCGCGCACGGTCGTGACCCCGGGGGGAAGGGGTTCCTCGGGGGCAGGGAGCGGCACACTCGCCGGGCCCGCGCGCGTGTGGCGAGGTGTGCCGCGGCTGCAAGCTGTGAGGCAAACGTCGTTGCGGCACCGGAACACGCAAACAATCACACAAACCCCGCGCGAGGCGTGCTCACACTGCCCATCCGCCCGCGGCCAGCCGGCCCGCGGCCCAGATGCCGTGGGCGGGGGCAGGGGCTCAGGTCGCGGGCTCGGCGGCCCCGGGGGGCACGCCGGCGTCGCGACGCTGCGCCGTGTACGCCGTCATGACGGACTCCTTGCCGTGGTACATGGCGTTGATGAGAGCCTGCCGCCGCACGGACTCGAGCTCCACGTTTGCCTGGGCCATCAGGTCGGGCACCGCCTCGGACGAGGCCGCCATGTTCTCCCGGAACCCCAGAGCGATGCGCCGGGACGCGTACTCCCGAAAGTTGTAGTCCTGCGGCATCGGAGCGGGCGCGGCGAGGTTGGCACGCGATCGTGGGACGGCCGTGGCTTCCACGTCACAGGCCCGGCGGCGGGCACCGATTCCGCGCGCCTCCCGCAGGGTTGCGGCCGGGGCGTGGTGCGCGCGTGATCCGCGCGTCCCGGCGGCTGATCCTGGCGGCGGGTCCGTCGTTCGGGCCGGCCTGTCACCGGCGGGCCATTCCTCGGCACCAAGACGGAACGAACCGAGCGCCTCACCTTGAACGAGCGCCCGGCCCGGAGCATGGTGCGCATGAGCGACAGAACTTCGGTGCGGCCTGCCATGGTTGTTTGGCTGGGAGTGGCCCCTGGCGCGGCGTACAGGCCGATGCTGCCTGGCGTTCGGCCTGCAGAGCTCCGGGAGTGCTTGGCGACGGCCGCACACCATCATGGGCTGGTTCTGGGCCGGCGCCCTCGCCCACGCCGTGTTTGTGTGCATGGCTTGCGCAGCCGCGGCCCCCGGCACGGTGCTGACGGCCGTGGGCGTCGAGGGGCTCGGCGACGGCGTACAGTGGGCCGCCGCCCTCGACCTGGACGGCCGCGCCAGGACCGCGCCTTGGCTCGGCAACGGGAGTGTCAACGGGTGGAGCATCCAGTGCGGCAACGGCGCCGCTGTCTCCCTGTCAGTCACGGCGGGGGGCTCGCGGCTCGTGGAGGCGTCCAGCGCCCCTGCGTCGTGGCTGGTCCGCGAGGGCGCCCCGGGAGGCGGGGCCGGCTCGGCGTCGGTGGTGCTGGGCGCAAAAGGAATGGCCGCGGTGCGCGCGGGCCGGGGCACCGGGTGCCTGATCGCCGCCGGGGGTCGCCGAAGGCTTTTCTTGGACATCCGGCTCGGGGGGGTGCGCCGCGTGACCGCCGAGGCCGCGCCCAGCGACAATCGTGCCTCGCTCCTCCAGGCCGGGGCGGGACGGTCCAGACGGCGCCGCGGCGGGCCGGCTGTCGGCGCCTCGGCGGACGGCAACACGGCGGCCGGCACCGCCCCCGGGCGGCCCGCGGGGCACGCGTGGACGTACCGCCCGTCGGAGGCTCTGCGCCGGTCCGGGATGTTCAACGAGTCCGGCCCGTGCGCGGCGCAGACGGTGTCGCTGGCGGCGTGCGTGGCGCACCACCGCGGGGACGTGGGGCGGTGCGCCGAGGAGCAGCACGGCTACATGCGGTGCCAGAAGCGCGCCGTGCTCGGCGCCGACGCGGCCGAGGGCACCAACCCGTGGGCGCCGGCCGCGAGGGGCGAGTCTGCGGTGGGGGAGGCCGCGGCCGTCCTGGGCGGCGCGGCGGCGGGCGGGGCCGACGAATCCACCGTGCGCCGGGCCGAGCGGGTGATCGAGCGAGCGACCGCTGGGATGCGTGGCGGGCTCCCGTCGTCGGGCTGGGTCGGCTCCCCGCTGGGCGGGTCGTACGCAGACTCCCCGACGCAGGCGGCCGAAGACGCGGCGGCGGCTGCGCGCGAGCTCGCCCGGCAGGGGCAGCTGTCAGCCGCGGCGGACGTGCTGCAGCAGTCCCCGGAGCTGCGGCAGCTCGCGGAGGACGTCAAGAGCCTGGGCGGCCCGGCGCTGGACCGGCGGCTTCTCGAGGCCGTGGGGGCGACGAGGGCGGCCGCGGCGCTCGGCGGCCCGGCGACGGGGGTCGTCGGCCTCCCCGGCCCCACCGGGCGCCTGGGCCTCCCCGGCGTCGTGGCCGCCCCCGGCCTGCAGGGCGGCCTGGCCGGCGCGGCGGCGGGCCTCGCCCGGGACGGCGCCGGCACGGGGGAGACCCGGTTCCGCGCCGGGGCGGTGGTGGCCGCCGACACGTCGGCGTGCGTGCTCCACGGCACGTGCCCTCCCTCGGCGTTCAAGCTGCCCCCCATCAGCATGCCCGCCCTCCCCTACTTCCTCCCCGTCGCCATCGGGCCGTTCGGGCCCAACCTGGCCGACGCCGCGGGGATGATCATCGGAGCCATCATCCACGGCGTGGCCGGGCCGCAGATCATCCAGCTGGTGCAGCAGTTCGTCGAGGGCATGATGCGGACCATCCCGCCCATCCTGCGCATGGTCCTGGTCGAGGGCATGATCCCCGCCCTGCCCCCCATGCCCCGCATGCCCGACCTCAACGCCATCGCCGCCAGGATGATGGCCATGCTCGCGGCCATGCGCCTCAAGGCGGAGATGGAGCTCAAGCGCGTCCTCGCCGCGACCAAGCTCGCCCAGCTCCGCCTCCGCACCGGCCTCACGGACATCCAGGCGCAGCTCGGCCGCCTCACCGGCATGCTCAAGGCTGCCATGCGCCTCGCCGCCCTCTCCATGATGAAGGTCGGCCCCATGGCCGCGCAGCTGCGGTCCAACGCCGCGGCCATCGCCCGGATGGGCAACCTCACCGCCCGCGCGAGCCACGACCGCAAGGTCGGGGAGGCCAGGCAGCGCTGCGAGGACCTCCGGGCGGACCCCAACGCGACCAAGGCCCTCCTGGACGACTGCGCGCAGCGGCGGCTCGAGGTGGAGGACGAGGCGGCGGCGGAGCTGGACGAGGCGGTGAGCCGCAACGCCGAGACGGTCGGCAAGGCCGAGGCGGAGGCCGCGCAGGCGGAGCAGCGGGCGCGGGCCCAGGCAGAGGCGGCGCTCCGGGGCGCGGGCGTCATCCCCGACGGGGCCAGCGGGGCCACCGCGGCCGACGTCATCGGCGCGGTGGTCCGGTCCGCGGAGGAGGAGGGGTGGGCGGAGGACAAGGAGGACCTCCCGCTCCCTCCCACGCCGGCCGAGGTCGCGGCCGTCCGCGCCAAGGTCGCCCGCCTGCAGCAGAAGGCGGCGGACGACCTGCAGGAGCTCGGGCAGATGCAGGCGTCGGCGGTCAAGGCCAGGCGCGCCTGGGAGGCCGTGGCGCTGCGGGAGCAGGAGGCCAGGCGGGAGCTCGAGCTGACGTCGGCGGACCGGCGCGACGACGCGGCGTACCGGGCCGTGCGGTCGGGCGGCTACACGTGGCGGTGGGGCGCGTGGCGAGACGGGGAGGGACGCGGCCTCGGGGCCGGCGCGGTCCCCGTGGGCATGCCCGGGTCGGGCGTGGACGCCGGGAGGGAGGAGCGGGAGAGGGCGCAGCACGCCGAGGCCGCGTACGCCGACGCCTCCTTCGTGCAGCGGGGCGGGGCGCGGCAGCGGGGCGGTGACGAGGCGCCGGGCCCGCACCCTGACGAGGTGATGGCGGCGGCCGTCGCGCCGCACCTCGTCGCCGCGGCGGAGGCGTCGGCGGACCGCGCGCGCGCCGCGACGGCCGGGGACGCGGCCGCCGAGTCCGAGGCGGCGGCGCGGCACAAGCGCCACGCCAGGGCCGGGAGGCGTGACGGGATGATGGTTCTGCGGCGGGCGGACGCCATGGCCGCCGCGGGCTCCGGCGAGGCCGGCGGCGGGGCGTCGCTGCTCCAGGCGCGCGCGAACCAGCGGAACGGGGCGCTGGCGGAGATCATCTCGTCGCAGGTCACTTCGCAGGTGACGACGTCTCTGCTCAAGGTGCTGTCGAGCGCCTTCGGGCGCAGCATCACGGCGGCCATCGCCGACGGCGTCACGGGGCCTGTCACGGACCGCATCAAGCGGCGCGCCACCGCGGCACTCGTCGACGGCGCGGCCCTGGCGGCCAGGACGGCGGTGCACGGCGCGGTGGCGCAGTCCCTGGAGCGGGCGCTGCCCCCGCTGCTCCGACGCTCCGTCACCCGCGCCGCCGGGCACTCCATCACCAGGTCCGTGGCCCACACGCTCGCCCACGTGCTGCCCCGGGTCCTGGCCATGCAGCCAGCCCAGGTCGCGTGCTGCCACGAGTGCACCCTGGGCAACGCGTCGTCGTGCGACTGCTGCCCCGAGGCCGAGGGCCGGGCCGGCCGGACCGACGTCCCCGCCTCGATGCGGTGGTGGGAGTGGGCCCCCGCGGACGGCGCGCTCCGGGGCGGCCTCTTCCCGCCGCCGCCTCCCAGGACCTCCCACGTGGTGGCCGAGGGAGACGCGGAGGACGCCGTCGCCTCGCTGACGTCATCGGCGGCCATGGGCGCGGTCGAGAAGCCTCCGCTGCCCGCGACGTTTGGGGTGGGCGAGGAGGCAGAGGGAGGGTGACGCCCGGGCACGACCACGGAGCCGCGCGCAGAGCAGAAGGCGTGACCGGGAGTGGTGTGCATGGGAGTGGCGTGCGTCCCTCGCTGAACCAGGCTGCAGCGCGTCGCCCCACGCTCACTCGGCAAACACCTCGCTGAGGTCCACGCCGCCGTCGGCCACCGAGCGCACCGAGGTCAGCAGAGCCTCCTTGCCGTCGTCCCTGCCCCTCTTACGGCTCGACCGCTTGCGGCTCCTGGACCTCCCGCTCCGCCCCGGGCTCGACCGTCGGGTGGGTGACGCGGCTGCCGTCGGCGAGGCGCGGGCTGCGGGAGTCCCGGCAGCCGCTCCTGACGCCCAGGCCTCCGTGCCGCCGTCCTCCGGCTCCGCGTCCCAGGCCGCGGCGGCCACGTCGGTCCGGCGCTGGAGCGCGAGGGCCCGGCACCCCGCCGCCACCATTTCGTCGGCGAGCTTGTACTCTTCGGCGACCCGGCCCGCCGCCACCGAGCTGGCCTGTGACGCGACGATGTCGAGCCGGGAGGCAGGCTTGTCCCTCAGGACGCTGGCGGGCGCCTCCCCGCCGTGCTCCGCCTCCCTCACCGCCAGGATCCGCTCCTCCAGTGTGCCCGCCATGGTCACGCGGTAGCAGACGACCTTGCGCTGCTGCCCCAGCCGCAGCGCCCTGCCGATCGCCTGCCGCTCGTCCTCCGGCGTGTAAGGTTCCATGAGGAAGACGTGGCTGGCCGCCGTGAGGGTCAGGCCCGACGCGTTGTGCCGGAAGTCAAGGAGGAGCACCCGCGGCCTCGGCTTGCCCGACGTCGCGCCGTAGCCTTGGAACCGCTTCACCAGCGCGGCGCTCCGCTTGCTGGTCAGCGCGCCGGACGGCACGCCGGAAGCCTTGAGGGCCGCAGAAAGCGCGAGCATGACGAGGCGCTCCTGGCTGAACACCAAGGCCGCCTCATCCGGGGGCAGCAGCTTGAGCCGGGCCACCACCACGCGCAGCTTCGCGCCCATGCCGTCCGCCTCCCCCTCCACCGCTGTCTCGTTGAGCACTGCCGTCTCGGGAAGTGGCTCCGACCGCAGCCTTGGCTCCGCCAGCACCGAGGCCGCCGAGCGGGCCAGCGACAGCTCCGGCGACTGGACCTGGCCGAGCCTGACCGCCTCTAGCTCCCTGCCGGACTGCAGCTTGCGGGCGCGCGGCTCCAGCAGGTCGTCCAGGTCCAAGCCCCGCTTGCAGGTCGGGCAGGTCTTGGAGTTCCCGAACCACGCCACGATGCAGGCGCGCTCGAACAGCGTGCCGCACCCGGGGCACATTACCGCGTCCTTGATCCGCTCCATGCTGATCGGGCAGCTGGCCCCGCGGTCGGAGCCGGCGGCCGCGGACTCCCCACCCTCCTCGGCCTCCTCGGCGGCCGAGGCACCGCCCTCCTCCTTGACAGGGGCCCCGCTCGCCGCTCGCCTTGCCGCCTGCACCTGCTGCTCGATGTCCTCGGCGCGACGCTTCGCCTGGAACATGAGATCCGACGCCTCGACAGCGCGCTGCACCTCCAGCTCGGCCATCTTGAGCAGGTCGTCGCGGGGCGTCGCTGCGAGGCGGTCGCTCTGGCTCACAAGCCGCTTGGCGTTGAGGAGCTCGTGCCCTTCAGCCTTAGCGTGACCGACACCCGTGCCATAGCGCCCCAGCGCGGGCAGTGCCACGAGCGGCCCGGCGGGTGCCGACACCGGGAGCGGGGCCCTCGTCATCACCGCGGGCATTGGCGCTTCGCGGTCTTGCAAGGGTTCTGATAGCTGCCGCACAGCCGCCGCGCTCATCATCTCCTCGGCCGTGGCCCTCCTCGCGACGCCGTCGGCCATGCTGAGCAGCGTCTCCGCGCGGGCGTGCTCGCAGCTCACCCGCATCCGCTCCAGCGACGCGGTCACTTCGTCGGCCGCGTCGGCTGCCTTGTCGGCGGCCTCGTGGCATTCCATGACCCAGCCCAAAGGGGTCGAAGCGACCATGGTAGCGAGCGCGGACACCACGGACACGAGCGAGAGCGGCATCGCGGTTACGTGCCCCGCCCGTGTGACAAACGGCCAGTTGTCCGCGCTCGGCGCAGCGCTGCCAGGAGCCGAGCCCTGAACCGCGGACAGCGAGCCGAGTGACTGCCGCCCAAGCTCCGGGCGCCAGTCCCCCCCGGCCAGCGCTTCCAGCGTGGGCGCCCGCGGCATGCTCCCCAGGCTTCCGGCGGCCTCGCTCGCGGTCACACCACACGCGTATCCCGTGACGCCCTCGTGCGCCTCAAGGAGGGCGACAGCCCGCCTGCGGCTGGCCGCGGCCATCGCGGCGACTTCGCTCGCCAGAGCAATCAGGCGCGGCTGGGACAGACGGGCCAGGTCATCGAACACCTGCCCCGGGCGCTTCTCCACGTGGCTCAGCACGCCCGGAAGCAGACAGTCGTCGGCAGCCGCGGCGCGGCAGGGCTTCGGCTGGCCGGAGCCGTCCTCTTCGCAAATTCTCGTCACTAGCTCCGGAAGCTCGGCCCTGATGGCTGCCCAGTGCTCGCCGAGCTTAGCTCCCGGCCCGGCGGCCTTGACGAGCCCCGCCGCCATTGCTCGCAGCAGGCGACTGCGAGCGTCGCTGGTCCTTGCGGCGACGATCTTGACCAGCGCTTCACCCGCCGCCTTGGTCCTGTGCTGGCCGGACTCGACGGTGCGGAGCGTCGACGGGAGCATGGCACCGACCAAGACCCAGTCTGGGTCGACTATCATGGCCGCGCTGCCGCTGACGGGGCAGACCTCCTCCAGCTGTTCGTTGGTCCACGTCCTCCCCGTGGCGGGGCTCACCAGCCGCGCGCCCTCCGGCAGGAGCTCGCCCTCGCCCGTCCAGGCGGCAAAGGCCCAGTCCTCCTGGTCCTTAGGCGCAGCCTCTGGCCCAGGCCTTGCGGCCAGGGCCCGGTGGCGCAGCCGCATCGCGCCCCACGCGCCGACCAGCGCGTCCTCCAGGGCAAGCTTTCGTGCGGCAACGACGAATCCAGGCACCAGAGGCAGCCCAAGCGAAGCGAGGACGGCCGGTGTGGCGCTGCCCGCTTCGGCGAGGGTCGCCCGCAGGCTCGCCTCGAACGCCCTGTCCGAGCTGAGCCCGCCTTCCGCCCCTGCCGCGCGGAGGACCTGCTCGAGCTGCGGCCCCTCCGGAGGCACGTGCAGCACGGGTGGCGGCGAGAACTCGTGACCCGGGCGGTTGGCCTCCAGGCGGGGGGGGGGGGCCAGCGCGGCGAGGCCGCCCATGATCCGGGCCGCCTTCGCCGCCGTCGCAGCGCCCATGCCTGCCCAGCGCCGGTGCGCACGCGTGACCTCGCCCTGGCCGGCTGCGCCTGCGTTGCTCGCACAGAGGCGGAACAGCCGGGAGGCCCTGGCCTCGGTGTCCGCCAGGCAGGCCGCATCCTGGAAGGCGCGCCGCACGGTCTCGCACGGCTCCAGCCCAAACGCCACCAGGGCCTCTGGCTCCACGGCGTCGCCGCTCTTAGCCAGCAGCAGCTCGTGGTCCTGCGCGGCCGTGCCCATGGCGTCCCCCTCGTCCTCCTCGTTCTCCTCAAAGTCACGGACGGGCACCTCCAGAGCGTGCCACGCTGGGTCGCCCGACAGCTGCGCCAACGCGGCAGCCGTCGAGCGGGAGTGTGCCAGGGCGGTGCGCCGCTTCGGCTCCGCCGCCCGACGGAGGACCGCGTCGGTGAGCCGCTCCAGGCTGGCCGCCACGGCGTCGGCCTCGCCGCCTTGCCGGAAGAGCGCCATGGCCGAGGACAGGATCACCAGCTCCGCGGCCTTGAACTGCTCCACTGCCGCCCGCTCCTCCTGGTAGGTCTCGCGCCAGACCAGCACCCCCTGCGTGTGCTCCCAGGCAAGGAGGAGGGCGGCACGCGCCTGGCCCCGCAGCCAGGCGGGGACGCTGGAGCTCGGGCAGGCGGGGCCGAGGGCTTCCAGCACGCCTGCAGACGAGTACATCCGAACCTCGGCGTCGAGACCCGTGTGGCTCGTGCTGCGGTGCGGCAGAACAGTGGCAGGAGACGACGACGACGACGACGACGACGACGACGACGACGACGACGGCGGCGGCGAGGACCGGATCCTCCTCACCCCGCGCACCATCCGCTCAATCGTCGACTCGTCGTCGCAGCCAGGCCCCGCCGCGGCGTGAAGCGACAGCGAGCTCCAAGCCTGGCCGTGCACAGACGACGGGACGAGGCCGCCACCCGCCTCGACGGCACGAGCCAGGCAGAGCAGCGTCAGGCTCGCCAGGCGTAGCGCGCGCGCGGCGGCGAGTGACCGCTCCTCGGCCCTGCGGCTGAACACGACCCGCTGCGCGGCCAGCAGCCCGGCCTCGCTGGTGTCCTTGCGCCCAGCCATCGCCGATGGGTACGACGACAGCATGGCCAGCCTGCGGAGGCTGCTGATCGTCTCCGCCTGCGCGCGGCGCCGGTTGCCCTGGCTGGACCTGGCAAGGCAGCCCGCCGCCAGTGCCAGCGCCCTGTCCCGCATCCCCGTCTCGTGGGCCTCGATGGCCGCGGCCTCGGCCTCCGACGGCCCGGCGCGGAGGAGCCACATCTCGTGCCCGGGGAGCGCGTGCTCCCGGTCGACGTCCGACGCCTCGTTGCGCCAGAACACGGGCGCGACCGCCAGCCGGAGCATCGCCTCTGCGGAGGCCTTGCTGAAGCGCAGCATGCTGAGCACGAAGGACGGCCATACGGCGCCGTCGGCCCACGGGTGGCGGACAAACCCGAGGAGGCCGCACAGCTCCTCCATGCCCCCCCCGCCCGCTCCGACCGGCGTCCCAGACACGCACCACCTGGAGCGGGACTCCAGCACGGCCCCCATCCTGGCGAGCCTGCACCTGGTGGAGCCGTTCACGGCCTGCGCCTCGTCCAGGACCACTCGCCACCACTCCAGCTGCAGCAGCGGCGACAGCGGCAGGCCGCGGGCGCCGGTGCGGAGCACGACGGCCGGCGCCCCGTCGAGCTCCACCTCCCCCTGCACGGCGCTAAAGGGGGCCAGCACCACGTCAGCCCCGCGCATGCGCGCTGCCTCCGCCTCCGCCATGGCCCCTCCGTCGTCGGTCACGCGCCAGGGCGCCGGGTCGTCCTCGAACCGCTCCACCCGGAGAGCGGGGAAGACCGCGGAGATCTCGTGCGCCCACTGCTGCACGAGAGCGTCAGGCACGCACACCAGCGTGGCCCGGCACCGCGCCCGGCCTTGCCCCCCCCCCTGGCTCAGCCAGCTCACGGGCGCCCGGTGGAGGGCGCACAGCGCGATCACCTGTGCCGTCTTGCCCAGGCCCATCTCGTCGGCGATGATCCCGCCCGGCGGCATCCGCAGGCCGTCGTCGCCGGCAGCCCCGACCACGGCCCCCGTCGTGAGGTGGACGGAGGCCCAACCCCCCCCCACCGCCGAGAGCGGGACCAACAGCAGCGGCAGACGCTGGCGCTCGGCCGCTGCCAGGATGGCCGCCGCGCTGGCAGCGGAGCCGCTGGCAGCGGCGATGACCGACTCCGGGGCTCCCTCCCTCGCCGCCATCCACGCCACGGCCCGGCGCTGGTAGTCAAACAGCGGTCGGGCGGCACCCGGTACGGCTGCCTTGCGCACCTCCGGCTGAGGGGGCGGGCGGGTCGCGTTGAGGAGCTCCATGGTGGCCTGAGCAACCCTTGCCGGCACGGGCTCTTTGCGCCGGGCGCAAGTCAGGCCCGCCCAGACCGCACGGCCCCGACGGGACCAGAACTCCGCGGGGACGACGTCACGGATCGCGGCCGGCGGTGCGGACGCCGGACGGGCCGCGCAAGCTGCGAGAGTCGCCATCGCGCCGGCAACAACGGCCGGCCGCCTTTTGGTCCGGACCGATGCGGCAGCGTCCACCTCAAACCACACTCTGACCCCGCGCACGGGCCCCGGAAACGAACCGGAGGCGGGCACGGAGGAGCCGGAGGTGGGCTCAGAGCCACCCATGTGAGCAAACCCTTCGACGTCCCGCGCGCGGATCGGCGCGCAAGCCACGCCAGCAGCCGAGCCTGATGCCATCGCAACGCAGATGGCCACGGCAAGATGCTCGCAGGCCCCAGGGCGGTCGGCAGCAAAGCTGGCCTCCCACACGACCGGCTCCCCGGACTCAGGCTCGTCGTCGGTGTCGCCCCACGCCACCTGTATGTGGTCGCGGTGAAGCCACACGCGCACGGGGCAGGAGTCGTCCGGGGTCGCGGCTGGGCCAGTCACATGGGTGATGTCTGCCCAGCACAGCCGGTCACAGCCCGCCTCCGCCGGCATCAGAGGGCATCTCGCGGTCATGGGCGCGAGTTTTGTCCTCTTCCCGGACCGCGGCATCGGGCCGGCCGGTGCAGGAGAGTGTGCGGGCCGGCGCGGGCGCAAGAGAGTTCTGCCATTTGGAGCAACGCGACGCGGCGCCAGCCACTCATGCCTTGGGCTCGGGCTGTTCCGGCGTGAAGCCTGCGGCCGTGAGCCTCTCCACCAGCTGGTTGTGCCCGTAGAGCGCGGCCGCGACCCCTGCGCTCACGACCGGCTGCTCGGGAGTCGAGTAGTCCACAGGCTCGCCCGCGAGCCCCGTGAGCGCTCCCCCCTGCGACCGCAGTAGGGCGTCCCCGGCGCAAAGGTCCCACTTCTTGATCAGGGTGGAGTGGACGTAGGCGTCCGCCTTGCCGTCGAGCAGCTCGACGGCCTTGTAGCCGGCCCCGCCGGCTCCCACGATCTCGCTCGCACCGAGCTCGGCCGCGCTCTCCGCAACACGTCCCGCGTGCGAGCGCGAGACCACGAAGCGCAGCGGCCTGCCCTTCACCCCCGCAGTGGGAGGTGGGGGCGCGACCGAGAAGGACGTCGAGGAGGGTGCGGCCGCCCCCGCGAGCTGCGGGCTCATCCCCCACACCGTCCGTCCAAGGAACGGGAAGTGCACCACGCCGGCGGCCGGCCGGCCGTCCACAGCGACGCACGCCATCACCGTCACGTACTGGACCAGGCCCTCCACAAACTCCTTGGTCGCGTCGAGCGGGTCGACCCACACTGTGACCCGGCCCGCGGCCACCGAGGTATGCGCGACCTTGCTGCGCAGCCGGGACCGGGCGGCCGTGGCGGCCAGGATCTCCTCGGGGCCCGGCGTGTGGGCGCCGCCTCTTTCTTCGCTCGCCACCTTCAGGCCCGGAAACGCCGCAGCCAGCCGGCCCATCAGCACGCGGTTCGAGCGAAGGTCGGCGTCGGTCACGGGGTCGTCGACCACGGCCCCTGTGCCTGTCGTCACGGTGCCCTTGCTCTTCGTCCCGAGCTGTTGCGTCGCTGCCACGCTCACGACCTCCCTTCCGGCGGCCTCGACTGCCTCGACCATCACGCCCAGGATGTCCTCGAGCGCCACAGTGGTCTTCGGGCCCAGCGGCCCGGCCCGGAGGTTGCCCCCGGCCCACAGCCCGCTGATCAGCAGCGCGCCCAGCACGCTGGACGCGCACAGGAGAACGCACAGCCTCGACTCTGGCCGGGCGAGGACGCCGGCCGGCGAAAACTCCGGCGTGCCCATCCTGCGGCCCTCAGTCGCTCGTGGAGTGGTGTCGGGGGGCGTTCATTCCCTGCGCAACGCTTCGCAGAGCGCTCGGTGTGCTCAGGGGCGCGTAGCGCGGCCCGGCAAGCCGGGCGCATGTGGGGCAGAAGCTCGTGCGGCCGTGTGGGGGCCGGCGGTGGCGTAGCGAGGGCCGGGGCCGGGACGGCGGGTGATTCTTGCACGCGGCTTGTCGAGGGGGCACATCACTCGTGCTTGGCATTGAACGCCGCCTCGGCGATGCGGTGGATCTCCGGCGCCTGCTCGCGGGTCTGGGCGACGAGGGCGCGGAACCCCGACTCCGGGTAGGCCTCCTTGTCGGAGAGGAGCGTGTGCGGCTCGTCGAACTCGGCGACGACGCCCTTGTCGAGGACCAGGACGTAGTCGCTGTCGGCGATGGTGCGCAGCCGGTGCGCGATGACGAGGACGGTGGCGTCCTTGAAGGCCTCGCGCATGGCGCGCTGCACGACGTCGTCGGTGCGCTCGTCGACGCTGGCCGTGGCCTCGTCCATGATCAGGACGCGGGGGCGGCGGAGGATGGCGCGGGCGATGCAGATGAGCTGGCGGGTGCCCTGGGAGAGGTTGGCGCCGCCCTCCTTGACGTCGTCGTCGAGCTCCAGCTTCCCCTCTAGCTCCACCATGGCCAGGGCGCTGCGGAGGGCGGCGTCAGAGTGGCGGCGGAACGGGTCCAGGTTGGTGCGGATGTCCGGGCTGAACAGCACCGGGTCCTGCGGCACGATGGCCATGGAGGAGCGCAGGCGGCCGAGGGACAGCTTGGCGATGTCCTGGCCGTCGAGCATGATGCGGCCGCCCGACGCCTCCACGAGGCGGAACAGGGCCATGGAGCAGCTGGACTTGCCCGAGCCGGTGCGGCCGACGATGCCGACCTTGGCGCGCGCCGGGACGCTAAAGGTGACGCCCTTGAGGACCTCGGGGCCCTGGCGGCCGGCGAGGCCGTAGCGCATGCGGACGCCCTCAAAGGCGAGGGCGCCGGCGGACGGCCAGGACGGCTCGGGCTCGACGGCGTCGGGCATCTTCGCGAGGTCGGCCTTGGTGTAGACGAGCTTCGCCTCCACGGGCGTCTGGGAGCTGAATTCCTGGGTGCGCTCGACGGCGTTCATCATCGTCTCCGTCTGCGCGAGCATGCGGACGCCGTGCTTGAGGAACGCCGTCATCTCCAGCGCGGTGGACAGCCCGATGCCGACCCAGCCGGCGGGGATGAACCCGGTGGTGCCCGCGGCCACGGCGGCCACGCCAAAGGCGAGGAGGGCCCCGATGGAGTCGAGGCGCATGGCGAGCCACTGGGAGGCGATGTTGAGGAGGAGGTAGGGGACGCTGTTGGCGTTGACGGCGGCGTCGTTGCGGCGGGTAAAGGCGGCCTGGCGGTCGTAGGCGCGGATGGAGGAGAGGCCGTCGAGGGTGGAGTCGAAGGAGACGAAGATGGGGGAGCGGGTGATGGACTCGACGCGCTGGAGCTCGGTGGAGGAGCGGCGGAACCAGTTCTGGACGCGGTAGTAGAACCAGAGGAGGGGGATGAGGGCGATGACGAGGGTGCCGTTGGAGGAGATGGCGATGGCGATGATGGCGCCGAGCACCGACACGCCGGTGCCCAGCAGCTGGGTGAGGGTCGGGGGCAGCTGCTCGTCGATCTTCTCCATGTCGCCCGCGAAGCGGTTGAGGATGCGGCCCACGGGGGTGTCGTCGAACCAGGCGGCGGGCGCGCGGATGATGTGCCGCAGGAGGCGCTCGTGGAGGAGGAAGGAGGCGCGGACGCGGCACTCGGCGATGAAGCAGGCCCTGACGGTGATGAAGAGCACGCCGACGCAGCCGATGAGCGCGTACATGTTCAGGAAGAAGACCGAGTCCGTCCCGGGGTTGGCGCGAATCTCCTCCGCCCAGTACGACACCCAGAAGGCGCCGCCGAGCTCCGCGGCGCGGCCCAGGAGCTGCGCGAGGATGACCATGGCCGACCCGAAGCCGCCGCCGGCGGCCAGGTAGTACCAGTAGGCAGCGGCGTCCACGTTGCCCGTCTCGCGCGCCTCGATGGTGCGCGTGCCGGCCTTGGCGTCGCCGAGGTCCTCGCCGGCCGCCGCGGGGGACCCGCCGGCGGCGCTCTTGCCGTCCTCCTGCGAGGCCGCGTCAGTCGGATCCTTGGCCGCGGGGGCGGGGGTCGAGGCGGCGGAGGCGGCGGCGCCGTCCTTCGGTTCCCAGCCCGAAGCGCTCTCGGGGTCGGCGCAAGCCTCGCCGGACGGGGCTCCGCCGCCGGCGGCGGTGAGCCCCGCCTCCTCCTCGTCCTCAGCGCCCGCGGCCGCGGCCGCTGCCACGGCGCGGAGGGCGTTGGTGGCGGCCGCCGCGGACTCGTCGCCGTCGACCGAGCTCTGCCTGCGGCGGCGCGCTGCCTCCTCGATGTCCGCCGACGCGCGGCCGTAGGCCTCGGAGCGGCGCACGTCCTCGAAGCTGCCGATCTCGACGATGGCGCCGTCCTCCATGACCGCCACGCGGTCGCAGCGGGGCAGGAACTGGAGCGCGTTGGTGACGAGAACGCGGGTGGTGGACTTGATGGCGCCGGTGACGAGCTCGGCGAAGATGGCCTCGCCGACGTGGGCGTCGACGGCGGAGAGCGGGTCGTCCATGAGGACGACGGGCATGCCCGCGTAGGTGGCGCGCGCGAGGCTGACGCGCTGCTTCTGGCCGCCGGAAAGGGAGACGCCGCGCTCGCCGATGAGCGTGAGCTCGCCGCGGGGGAGCTGCTCGAGGTCGGGGAGGAGCTGGGAGACCCTCATGGCCTCTGAGAGGCGGGTTTCGTCGCACGGCTCACCGCACAGGATGTTGTCGCGCACCGTCTCGTTGGTGATCCAGGCCGCCTGGGGCACGTAGGCCACCTTGCCGGCGCGGAAGACCTCGCCGCCCTCGATGGGGACCTCGCCCATCATGCCCTGGAGCAGCGTGCTCTTGCCCGAGCCCACGCGCCCCACGATGGCGAGCAGCTCCCCCTTGCGTACCTCGATCGACGCCTCGCGGACCTGGGGCCTGTCGCGGCGCTCCGCGGCGCTGGCGGCCGCGGCCTCGCGCCTGGCGCTGTCCTCGGGCGAGGATTCGGCGGCGGCAGCCGCCGCAGGGGTCTCCCCGGCATCGACTGTCACGGCCTCTGGGGACGCCACCTCCCCGGCCCCGCTCTTGGCGGCAGGCTTGGCGGCGGGCTTGACGGCGGCCGAGGCGGCCGCTCCCGAGGCGTCCGCACCGATGGCGCTGGCGCCCCACGAGTCGCTGGACAGGGGCTCGGCCCCCTCGCTGAGGGCGAGGAACTGGGCCTCGCCGCAGCAGCCGCCTCCCTTCACCTCGACGTCGGCCGCGCGGAGTGCTTCGGCCACCTCGGCCTCCGTGGCGCGGGGCTTGCCCTTGGGCTTGCCGCCGCCGCCTCCCTTGGCGGCGGGCTTGCCGCCCTTGGGCTTGCCGCCGCCGGCTGCGGCGGGCTTGCCGCGGCCGCAGCACCCGCGCTTGGCGGGGGCGGCGGAGGCCGCCTCGGCCGCGTCGGCGTCGGCTCCCGAGGGCCAGCGGAAGGTGGCTCCCTTGAGGACGATGGGGGCGTCGTCGCGGTCCGACAGGGGCGGCAGGGTGATCTCGGGGGCGAGGAGGAAGCGGCCGATGCGGCCGATGGAGATGGCCGCCTGGGCCCAGGAGAGGAGGACCATGGGGAGGAAGGCGAAGGAGAAGCGGACGGCGCCGAAGAGGGCGATGGTGGTGAAGGCGGTCGAGGCGGTGAGCTCGTTGCCGCGGGCGGTGTAGTCGGCGAAGACGATGATGGGGAGGAGCACGGGGGCGGAGAGGAGGACGAGGCTGAACCCGATGGCGAGGACGTACGAGACCTTCTTCACCACCACGAGCTCCCGCGCGCGGATGCGGGACACCTTGGAGACCATGGGCCCCTCCCACGCGAAGAACTTGATGATGCGGATGCCCTGGAGGATCTCCGTCATGAGCTTCACGCGCGCGTCCGTCTGGCGGAGCAGGGCCGTGCGCAGGCGCTTGGAGAAGGAGAAGATGACCACGTTGATGGGGACGAGGAGGATGAGGAAGCCGATGCCCGCCCACGCGCTCTGGCCGACCTGCAGCGTGATGAGGTACAGGCACGCGACGATCTGCACGGGCGCCGAGGCCACCAGGGGGGCGAAGAGCGCGAAGCGGAGCAGCTGCTGCGCGTCGATGGACATCAGGTTCTGCACCTCCCCGCTGGAGAAGCGCCCGTCGTTGCGGAAGACCAGCGCCTTGCGGTAGATGGCGCCCGTGAGCGCCGTCTTGAGGTGCGTGCCCACGCGCGCGAGGAGGGCGCCGGAGTGGGCGGCGGCCACGCCACCCAGGATGGGGAGCACCAGCATCATGCTCACGAGCACCCAGAGCGAGGCGGTGTCGAGGCTGATGGAGCCCTCGAAGTGGGCCACGAGCTGGTTGAGGAGCATCGAGGGGGCAACCTGGGACGCCGCGGTCGCGTACGCAAGGAGCAGCGCGACCATGATGCGCCAGACTCCCACGGTGTGAAACTGCGAAGACACGGCCGGGACTAGGAGCGCTCACGGGCGGTGAGCACGGCAAGTTGACGTGCGAGACGTGGCTTCGGACCGGACCGGGCCGCCCTCGCCCCGCTGCCGCGGACTCACGAGCGCCCATCCGAGCGAGGGCTTGTCCGACTTGGCCTTGAGGCGGTCCCAGTGGGACTTGAGCCTGGCGTGCACCGCCTCGGCCTCGTCCTGGGGCAGTGGAGGCCCGATGTCGCTCGACTCGAGCGGTTTGGACGCCCCCGTCTTCAGCAGGGGGTTCATGAAGTGGAAACTGCGGTCAGAGCGGCGCGAGCGGTGCGGCGAACGCCTGGTGCGGCGCGGGACGCATCCACGGGCCCGAGCGGGAAAACTTGCAAACGTCGCCCACGCCACACCCGAGCGTCGTGTCTCACAACGCGTAGGAGCAGCAGTTTACCGCCGACTCGGCTGCGCGGGCGTGAAAAGGGGCTCATGTGGGGTGAGGGGAAGGGGACCGGCGACGGGCGTGGCCGCGGAAGCCTCGCATTGCGACGCTTCGACCAGGTCGAGCCCGCGCTCACGGTTCTCGGCCATCTTCGCGGGCGTGCCCGCTGGCACGGTCGCGGCGGTCGCCATGACCCCGGTCAACTAGCGCCGAGGATTTTCGGCTGGGGCCGCCTCGGCGGTCAGGGTGCCGATCCGGCCGTTCATCGTCGGAGGACGGCGGGAGTTCAAGTCACTTGCTCTGCCAATGTCGCCTCGTGACGATTTGAGTTCGTGTTTCTTTCCTAGATTGTAGGGGTGATTCTTCGTTGCTGAGGGTTGCCGATCGCCGCGTGCCCCCCTCCGTCCGACCCGCGGCTTGGGGCGGCCCGCCATCTCCTCCGCACTCCCACTCAAGAGCGCGCGGGCAGCAGCTTGCGTCTTTCCCGCACGGCTCCGAGCAGCGGAGCAGCGTCCGCGCCGGAGACAGCTGCGCTCTCGAGGCAGTGCGCTCGCAGAGAGTGCGCGCGTTTCGGGCCGTTGCCTTCCTACCCGAGGCCGACCGGCCATGGCCTCGTTTGCCCCGCTGTACGACGTAATTCGCGGGGGCAACAACAGCCGCCCGTTCCGCCGAGCGATGCGCGCGCGGGAGCGGCGCAGCAAGGCGGGGGCCGCCGGTCCGGGCTGGGAGAAGCTTGTTGACCAGGCAGGCGACGCCAAATCGGCGACGCCGCTTCCGTTCCCGCAATCGACGAGGACGGAATGCTACTGCGCCAACTTTGTGTGGAAGGCCACGGGCCGCAAGGCCCGCCCCGCGCCGCCGACGTTCCGCCGCTGGCACAAGACCCCGATGCTCCGTCAGGTGTTCTCGCACCTGCCCGCGGTCGAGCCCCTGACGACCAAGGACAGGCTGCTGCGGGTCATGGACGCGTACGCGCGTTCGTCGGGCCGGACGCTAGAGCAGCTCGGGGTTCCGGACACCTTCCTGGTCGAGCCCCGCAGCGGGAAGGCGCCGAAGGAGTGGCGCGGCTGGGCCGACTTCCTCGCAAGCCATGCCAAGCACGCGGCGGTGCCGGGGGCCAGGAACCTCTGGCTGGTCAAGCCTGCGAGCGCGAACCGCGGGATCGGCATCCAGGTAATCGACGGCGTCGAGGCGGCCAAGGACATCCTGACCGGCGTCGCGGGCCGCGCGTCAATGGGGGTCAAGGGCACGTGGGTGGTGCAGAAGTACATCGAGAACCCGCTGCTCGTCGCGGGCCGGAAGTTCGACCTGCGGGTGTGGGCGCTGGCGACGGACGAGGGGGACGTCTTCATCCACGGCCCGGGGTACGTTCGCACGTCGTCAGAGGCGTTCGACATGAGCACCACGGACCGCAGGGTGCACCTGACCAACTACTGCCTGCAGGTCAAGCACCGGGGCGAGGGCTCCTCCTTCGAGCGCTTCGAGCCCGGGAACACCCTGTCCTGGTCCCAGCTCGCGGCCTACCTCGGGCAGGTGGCCATGGGGAGGCGGTGCCACACGGCGGCGGCCACGCCTCCCGCCGACGCCCATGCCGACCCCGACGGGGCCGTCCACCCGTCCGCGGCCCCCGACGGCCCGCCCTGCGTCGCTGCGGACGGAGCGCCGGCGCAGCCGGAGCGCCTGGACTCGCAGTGGCCGCCGGTGGCAGACGCCGAGTCGTGGGCGGCGGGGTGCGAGGCCATGTGGGGCGCGGGCGGGCTGTGGCCCAAGGTGACGTCGCTCATGGCCGAGACGGTCCGGGCACTCCGGGGCAGCAAGCCGACGGCGGGCAGCCACCACGGGTGCAAGGAGTACGGGTTCGGGGACCGCCCCAACGCCAGCTCGCGGCACCGCTTCGAGCTGCTCGGCTACGACTTCATGGTCACGTCCGACGCACTCGACCCGGCGGCCGCCCGGCCGCTGGCCCCGCCGGCCGAGGGCTGCACGGCGGCCGATGCGGCGGCCCGGCTGGACATGGGGGTGCGCCTCATCGAGGTGAACAGCAACCCGTCGCTGTCGTACCAGTGCGGCTGGCACCGCCGCCTGGTGGACGGCATGTGCGAGGGGGTGGTGCGGCGCACCATCGACGTGGTCATGGGGGGCGTCGCGCCGCCCGAGGGCGCGGAGGACGCCGACGCCGCGGGGGACGACGAGGGGCTGTCCAGCGAGGACGAGGCCAGCGACGCCGAGGAGGAGGACGCGGCGCCGGCACCGGCCGCTTCCCGCGTGGCGCGGCCCGCCCGGCCGCAGCGCCACGGCTCCGGGGAGGGGGATGACTCCGGCCGGGTCTCGCCGCGGCCCACGGAGCTGCGCGCCGCCGGCGCGGCTGGCTCTGTCGGGGCAGCGCCAGCGGCAGCCTCCGCGAGGCTGGCCTCCGGAGACTATGCGGCGCCGCGAGGTCCGCCCCGCGGCGGTCGCTTCCCGACGGACGGCAGCGGCGCTGCCGTGCTCGAGGCCTACCCCTCGGACCCCCTGGGCCGCCGAGCCGCCCTGTGCTCGGGCTGGGTCCCGCTCATTAACGTGCATAAGTTCACGCCCCTGGCGCCGCCCCCCGCTGCCCCCAAGGCCGCGCCACCGGCCCCGGCGGGCGGCCTGCGGTCCCCCAAGGCAGCCTCCTCCCGGGGCCCGCGCCGGCGGCCGACCTCCCGGGCCTCCTCGTCCGCCGCTTCTGCGTCGACCGCATCTGAGGGCACGAACGTGTCCTCGACGACGTCGAGGCAGGGCCCCGCCAAGGTGGCTCCCGGCAGCACCTCGCGCTCGTCCGCGGCGGGTGCAAACGCGGCCAGGTCCAGGCCCCCAGCGAGCCGCCGTCCTCCGCCGGTTGCTTGCGCTGCCCCGGCGCCGGCCTCGCGGCATGGCCCAGTGTCCGCGCGCTCAAGCACGTCTGGCGGGGGCTCTGACGGCCGCTCCGGCAGCCGGGCCGGGCAAGGGCGGCAGAGCGGGTCCACGAGCCTGTCCGACGCCAGGATGGCGGCCAGGTCGGAGGCCGCCGCCGGAGCACCGGCCGCGGCCGGGAGGCCGAAGCGGCGGCTGCCGCCGCATCCGGGTCAGCTCCGGGGCGGGCGAGCAGGGCGGCGGTCGCGCTCCGTTGGGCGGCCGAGGCTGGACTGCAGCGCCGAGGCTTCCCCGAGATCGAGGGTGGCTGTCAATGCCCTGGTGTCCCCGCCGCGTCGGGCGGGTGCCGTCGGGTCGCTGAAGCCCTTGCGGATGCCGGTGGCCTCCCCGCACCTGAGCCCGCGAGCCGTCAATGCGGCGAGGCAGGCCCGGGGCGGCGGCCTGCCTCGCCGGGCCATCCGGCAGTCGGCAGCCACGGCGCCCGCTCTCCCCACGGCGTGGGACACACCATCTGCGCACGTTGTGCACTAAGTGACTGCCTTTCCCGTCCAGAGCGACACCAACCTGTCAGCGGCGGCGCTGCTCGTGGGGCCACTGATTGAAACACCAAGGCTCGCTCATGCACCCGCGAGCCAAAACCACCCTCGTGATGCCGCGCCCCATTCAACCGGAACGGGGGTTACCAGCCATGCCCGACGCGCCCGCGCTCTCACGTCACGGGGAGGGTGCCGGCGTCAGCGGCGAGGATGGCAGCCAATCCGCCCTCACCGACCTCTTCAAACGTAGAGCGCCGCACGATGCGACTGGCAAGGCTCCCGCCAGCAGCCGTGATGGCAACGGCGCCGGAGAACGACGCGGTCCCGACCGACACCCTCGAGCCGGGCGCATCAGACCGCTGCGTCCATGTGAGCGGCCGCCCGTCCACGGGAGGGCAGCTTGGCGAGTCCAGGATGACCCGGTGACGCCTTGACCGTAGGCCGCGCCCAACCATAATTCGAGGCAGCAGGTCCCCCGCAGCGAGGCCGCCTGTAACGAGGACACTGCGGATGTCTGGGCGGTGCTGCATGGCCGCCCCGAGGCCCGCGGCGATCGACACGATCGAGGCCGGCGACTTGACATCCACCACTGTCATTGTTAGTCGAGCTCTGGCGCCCGAGCCCCCACTGCTCGGAGGCAGGGTCGGGGGGAGCGAGGACTCCACGGAGAGGTCCAGGCTCGGCGACGGAGGCCGGACCGTCGACAGCCACGCGCGCTGCAGGGAGTCCCCACGGACCCGCAACACCGCCCCATCGGGCAGCCTCCAAATCTGCACCGGCCTGTCGGCCCGCTTGCTGGCACTCTCTGCCGTGTCCCAAGGGATGTGGTCGTCTGGCTCCGCGAAGCGTCCGGCCCACCCGGCTGGAGCGGTCCATGGAAGTCCCTCGCGGAACCGATTCAGGTCCGCTCCGCGTCGGGCGTCCCCCAGGAGCTCCGCAGCGAGGACAGAGTCTACCATCGCGCCCCCCGCCTGGGTACTATGCACCGAGCCAGCGACAAGGCGGCCACGCTCCACGATGGACGCGACTGTCCCGCCGTGCGTCCCCTCGAGCACGCCGCAGCAATCGTGGCCAAACGCAGCGGCCGATGCCGCGGCGCTGTCCACGTGCTGAACCTTGTTGACGGTCGATGTTGTCTCAAAGCAGAGGGCGCACTGCCTCGCTCTCTGCAACGCCCAGCGGGGCAGGAGCCCAGCGGAAGGTGCGCTTGAGCCGGTCTCACGGCATCGGGTTGCCTCCACGAGGACTGCCCGCGTGGGTGGTTGGCGGTTGCCGCCACCCGTTTCAGCAAGCGCCCTTCCGAGGACCATAGCGTACGCGTCCCAATCCGACACCCAGCCGCCCGCGATCGGGCTCGCCCAGTCGTTTCCCAGCGCCACGCGACCGCCCACGAGGTGCCCCAAGTCCGCAGGAAACTCCGCCCGCCGAAGCCTGTCATGCGCCCCGGCAAAGAGGGTGTCCCGGCGCTCTCGCAGGCTCAGAAGCCACGCTCCGAGCCGCGGCTCATCGATCTGCAGCTGGGCGCTGGACGGAATCACCAGGCTCGGCCTGGGCGACGTCGCCCGGCCAGCCCTGAGGTAGCGACCTCCGATGTCGACGACGATGGTGGAACAAACCGTGCCAGCGGCCCCGGCGGCGGCGCGGAAGATCGGCGTGGTCTGGCTGCTGCCCAGACCCGAGGATGGAGACGGCGCCGCGACCCGCTCCTGGCGCCTGCCGGCCGGTCTCCGAGCAACCTTTGGAGCTGATTTTCGCTCAGACTGGGCGGCTCGAGCCTGAGGTTCCGACACCGCGCTGGGGAGCCGGGGTCCGGTTTCGGAGCGCGCCTCGGCCGCCCAAGCCTGCAGCATCGCGTCAGCCCGCCGCTTCACCCACGCAGGAGGACTTTGGTCCATGCCCTCAGGAGTCCGGCCCGCGTTGAGCTGCGCGGCGCGGTCTGCGTGCGCGGCCTGTCTCCCGAGAGTGGCGCCTCGGTGGCTGGGCTGCGTCCGTGCCTCGATCGATGCTCACGCTAAGCCGTTGCACGTGCCGTGCGTGAGGGCTGCGCGGATGGCGTGTGTCACCCGACCGACACAGCTGCCGGGGGCGCCGGTGGCTTGGGCGGGGGGCTACGCTCGCTAAGACGAGGGTGAGGGTGCCTGCCTCGTTGCGGGAGCACGGCAGGCAAGCGTCACGCATAGGATTGGGGGGAAACACTAGTGTGCGTGGCCATCACATCACCGCACAGAAGCTGCCCGTTCCCTCGGCCTCCTCGGTGAGCTCGATGGATCCGCCTTCGGCTTCGACCGCGCTCTTGACCGAGGCAAAGTCGAGCCCGCTGACCTGCTTCACCACAGAGCCGCCCTTGTACACGACAAACGTGGGGATGGACGAGATTCCGAGCTCGGACGAGAGCTTCGACAGCGCGGGGGTCTCAAGGTTTGCCTTGAGAAAGGCAATCTTGGGGTTCTTCTCTGAGAGGCCCTTGAAGATGGGTGCTGCGCGCTTGCACGGGCCGCACCACTCGGTGTAGACGTCCACGATGGCAATGTCGTGCTTCTTCACCGCCGCGGTCAGCTCAGCCCACGAGGAGACCTCAGTCACTGGCATGTCTGCTGCGCGACGACCTGGGACGGAAGAGGTGCTCTGGGCCACGCCGCGGTGCGGCGAGCAATAGTGCGACAGCGGCGCAGGACCGGATCAGCTGGTGCAGCGAGCAGGGCTACAGCTGGAAGCTCTGTGCCGAACAGCAATGGGACCGGTAGCACTGGCCCGCCGGCCCGCGGCGGCCGCGCACACGATGGGCAAGGTCATTATTGATGGCGAGGTCATGGACGACACGGACCCAAGGGCAAGGCGGCGGCGGCCGGTCGAGGCTGCCGCTCCGAGCGGCGCCGACAGGCCGCAGCAGTCGTTCCACAACGGAGGAGGCGCGAGCGCGACCTCTGTCCTGGGCCCCCCCCGCGGCGGCCGGGGCCCTCCGCCGCGTGGCGAAGCTCGAGCGGCACCCGCACCGGCAGCCGGCGGCGACTGGCTGGACAAGGTCGGGGGGGCGGTCGGGCTCGGCGGAAAGCAGGTCACGCTGCCTGCCGTCGGCCCCCTTGGGATCCGGGAGCTGCAGGTCCGGCTGATCACGCTCATTCTTGTGGTGGGCGGCGTGCTGCTCGTGGCTGGCCTGGACTGGAGGGCGTTTGCCGGGCTCGGTATTCTCTGGTACATCTCGGCGAGCGCGCCCCCGGCTGGCGCGGGCGGAGCTGCGCCTGCCGCGCGTGAGGCGGCCGGCGATGCAGGCGCTAGCCATGCAGCCCCGGCCAGCACAGCTCGGAGAACGGGAGCCTTCCGGGGCGGCGTTGGGAGCATCTCGTCGATTCGGCGCGACGGCATGGGCGGGAGCCAGGCGGGGCCGCCCCGTCAGGGGCCGCAGCCGCCCGCAGCGCCCAGACCATCCGATGGCGCACGGCCCGGCGGGAGCTCGCCGGGGGCGGGGGGGCCGTTCACCCCCGGCACGGGGCGGAAGCTTGGGTGAGTGCTCCGGGGCCAAGTGCAACAGGCAGCGCAGCGACCCGGGCGCCTCATGGCTCACGGACCAGCGCACACTCATAGGCTCACAGCGCGCCGGCGAGGCGCAGCGCCTCTCGCATCGCGCCGCCGTCCCCTGCGGGCAGCGCGGGGCCCACCTTGTTCCGCTTGGCGAGCGCGCTGAGGGTGTTCCCCGGCCCCAGCTCGAGCCACAAGGCGCCAGGCCCCACGGCCGCGGCGGCCTGCAGGCCCTCGCGCCACCGCACGGTGCGCACGGTCTGCCGGACCAGGTCTGTCGCCAGGGCGGCGGCAGCCCGCACCGGGGCGGCGGAGGCGTTGGTGATGACAGGGCAGCCCGCGCCGCTGAGCGCAGTGGGCGCCTCGAGCATGCGGCGGCAAAGGGCGTCGGAGCGCAGCGCCGCGACGGCGGTCAGCTCCGCGTGCTCGTCGTCGTCCTCGGCGTCGGACGAGTCCTCGCTGCTCGCCCCGTCGTCGTCGTGGCTCTGCCCGTCGGCTGCTTCCTGCTCCCTGGCCTCTCGCTCGGCGGCCGCGCCGTCGTCCGCCTCGCCCTCTTCCTCGGCGGCACGCCCGGGCTCGCGTCGCGTCTGCCGCCCGAGCTGCTGCGGCGTCGCCCCTTCCGCCCTCCGGTCTGTCGGTGGTGCGGGCCCCAGGGATCCGCGGACACCCGGCCGCGGAGTCAGTGCCAGCCGCAGCGCCCTCGCTGCCAGCTGCATCCGAGGGCTGTGAAACGCTGCCGACACGTCGAGCGACACGGCGCGGAACCTGTGACCGGCGTCCCGCACCGCTTCCGCCGCCGCCTCCACGTCCGCCTCGGAGCCGCTGAGCACCGCCTGGCCCGGCGCGTTGTCGTTGGCGATGGAAGCGCTCGCGGCCCGGCCGTCGCCGTGCAGCTGCTCCAGGACGCCGCGCGCCGCCTCTGCCCCGCACCCCACCAGCGCCACCATGCTCGGGCGGCTGCCGTCGCCCTGCGTGTCGCTCCACCGCATGGCTAGGCCACGGAAGCGCTGCGAGGAGGGGGCGCGGGACGGACACCCGCGGGGAGCAGTCGAGCAAGACTGCACGGCGGTGCGTGGGCCGGGGCCACCGCCACGCGGCGGCACGCGCGCCGCCTTGGCGCCCGCTCACCGCGAGACACGAGGCCTCCACGGGCGACAGCGCGCCCGCCAGGGCCAGCGCCGCCAGCTCGCCCACGCTGTGCCCCATGACACAGACAAGCCGTCCGCCTTGCGAGGCCTCGATGCCGGCCTCCGCCCGCAGCACGGCGCCGGCCATCAGGGCGTGCGTGACGAGCGCCGGCTGTGCGAGTTCTGTCGCCGCCAGCTCTCCCTGCGCGGGCCAGGAATAGCAAGGCCAGCGCCTGTCAACAGTCGCGCGGCATTCCCGCACGCGCAGGAGGTGCTCAAGGGCCGCCAGGGTCCTCACGGGGGAGCTCGACCACATTGCGTGGCCGAGGCGCATGCCCAAGCCCTCCTCGACCTCCTGCAGCAGCCTCCTAGCGGGCTCAAACTCCTCTGACAGCTCTCTCCCCATGCCAGGGCGCTGGGATCCCTGGCCGGGACACGTGAGCACGAACGTCTCCGGCCTGGCGCTCGTCGCGAGCGTTCGCGATCCCGCTGCCCTTTGGAGCGAACGGAAGGCGCACAGCCGCATCCCTGGACTTCTTGAGTGGCCCATTTCGGACCACAACAAGCTGCAGGTCCGCGTTCGATCGGATGCTTGCGACGCATCAAGCCCTGCCGGGCGAGCCGGGTCCGAGCCGCCACACCAACAGCAATGGCAGTGACGGCACATCTCACTTGTCTCAAGTACGCCGTCACGGCACGCCTCGCGCCGGCGGCCGCGGGCGCGTACAAGTCGTGGCTCGCTGACGGGCACATCCAGGCCCTGGTGGACGACGGCGGAGCCCTCGTCGCGCGCGTCGAAGACTGCGGAACAGACGCGGATGGCAAGGCCGTCGTGAAGTCCGTTTACGTGTTTCCGTCCCGCGAAGCGTTTGCTGGCTACGAGCGCGACGTGGCTCCCCGACTGCGGGCGGACGGCCTCGCCAGGTTCGGGCCCGAGTCCGAGCACCCCGTCGCGTTTTCACGGGCGGTTGACGATGTTTCGCGCGCGGAGGCGGACGAGGAGCTTGCCAAGGAGGGCGCCTATTCCGGCCGCAAGCCCTGATGAGAGCCTGGGTGACCGGGCAGCCTCCCGCGCAAGTTCCCCTCGTGCACCCTGCCTCGTGTCACACAGTCAGGCCCACGAGCTCGACCCCAGGGTACCTCTCGAGCAGCTGCGGCCACTGCACGAGCACGCGGTCCGCGAGCCCCGCGTGCATGATGCGACCCGTCAGGGAGAGCGTGGTCACGCGACACGCGCTCTCGACAAAGACGATGCGCGCACGGCTCGCGCCGAAAAAGCGCCACACCCACACGGCGAGCGCGACGGGCACGCACGTGCCGGGGCCGTTGACCAGGAGGACCCTGGGAGAGCGGCGCAGCACCAGCGCCAGGCACACGGCCGTGGCCCAGGCCGTGGTGGCAGCCGAGCTCAGCCACGACTGCCCCACCTCCCGGCTCCTGGGAACGGTGTCGATGTCGTCCAGGCCTGGGTCGAGGGACTGCGCGAGGCGGAGCGGCGCACACGCGGCGGGCTGCAGTGGCCGGGAGCGCGCCCTCTTTTGCAAGCGTATGATGCCACGCCGGAGCGTCTCACCCCAGCGGCCGCAAGCCTTGGCACGGACGTGTGGTCGGTGACCGCCACCACCAGGCTCCGCCTCCCGCCCTTGAGCGTCCGCTCCGCCCGAGTCCGGTCGAGGAGCGGGATCATCTCGGCCGTGTGTCCGCCTGCGGCGCAGACGGAAGCGCGAGCAAGACGCAGGGCTGCCGGTGGCTTGCTGTTTGGGCGTCGCCGGAGCGAAAGCGGACGCGGGACCGCCCTCCCGTCGACTCGAGGCCGCGCTCACCTGAGCCCATCACGGCCATGACCGGACCGGTGCTCTGGGGCGCGGGATGCATCCACGCCGGGGCGGCCCACCGCAGCCGGGCAGGCGCGACGCAGATGACTCGGCCGAGGACGCCCACAAGCACCGTTCCTGCCGCCGCTGCCAGCCACGCCACGTCTGGCAGTAATTGCTCAGACATGGCACGCGTGCCTGCGGTGCGCGGGGAGCGTCGGAGCCGTGACTGCAGAGCTTCGCAAGGATGGCCAATCCTTGCTTCGGGCACACGGCCCGCGCACGAGCAGCGTCGACCGTGCCTCTGGGGGTGGAGCTCGTTTCGCCGATGGATGGCGCTGCCCCGAAGGATCCCGGCGAGGCCGGCGGCAAGGCGCTGGTTGCGCCGAGCCCCGCCGGGAGGACGGTTCGGCCTCTCTTGTACCTTGCAATGGTTCCGCCGACCTGGACCGTGTGGGCCGTGGTCGAGGTGGCGGTTTGCATCGCGACCATTGCCGCGGCTCATGCTTTCGTGAGGAAAGGAGCCGAATCGCATGCCTGGTGCTCCCGTTTGCCGCTTCGTGCTTCCTGCGGCGCATCGCCCGAGGCTGCCGTGCGCGCACCTTGATGATCGCAGTACCTGTTCTCTGAGCAAGGAGGCGCGTGGCAGGCCGAGCTGAACCGGGCCTGCGACGCCTCGCCGCGCTGTGCCGGCGAGCTCAAGCCGGCCAAGAGCTGGCTGCCCGGCGGGCGGGTGGACCACAGCGACGGGCAGTCGAGGGAGTTCCGGGAGGGGCTGCTCCTCCTCGTGGCGTCCGCCGCAGCCACCTCCGCGGTGTCCTGGGCGGTGCGCCGCGCGGCCGAGGTCACGCTCCACGCGCGGCCGCCTTCGACCGCCGAGGACGTGGCCCTGCTTCCGGTCTCCGGGCTCGTGCTGTGCTGGCGCGTGGTGGCGGCGCTGGGGATGACGTGGGTGCTCCTGGGGTCCGGGGCCGGCCTGCTCGTGGCCGCCGTGACCCTGCACTGGGCGGTGTCCTCGGCCACGCTGTGCCTCTCGCGGCGGTGCACGGCCAGGTCGGGGCCCGGCACGGCCGTGTCGGCTGTCGTGCCCGTCCTGGCGGCCGTTGTGGTCTGGTCGGCGGCCTGCGGCATCAAGGCCGTGGCAGAGATATACAAGTGGTCGCTCGGCTTCGCCTCCCTTCTCCGCCCGGTGCTGTCCATCGCGACGAGCGCGGGCGTGCCTCAGGGCGCCTTGGACGCCGCCTGGTCCGCCGCGCTGCGCCTCGACCGCGCCCGCACCGGCATGCCCTGGTTCGCGCTCTACGGCCTCGTCCTCCTCCGCCTCGTCTCCTGGAGCACAGACGCCAGGTGGGCGGCCCTCGCCGCCGGGGCTGGGGACGGCGCGGCGGCGAGCGGCTCGGACGCCGCCGGGGGCAAGGGCAAGCCGTCCCGGCCCGGCCGCCCCCACGCCGACGGGCCGCTCGGTCACGCCGCGAGGGTCGAGGCGCACCACCCGCTGCGCGACTACGGCGTCCACGCGGGCGGCTGCAGCCCCGCCGGGTGCGCCTGGACGCTGCTCCGGTCGTGGCTCTGCCTCGTGGCGTACGCGCTCTACCCGCCCACGCTGGTGGCTGGGCCGGTGACGACGTTCAACGCGTGGCTCTCGCACATCAAGTCGCCGCAGAGGCAGCACACGCGCCCGGCGGTGGGAGCGGCGGTGCTCCGAGCCGCGGGGCTGGTGCTGGCGCTGGAGGCGGCTCTGCACTACTTCCCCTTCTTCTCGGTGGCGAAGCACGGGAGCTTCCGGGCGTTCGGCCCCAGGGCCGTGGCGATCTTCGGGTACTGCGCCATCGTGATGCTCTGGCTCAAGTTTAGCGCCATCTGGGCCACGTTCCGCGCCTGGGCGCTCCTGGACGGTGTGGAGGTGCCGGACAACATGCGGCGCTGCGTTGCGAACAACCACAGCGTGTCGGGCTTCTGGCGCGCGTGGCACCGGTCGTACAACATGTGGCTGGTGCGGTACTTGTACGTGCCGCTGGGCGGCGGCAAGGCCGGCCCGGTCCTGCGCCTGGTCAACACCTGCCTCGTCTTCCTCTTCGTGGCCCTCTGGCACGACGTCAACCCGGAGCTGCTCATCTGGGGCGGCCTCGTCGGCCTCCTCTTCGTCCCCGAGATAGCCGCCAACGCGCTCGTGGGGCCCGGCGGGCCGCTCGCGTGGGCGAGGGGCAGGTGGTGGTTCCGGTTCGCGGCCGCCGGGGCCGCGGCCCTGAACATCTTCATGATGGTGGTGCCCAACGTGGTGGGATACACGCGCCTCGGCAGCCGCGGGGGCATGGCGCAGCTGCTGTGGACGCTCCTCGTCGTCGGGGGCGACGACCCGTCGGACAGGGGCGGCCTCCCGCTCCTGCTGGGCATGTTCCTGCTCATCGCCATGGCCGCGCTGCTCATGATCTGGGTGCGCGCGGGGGAGGAGAGCCGGTGCGGGGCGGTCAAGGAGGCGTGGCGGGGCGAGCGGAGCCCCGCAGGGCCGTCGCAGGAGCAGCTCCTGCTCACTTCGGCGATCCGCGCCGGAACGGCGCTGCTTGCCTAGAGGCCATTTGCGGCTGCGCGCGCACGCGCTGGGTTGTGTGACTCGCAACAGTGTGACACCCGTGCAAGGCTTGCCCGCACGCACGCTCACGCCCTGGGGCCCTCGGCGTCGCACTCCATCAGCGCCGCCGCCGCTGCCCGCGCGAGGGCGAGGGAGCGTGCGGCCCCTGCCGCTGCCAGCAGCCTCGCCCACGGCTCCGCGTCCCTGGCTCCGAGCCCCGCTCCGCGGCTCGCAACCAGCTCTGCCAGCGCGATGGCGCGGTCGATGATGACCGTCGCGGCCTCGGGATCGTCGGGCCCGATGCAGCCGAGGGCGACGGCCGCGGCGGTCGCCGCCGCGTCCACAAGCGGAGCCAGCGGCATGCGGAGGCCCCGGCCCGAGGTACAGAGCTCTCGCGCCATGGCGGAGGCGGCCTGATCGGACGGGGTCGGGGTCGCTGCCGCCAGCAGCAGCGCGCGAAGCGCCGTGTTGGCCGACCCCGTGGCCCCCTCCAGCTCCTGAGCCGACGTCGGCGACACCAGCGACAGCCCGAGCCCGGCTCGCACCGCCCTCGCCCCGTCGCCGCTCGAGGCAGCCACAGGCCCGCGGAGGGAGGGGAGCAGGAGGCGGGGCGCGGGCCAGGGCGGCGCGCCGCGGTCGCTGCCGGCGGCAAGGGCGGCGTCCTCGTCGACCGGGTCGTCCTCCCCAAAGCCCGCGCTGGCGCGGTGGAGGTCGCGCCATCCGGATCGGCGCTCCTCAGACTCGGCGCCCCAGCGCACCGCGGCTGCCGCGTGAGCCAGGCCCGACTCCACCGCGCCCAGCAGGCGGGTCCGGACAGCCGCGAGCTCCTGCTCCCGGGAAGCGGGAGCCCTGGGGAGCAGGGCGCGGCACGCCAGGAGCCCCCGCGCGCCGATGCGCAGTCGTGCCTCGGCGCCGCGACGGAGGCTCGCGGGCGGGTCGGCGTGCCGCACCCAGCGGCCGTGCCGCCACTCGGCCGCCCCGGCGCTCCCCCAATCGCTCACCCCCTCTGCCAGCGGGCACGACACCAGCTGCCCTGCGGCGCGGAGCCATGCCATCGTCTCCGCGTCAGCCGGCGGGGAGTCCGCCGGGCACTGCGCCCCGGCGGCCTCGAGAATCGACGCTGCAGCCTCAAGGGAAGCGGTGACCGGGGAGGCGCCGGGCGTCCCCCAGGGGAGCGCCTCGTCCTCGAACTGCCTGGGCCGCCACCGCCGTGGCTTCTGTCCGAAGAGCCCTAGGAGCAGCGCCACCGCGCCCCCGAGGTCCCCCTGCTCCGCCATCGCCACGGCACCGAGGGTCCATGCGCGCGGTGGCGTCCCAGGGCTCGCGACGGCGAGCCACGGCCGCAGCAGCTGCGCCGCCGCCTCGCCCGACACCACGCCCTGACGGCACAGCAGCTCCACCGCGCGGCACACGCCGTCCAGGAGGAGCGGCTCGGCGGCCGCCACCGGTCCGGTGTGGGCCCCCAGGGGGGCGGAGGCCGCCTCGAGGCAGTCCAGCAGCTCCAGCTGCGTGCCGGAGTCCGACCCCGAGGCCCGCCGCGTCGCTGCAGCGAGCGACGCAGCAGAGGCCCGAGCGGTCACGTCCGGGCCCGCATGCCGCACAGCCCACGCAGCGAGCCGCGCCGCCGCCCTGGCGTTTGCGGCTGACGGCTGCGAGTCGGCCAGGACGGCGGCGGACGCGGCGAGGACAAGCTCGTCCGTCCCGGCGCCGCGCGGGCCGGCGATCGCACCCAGGGCAGCGCCCACGGCGTACGGGGTGCCCTGCTGCCGGAGACCCGCGAGCAGCGACAGCAGCGCCGCGGCGTCGACCGTCGTGCTGCCGTCCAGGGCGGCGGCCACAAGCCCGGCCACCGCCTCGGAGGAGGCACCGCGACGACACTCGGCTGGCAGGGCGTCGATCAGCGCGGCGAGCCGGCCCAGCCCTGCCAGGTCGCCACGCAGCGCGCGCTGGGCCGTCGGCGAGGGGGCTAGCGCGGCCCGAACGGCCCCGTCCGCCGGTGAGCGCAGCGGCGACGCTTCCGCGGGGCCGAGCGCCGACACGGCCGCCTCCACATCGCCCAGCGGACCGAGCGTGGCCACGGCACCCCACCACGCGCCGCTGGTCCTGGCGGCACCGGACGACGCCGGCACGACCCAGCGGTCCGACCACGGGTGCGGCCCGGGGGGCGCCCGCGCCCTCAGGAGTGAGGCCAGCCGCTCCAGGCTCCGCCTTGCGGCGCGCCTGCTCGCGGCCGGGTCGTCGGCCCGGGAGCGGGACAGCAGCGGGAGGGCGGCCGCAGCCGTGGCCGCGGCGTGGTGAAGGCCCGAGGCGGAGGCCAGCGACGCGAGGGCATCCCCCGCGCTGACTGTGCCCGCGAGCCCGGGGCCGGCACGCATCCCCGCCGCCACATGCTCTGCCATGGCGATGCGAAGGAGCAAGAGAGCCGGCGCGTGTCCTCCGTCCCCGCCGCGGGCGGCACCCCCGCCCACGAGGGAATCCGTCGCAGCCTCCTCTCGCACGGCCAGGCTCGCGGCGAGACCCGCGGCCGCGGCCGCCTCGTCGGCCCGGCCCCGCAGCGCGTGGTCCTCCGACAGAGCGCAGACCGCGGCGGCCGCGCTGCAGCGCTCCTCCGGCCCGCTGCCCGGGCCTGCGTCGTCCGCCTCGCCCTGCGCCCCCCACCGCCGCGCCTGCGCTCGCTGCCGCCAGGCGGAGGCGCGCTGCCGCCTGCGGGCGCGCGAGCTCAGCTGGGACAGCAGCGCCTTCGCCTGGCCTCGCATGTCCTCCCCGCGCATCAGCCGCGAGTGCACGCACGAGGCACACCATACCACCTGGCTGAGGCCGGGCCCGAGCGGGTCAGGGGAGGTGAGGACGCACGCGCAGGCCTCCCTCCGCTCCGAGCTCGCCGAGCCAGCCGCCCAAGCGACCCGGTGCGAAACGCCGGGCTCGCTGTCCGCGGACAGCGTCTCAGCCGTCCGGGCTGCGACAAGCATGCGGGCCTCAGCCGCGTCTGCAGCGTCGTCAAGAGCCGCCAGCACCGTATCCGCCAGAACGGCCGCGTTTCCGGCTTTCTGCGCCGCTCGAATGCCCGACAGCGGCGAAGGGATCGCAAGCGCGGCTGCATCCGCTGCAGACTGCGCGACGACGCTTGCAGCGGAGGCGGAGGCTGCTGAAAAGTTGGCCGGCGCACAGCGCCTGCCTGAGGACACGATCGCCACGAGAGATGGAAGCCCCGGGGCTTCCATCCCCACGCCGGCGTTATCGTTACGCGCCGGCGCGCCGGTGAGCTGGCGAACCGGGAAAGCCGGGAAGCGGCAGCCAGGCACCTCGCGCAGCCGCAACACCGCCGCCGACGAGCCGCATCTGCGGCGCATGGCCGGCTTTCCGACCCAGGCCGGGGTGTTGGGCGCGCGTGGCCGGTGCGTTGTCGCGATGGGGCGCTCCTCCTCGTTCCCGCGCGGGAGCCTCTGCCCGCCTGGAGCGTCGGCAGTCGGCAGCGACGGTGGCCCGCCGGGTGCGCGCGCACACCGCTCGCCGCCGCCCGGGTGGCTAGCTAAGGCAGCGCGGCAGCAGGACCTTTCGGCCGTCTGGGTGCGGCGCGGGGCCTGTGCGTGGCGGCGGCGCAAAGACGGCGTCGGCCTCTTGTTGCAGAACACCGACGACGCAGCGATGCTGGGCCTGTCCTGCAGAGGCTTAGTCGTGGTCGCAGCAGCCACTGTGAGCGGCCTGCTGTTCGGGTATGACCTTTGCGTGGTGACGGACGCGCTGGAGCCGCTGGCTTCTGACCTCAGCCTGTCCACGCCGCAGCAAGAGTCGGTCGTGAGCGTCGTGATGGCCGCCGCGGCCGTCGGAGCGCTGCTCGGCGGCCTGCTCGGGGACGCAATCGGGCGGCGCACCGTGATCTGGATCTGTGCTGCGCTTTTCACCACCGGAGCGCTGGCCAGCGGACTTTCCCCGGGGCTCAGCGCGCTTCTCGCGTCCAGAGCGGCCGTCGGAGTTGCCGTGGGCGCGTCCGGCATGGTGGTGAGCGTGTACGTGGCCGAGCTTGTCCCGCCGGCCTCCCGCGGGGCGCTGGTCGCCATGAACGAGGTGGCGATCTGCGTCGGGTGCCTCCTGGCGCTCGCGCTCGGGGCCGTTCTGACGCCCAGTGCCGTGGAGTCATCGTGGCGCTGGCTGCTGGGCGCGGGCGCGGTGCCTGGGCTTGTGCTCCTGCTCGCTGGTGCGTGCCTGCCGCACAGCCCGCTCTGGCTCGCGCGGCGGGGCAAGGTCGAGGGGGCCGTTGCGGCGGCGCGGCTCCTCTGGGCAGACGGACCGGCGGCAGAGGCTTCGGTGCGGGCCGCGGTGGCGCGATGGGCCGAGCGGCCGCGGGGCTCGGAGGCCTCAGAAGGCCGGGCCGAAGGTGGCTACAAGGCTCGGTCGGCCGATGCGTCCGCCGAGGCGGTGACGGTCACCCCCGCGGGTCGAGCCTCGGGCCGGGCCTCGGTGCCCGGCAGGGGCGCGGTGCTGGAGAGGGAGCAGCTGCTGCCGGAGGGCGGCGCGGACGGCAGCCCGGGGGCCGGCGTGACGGATCTCGCGAGGCTGGTGTGGTCGGACCCCGTGTCGCGTCGCATGCTGGGGGTGGCGGTGTTCGTGGGGGTGGGGCAGAACCTGTGCTTCAGCAACTCGGTGCTGTACTTCGCCAGGCCGCTCCTGCGCGCTGCGGGCGTCAGCGACGAGGCCGCGTCGGTGGCGGTCATCGGGGTGGGGTTTGCCAAGCTGGCGGGTGTGCTGGGGAGCCTTTGGCTGCTGGACCGGTGCGGCCGGAGGCCGATGCTGCTCGGCGGCACGGCGGCTCAGGCACTCCTGGCAGCGGCCATGGCTGCGGTCTACGCCACGGAGGCCGGGCCCGTGCGGCAGTGGGGCGTGACGGCGTGCATCTTCCTCTTCGTCCTGGCCTGGGACCTGTCGTGGGCCCCCCTCCTGTGGGTGCTGGCCTCGGAGCTGGCACCAGCGAAGGCCAGGGCCGCCGCCACCGGGGTGGTGGTGGCTTGCTTCTGGGCCAGCAGCGCCGTCACAAACCAGCTCCTGCTGACCATGCTCAACGGGATCGGGGCGTCGGCCACCATGACGGTGGTGGCGTGCCTGGCCGCCGCGTGCGGTGCCGCCGCCTGGGTGCTCGTCCCCGAGACGGCAGGCCTGCCCCTCAGCGCGGTGCGCGCCCTGTTTGAGCGCCGGAAGCCCGGGACCGGCGGCCCCACCGACACCCTCGGCACGGACCAGGCTGCGTCCCGCGCGGGAGACGGCACACCGGACAGGGACGGCGGCAGTGACGGCGGCAGCGAGGCGGGCGTTCGAGTGTGAGCACGCGCGCGTGGACGGGCTGCGGCTCGTGCCGTGCCGTGTTCGCCTCAGCGCGGCACCCCGGGCGAGCCACGCCACCCCATGTCAGTGACCCGGATGGCCGAGAACCGACCGCAAGCGTTCGCTCAGCCAGAAACAACTCGGCCCCGGCCTCCGCCCGCCTTTTCAACCACCCCTTGCCGCGCGGCGGTCACTGGTCGATCTCCACGTGCTCGAAGATACCCCAGTAGGACGCGCAGATGCGCGCGGGGGGCCGCCAGGGGAGCCACTCGAGCATGACCTCGAACTCCAGCATGCGGTTGTCCGTGAAGGCGTTCTCCCCCTCCAGGGCCGTCTTGCGCAGCCGCCGGTTGAACCACTTGCGGCCGAACATGACGGGGTTGTTGCTCCAGTTGCTCTCGGCGCTGGTGAAGCACAGCGAGCGGGGCTCGGGGGAGCACTGCACCACCCTGCCGTTGGCGTTCTCGACCACGTCCGGGTCGCAGAACACAAAGAGCCAGTTCATGTGGTCAGCGAAGGAGCCCGCGGTGCGCCAGCCCGAGTTGAACGGGCACGACGGCTTGCCGTCGGGCAACGCCGTGCAGCAGTCGGGCATCCCCTCCGCCGGGTGGTCCGTCTTCCCGCGGAGCCGGTACACCTCCACGCCCCGGGCCATGTGCCACACGCCCGCCCACATCTCCCTCAGTGCCGTGTTCCTGTCCGCGGTGAGGTGGAAGTCCTTCTCCATGAACAGCACGTAGTCGCTCGTGATGTTTCCCACAGCGTACGCCAGCGCGGGGCCGGCCATCACGTTCCCGCCGTGCTCGTCAGTGGTCATGATCTTGAACCCGAACTCGTTGCCGATGTCAAAGTCAGCCTTGGACGGCGCGTTGATGAACAGGATGCGCTCGTCGACCATGTCCAGCAGCCCGTTGTCCCGCCAGGTGCGCATCGACGCACCCAGGGACAGGGGTGACTTGTAGGTGATGGCAATGAGCGCGATCGTCTTCTTCGCCACCACCTCGGCGGCCACCGAGTCGTCGCCGCAAAGCTCGTGCTCCTCGTCAAACGTCACCGTCGGGTCTCTCCCGGACGCCAGGACCGCGGCCCCCAGCTTGCTCGTCGCGGACAGAGGCACTGACTCGGGGTCCATCTTGTCGAGAACGGCTTGCTCCTCCGGGGTCGTCCCAGCGCCGCCCAGCACCGTCGGTCTGGTCCGCTGGCCGCCGCCTCGCGGAAACAGCCGGCTGTGCCCGCCGTCCCCGGGCGTGCCGGTCTCGTCCCGCGCCTGCGCGAGGAACCGGACCACGTCCTGTGGAGGGAAGAGCATCAACAGGGCGCCGAATCCAGCGAGCGCAGCCAGCTTGGCCAGCGAAAGCTGCGCCGAGCATCCGCACGCGTCCCGGCGGTACTTGCTCGACGCATCGTCCGGGTCGATGCGTGCATTGGGTCTCCTGCGGCTTTTCATGCCGGCTGGGTCAGTGGCGCGCGCCGGCTGGGGGCGGGGTTGCCTGCGTGGTTGGTTCTGCCCTGCCGTTGTCCCGCCGGCGGTCGCAAGGCACGGAGCGAAGAAGCCCAGCGCCGAAGATGGACGTGTGCGTGTAGCTGCGCGTGCCGTAGGCCACCCCTGGGTGCCCGTACAGTCGCTCAAGGCTGCTGGACTGTCGGCCGCGCAGCTGAGCCTCGCTTTTGTGCCGGTGCGGCGCGTCGGGGCATGCTCTTATTCTGTCCTTGAGGCAAAGCGTCACAAGGCGGTGGGAATTGCGAGGAAACGGTCCGGACACGCGCACAGACAGAAGCAGCCGGCTCGCGGCCCAATGAAGGCGAGTCGTCGCGGCACTCAGCGCCCCGCCGGGCTCAGACGTTGTCGGCGGCAGTCGCGCCGTACGACCGCTCGTCTGCAGCGCTCTTGCCAGCGCTGGAGCTCGCAGCGGCGGCCGCGGCGCCGTGCCCTTCCCTTGGCGCCGCCGCTCCCGCCTTGGCAAAGTGCTCCTCGTCGCGCTGGAGCCTCGCCTCTCCGACCTCCCCGAACTGGGGCGCGCCGCCAATCGGGCCCAGGCCGTCGGGCCGCGCCCCGCACTGGTTCGGCGGCGTGCGGCAGCAGAAGATGAGGAAGCCGGCGACGTAGAGCCGGAGGAAGACGAGGCGCAGGATGACGAGGGGGAGGAGGCAGGAGGAGGCGACGAGGAGGCCGACGTAGATGGCGAGGGGCTGTGCCTCCTGCATGGACTTGACCATGAAGCAGGCGCAGCACATGCAGGGCATGATGATGATGCAGACAGAGAAGACGATGACGGCGGCGACCACGATGACGGCCAGCTCAAAGGGCAGGCGCACCAGGGCGAGGAGGCCGCGGAAGAAGTTCTTGGCCCGCCCCACGCCCGTGTTCTGCTCCGCGATGGCGGCCAGGACGGCGTCGCGGCGGGAGTTTGGCTCCCCGGAGCTCATCATGAGGGAGGGGCACCCGATGGGGTTCCCCGGCGTGTAGTGCCACTGGTGGTTCCCCGTGATGTCCATGCCGCAGAGCCAGCACCACTCGGCCTTGCACCGGCAAGTCATGTGGTTGCAACCCTCCGACTTGGTCGTCACGGCCTTGCACCTGGGGCAGGCCGCCGCGGTCTTGCTCAGCAGCTTGAGGTTCTGCGCGTCCACCGAGCGCTGCTCCACGTGGTACTTGCGGCACGCCTCGTCCGTCGGCTCGTGCCTCGTGGCGTGGTAGTAGCAGAACTGGGACCCGCACTTAACGCAGCGCATGATGGGGTTGTCCGGGTCCCCGCTCTGCATCGTGTTGCAGTTGAAACACTCGCGAAGCGTGGCGTCCTCGGCGTTGGCGCGGAACCGACCGTACTTGGCCAGCGTCGCGGCCGGCACCAGCGGCCGCAGCTGGTCCTCCGACAGCTTGGTCGAGCACCCGTCAACACAGCACGCGACGCCGTCCTGCACCTTGCCGTTGTCGATCTCGTACTTGAGGTGCCCGACGTAGCACTCCTTGCAAACCAGCGTGGAGCCGTGCTCGCACGACTCGAGCGGCGCAAACTGGTCCGACACCGGCTTGCTCATGTAGCAGATCTGCACCAGCGGGCGGGGCAGGGCCGGGAGTGTGGAGCGGCGCGGCGGGGTGGAGCTCGAACGGCACCAACGGGGTCGGGGGGTGCATCCCGCCCAAGGTGGCGCTTGGAACCTCACCTCGCAGTCAAACATCTCCTCCCCGGCAGACGGGGCAGGGGCCAGGCCCGGGGCGAACGTCCCCAGGACCGCGGCCACCCGGTGTGTGGAAGCTTGCCTCGCCAAGGTTGCCATGCCACTAGTCGGAGCAGGACGAAGCAAAGGACGGCCGGATGCGTCACCGTCCATTCAGTGAGCAGGGCTGGATCGCGGCTCCCCTGGGTATGGCTCAGGTCGACGGCGCAGTGGTGGTATCCGGGAAATGCGGCCGTTTTGGTCAATCGTTTGCGTGGTAAGCGGATGTTGTCGGCAGGCCAAATATCTGCTGCCTGCAGCCCGGCGCGCCGCTCGGCCACCTCGCTCGGCCATCGGGCCCAGTCACACCACGGATCATGGCCGAACCGGCGGGGGCCGTTCCGGGTGGGGGTGTGGACGCGCGGCTGGACGCGGTGCTGCGGGATCACATGGGGTTTTCCAATTTCTCGCTGACCATGGCGCGGGCCTGGCTGTCCAGGACGGGCGGGATGGGAGGCGACGGGGCGGACGAGCTGCCGGTGCTGCGAGCGTGGCTGCTTCAGCTTCTCAACGGCAAGCCTCGCCCGCCGGGCGTTTCGAACTGGCAGCGGCTTTGCCCGGAGGTGCTCCCCGGCCTGCGCTCCCGGCCCGTTTGGGAGTCGGCCGACAGCCCGCTCCTGTCCTGGATCTCCGAGCTCGAGGCCCAGTGGGAGGCGGTGCGGGACGAGGCGTTTGCCCTCCGCGGGGCCGGGGTCGCCGCCGAGTTTCAGCCGTACCGCGCCCCGGCGTGGGCCGGCACCGCCCCGAGCAGCGGTGGCAGTCCCCTCGGTGCCTTGCCCGTGGCGCCGGGCGAGTCTCCCGGTCGCGCCAGCAGCGCCGCAGTAGCAGCCGACGCGACGGCCGGGACGGCGCCGGCTGACGCGGCTTCGCCGGGCGCGCCCGTCGGCACCAGCGGCGCCCACACCGAGGCCCACGAGGGCGGGTCGTGGAGCGTATGCTACCTTGACCTGCACGGCGCCGTCGACACGAGCGCGGCTCTGGAGCGCTGCCCTGCCACTGCGCGGCTGCTCGCCGCCGTGCCCAGGGCGTACGGACACGCGATGTTCTCCGCCCTCGCCCCGGGGACGGACGTGAGCCCGCACACCGGGCCGACGAGCAAGAAGCTCCGGGTCCACCTGCCGCTGTTCGTGCCCGCGCGCGCGGCGGGGGGGGACCCGCCGTGCTGCCTCAGGGTCGCGGACCGCGTGGAGCCGCAGGAGGAGGGGCGCGCGCTCGTGTTTGACGACAGCTTCGAGCACGAGGCTTGGAACCGGCACGAGACGCAGCCGAGGCTCGTGCTCATCCTTGACATCTGGCACCCAGACCTGACCGAAGCCGAGGTGAAGTTCCTCAAGTTTGCGCAAAAGTCGCAGACGAGGCGAGCCAAGGCGGTTTCTGTGACCATGGGTGGGGCAGTGGGCGGAGCGGACGACTTCTTGAGCGTGCTGTCGTCCGCCCGGGCTGACGCTGTGGCAGCAGCCAGCGTCTTCCCGGAAGCAGACTGAATGGGGGCAGTGGCATTGCCCAGGGGGAGTGGGACGCGTGTGCGGCCCGCGGGCTTGGGTGTGCGCGCGCAAGTTGAACGACGGCCCCGGCAGGAACAGAGGCGCCCCCTCCCATACTCGCCCACCGCCAACGCCCGCCACACACGCGGCCGATGGGAAACAAGCAGACCGGACCGGCCGGGTTCGTCGAGGGCCAGCGGCCGGCGGCCCAGGCCATTCGGCAGGTCGGCCCGGTGGAGACGACCGGGCCGCGGCCTGTGACGAGCATGCGCATCGTGATCCGCGGAGCCCGCGGCGCCGGCAAGTCCTCCATGATGCAGCGGCTGCAGGGTCAGAAGTGGTCGGAGCGGTACGTCGCGACGCCCGAAATCGCCACGGCGCACATCAGCTGGTCGTACAAGACTCGCGATGACATTGTGAACGTGAGCCGGGCGGCGCGGCCGGACCGGCGCCCTCGCCCTGCCCTCTTCCTGCCGTGCACGTTCGCGCTGCAAGGTCTTGCCGCCCTGCGGCTCAGGCAGACGCAGCGCGCGCTGGGATTCGTGCCCGCAAGCGAGAGGAGCGTGACGTTGATTCTGCTCGCAGGTCGAGGTCTGGGACGTCGTTGACACGTCCCTGGACGAGAGCGGGCTTGCCGTGCCGGGCGTGGGCACGGCGGAAGACGACGACCTTCCAGCGGCGGCGGCCGCGGAGCTTGCCGCGCGCCGGGCAAAGCGCGGCGCCACCACTGCAGGCTCCCACAAGCTCGGCAAGCTGTCTGCCGACACCATCGACGTGTACCGCGGCGCTGATGCGGTCGTCATCGTGTTCGATGTCACGGACAGGGACTCGTTCGAGCACGCGCGGCGGCTGCTGGGCGAGGCGCCGTCCCGCCTCCCCGTGGCGCTCGTTTCGAACAAGATGGATCTTGTCTCCGGCGACCCGGCCGTGAAGCCCCGTGCCGTGGCCTCCACCGACGCTGACGCCGCGGCCGCTGCCGCATCGGGCGAGGAGGCCGGGCCGCTCGGGGGGCCTCGCGTCGTGGTGCTGGAAACGTCCATGTCCGACTGCTTCGGCCTGCGCGCCCTCCACTCCTTCCTCAACGTCCCGTACCTCGAGCTCCGCATCAAGGAGCTGCAGCGCGCGGCGAAGGGGTGCGTCACCGACCTCGCTGCGGCGCGCGCCGAGGTGGTCGCCGTCCGGTCCAGCCAGGACCACGCCGAGTACGCCGCGCACAGGGCAGCGGCCAAGGCGGCCAAGGCGGCTGCGCGGCAGGCGGCGCGGGCAGAGCCCGGGCGCGCGTCGTCGTCGTCGCCGTCTCCGCTGGCCTCCCCCACCGCCTCGGCGGCATCGCCGCGGGGCGCTGCCGCCCCGCCCGCCGTCTCCGCGTCCAAGTCGGCCGACAACCGTCTCGCCGCCGCAGCAGCGGCCATGGCGGCCCAGGCGGACGCCGAGCTGTCGAGCAAGGCCAAGAAGGCCGCCAAGAAGCGAAGCAAGGACAAGAAGCGATCGGCCAAGGCCCCCGAGCAGGCGCCGGCGCCGGCGCTCGAGTCTGTGGAGGACTTCTCGGCCGCACCGGCCGGCGAGGAGGAGCTGGACGGCTTCTTCAGCGAGGAGGAGGACGACGAGGACGTTGCCGCCAGGGGTGCGGCGCAGGCGGAGGCCGACCGACGGCAGCGCATGGTGGAGCAGTTCGCCCGCGGGAAGGGCCGCAACGACCAGAGGGACGAGGATGACGGAGACGACGGGATCGACGCGCTCGGCCTGGCCGGGATGGCACCCGCGGCGCCGGCGCAGGCCCGCCGCTCGCCCCCTCCCGCGCCCACGCCCGCGCCCGCCCCGGCACCCGCCCCTGAGCCCGCCCCGGTCCCGGTTGCGGTGCCGGCACCCGCTTCCGTCCCGACGCCCGAGGAGCTGGAGGAGGACGAGCCTGACTTTGGCGCGTTCGTGCCCGGGGCTGGGGCCCCAGCCGGATTCCTCGACGACGACGATGAGGACGATGCGGTGCCCGGCGTGCCTCCCCCTGCGCAGGGGGGCATGGGGGGATTCCTCGACGACGACGATGAGGACGATGCGGTGCCCGGCGTGCCCGCCCCCGCGCAGGGGGGCATGGGCGGATTCCTCGACGACGACGATGAGGACGACTTTGCGCCCGCTATGGCATCCGCTGCACCAGCACTGCCTGCGCTGGATCCTGACGAGGACCTCGGGCCCGGGCCGGGGGCCGAGTCGGCCGAGGAGGCAGCCGATGACAAGCCAAGTTCCCAGGCGCTCGCGATGCTGCAGGCCTTGACAGCACAGGCCGAGGCAGCAGACTCCAAGAAGGCGAAGAAGCCGAAGAAGGAGAAGAAGGAGAAGAAGGAGAAGAAGGAGAAGAAGAGCAAGAAGGAGAAGAAGGGGAGCAGGGACAGCGAGTGATTGGAAATCGAGCGCCCAGCCACCCACCTTCTGCTGCCGGGCACTCCACAAGCACCGCCCAAGCCCAGCCGTGGCCTGCACAATTGTTCCGACGAAGCGCTATCCCGCTTCTCAGCAATCTTGCAGCTCACGATGGCCGCGCATGGCAGCGAGCCGGAAAGCGAGGCGGATCTTCTGGACTGCTCGCCGCTCATGGACCCTGCACGCCGAACGTTTCGACCCTGGGAGATTGTTCACCATGCTCTGACATCCGGGACGTCTATCGGGACCGGCCGCTTGTGCCTGGACGCATGCACGGGATTTTTCCGGGTCACGGCCCATGAGGCCCCCACCACGCGAATGGAGCTCCTGAATGCCGGACGAAAGCTTGTGGGTGAGATCTCCCCGATGCAGTGATCCGTCGTGGCGCGCTTCCCACCAAGGTTCTCCTTGTCTTGCGCTAGCGGAGCCTCCTGTGGATTGTGCTGGATTGTCCGGCCCGCATGTCCCCACCGCCGTGCCTGAACCCGAAGCTGCACTCCGCCGCCGTGTTCCGCCGCAGGCTATGATGCTGAGTACCGCTTCGAGCGGGTCCACCTGAGGGATCGGTCCGGCGTGCGAACGGCCGAGTTCGCCTGCGTCCTCACCGGCCGGCGGGTCCGCACCCAAACGACGATCCCGACGTTTGCGACTACGAGTGTGAACATGATCAAGGACGCCTACGTCGACGGCGACACCGCAAGCGCGTGCACTAGCGTCGTGTTTGCCGTCGCAGGCGCTGCACTCATCGAGCGTGTTCGACGGTTCGCCATGGCCGCGGGCGGTCGGCTTGCCGAGGCCACCGGGGTGCACTCATCACCCCTTCGGCGGTCCGACTTCGAGCAGCGCTTCAGCACCGCGCCGGAGGGCTCCGGGCCCGACGGCCCCTGGGTCGTCCACGAGTTTGGCGACTCGGCGCCTTCGAGCCTCGCCATCGTTTCGGGGGACGCTGCCACCGACCGGATGCTGTGGGCAGAGGCGGGGCTGACGGCTCTGGCCGAGCGGGCAGGCTGCGTGGTCACGGCCGAGGGAGTGTCGGTGCCCCCGCGCGCCGAGTACGACGAGGACAAGGCGCGGTGCTTTGCCATCGGCGCCGCGTCCACCGAGACGATGACATTAGTTACGCTGCTCAGGGCGCTGTCGCTCGCGTCCAACGGAGGCTACTTCCGGCCCTGGGACGAGGCCGAGCCGGCAATTGTCGGCCACCCGGGGCTCGGAGTCGTCCCAGCCATGCTCTCACGACTGATCGATGGGTCCGGGGCGGTCGACCGCCTCATCGGCGGGGCCAGCCGCTCGGCGAGGAGCGCCTACGTGTTCGTGCAGCCGGCCATGGTGGCGCTGCAGGAGAGGCGCCGCATGTCCGCAGCCTCGGCAAAGCGCGTCAATGCCATGGCCCCGCTGATCCAGGCCGCCAAGCTGGCCTTCATGGCCCTCGTGGCGCACTCGGGCACCCCCATGTCGGAGCCCATCCGTGTGCTGTCGTTGCCGCCGACCGAGGCCGCACCGTCGGGCCTTGCGGCCGCCGCGACGCGCCTGGATGAGCGGT
>Ga0136560_1000020_pt1 | contig 51087 bp, 21 predicted proteins | sample AntRauMeHopE1497_FD_104925 | JGI IMG/M metagenome (GOLD analysis project Ga0136560, IMG submission 104925) | Saline lake microbial communities from Rauer Islands, Antarctica - Metagenome Hop E1 #497 | ecosystem: Environmental > Aquatic > Non-marine Saline and Alkaline > Saline | place... | reverse complement strand
CGCCGCCGACGCGGCGAGGGCGGCGAGGGAGGCGTCGGGGCGGGAGTGGTCGTCCCGATCGGCGGCGGCGGCGGAGGCGGCCAGGGCCGAGGCGGAGGAGGAGGCGCGGTCCGCGCTCGTCGCCGCCGCGCGTGACAGGCGGGAGGCGGAGGCGCGGCTCGCGGCGTCGCTGGAGGAGGCGGAGGGGCGGGCCGAGGCGGCGGAGCGGCGCGCGCGGGAGGCGGAGGCGGCGTCCAAGGTGGCGGAGCGGCAGGCCGATGAGGCGCGGGCGGCGACGGTGGGGCTGCGCACGGGGCTTGCGGAGGGGCGGGAGGCGATGCGGGCGGCCGAGGGGGCGGCGAAGCGGGCTGAGGGGCTGCGGCGGGAGGCGGAGGCGAGGCTTCGGGCGTCGGAGGAGGAGAGGGAGGGGGCGGAGGAGAGGGCGGCGGCGGCGGAGGAGGCGAGGGCGGCGGCGGCGGAGCGGGCGAGGACGGCCGAGGCGGAGGCGAGGGAGGCGAGAGCGGCGGCCGCCGAGGCCGAGGCGGCGAGGGGCCGGGCGGAACGGGCGGCGGAGGCGCTGCGGCGGGCGGCGGAGGAGGACGGGAGCGAGGCGCAGGAGCGAGTCGGGACGGCCGAGGCGGCGGCGAGGGGTGCGGAGGCCAGGGCGGGCGCGGCGGAACGGCGGGCGCGGGAGGCGGAGGCGGCGCTCGAGGAGGCGTCGCGGGCGCTGGCGGAGGCGCGGCGGGCGGAGGAGGCGGGGAGGGAGGCGGAGGAGGAGGCGGCCGAGGCGAGGCAGGGCGCGGCGGCGGCCGCCTCGAGGCTCGAGGCTTGCGAGGCCCGTGCAGCGGCGGCCGACGCGGCGGCGGAGCGCGCTGAGTCGGAGCTCGCGGCGCTGCGCGGCTCTGCGGCCATGGAGTCAGCGCGGAGCCGGAGCCTGCGGTCGCAGCTGGAGGCGGCGAGGAGGGAGGCTGACGAGACGGCGGAGGAGTCGGCGGGGCTGCGGGCGACGGCGGCGGAGGCGAGGGTGGTGGCGGCGCAGCGGGAGGAGGAGGCTTCGAGCCTGCGGCGGCTACTGGCTGGAATGCGGGCCGGGCGGAGGCAGCGGGAGGGGGAGGCGCGGTCCCTTCGGCGGGCGCTCGCTGCCGTTGCGGCGAGGATCGGGACGGGGGCGGTGCTGGACGCGGCGGCGGCGGTGGGTGGAGGAGGGGGCGGCGGCTACAGGGCGGGGGCGGCCGGCGGCGGGAAGGGCCGCGCGAGGCAGAAGCGGCAGAGCCACGGCGGGGGGGTCGAGGAGGAGGGCGAGGCGGCGGCCGGAGGGGAGGAGGAGGAGGAGGCCGGGGCTCTGGCTGTGGGCAGGCCGGCGGCGACGCCAGAGGCGGCGGTGGGACCCTCAGGGCCTGCGGCGGCCACTGCAAGGCCCAGGCGCAAGGCGGGGATGGTGGGCCGGCCGGCCGTTCCAGGCTCGGCGTCGCGCGTGGAGGCGCTGCGTGCCGCAGGCCGGGGCGGCGGGGCCCGGCCGGGGGCGGCGGCGGAGGAGGACGGGAGCGAGGACGGCGAGGTGGCGTGGCACACGCCGGACCCGCAGGAGACGGTGCGAGGCGCGCTGCTGGCGGCGGGGATGGCGGTGGAGGAGGCGGAGGACCCGGCACCGGGGAGCGCGGCGAGGCGGCTCGACTTTCCGCCGAGGAGGCCGGGCGGGGCCGGGGGAGGGGCGGAGGAGGAGGAGACCGGCGGGGCGGATGCCGCCGGCGCGGAGGGGAGTGATGAGGCGGAGGCGGTGGCGGGGCCGGAGGCCGAGGCTGAGGCGGGTGGCACATTCGGGGGCGAGTGGCGTCTCGTTGCGGCGGTGCAGCGCGCACGGGCGGCGCGGGCGACGGAGACCCTCGAGGCGACGACGAGGGCGGCGGACGCGCTGGCGGGGCAGGGGAACTCGCGACAGCGGATCCGGCGGCTGGACAGCCTGCGGGAGGAGGCGCGGGCGGCGCGGACGGAAAACGCGGTGCTGTGGTCGGTGCTCTCGGCAGAGCAGCGCAAGGCCGTGCTGGCCAAGAGGCGGGGCAAGGGAGCGGCGGCCGGCGGCGGGGCGGCGCCGGCGCGGGGCAGGAAGCCAGCGGTGCCAAGCCAGGCGGCCGAGGGCGCGGCGGCGCCGGCGCGGGGCAGGAAGCCAGCGGCGTCGAGCCAGGCGGCCGAGGGCGTGCCGTGGCGCCGTCCCACGGCGGTTTCGTCGTCGCGGTCCCGCCCCGGGTCCAGGGCCACGTCACCGCTGGGCGGAAGGAGCTGACGCGATCCGGTGTGATGGGGCGCTGATGTGTGCGGGGGCAAGTTGCGCGAGACTCCGAAACAGCCGAACCGCACGCAGACGGCACAGTGGGCGGGCACCGACCGGCCGTCGCACTCGCGCGGCAGTGGCACGGTGGGCGCGGGCAGCGCGGCGGCGGGGCGCTGGCGGCAGGGGCGCCGCGTGCCACTGACGCCGCGCGATGGGTGACGCCGCACCGCGATCAGGCACGCAGGTCGTCCCGCGGCCCGCCTCTGCCGCCCGGCCAGCCGCCGTCGTTGGAGGTGGGCGCCGCGGCGGGGGAGGGGGCGGCTCTGCCGGTGGCCTCCCCGGCGCGCGGAGAGCGGTCGCGCGCCCTCAGCCTGCCGCCGGCCGGGCCGTGCGACCGCACTGGGACAGCAGGCTTGCCCGGCGCTACCGCGGCCCGGCTCGGAGACTTCCCCCTCCCTCACATCACCGCGGCGGTGGGGCGGGGGGGAATGTCGCGGCAGCTCTAGCGCAGCCAGGGTGCGCCGCCGCCCCTGCGCAGCATCTCCGAGCCGTTGCACTCAAGCACGGCGGCGATGCCGGCGCCCGGCGTCGGGGGCTCCGGCGGTCCGCCCGACATGTCCTCGGCGCCTCGCGTGGAGTCGGGGATCGGCACGGCGAGCCAGGTGCCCCGCTTGGGCAGCGCGACCCGCCGGGAGGTGGGGGTGATGCAGGAGAAGGCCGAGCGGGTCTCGTTGACGACGATGAGCGGCGACCCGTCGTGCTCCGGGCACGCGTCGCACCGGGTCACGGCCGCGTACGCGAAGGTTAGGTCAAGCCCCCTGGCGGCCTCCATGGCCAGGCGCGGCTCGGAGCGGGCCGCGGAGGCGAGGTACTCGACGGCAAAGGCGCGCCAGCGGGCGTGCATCGCGAGGGCAGCGGCCCAGGTGAGGCGGGGCTCGGCAGGGATGGCGGGCGCGGGACGCCGCCCGGCCTCGGCCGAGGAGGACGATGCTGACGCGGCCGGTGCGATGGCCGCGCGGGCGGGTGCCCGCGCGGCCGCCTCGCGCCGGAACCGGCGCGAGGACTCGAGCGCGAAGCGGCGGCCGCGGGAAGGCGGGACCAGCACCGTCGCCCGAGGGCCTCCCAACGCGGCCGCAGGCCGGGCGACAGGCGCGGCGTTGTCGATCTGGTACGGCTTGCTCAGCTTGGTCCGCACCACCGTGTGCGCTCTCCGCATCTCAGGGGCGCCGGCCGAAACGAGGGCGGTCACGGCCTTGAGCACCGAGGCCTTTTCGTCCGCCCCCGCCGGGACCAGAGATAATGCCCCGCGGCTGGACAACGGAGCCGGCGCGGCCGCCCGAGCGCGGCCCCGGGCGGCCGGCTTTCCGCGAGCGTGAGGTGCGCCGGCCTCCTCGCGCTTCGCCCGCTTGTTTCGACGTCCCATTCCGGGCCTCCGCCTGCCGATGCGGGCCTTGGTGATGCAAGGTGAGGTGCACCGCGCTCTGGGACGGTGCACGGACGCGTGAGCGGGGGCACCGCCTGCGGCAGAGCCGGCCAGACCACACCAAACGATGGCCGCCCGCCGACCCGCGGGCTGTCACACGGGCTCGCCCATCCGGGGGAGCGCCGCGGCAGCAAACACACGCCAAGCTCCGCGGTCCGCCGGGATGGAGGACCAGTCGCTGTACCTCGAGCTCGCGCAGCACAATGCCGACCTCAAGCGAGACCATGAGGGTGAGGGCCGCGCGACAGCGCGGCGAGGCCAGCCCCGAATCCACCAGGAATCACGGCCGGCCTGATACGCCACGTGGGATGCGCCCCACGCTCGGGGCGTGGCGGCGGTGCGGGGCGGCGAGTCCTCCGACGGATGCCACGCACTGCTCGGCCGGCACGGTTGGCGTGGCAAGCTGCGCGCCGCGGCCCCCGCGTGCGCACTCCAGCGTGGCAGCCAATCTGTGGCACCCTTTGCTTCACTCCCCGCAGAGAAGACATACGCGCTGAGGGAGGAGAACCAGAAACTGAGGAAACAAAACGAGGAGCTCCGCCGGGTGAGCGCGTTTCCGGAGCGTCCGATCCCCACCGCCGCCGGCCTGAGTGTGTGTCACCCGAGGAGGCCGAGTGCGCGCGTAAGCAGTGCCGGGTGCGCGGCGAGGCATCCGCGACGACTGTGCCTCCGTCCCAAATCTCCGCAGGCTGTCATCGGCGCCCGCGCCACTGGCGCGGCGGAATCAAAGTCCCCTGCAGCCGACGAGTCGGAAGACGACAGCGACCGGCTGCGCGCCCAGGTGGAACAGCTCACAGAGCTCGTCCGAGGCCTGCGGGTGGAGCTGTCGACGGCAGGCGCGGACGCCGCCGCCGAGGCCGCCGGGCAGGTCGATCGGGCGAGATCCGACGCCGTGCGCCTGGTTGAGCGGGCCCGGGCCGACGCAGAGGCCGCCCTGGGGTCCGCGAGGCTCGCGAGGCGCGAGGCGGAGGCCCGGGCCGAGGCGGCCGAGGCCTCGCTGCGGGCGCTGCGGAGCGACGCTGAGGAGGGCGGCACGGTCGCCGGCGCGGCTCTGGCGGACGCCGAGGCCCGCGCGGCGCGCGCCGCCGAGGCGGAAGCTGAGGCCCGGGCCGAGGCTGCGAGGCTGCGGGAGGCCGAGGCCGCGGCGCGGCGTCAGGCGGCGGAGGCAGAGGCGGAAGCGGGGCTGTCAGAGAGGCGCGCGGAGGAGGCGGAGGAGGCCGCGTCGCACGCCGAGGAGTCGCTCCGTCTCTCGCAGGGGGAGGCGGAGGGGCTGCGGAGGCGGCTGGAGGAGGCAGGGCGCGCGGCGGAGGAGGCGGCGGCCGGGAGCGTGTCGGAGCTGTCGGAGCGCGTCCGGGCGGCCGTGGAGGAGCGGGAGGCCGAGGCTGTGTCGCGCCGCGAGGCGGAGCGGCGCGCCGAGGCGGCGGAGCGGGCGGCCGGCGAGGCGGCGGCGGCGGCGGCGAGGGAGCGGGCGGAGGCCGCCGGCCGCCTGGAGGAGGCGGCCGAGCGGGCCGAGGCGGTTCTGGGGGAGGAGCGGGCAGAGGCGGCGCACCGCGTCGCGTCGACGGAACGGCGCGCCGCGGAGGCCGAGGCAGCGGAGGAAAGGGCTCGCGCGGCCCTCTCGGCGGAGCGGGAGGCCGGGGCGGAGGCGGCGCGGCGGGAGGCGGCCGCGAGGGAGGACGCCGCGGCGGCCCGCGACACGGCAGAGCAGGCCGTCGAGGCGGCCCTGGAGGCGAGGGAGGACGCCGAGGCGGCGAGGGCTGCGGCCGCCGCAGCGGGCCCGGCGCGTTCCGCCAGGACGACCGGGCCCCACGGCCTCCCGCCCTCGGGCGGGCGCCGCGGCCCGGCGCCGTCCGGCAACGCGCTGAGCCGCCTCGTCGGGCACGCGGGCCGCTCCGCCAGCGCCGGCAGGCCCCTGTCGGCTTCCCGCCGCGCCGACTCGTCGCGCGACGACAGCGACGCGGGCGCCGTGTCGCTCAGCGCGAGCTTCGGCGCCGCGCTCGGCCTGGGCGCCGACGCCGGGGAGAGCCTCCTCGACCGCGCGAGGGAGCGCATGGCGGCGGCGCGCGGGGTGGGGGAAGCGGCGGCCGGCGCCAAGTGGACGCGGGCGCTCGCGGCCAAGACGGCGGAGGCGGAGGAGGCCGCCGGGAGGGCGGACCGCGCGGCCGCGGAGGCGGAGGAGGCCAGGTCCCGCGCGGATGACGTCACGGCGAGGCTCGAGGCGGCCGCCGTGGAGCTGGCCGAGGCCAGGGCGCGCGCCGAGACGGCCGAGGCCGGCGCCAGGGCCGCGGTGTCTGACGCCCGGACCGCCTCCGGGGGCCTCGCCGAGGCCCAGTCACGCCTGGCAGAGCTCGAGGCCGCGTCCGGACGGCTGGCAGAGCTCGAGGCCGAGGCGGACCGGCTCCGCGCTGCGGAGCCGGAGGCCCTTGCGCGGGCGGAGGACGCCGAGGCGCGGGCCGCCGAGGCGGACGAGGCCAATGCCGCCCTGAGCGCCCGCGCGGCGGAGCTGGAGGAGCAGTCGTCACGCGTTCCGGAGCTGGAGGCGGCGGTCCTCCGGCTGGAGGGGGAGACGGCGCGGCTCGAGGCGGAGGCGGAGGCGGCCGAGGCCCGGGCCGTAGAGGCGGAGGCGTCGGGCGCCGGCGCCGAGAGCACGGCCCGGGAGCTGAGCGACGCGGTGTCGAGGGCCGCGAGGCTCGAGAAGGAGGCAGAGCTGCTCCGCGGGTTGGCCGAGGCGGCCGAGGCGGCTCTGGAGGAGGCGCGGGCGGGCGCGAGGGAGGCTGAGGAGCGCGCCGCCGGTGCCGAGGCGACCGCAGAGGCAGCGGGGGAGGCCCGCCTGACCGCAGAGGAGCGGGCGGCAGAGCTGGAGGAGGCAGCGGGCCGCGCGGAGGAGGTCCACGCAGAGCTGCTCCGTCTCCGCGAGGCTCTGCCGGAGGCAGAGGCACGGGCGGAGGAGGCAGCGCGGGACGCCGAGGCCGCGCGGGAGGAGACGGTGGCTGCCAGGGGGGCGGCGGAGTCGCTGGAGGCGGAGCTAGAGGAGACGAGGCGGCTGGCGGAGGCCGCCGAGGCCGCCGAGGCCGCCGGGTCGGAGCGGTGCGCGGAGCTGGAGCGGCGGGCGGAGGCGGCCGAGGCCGGCCTGGCGGGCGGTGAGGACCTCGCGACGCGTCTGGCCGAGGCGGAGCGCGGCCGGCTTGAGGCGGAGGCCCGGGCCCAGGAGGCCGAGGCCAGGGCGGGGGAGCTGGAAACGGAGCTGGATGGGGAGCTGGAGCGTCGCGCCGAGCTCGAGGAGAAGCTTGCGACGGCCCAGGAGGCGGTGGTGGAGGCTGCTGCCGAGGCGGAGGAGGCGCGGGGCCGGGCCGCGGCCGCCGAGGAGGCCGCGCGGTCGGCCGGCGAGGCCGCGGCGGCGGAGGCGGGGACCCGGTCCGCGGCAGAGGAGGCGGCCGCCGCGGCGCGGGCCGAGGCAGAGGCGGCTCGTCACGAGCTGGAGGACGCCCGTGCGGAGTGGGAGGCGGAGCGGCGCGCGGCGGAGCGGGCGCAGGAGGCGGCGCGTGACCGGGTCGAGGCCGCGGAGGGCGGCGGGATCGAGGCCGCGGTGTCGGCGGCGGTGGGGCGCGCCCGGGCGGAGTGGGACGCCGTGGCGGGGGAGCGGGTGCGGTCGGCCGTGGAGGTGGCCAGGGGCGAGTGGGAGGAAGAGGCGAGGCGCGGGGCGGCGGCGGCGGCCAGAGCCGCGGCCGCGGCCCGGTCCCCGGGACCCGCGGCAGAGCCCGCCGCCGCCACGCCAGCCGCCGCCGCGGAGGAGGAGGACGGCGGGGAGGAGCACCGCGCCATGGTGGAGGCGTCGCGAGCCATGCGGGCGAGCCTGGCGCGGCTCCGCGTGGAGCTCGAAGCAGTGTCGGAGGGCAGCGACGGCCGGGCCGCGACCACCACGCCCCCGCCTCCGGCCCAGCGGCAGCGGCAGGACGGCCTATCGGCGGCGTCGCCCTCCCCCGGCGCCGTCGACGGCCTGCCCGCATCGCCGACCCCCTCCTCTCCGGAGCCCAGGGCCCGCGGCGGCGCGCCTCACGCCGGGGTGGACGTGCCCAGCCTGCAGGGGCGCCTCGCGGAGGCCGAGTTCATGGCCCAGCGGTCTCGGGAGGACGTCGAGGCCGCGAGGCGCGACGCCGAGTCCCTCCGGCGGGACCTCGAGGCGGCGGAGCGGGACCTCGGCGCCGCCAGGGCCGCCGCCGAGACGAGCGAGCTGAAGCGGCGGGAGGCGGTCCGGGCCGCCAAGGCGCTGCGGGACAGGCTGGCCTCGACCAAGGACGCGATGCGGGGCAAGCTGGCCGAGTACAAGACCAAGGTCGGGGACTTCAAGGCCAGGATGCAGCAGCGCCTGCGGGACGCCGAGGCGGCGGCCGAGGGCAAGGCGCGGGCCGCGGAGGCCGACGGGCGGCGGTCCGCGGAGGCGGAGATGGGCGCGGCCCCGCCCGGCCACGACGTTCTCGCTCTCGCAGACGCCGTGTCGCGCGCCCGCGCGGCGCTCGCGGCGGCCGCGGCGGCCTCGGGCGGCCCCGGGCCGGACGCCGGTTCGGCGCTCGTCGTCAGTGGGGCGCCCCCCCCGGAGGCCGGCGAGACGACCGCCTTTGCCGCCGCGGCCGTTCTGGCTCGCCTCCTCTCCGCGCTGGAGGAGGGGCGGGCCGCCGTGAGGCGGGCCGAGGGTCGCGTCCGGGCCGCGCAGGCGGCGGTTGAGGCGGCGGAGCGGGCCGGCGAGGCGGCACTGGAGGAGGCGAGGCGCGGGCGGGAGACGGCGGTCGCGCTCGCTGTCGAGACGGAGCGGAGGGCCGCGGCGGCGCGCGCGGCGGAGTCCGAGGCGGCTGGCCGCCGCGCCGGGCGGAGGGAGGCCGAGGCCGAGGCGGCGGAGGAGCTGCGGTCGGCGATGGCGGACCGTGAGGCCGCGCTGGCAGCGCAGGCCGCGGCGGCGAGGGGGCGCGCCTCGCAGCTGGCCGCGGCGGAGCTGGCCGACGCCGTCGAACGGGCGAGGCGGGAGGGCGAGGCCAAGGCCAGGAAGGAGTCGCTGGAGTCAGCGGAGCGCCGCATCCTCGAGGCCACCGACTCGATCCGTGACGCGGCCGGCGTGGAGACGAGCCGGGCGGCGGAGCTGGCCACGCAGCAGGCCCTGGCGGAGGCTCGGTCGGCGAGGGACGAGGCGGTGAGGGAGGCGGTGGCACGAGTCGAGGCGGAGGCCGCGGACAGGCTGTCGCGGGTCAAGGCGAAGGCGCACGACGGCGTGGCGGAGGTGAAGCGACGGGCAAAGGACAAGGTGGAGTCGACGAGGCGGGAGAGCCTTGCGAGGGGGCGGGCGGAGGGGAGGGCCGAGGCGGAGGCGGAGGCGGGGAGGCGGCTGCGGGACGCGGAGGAGCTGCGGCGCCGGGAGGCGGCCAAGGCGGTGCGGGAGGCTGTGGAGGCGGAGCGGAGGCGGGCGGACCAGGCCGAGGCGCGGTCGGCCGAGGTGATCGGGGAGGCCAAGACGGCGGAGCAGGAGGCGCGGCGGGAGCTGCGGGAGGAGCGGGCGCGGCTCGAGGCGGCGGTGAGGGAGGCGCAGGAGGAGGCGCGGCGGCAGGCGGAGGCCCGGGCGGCGGCGCAGCGCGAGGTGGCGCTTCGCGGGGAGAGGGAGGGGCGGGCGTCGGAGGACCTGGAGAGGGCGCTGGCGCTGGCGGAGGAGAGGAGGCGGGAGGCGGAGGACGCTGCGGAGGCGGCGATGGAGCTGAACGAGAGGCTTGCCGCCGCGCAGGAGGCCGCGGAGGCGGTGCGGGCGCAGCTGGCAGAGGCGGCCGCGCGGGCCGACGAGGCGGAGACCGCGGCGGAGGGGGCGGTGCGGAGCAGCGAGAAGGCGAGGGCCGAGGCCAAGGTGCTGGAGCGGCGCGCGGCGGCGGCGGCGGCCAAGGTCACGGCCGCCGAGGAGCGGGCGGAGGCGGAGGCGGCCCGGGCCGCCGCGGCAGAGCAGGAGGCCAGGGCCGCGGCCGTCGCGAGGGGGGAGGCCGAGGAGGCTCAGATGCTCGCGGAGGAGGAGGCGTCCCGGGCGCAGGAGCTTGCCGGGCGGGAGGCGGCCCGCGCCGACGCGTTTGCAGACGCTGCCGAGGAGGCGCGGGAGAGGGCGGAGGCCGCGGACGAGCGGGCGGCGGCCGCGGCGCGGGGCGCGGGGCAGGCGGCGGCGAGCGACTGGGAGGATGAGCGCGCCTCGCTGCTGGAGCGGGCGGAGGAGGCCGAGGCTGCCGCTGCAGGCGTTCGCACGTCGGCGCAGCAGCGCGTCGATCAGGCCAAGGAGGCGCTCAAGGCCAAGGCCGCGGCGGCGGTGGACATGCACCGCGCGAGGGCCGAGGCCGCCGAGGCCGCCGCCGCGGAGGCCCGGGCCGAGGCCGAGGCTTCGGAGCGCAGGGCCGCGCAGGCCGAGGAGGCGCGCGACGCCGCCACGACGCGTGCACGGGAGGCGGAGAAGGCCGCCGCCGAGGCCGAGGCCTCCGAGACGGCCGTCCAGGAGCGGCTCGACGGCGTGGTTCGGGCCTTGAAGCGAGAGGCCAAGGAGGCCGCGGAGGACCTGGAGTGCGCCCGCGGCGAGGCGTCCGCGGCCGTGGCCCGCGCCGAGGGGGCGGAGCGCGAGCGCGACGACGCGCTCGCCGGCGCGGCCGGGGCGCGGGCGGAGCGCGACGCGGCGGTCGCCGAGGCTGCGGAGGCGCGTGCGGAGGCAGCGGAGGCACGCACCCGCGCCGAGACGGCGGAGGCCGACGCCAAGCGGGCACGCGCCGAGGCCGCCGGCGCCGGGTCCGCGCTGGAGGCGGCGCGGGCTGAGGCTTCCGACGCGGCGCAAAGGGCGGAGGAAGCGGAGCAGCGCGCCACCAGCGCCGAGCTTGAGGCCGCACGGAGCGCCGAGGAGGCCGAGTCGCTCCGCGGCGCCGCCAGCTCGACCCAGGACGAGCTCCGCGTCCGGTGGGAGGAGGCGGACCGCGCGGCGAGGGACGCGCGGGCGGAGCTGGAGGCGGCGAGGCAGGCGGCCCGGGCCCAGGCCGAGGCTGCCGAGGCTGCGGCGCGGGAGGCCGAGGCTGCGGCGGAGGCCGCCACCGCCGCTGCGGTGGAGGCCGCCGTTGCGTCGTCCCGCGCGTCTCTCAAGCTCGAGTTCGAGAAGAGCGCCAAGGGCGCCATCCGCAAGCACATCGGAGAGCTCAGGGAGCGGCTGGAGGAGGAGAAGGCGGAGGTCAGCGCCGAGGCGAGCCGGCGCCGCGGGGAGATGGAGGAGAGGTTCGGGCGGACGGAAGAGCGGCTCCGTGAGGCGGAGGAGCGGGCGGCCGAGGCGGAGCGGGCGGGGGCTGAGGCGACGAGGTCCGCCGATGAGGCCAGGCAGGAGGCCGCCGACGCGGCCGCCAAGCGGGACGAGCTCCGCCGGAAGCTGGCGGAGGCTCGGGAGCGGATCGCCGGGGCGGCGGCAGCGGAGGCGGAGGAAGGCCCGGCCGCCGCCCCCGCGGTCGAGCGGCAGGACCGAGGCGTCGGCTCCTCCCTCGCCTCCACCGCCGACGCGGCGACCGACGCGTCGGAGCCGGACGCCGACGCGCGCCCCGCGGCCCGGCCCTCCGGCGAGGCCGGGGCGACCGCCGCCGCCCTCCAGAGCGCCCGGGCTGAGGCCCACCGCCTCCGGACCAACCTGCACCGGTGCCAGAACCGGAATCGCTCCATCGAGCTCGTCATCCACGACTACCCCGACGCGCTGGAGGACTTCAAGAGGCGGGAGCGAGAGAGCAGGCACCTGGCCGAGTCAGCCGCAAGCTCGGTCCGCGCCGCATCCCTGGCCGGCTCCCCCGGCCGCGCCTCGGCCCTCCCGGAGTCGCGGGGCGTGGTGCGCCGCGGCGGGCCGGAGAGCCGGTCCGTCGCGGACCTGACCCCGCCGCGGCACCACCGCCGCGCCCGCTCGCAGTCCCTCGACGCCGCCGCAGTCGAGACCCTCCAGGCTGCCATGGCCAGGCCGCCCCGCCCCGCCGGCGCCGGCTCGCTGGGCCTCGTGACGTCGGCCCTCGCGGACAGCCTACGCAAGGCGCAGGCCGAGGTCGCGGCCGCGCGGGGCGGGGCCTCCGGCCGCGCCAGCCAGGGCGATGGCGGCAGCGACGACAACCGCGCCCTCGGCGGCCTCGACGCCTCCATGGAGAGCCACAACACCACGGCGGACATGCTCACCTGCCTCGGGGACCTTGCGGGCCCCCCGGCGGCGGCCTCCACGCCCCCGCCCGGCGATTTCACCCCGGCAGGCACCCCTGCCCGCCGCGCGGGGGACACGGACCCGGCCGCCAGCCCCCCTGGGCTCGGAGCATCCGCCGGCGGACGCTCGAGCGGCCTGGCTCGGCCCCAGTTCGACACCGCCATCTCGCCGGTGAAGGGAGGCACCGCCGGCTGGGACGACGACCTCGGCCTTGATGACGACGACGGCGAGGGGGGCGGCGGGGTCGCGTCGGATCACGGGCAGGGCAGCCACGCGGCCGCTGACGAGCCCGGGCAGGCGGGGTGGGAGACGGATCCGTTTGCGGACGAGGCCGACGATGAGCAGGAGGGTGGAGCAGCCACTGGCGACGAGAAGGGCGAAGCCAATCCGTTCTTGGACAAGGCCTACGCTGAGCAGGAGGGCGGCGCCACCGATGAGCAGCAGGGCGGGCCAGCTGAGGGCGGGCCAGCCGATGAACAGGAGGGCGGGTCAGCTGGTGAGCAGGAAGGCGGGTCAGCCGATGAGCAGCAGGGCGGGTCAGCTGAGGGCGGGTCAGCCGATGAACAGGAGGGCGGGGCTATTGACGGCCAGGAGGGCGGGGAAGCTGTCGACGACCAGAGCGAGCCCGATCCGTTCGCGGATGAGGCTGACGATGACCAGGAGGGTGGTGCTTCTGATGCCGATGAGCAGGAGGGAGGAGCGTCCACCGTTGATGACCAGGAGGGTGGAGCTGATACAGCCGATGACGAGCAGGAGGAAGGCGCAGCCACTGGCGACGACGAGGGCGAAGCCAATCCGTTCTCTGGCAAGGCTGTCGACGACCAGAGCGAGCCCGATCCGTTCGCGGGCGAGGCCGGCGATGAGCAGGAGGGCGGGGCCGTTGACGAGCAGGAGTGCGGGGAAGCTGTCGACGACGAGGGCGAGCCCAATTCTCTCGCGGACGAGGCCGGCGATGAGCAGGAGGGCGGGGCCGTTGACGAGCAGGAGGGCGGGTCAGCCGGTGGCCGGGATGGCGAGGCCGACCCTGTCGAGGGCGAGCACCCAGCCGAGGCGGCCGAAGGCGACGCCGCTGAGGCCGTGCCGTCGGTCGGGCCGTTCGAGATCGACGTGCCCATGCCCGAGCGACCGGAGTGGGCCGTGTCGGTCCTGCAGGACTGCTTCGGCTGGTGGGCCATCGACGAGGCCGGCTCCATGGCTCTGCTTCAGCCCTCCACCGCCGACGTGGCGATGCAGGAGGACGGGACGGTGGTATCGGCGCACGGGCAGTGGCAGTTCAACGGCGAGGCGTGGGAGCTCATCGGTGTGATGGAGGGCTGCGCCGCGGTGGAGGGGCAGCCGTCCATGGTGGCCGACCCCGATGGCGTCATCTGGATGGCCGCCAACACCTGCATGGCGCCGTACGAGTCGGTCCTCGCCTTCCAGCAGCAGGCGGCTGAGGGCGCGCACGCGGAGCAGGACGCCGAGGCAGAGGTGGCCGACGCCCCGGGGCACGACGCCGAGCTTGAGGGCGAGGTGGCCGAAGAAGGGGGCGACGACGCCGATCAGGTGCCCCCCGGGGCCGCCGGCCAGCCGGAAGACGAGGGGGACGATGAGGCATCATCCGGCGACGCCGACGCCGTGGAGCCGGCAGCCGGGGACGCCGACGCTGAGGCAATCGCCCCCGCGGGTGCGTCGCCCGGAGATGACGGGCTCGGCGGTGCCCAGCCTGGTGCCGACGGCACGGCGGACGTGCCGGCCGGGGACGGCGGCCAGATCACCTCTGGCGTGTCCTTTGCCGACGGGGATGACGACGACGGGCCGGGCGACGACGAGGACGGGGCGGACGCACCAGAGGCGCCCGAGCACCCGGCCCCTGCCACCGGCCTCGGCGGGCCACCGGGCGCGAACCCATTCGCGCCGCCGTCCCTCGTGACGCAGGAGCCACCGCCGGCCGGGGCCGCGGGGGCGCCCGCCGACGCCCCGCCGGACGGGCCGTCGCCCATGGCAAGCGTGGGGTCGGTGGAGTCGGTCGGCGGGCGATTCCCCGGCGCGCCCAGCTCCAAGCGGGCGGGCCGCAAGGGCCGGTCTGGCAAGGGCGGGCGCCGCCGGCCGGCCCCTGCCTTTCCCTCCGCCTTCAACCCGCTCGCCGGGGCCGGGCTCGAGGACGCAGGGTCCCCGCCCGCCGCTTCACCAGCCGACGCCCCGCCCGCTGCCGTCGCTGGCGGCCCAGGGACAGCCGAAGATTCTGCCGTGGATGACCCGGTCCACGCGGACGGGCCGCCTTCCGCTGACGGGCCGCCTCCCATGGACGCCCCCCCCATCGCTGATGGGCCTCCCATCACGGACGGGCCTCCCACCGCTGACGGGCCGCCCACGGAAGCCCCCCCCACCGCTGACGGGCCTCCCATCGCGGACGGGCCTCCCATGGACGGGCCACCCACCACTGCCGACGGGACTCCCGAGAGCAGCCCGGCTGACGCCGAAGGCTCCCCCGGACAGGCCGCAGCGCTATCAGAGGCCGAGTCTGCAGCGGAGCCCGCGGCCCCGCCCAGCGACGGCGGGCCTCCGTCGTCCGGCCCCTCCCCCGCCCTGGGCGAGGGCTTCTCCGCCTTTGGCACGGCGGCCAAGCCGGGGTCACGGAGCAGGCGCGGCCGCCGCAACGGCGGCCGCCGCAAGGGACCGACTCACGTGGCCGGTGCGGGAGGGCAGCCCTTCGGAGCGCCCCCGCTGCCGGGATCCAAGCCGAGCCCCGAGGCCGGCGGCCGCCCCGGGCGCCGCATGTCGCCCCCCAAGCGGACTGCCATCACGCCGGACGACCCGTCCGCTGCCGAGATTCGTACCGAAGAGAGCGCCGACGACGCGGACGCGCCCGCCGCACCCCCCGCGTCGGCGGAGGCCACCGAGGCGGACGAGGCCAGCCGCGAGGCGTACTGGCAGCAGATGCGGGACACGAGCCAGGCGGAGATGCAGAAGCATCTCAAGGAGCGCCCGCCCCCCAAGGCCAAGCAGCAGTCCGGCGGCATCCTCAGCGCCATGTTCGGGCGCAGGCGGGACCCGCTGACGGACCCGGACTCGGACGACGAGGACGACGGGGTCACCGGTCCCACCCTGGACCCGAACATGGGCCCCCCGCAGCTGCCCGGGATGCCGGCGGCCTCGCCCGGCGGTCCGGGAGCCGGCCCCGGCGCCGCGCCCCCGGCCGTGAACCCGTACGCGCTGGCGTCCAAGGCGATGCCCCGCTACGCCACGGCGGACGGAGCCTCGCTGCCCCCCGCGGCCGCCCCCAGCAGCCGGGGCAAGGGCAAGGGCAAGGGCAAGGGGTCGGCCAGGCCCGCCGTTGCCGCGTTCAACCCGGCCCTTGTGGCGCCCCCTCCCCAGGAGGCCGAGGAGGAGGAGACGCCCGAGGAAGCGGAGCGCCGGGCGCTTGACATCACGGTCGCCGAGCACTTCCTTCCGGCAGGCGACACGACGCTGTTTGATTCGGACGACGAGAGCGTGTTCTGAGCGCGCGTGATCGCCCGGGCCCGTGCACACAGTGACGGGTTTGACGCGCGGCACGGTTCGAACTCCCACGCATCACCGAAAATCGAGCAGCACGCCCGCCGTGATCATCTGCACGTCCTCGCTCGTCACAACGGCAGGCTCTCCGGTTCCCGCTACTCTCTCGTGGGCGCGCTCCAGGCTCCGGATCGCCACCTGCCGCGTGAACTCCTCCACGGCTGCCGCCGCGGCGGGGCCCGCAGCCTTGCTGAAGCGCGGCGTCTTTTCGTCCCCAGCCTCCAGGTGTGTCAGCATGATGGCCTGCACCGTTGCTGGCCGGAAGGCCATTCCCTCGCCGGGCAGCAGGTGCCGAACAGGTGGCAATGTGCGCTGAGGCTCTGTCTCGGACATTTGCCCGTGGCCGGTCGTCACCCTGGTCCCGCGACCGGCGGTCATGGCCTCGTCGAACTCCGCGGACCAGGAGGCAAGCGTCAAGAGCTTCGCCAAGACTATCCAGCACGCGCTGCGGCAGGCCCTCGACGTAAGCACCGGAACAACCGCCCGCCGGCCATGCCAACCTGGCCTCCCAAGGCCGCCCGCCGCCCCACGATTGCGGCATGTGGTGCCAAAATGAGAAATCGTTCCCCCTTCCCGCCCATCTTGGCCCCCTTTGCAGGGAAATCAGCGTCATGTCGAAGTGCTCTGCGCCTCGGTCGAAAGCGCCACCGCAGACACGGCGCCGGGCGTGTTCCGGGCGCTGGCTGCCAATGGTGCCATGATTGCTGGCAACTCGGGCGAGCTGGGGCGGATCCTGTCGGCGGTTTCCAGCTTTCGAATCGATGGCCTGGACGCAGACCACCCCGTTGTGCAACCGTTCGCCGAGCTCGTCTGCAGCATCGCCAGCGCCAACACGGCGCTTCTCCCTGAGTTCTTCTCCTCCCTGGCCGAGCAGATGCTCCCGCCCGAGGACGAGGAGGCCAGGGCCGAGCCGTGGCCGGCAACGTCACCCCGCAAATCGCCTGGCTCAGCCAGCGGAGCGGCGGCGTCCGGCTACGCGGCGCAGGGGAAGGGTGATGACGGGCCGGCGAAGAAGGCCGGCGGCGCGCTGGTGCTGCCGGGGGGCGGGCAGGGGGGCGGCGCCAAGCCCGCTCCCGTGGTTCTCGACACGGCCGCCGCCTCGTCGGCCGCCATCGTCACGGTCATGCACGCGCTGCTGCGCGCCGTCCCCACGGGCCTCCCCTGCCTGTACAAGGCGCTGTCCGCGGCCCACCCGCACCACACGCGGGCCCGTCCCTTCCACGAGCGCTTCGGCGCGGGCGTGCTGCTGCTCAGCCGCAAGGTGCCCGCGGTGGAGAACCGACTGGTAACGACGCTGCTGTCGAGGCTGGTGGAGGTGGACGTGGTGGTGCGGGCGGGGATGGAGGCGTCGGACACGGCCAAGGAGCAGGCCGCGGCGCTGCTGGAGCAGGAGGGGGCGGCGGCCGCCGTGGGGCCGGGGGAGGTGGCCGCAGTGCGCGCGCGCAGGGAGGCGGCGGAGCGCGAGGCGGCCGACCGGCTGGAGCGGGTGCGACACTCCGCGGACAGCCTGGACGCGCTGATGGAGCTCCTCTTCCAGCACTGCGACAGGCAGCTGGGGACGGAGCCCATCGGCTGGCCCGACGACGCGGGGCTGATGCCCACCGCCCCCCGGTCCGCGTTTTCGGCCTCCTCCTCCTCGGCCTCCTCCTCCTCGGCCTCCTCCGACTCCTCCTCCAACGCCTCCTCCATGCCCTCAGGCGCCGTGTCCTCACGGGCCGGCGCCCCCGCGCACCCCGCCCCCTCCACCCCGTGGGAGGCCCTCCGGGAGCGCCGCCGCAAGCACATGCTCGCTGTCCTCCTCGCCAGCTTCGAGCACTCCGTCCTCCCCTCCCGCCCCCGCTTCGCCCACTTCCTCCTCCTCTTCGTCTGCCGCCTCGGCCCCGACCTCACCGACGCCTTCGTCGGCCGCCTGGTCAACACGATCCGCGACGTCTCCGCCCAGAGCGTGCACCGCGCCTGCTGCGCCGCGTTTGTCGGCGGCTTCCTCGCGCGCGCCTCGTACCTGCACCACACCACGGTGCGCTCTGCCCTCTTCTTCCTCATGGCGTGGGCCAGGAGGCACCTGCACGAGACGGAGGCTTCGGCGGCGAAGGCGGACGAGAAGGACGCCGGCGCCCGCCGCGGAGGACGCCGCGGCGCCAAGGGCTCGGCCGGGGCAGCCAAGGGCGGCAGGGGGGCGGCGGGCCCTGGCTCGGGCCTGCGATCCCTCTCCGGCGCGGCCCTCCGCGAGCGTCTCTCATTCTACGCAGTGGCCCAGGCCTGCGTGTACGTGGTCTGTTTCCGCGCCCGCTCCCTCGTCGCCTCCCCCCACGGCCGCTCCTTCCTCGCCTCCCTGGGGTGGGAGGAGCTCCTGGAGTCGAGGGTCGACGTCCTCGGCCACTGCGTGTCGTCTGTGTCGTCGGAGTTCGCCCGTGTGGCGACGGTCCTCCGCCTCGTCCCGCGCAAGTCCAGGGCGTGGGCCGTGCTGGAGCGGGCGGCGGCCGCCGTCGGGCCCCCGGTAGCAGCGGCGTCGGCGACGGCGGGCGCCGCGGTGGAGGACGCGGCAGGGGCTGCGGCGCCGGTCAGGGCCGGCGCGGCGAGGATCCGGCCGGGCGCCGGCCTGACGTGCGTCACCGCTGGCTCCATCTCCCGCGGCAACGCCGCGTTCATCACCACGCCGGGGGGCGTCGCGGCGTCCAAGGCGTCGAGGCAGCGCCGCGAGGCCGCCGCGCGCGATCGTACCTTCCGCCTGGCGGGGAAAGGGCGCGCGGGCGCGGGGGCCGACGCGGCGGCGGGGGCGGAGAGCCTTCGCCAGACGCAGTCGTACTTTCCGTTCGACCCCTACCTCCTCTCGCGGTCGGAGCGGTACGTCTCGGGGCTGTTCTGCGAGTGGGCTGACGTGGCGCTGGGGCGGGGGCTGGCATGGTCCGACGTGAGGGCGGCCGAAGCGCTGGCGATCAAGGGCAGAGGCGACTCGGCGTGGGAGCGGCTGGCCGGGGCGGGGGGCGCGGGGGAGGAAGACGACTCGTCGGAGGAGGAGAGCGAGGAGGAGGAGGACGACGCCTCCGCCGTGGGGGTGGGCGGGGACGGGAGCGACGGGGAGGACGGCGCGGCGTCGTCGCTGCACGGCGCCCGGAGCGACGGCCGCGGGGGCGCGTCGTCCGTGAACCAGAGCCAGGTCCTGTCCATGGTCATGGCTCGCGCCCTCGCGGGGGCCAAGGGCATGGGCAGGCGGATGCGGAGGCTGGAGGAGCCCGAGGCGGACTTCCTCGCCGCCGTGGAGGCGCGACGGGCGCACATGGGCGGGCTGGAGGAGGGTTTCGGCGCGCTAGGCCTGACGCAGGCACGGTCCGAGGCCGCGCTCGCGAGCGAGGCGGGGGGGTTCGGCAACATCGCCGCTGCCGGGACGGCGGTGGTGGCGGAGGACCCGTCGGCGCTGTACGGCAGCGCCAGCGAGGAGGAGGACGAGGACGAGGACGAGGACGAGGACAGCGAGGACGACGACGGCCGGAGGAGCGTCGCCGAGCGTCCGCCGCGGCACGCCGCCCGCTCACGAAGCCGGAAGCGCCCCCGCGCGAGCTTCGAGGACGCCGACGACGTCGGCGCCCCCGAGGACCTCGCGGCGGTGCGGGAGCTGTCGGACGAGGACAGCAGCGACGAGGACGACGACGAGGACGACGACGAGGACGACGACGGGGTCGCGGAGGTGCTGCCCCTGGCAGCGATGGAGGCCGTGGTGGCGGGGGGCGCGAAGCGTGTGAGGCTGACGGGAGTGGCGTGAGCGGGCAAGCCGTGCGGACCCGGGCGTCGGGGCGGCGGGCGCAGGCACACACGCACAAGCGAGCACACGCACGGGCGAAGCGGACGGCTCAGTCGCGCCGGCGCATGAGCGACTCGGCGCCGCGGGAGGCGTTGCGGGCGCGCGCTAGCTCTCGGCGAAGGGCCGCGGCGCTCTGCATCTCCGCGGCAGAGCGCCGGGAGACGCGGCCGGCGGGTGAAACCGCGCGGCTGGAGTCCCGGACGGGGGACGGGTCGGCCGACGCCGGGCCGCGGGGCAGGGCGACGCCCGAGCGACCGGCCCACTTGCCGACAGCGCTCGCGAGGGAGCGCTTGTCCTGCGGGGACAGGGCGCGGTGGCCAGAGCGACGCTGCCCGCGGCGGCCGCTCACAGACTCGCCGCCGTCCGCTTCCTCCTCCTCCTCCTCCTCCTCCTCCCCGCGGCGAACGGGGGCGCGGCCGCGGCGGAAGGCCGACGCGCCAAAGTCGTTGTCCTCCTCCTCCTCCTCCTCGTCCGTCCCCGACGCAAGGCGAGAGCCCCGGTGCCGGGAGCCGCCGTGGAGGCCGCGCGGCGCGGCGGCCGATGCCGTGCCCCACCGCACGCGCCCCGTCGTGGCAGCCACCTCCTCCTCGGCGGCCTCGTCCGCGTCGGCCCGCGCGAGCCGGGCCCGGAGCGACGCCACCTCCCCCTCGAGCGACGCCGCCCTCGCCTCCGCCTCCTCCCGGGCCTTCCGGATGTGGCCCACGCGCCTCCCCGCGTGCGCCCTCGCCCGCTCCGCCCCCGCCGCGGCCTTGGCGAGCACCCGCTCCGCCTCCCCCGCGCTCCGCTCCGTGCCGTGCAGTGCCGAGGCAAGGGCACGGACCTCCCCCGCGAGAGCCTCCGCCCGCGCCTCCGCCTCCTCCCTGCCCCGGACCGCCTCCTCCGCCTCGGTCGCCGCCCGCTCCGCGCGCCGCTGCGCCTCGGCCAGCTCGGCACGCGCCCGCTCCGCCTCGGCCTTGGCCTTGCCCGCCCGGTACTTCACGCCCTCGGCCTGCGACGCCCGGACCCGCCGATCCGACGCCTCCAGCCGCCGCTGCAGGCCGTCCACCTCGTCGCGGAGCCTCGCGTTCTCCTTGTCCGCCTCCGACTTGGCCGCCGCCGCCCCCCGTGCCCTCGCCGCCCCGTCCTCCGACTCCGCCAGCTCCCGCCGCGCCCTCTCCGCGTCCCGCGACTCCGTCCGGCACTGCGCCTTGGCAGCCCGCAGCTCCAGCCGCAGCCGCTCCGCCTCCTCCTCCAGCGCCGCCACCCGCTTCCGTGCATCCCCCTCCCGCTTGCTCGCCAGCACCTCGCGCCCCGACGCCATGCGGGCGTCACGCTCCAGCTCGTCCGACAGGCCCGTCCCGGCCTCCCTCGACGCCTCGGACAGCCGCAGCGCCTGCTCCAGCGCCGACGCCCGCGCCCTCGTCGTCTCCGCCTCCTCGTTCGCCTCACGGAGGCCGCGCCGCAGCCGCGACATCTCCCGGGACGCCTCCTCCCGCTCCGCCTCCAGCTCCTTGGCCCGCTCCGCCGCCGCCGCCGCGTCGGCCGCAGACTCCCGCCCGGCCTGCGCCGACTCCGCCAGGCGGCCCTTGAGCCTGTCCGCCTCCACCTCGGCCTCCCGCCGCCGCTCCGCCGCCTGCCCGGCCCGCCGCGTCGCCGCGTCCAGCGCCGCCGACACCTCCTCCAGCCGAGCCCGCATCGCCTCCACGTCCGCCTCCGCCTCCTCCCGCGCCTGCTGCGACCGAGCCTCCGTCAGCCGCGCGGCGGCCTCCGCCTCCCTCGCCCGCTCCGCCGCCTCCGCCTGCGCCCGCCGCAGCGCGCCCTCCCTCCCTGCCGCCGTCCCGGCCTCGGCCTCGGACCGACGCCTCGTCTCCGTCAGCTCCTCCGCCAGACCCTCAGCCCGCGCGGTCACCTCGCGCAGAGCCGCACGGAGGCTCTCACAAGCCCCGGTCGTCTCCTCGAGCTCTGCCCGGACCGCCGCTGACTCGTCCCCGGCCCCCGCCGCCTCCTCCTCGGCCTCCTCCGCCCGCCTCGACGCCGATGCCTCCCTCGCCTCCGCCTCGGTCCGTGCCCGCCCCGCCTCGTCCGCCTCCGCCTCTGCCTTGGCCGCCGCGGCCGCCGCCTCAGCCATGCCTTGCTCCGCCTCGGCCCGCCCCTCCGCCTCGGACGCCGCCCTCTCCTCCGCCCGCTCCAGCGCTTCCCGCCAGGCCGCCGCCGACTCAGCCTCCCGCTCCTCTGCGGCCGCCGCCGCCTCCTCCGCCGCCTCCGCCCGCTCCCGCTCCCGCCCCGCGGCGGTGGTGGCGTCCGTGGCGGCGTGCGCGGCGGCCAGCGCGTCCGCCTCTGCCGACTCGGCCCGCGCCTCGGCCGCCTCCCTCGCCCTCGCCTCCGCCTCCGCCTCCCGCCTCGCGTCCTCTGCCTTCGCCTCCGCCCTCGCGCACTGCCCCCGGGCCTCGGCCGCCTCGGCGACCGCCGCCTCCTCCGCCTCCACCGCGCGGTGTCGCGCCGACAGCGCCTCGGCCGCCTCCTCCCTCGCCGCCGCGGCGTCCTCCCTCGCCTCGGCCGCCTCGGCCTCCGCCGCCTCGGCCCTACCCTTCGCCGCGGCCTCGCGCCCCTCCGCCTCGGCGATCCGGTCCGAGGCGAGCCGAGCCTCTCTGTCGGCCTCGTCCGCCGCCGCCGCCTCGGCCGCCTCCCTCGCCTCCCTCGCCGCGTCGCGCGCCGCCTGCCCCGCCTCCTCCTGCGCCGCCTCCCGCACGGCCTCCGTCGCGGCCTCTGCCCTCGCCACTTCCCGCTCCAGCGCCTCCGCCGCCTCCTCCGCCTCCTTCGCCCGCCCCTCCGCCCGCTCCGCCCGCTGCCGCGCCTCCTCCGCCTCGGCCTCGCCTGCCTCGGCCCGCGCCTCGGCCGCCTCCCTCCCCCGCCGCTGCCGCGCCACCGCCTCCGCCAGCCGCTGCTGCACCACCGCCGCGTCGGTCCGCCCCTGCTCCGCCTCCTCCAGCCGCTGGCGCGCCACTGCCACCTCCCCGCGAAGCCGCGCCACCTCCACCGCGTCGCTCCCGCCGCGCCGCGCCGGCGACGCGCTCCGGGATGCAGACGACGACACGGCCTCGGCGGGAGCCGCCGCCGCCTCCGCCGCCCCGCCGTCCGCGGTGTCCTCCTCCCGGGCCCAGCGACGCCCGCGGCCGCCCGCCTGCGACCGGGAGACCCCCCGCGGCCCGCCGCGCCGCTCCAGCGGCCGGACGGGCGCGGGAGACCCGCGCGGCCCGGCCCCGACCACCCCCACCGACGCTCCGGCGATGGTCGCCGCTGCGACGGCGCCCTGGCTCTGCAGCCGCCGCCCGCCCTCGGCCGGGCCGCCGCCGCCCTTGGACGCCTCCTGCGCCCTCCCCTCCGCCAGCAGAGCCTTTGCCCGCGCGAGCTCCGCACCGGCCCCGACACGGGACCGCGCCGCCTCCCGGGCGGGGGACCTCCACTCCGGGGCACTCAGCCCCCGCGCGCGGGCCAGCACGAGCTCTGCCTCCTCTGACAGCGGGGCCTCGCGCCCGCCCCTGCGAGGCGGCCCCCGCTGGGAGGGCTGCCCCGCCCCCGCCCCTGCGTCCGCGTCCGATCCCCCGTCGTCCGCGGCGCCAGCCGTCGTGTTTGCGACGTTGTCAGCGTCGTCAGCGTCCCCTGGGCCGCCGTGGGGCCCGCGACCCGCGGCTCCCTGCCCGCCGGACGGCGCCGCGGCGCCGCGCCCGCGCGCTCCGCCCACGGCACGCCACCCCACGGTGACGTGGCGGCGGGAGCCGGACCGCCGGCCGGCCGGCGGGGGCGAGGAGGAGTCCGCGAGCCCGCGGCGGCGGGAGCCGAAGAGCTCCCGCCACTCGCCAAACGCCTCGCGCAGCTGCGACGCGTCGTGCTGCGTCGGCGCGGCCGTGGCGGGGGAAGATGACGAGCCGCCAGCCGCGGCGGGGCGGCGCCGCGACGACGCTGGGCGGGTCCGGCGGGGCCTCCCGGAGGATAGCCCGATCGCCTCGGCGAGGGTCTCGTCGTCGCCCCCGCGGCCAGACGCCCCGCCCGCGTACGACCCAGCCGCGAGGACGGAGGTGCGGGACGGCTCCTCCGCGGCGCGGCGCGCGGCGGCCGAGGAGGACGACGAGCCGCGTCGGCCCGCGGTCTTGCCGGGCCTCGCCGCCGCCCTCTCGCCTCGCGCCACGGGCGCCGCCGCTGCCGCGCGGGACGTTGACGACCCAAAGGACGGAAGATCCCGGGAGCTCGGGTCACGCGGGCGGGTGCCCGACGCGCGGAGCCTCGACGCCGTGTGCTCCGTCGCCCTCGCGTCGCGCCCCCCGCGGCGCTCCAGCGTCTGCGCGGCAGGATATAGCGCCGATGCAACCGTCAGGATCGGCCCGCGGGTGCGAGCAGTGACGGTACAGCGGGGAGCTCTGGGCAACGAACGGTCGCGTGGCTCACCTGCAGCACCGCGTTCACGCGCGTGAGCGTCTGGCTGAGCGCCCTGCGGCCCTCTGCTGCGTCCGTCACCGCCATCATCTGCTGGAGCGCCTCGGTGGCTGTGCGAGCCGACGCGATGGCCTCGAGGCGCTCAGATGCCACCGACGAGCTGTTGGCAACCTCCACCGCCGTCGCAAGGCTTTCTTCCACGTCGCGAATCACCACACGAAGCGCGTCCATATCAGTGCGGTCGGATTCCGGGTAGGGCGCCGCTGCCTGCGTCGTGACGGGCATGGATTGCAGGGTTGACGGTGCCGCGCGCCGTCTTGGCGCAGGCACTGGCGCCCCCTTCCGGCGACCGGGCAGGCCCCGGCGCATCCGCACGACTGGGCAGCGGCGGATGCCCCGGCACCGCCTCGAGTGCGGCGCCGGCGTCCGCGCCCCCGGAGTCGGACGCCCAGCGAGGTCTCTCTGCCGTTGGCTCCCGAGTGCGGCACTGCGCCCCTGACGCTGCAGGTCGACCGGAGCGCGCAACGCTCACCATGCGATCGAGGCACCAGTGTCCGAGCTCGGGGCCGGGACTCCCTGTCCGGGCTGTCCTCGGCTGTGCCTGACAGGTCGCGGCGAACAACAACAAGATGGCGCGGCAGATCAACCGTCGCTCGACCAATCGGCCAGATCGGCAGCGGCCGGGGCGGCGCCCGAGCGCGGCCCCTGGTGTCGCGAGGGGATGCCGCTGGGCCTTGAGCACCATTTTGCCGCACCGAGGGTGAACCCCCGCTGCCGAGCGCACGAAAGCATCCCATTTCCCCCCGCTCCGGCCTCCGGCACCGGGCCCGAACAACGAGGTTTTCCTTGCGCACACGATACCGATTCACGAATGCGCGGGTAGGAACCCACTGCCCAGGGCAAGCTGCAGCCGCCGGAGCGCTGCGCGGAAAAACGCGCGACAGGGCTGGGGCACTCAAGGACCTTGACCGTGCGCTGGCGATCCCGCGAGCGGCGCTCGGTGACGCGCATCCCGCTGTCGGATCGACACTCTACAACATCGGATCTTGCAGATTCGAGGCTGGCGACCTCGCTGCGGCCCTCGAGGCGTTCGAGCAAGGCATGAAGATCCAGCAGGCTGCGCTAGGAGAGTCGCATGCCAGCATTGGCACCTGCTGGAGCTGCATTGGCCAGTGCAAGAATTCCAAGGGGGATCATACCGGGGGCCTTCATGCACTTGAGCGCAGCCTTGAGATCAGCCAGGCAGCTTTCGGCGACGGGCACCCAAGCGTTGGACAGGCTTGGCTCGGCATCGGCGCTTGCAGGTTTCAGGCGGGAGACATGGCTGGCGCGCTTGAGGCTGTCACTGGCGGGATCACGAACTTGACATCCAAATTCGGCGAGACACATGAGAACGTGGGGGTCGGATGGGCAAACCTCGGGACCTGCAAATCGCGGGTAGGGGACAACGCTGGGGCCCCGGAGGCACACAGCCACGGACTGCAGATCGTGAGGAAGCAACTTGGAGAGGGCCATCCCAACGTTGGAAGGTGCTGGGTAAACGTTGGCGTTTCACTCTTAAACATGGGGGACTTCGCTGATGCGCTTGAGCCGCTCTCTACTGGTCGGCGTATCCTCCACGAAGCCTTGGGAGCCGACCATCCGCAGCACTTCAGAGCTGCAAGGGTGCTGCAAGAGTGTGTTGCTTGCTTGTCGACGTAAGGGGCCCCAATGGTCATGTTTTGACGTACCGAAGCGTGCTCCCGCTGCTGTGGTGTTGAAGCCACCTTTGTACGGCTCTCGAGTCAAACGTGCGCCTGCAAGTCGGCCCGCGCCATGTCGCACAGGGTCACTCATCAGCTCGAAGGCAGTGACTACGCCAGCCCTCACTCAGCCACGAGCCGGAGTGAGGCCCCCCACGGGCCAGAGAAAAGTGTGAACACCGAGAGCTGGTCTCAATGCCGTCTTTAGCGTCTCGCCATCGCTGATGTGGAGCATGCACTGCCCGGCCCGCATGCTGACGCTCTGGCTGCGCTTCCCGCGCGCTCACCACCCGCTCGTCCCGCTTTCAGCTGCGGTCGCTGTCAAAGGGACCCAGTCCCTTGGCGTGCCGGTGCGCCAGCACCTTGGCCTCCGCCACGCGCTCCGCGTCCTCGATCCGCGCCGTGATTGCCTCGTACAGCGCCAGCGTGTGCCGGTGCTCCTCGATGGCCTCGTCGGGGGACAGCCACAGGAAGTCGCGAGGCCTCGCTCGGATCGGACCCTCCAGGTAGCACGGCACGACGCCGCGAGCGCTGTCCGGGTCGTGGCGGTTCCGCACGGGGCGGGTGGGGACCCACACGCGCCCTTCCCAGTCGGCCTCCCACACCGCCACCTGCTCGGGGGACCCCGTCCACTCGCCGGCAGCTGCCTCCAGGACGGCAAGGTCCGCCTCCGACACTACGCCGGAGCCGGACGCCGCCGGAGCCGGCGCCGCGGCCTGAGGCGAGGGGCTGGCCGACTCGGCGTCCCGCTCGGCCCGCCTTGCGCGCTTGGCGTCCTTGCGTGCGGCCTTGGCCTGAGCCTTGGCCTCGGCCTTGGCCTGCCTCCGTGTGGGCGGCGGCGGCGCGCCGTCCGCGGGGCTGTCGCCGGCCGACGCCGCGAGGGTGGGGCTCGCTCCGGCCTTGAGCTCGGCGTTGGCGTCGTCAAAGACAGCCTGGGCGATGGCCTTGGCAGTGGCTCCCGCGCCGCGGACCGTCTTGTGCGCGAAATCGACCACGTCGCACCCTGGCGGCACCGCGATGCCGCAGAAGGAGGGGGGTGCGCTGCCGAACTCCCGCTGGGCGCGCTCGATGGCCCGGTGGTGGCCGGACAGCGGGGCCCGGCGCGCGGCGCCCGAGGCCTCGGCGGCGACGCGGGCGGCCTCGCGCACCAGCGCGCGCTCGTGCGCCGCTCGGTGGTAGGCGACCACCAGGTCGGTGCAGTCCACGGGGTCGCTGATGCCGATGGTGATGTTATGCCCGGGGCTGCGGCGCGGGAGGGTGGAGGAGGAGGGGTGGTGGCTGAGGGCGGTGGCGGGCAGGGCTGCGTCTCGTGGCGCAGCGCCACGGGTGCATCGGCTCTGCCACGGGTGCATCGGCTCTGCCGGGGGTGCCGCCCCCGTCGCCCTCGCGGAACCGAAAGCGCTCCCGGCATCGCGGCGCTCGCGGGGCCGTCCTCACACGGGGCGGAAGGAGATGACGTCATTCTCCGGTGTCTGGGGCAGGACGTCCTCCATGCCCTGGTGGAAGACCGCCACGACCTGGGGGACGAGGCGGGCGTTGGCGACCAGCTTCCCCACGCCACGCTTGAACGGCCCGACGCCGGACATGGGCGCGCCGGCCCGCCCGCCCGGGCTGGTCCAGCGCCCCTGCTCGTCGCGCAGCGGCGTCCCGCCCTCCTGCCACGTGCGCGCCTCCGGGAAGATGTTGACCCAGTGCCCCGCGTCCAGGTGCGACTGCATCCACGTCATCCCCGGCTGGTCCGAGGTGCGGTTTCGCAGCACGGGGTTGGCCCTGCCCGCGCTGAAGAAGGCCGCGGCCGCCGGGTGCCCGAAGCACACCTCGTCGGTGCAGATGCTGAAGCGCATCGAGGCCCTGCCGCCGCGGAACGCCGTGGTCGGCCTCATCGACGCCATGCCCCGGGCGTGGAGGAGCTCCCTGTTCGCCGCTCGGTAGTGCGCGTCGGGCCCGCGGGCCGCCGCCGCGTCGGTGTCCCGCTCCGCCGCGCGCCACGCCTCCACCGACTCGCCGCTCGCGTACGCGAGGTGCCTGCGCGCCTCGATTGCCAGGCCGGTGCGGGTCATGCCGCGGTCGAGCAGGCCGGGGGCGACGCTCGCCTCGGCGCCGCCGAGCTCGCCAAAGTTGGCGCCGTACGGCCACCATGTCGTGGACATGGGCAGCACGCGGCCCATGACCAGGGGCTCGTCGACGCAGCTGTGGTGGTTGAACACCGTGAGCAGGGGCCGGCCCTTGCGCCGGTTGTCGTGGTCAGTGATCCAGGCCTTGATGGTCTCCTCGTCCGACCCCACGAACTCGGTCGTGCCGTTCAGCCGCATCCACAGGCTCGACGCGGACCCGACGATGCTTATGGTTGCGAGCTCCGCGGCGCAGCGTATGGCCTTGGCGGCGGCCCAGGGTGTTTCCCCGCCGAGCGCTCGAACCGCCGCGGCCCCGCCGGGCATGTCCGGCGGCATCGTCAGGTCCGGCTCGACCCCTCCCTCCCTCTCGTGCGCAGTCGCATCGTGCGCGTTGAGCGGGCGGAAGTAGTAGGCCACGCCGAAGCCGGCCGTGGGGCACACCCAGAGTGCGCGGCGCAGCGCGCCCGTCCAGTTGACAGCCATGCCGCGATCCTGCGACGGGGAGCAAGCAACTGGTGCACTCTTCCTGCGTGCCACTCGTGCGGTGGCACAGAGTGCTCCGACCGTGCGTGGTAGCCGGGCAAAGCCGGCCGCGGGCAGAGCGAACGGTGCGGCCAAACGACGGCACGCCGCCCGCTGCGGGGTGCGTCTGCGGCATCCGGCAACCGCAGCGGGGCATTGCAGCCATGATGCACGCCATGCGCCGCGCCACGTCGGCTGACGGGGCCGTGCAGGGCATCCAGGCCGGGAGGTACCTCGGCATGACCAACACGGCGGTGTGGTGCTGGCGCGTGGGCCGGGTGCTCGTGGATACTGGTCCGCCTAACCAGTGGAGCATCGTGAAGCGCGAGATCGCGAGGCTTGGGGGCGTCGACCTCGTGCTCGCGTCGCACCACCACGAAGACCACGCCGGGAACGGAGCGCAGCTGCAGTCGGAGCTCGGCTGCAAGGTCCTCGCTGCGCCGTCGTCCCTGGCATACTTGCGTGGTGAGTGCGGGCGCACGACGCGCCGGGCAGGCTCGGGGTGCGATGCCCGCTCCACTCCCCGCCCCAGCACCGCGCGCTCCCCGCGCGAGCGCAGAGGGCTACCCGCAGGAGTGGTACCGGCTCGCTGTCTGGGGCCGCCCCACCCCGTTCGAGGCGGACCCGATGCCCGAGGAGGTGCGGGTCGACTGCGGCGAGGGCCTCGGGCCGCTGACGATGCGGCGGGTCTGGGCCCCGGGGCACTGCCCGGATCACCACGTCATCTTCTGCCCCGAGCGCAAGTGGCTCTTCGCGGGAGACCTCTTCGTGTCGGCGCGGCCTCGGCTCTTTCGCTTCGAGGAGGTGAGGGAGGGCGGCGAAGGCGGTCGCAGGCAGCCGGAGCGCGACGCACCATCGCCCGTAGCGCCGGCCGCGACGCCCCTGCCCACTACCGCTCGCTCCCCCGCGCTCATCGCGCCGCCCTGCAGGACGCCCACGACCAGATCGCCTCCCTGGAGCGAGTCCTGGAGCTCGACTTCGAGACCGTGTTCTGCTCCCACAAGGGGATCGTCACGGACGGCAGAGCCGCCCTCGCCAGGAGGTGAGCGACACGGCGCGGCGCTGCCCCAGCTCTGCCCGTGCGAGGTCGATCCGAAGCGCACAGCCCCGCCCCTCCGGCCCGCCGCCTTCCCAGCACCCCGCCCGACCCCTGCTTCCCCGCTTCTCCCGACCCCCGCCCCTCCGCCTGCTTCTCATCCCCCCGCGCCCCGGCCGCAGGCTCGCCTGGCTCAAGTCCCTGCGGCGCGCCGTCACCCGCGCCGTCGTCGACGCCGACCACACCTCCCCAGGCGCGGCACCCGACGCCGCCGCCGCCCTCGCGCGCCGCGTCCTCGGCCCCGAGCCCTGGTTCGCCCGCCTCACGCTCATGGACTTCTCGCAGCGGAACCTCGTCGCGTCGCTCATGCGCCAGCCGCGGTACGCGCACGCCGCCGCCGAGCGGCGCGCCATCGGCCGCCCCGCCTCCCGCGCCGCCTCGGCCGCCTCGGTCCCTGCTGACGCCAAGGCGAGCCTCGGCGAGCTGCGTCTCGGGTACGGCGACCCCCTCGTGCGCCTCGCGGGGCCGGATCGGGACCGGGCGGAGTGGACCTTTGGCAGCCCGGATGACGTCCTCCCCGGCGTCTCTCGCCTCCTGGGGGACGACATGGCGAGGCCGGAGCAGCTGCTCGCCGCCGCCACGGCCGACGACGACGACGGCCGCGGGGGCGGCGGGACGGGGCCCGCGAGCCTCGACGCAGCCACATACAGCCCCCTGGACGCCTCCCGCAGCGGCGCGGCGCTCATTGGCGGCGTGACGCTGCGCTCCGCAGCGGCGCTCCTCTCCACAGAGCGCCGCCGCAGGGCGGCCGCGGCCGCCGCGCTCCCCGCCCCTCGTGCCGCGGACGCCACCCCCACCCTCCCGTCGGCCTCGGAGCCGCACGGCCTGGAACCCGCCGTGCCGGCGCAGCCTCCCGCAGCCGCCGGCCGCCCCCGCCGCGACCCCGCGGTGCCCTCCCCGTCCCGGGCAGGCGAGGCGGTGACGGAGGCACGGCCCACGGTGCCCGGGTGGCAGGGCGCCGCGCTCATCGCCGCGCAGCGCGCGGCCGGCGGCTTCCCCGACACGGCGGCCACGCCCGTCCGGTTCGACTCGCTGGCAGAGCTGGCCCTGCGACGGGCGAGGTCCCCGGCAAGGCTGCGCTGGGCCCAGGCCGCCCTGCCCCGCCCCGCCGTGCCGCCCGCGGGCGACATCCTGGAGGCATTGCGAGAGCAGGCCCGGGCCGAGGCCGAGGCCGAGGCCGAGGCGACGCCCGGGCGGGAGGGCGAGGGTGCTCTGTTCGGCGCTCCCACGGAGAGGGTCCGCGGCAGAGCCGTGCTGAGGGCGCTGGAGGACGCCGGGTTCGGGGTTCCCGACCAGCTCAAGGGGGCGGTGCGGGAGGCCGGGGCGGAGGGGGAGGCCGGGGCCGACCGTGACGCCGAGACGGCCGAGTCGCTGCGCCGCGCGAAGCCGTCCGGGGACGTCGCGGCCCTGCCGAGGCCCCTGTGGCTGGAGGCGGGCGGTGAGGACGACTTGCCGGGCCTGGCAGAGCTGGAGGCCCGGGCTCTGCAGGACCAGCGGCCGGACCTCCCCTCCGTGGGTTCGGATGACGTGGCGGCGCAGCGTCTGGTGGACTCGCGCGCGATGGACGCAAGGCTGGCGGCGTCCCTGGCATCAGTGGGCATCGTGGCGGAGGAGGAGGCGGAGGAGGAGCGCCAAGGTCGCGAGGCGGAGGAGGCGGGGGTCAGCGGCCGCCGCCCCGAGGGGAGCCGGGAGCCAGGCTCGGACGTGCGCAAGGCTTGGGCGGCGATGGAGGCGGAGCGGCAGCGGCGGCTGACGAGGCATGAGGTGCCGGCCGAGGGCGCAGGGGCGGGCCGGCCGGCCCGGGACGATGAGGACGCGGAGGAGGCAAGGGCCGGGGCTCTCGGCTCTGCCATGGCGGCGGTGTTCGGCCGCCCGGAGCTGACGGTGCCGGTGGGGTGGGAGCCGGCGGAGAGCCGTTGGGAAAGAGCCAGGGCCGCGTCGGCGTCGACGTCCGCAGCGTCGGGAGCCACCGCCCCCGGCAGACGCGACGACGACGGTCTGGCCGAGCTCGCGGCGGCAGCAGTGGACGCCGAGGAGGACGCGACGTTCCGGCGCGAGCGGCGCAGCGCCCTGGCGCGCCGGCGTCGCCACAGGGCCTTTGTGGAGGAGGCTGAGCAGAAGCGGCTTGCGGAGGCGGAGCGCTGGCTGGGCCTCCCGGGCCGGAAGCCCGTCCCGGGCATCGATGCGGGGGCCGGGGATGCTGCAGTGGGTCCGGGGGAGGAGGGCGGCTCGGCGGCGAACGAGGACGGCAGGCGCTGAGGCTGCTGCGGCGGGGGCGGGACGGCTCCTGCGTGGCGCTACCGCGCCGGCACGCGCGGCGCCGCGGCGTGCCGCCCGACAGCACGTGTGGGTTCGCACCGCCGCCAAAGGTGTGGGCTCTCCTTGCCCGGCCAAGCGGCGCTCACGGCCGCGCGCGCGCAACACGGCGCTCACGCCACCCGCACGCCGAAGCTCGGCGCGACGGCCGTCGCCGCCGCCTCGACGGCACCCGGCGCCAGCGCCCAAACGAGCGACGCGGCGCCGGCCGCCCCCGCCAGCGCGCTCGCGGCGATGACACCCCACGCCGCGGCGCCGATGCCGCCCATCACCTCGCGCTGCACGCCGCGCCCCGAGCCGTCGTCGCCCGCCCGGATCGCCCGCGCCACCATGGGCCGCAGGGCGGGAAGGATGTCCACCGTCACCGCGGGAGCGAGCACGGGCGTGAATCGTCCGCCCCACGCGCCCCGGAGCGGCGTCAGGCCCGGCGTCGGGGGCCCCTCCGCCTCTCGCGCCCTCCTCCCCGCCGCCGCCTGCCCGGCCGCCCCCGCATCGTCCAGCCTCGACACCCCCACCCCCGCCGCGCGGCGCCTCTCCCGCCGCGCCAGCGCTGCCTGCTGCCCCGCGTACTCTGCAGGCTCCACCAGGTGCACCGCCAGCGCCAGCCACGACGACGAGACCATCTCCGCGCCGTCCTCCGCCGTCTGCAGCGCCCCACAGTCAAGCAGAAGCCGCGCGGCCTCGGACCCGGGCCTCACGGCCGGCGCCAGCGAGCCGGTCCCCGCAAACGCCGCCCGCAGGCCCATGTGCGACCACAGGTAGAGCCGCACGGCGGCGGCGGCGGGCGCGTCGCCCACCCGCGGCGGCCCCGTGAGCAGGGATCGCCTGCTGGAGGCGAAGGCCGGGTGTGACGACAGCACGGCGAAGGCCGCCCCGGGCTCGCTCCCCGCGAGTGACGGCCCGCTGCCCACCGGCGCCGCGCCCGCCGTCTCCGGCGCGCCGTCCCCCGCCGCGCCGTGGGGCCCGTGGAGCACGGCGGCCGCGGGGCCGGGCGGTGGGGCGTCCTGCCCCCGCAGCGCCTCCTCCACCTGCTCCTCCCACTCCTCGCAGAAGGCCTCCTCCAGCTCCCCCAGCGGGTCGTGCATCCTGCCGCCCGCGAGCGCCGCGTCGAGCCACGGCCGTGCGTACGGGCTCAGCCGCGCCGCCAGTGCCAAGGCCCCGCGCCACGTCCCCGGGGCCACGGCAGGGTTGGTCCGCTCATAGGAGGCGGGCCCGTCCCCGTCATGCTGGACGCACTCGCTTCCGTGGGGCAGGGCGAAAACCACGAGGGGGAGCCTGGAGGCGAGGCCCGAGCCGCCCGCCGACTCGTACGGTTTTTCGGGCGCCACCCCGCCGGCATCGAGCCGCGAGACAGCGGGCACCGACGGGCTGCGCCCATCTTGCGCGTCAGCATCGTCCCGCTCGTCGTCGTCGTGGCCCGGAAGCGCGCCGAGCAGCCCCTGCGACGAAAGCGACGCCAGCAGCCGGTAGGACCGCCGCCACGCCGCCCCCTCGGCCCGCCGCGCGCGAACGTCGCGCAGGGCCTTGTCCCTCGACGTCGTGTCCGCATCCGCGCCCGCCGCAACGAGCACGGCGTTGTAAAGCCACGTGCGGTCGACCCGGAGGCAGTCGGCGGCCGCGGTCAGCGCCTCTTCGGGCGCCAGGCGGTTGTCCCGGAACGCCCGCACCACAGTCGCGAGCCCGATCAGACCCGACGGCGGAATCACGTCGAGGGCAAGCGTGTCACGCGAAGACAGCCGCGGCGGAGGGGCGTCCTGGTGGCCCGCTTTCTTCCCGCCCTCCGCCCCCGGCGCAGCGTAGTGGTCCGACGGCGCGATGATCGAGCCGGGGAACAGCACCCTGGCGAAAACCCTGGGGACGGGGCCGTCCGTCGCCTCTGCCAGCTCCTCGGCCGCGTCGACGCTTCCGCGGGCAGCTGCCGACGCCAGCCTCAGCCATGCTTGCCATTCGCCCGGTCCGTGGGACGCCATGCCTGGAGATCGAGCCCCGAACGCGTCAGTGGGGCGTGCGGGGTGGCGTGCGCCCCTTATGGTCGGCGCGCCCCAGATCGCGGGGGGCGGGCGTGCCTCTGCAACCTCCCTCTCGGCCCGCCGCCCACTCGCGCCGAAGGGAAGCACCCCCGGACCAACCACGTTGCGTTCGGCTCTCCCCCTTGCGTGCAAGCCATGAGGATCGGACGAGTGGTCCTTGCCGCCTTGGCGGCGCTCCTGCTCCTGGCGCCTGCCGAGTCCGCCAAACGGGGCCGTCACCGTAGTCGCTGCAAGGTCCGCGCCGCAATGGTGGGGCTCGAGTGGCTCGGCCCCATCTTCTCTGGCAACGGCGTGTACTCGCGGGCGCTCACCGAGGGCCTCGTGGCCCAGCGCGCGTGCGTGGCGGCGGTCTCGGCGCTGACGGATCAGTCGCCAGGCGCGGTGGCAACCCAGGCCGGGAGTGACCCCGCCGTCGGCGCCCTCGCCGGTGGCAAGCGGTGCGCCGGCGACCCCGACGGGACGTACTGCGGCACCAACAACGAGAGCATGGCCATCGGCGTGCCGGTCGACGCGTCCACGTGGCGCCGCCTCGGCCTCGACGGCCCATGGAAGGCGTTCGCCCGGGGCCTCGAGCATGGCACTCGGGCGTTTGACGCCCTCGTGGCGTTCAGGCCCCAGGTTGTCGTCGCGGTGGACTGGCACGGCGCGCTCGCGTACGAGGCCTTTGCCGCCGGCTGGGCGACCATGTGCGCGCCTGACGCGGGGTCGGATCGCCCCGCGGTGTGCAAACAGCGCGGCGGGAGCCCGCCGCCCATGGTCTACATGTCGTTCCGCCTCTTCAGCGGGTCCGCGGGGCTGACCGCGACGGACGAGGCGACGCTCGCGCTCGGGCTTGCGGAGGCCAGGGCGTCAGCCTCGGCCGTCCGCACCGTCGCGCTGTCGCGCGTGGACGCCGCCAGGCTCCGCCGGCTCGCCGCCGACCTCGGCACGGCGGACGGCATGCCGTGGGCCTCCGGCCCCTGGTGGCGCGACGTCGATGGCTGGGCCGGCCGTGCCATGGCCGGCACGCCCGCCGCCCCGGCGCGCGGCCCCGCCCTCGTGGCGTCGGTGCGCCGGGCGGTGCAGCTCCGCACGTCGGCCGAGGAGGCCGCCGCCGACGCTCGCTGGTCCGTTCTCCTGCCCCCCCTCCGCTCCGCCGTCCGCGCCCGGGCCCTGCTAGACCCCGAGGGCGTGGCCGCGGGCATCGTCAAGGACCGCTCGCCCTACGCCCCCGACGGGGTGGGCGGCGGGGACGGTGGCGGTCGCTTCCAGCACGACCAGCTGCCGTGGGTAGAGCTCTTCGACCGGTGGCTGGTGGACGACAGCGCCAGGGCGGCGATGGAGGACACCGACGCGTGGCTGGCGTCGCACGAGGCGGCCATCGCGTTCAAGGAGGGGGAGATTGCGACGAGGGGCATGCCCGCTGACGAGCCGAGGCTGGTGGAGCCGTCGGGGCGCAAGACGAACCCGCTCCGGGTGCAGCGGACCCCCATGGAGGACGAGGAGGACGAGGGGGACGAGGACGGGTACGGCGAGGAGGACGGGGAGGACGGGGAGGGGGGCGGGCGGGACGCGAGTCCCGCCGCGGCGGAGGCTCGGGCAGAGCGGGAGCGCGAGGAGGAGGAGACGGTGCGGCGGCAGCTGGAGGAGGACCGGCGCCGTGCGGAGGCCATCAACGCGGAGATGGACGAGCAGGACCGGGACCACGGGGTGGCGGGGCAGGACGAGGAGGTGCCCGACGACAGCCTGGTGCAGCTCGGCTCGCCGCCCCGGGCCCGGCCGCACTCCTTCCGGCGGCCGCCCCTGCTGCGGCACGTGGTGGAGCTGCACCCCGTGCACCCCACGAGGCGCGAGGCGCATCGGTCGTACACGGCCTTCGCGAGGGGCGGCGACAAGGGGGGCGGCGCCGGCGGCGGGGTCAGCGTCCTGAGCGACAGCGAGGACGAGCCGACGACGCAGGCGGAGGCGGAGGCGGCGCAGGACGACTCGACGGACTCGCAGGGGCGCCCGATGTTCAAGGCGGGCGACGTCTCGATGGACCAGATGGTGGACTGGCTCTACGGCAACGCGACGGAGGAGACGCTGCCCCTGCTTCCCCCCCGCTGGCTCGCCGACGTCGGGTACCCGTTGGAGGAGACGCTGCCGGACAAGGCGCTGGTGACGGTGCGGTCGGTCCGGCAGGGGTTCGGGTCCATGCAGCGCGACGAGGCCGAGGTGGAGGTCCGCGGGGGGGCGCGGCCCGCGGACACGGAGCGGGGCCGCCGGCTCAGGGCCGCGCAGGCCAAGAGCCGGGAGCTCGCGCGGCCCCGTGAGAGCGTGATGCTCCCCGTCCGCCGCCTCCTCCTGTGGTGCGGCCGCGTCAGCCCGGAGAAGCGACCCCTCTTCTTCCCCCGCGCCCTCCTCACCATCACCGATCTCATCGAGCAGACGGGGACCGTCCCCGCCGCCTGCGTCAGCGGCCCCAACGAGACCCTCAACGGACAGGTCGAGCGACTCATGGCGATGACTCACCCCAACGCCGTGGTCATCGGCTCCTTCCTGTCCCCCGCCCGCCTCGCCGACCTCTTCACACGGACCGTCCTCCACGTCCACACCGCCGACTACGAGGCGTACGGCATGACGCCCGTCGAGGCCGCGGCCTTTGGCACGCCCACCCTCGCGCACGCCCCCGGCTGCGGCGGCGGTGACGTCTGCACCTCCGAGCGCCCGGGAGCCCGCCCCCTCCCCTACAACGCCTCCCGCCCCGTCGAGTCCCTCCAGCGCTGCGGCGAGCGCGTCGCCCCGTACCGCCGCGGGGAGGTCCACATCCTCCAGCGCGTCCTCTCCCGGGCGCAGGACCTCAACGACAAGGACGGCGACAGCCTCGCGGAGCGGGCCGGCAGAGCCGTCGAGGAAGTGTCCCGGAACACGTCCGCCCACCGGGGCCGGACCAAAGCCCTCACCTCCCCGCGCGGTTTCGTCGCCTCGGCGGCCGGGCCCCGCGCCCGCGCCGCGCCCCGCACCCGCAGCGGCGCCGCGTTCGAGTCCGCCCCCGCCCCCGCTGTGGGCTCCCTGGAGCTCCTCCGGCCCGACCTCGGCCTCGCGTACGGCACCAACATGTCCGCCGAGCCGTGGCACCTCGGCCTCGCCATCGCCCGCATCATCTGCACCGTCGCGCAGCGCCTCCCCTGGAGCGAGGCGGGCATGCAGCGGCCGAACCTGCAGGACAAGCACGCCACGCTCTTCGACACGCCCTGGCGGCCCGCCCCCACCGTCCCGGGCCTCGCGTCCTGGTCCAACGCCGAGATCAGCCGGCAGAGCCGGTCCCTGGACCTGCTGGAGGCCAGGACGGGCTCGAGCAGGGACCGCGCAGAGCGGATGCTGCGCTGCCGGGCGGGCCTCCGGCGCGGCTTCGACGGCGCGCTGACCTTTGAGAGGCACATCCAAAACTGCGGGTGCCTTGGCTTCGCGGGGGAGCACGCGGCGCACGCGCAGCCCATCGGCCGCGGGGAGAGGATCGCCGCCGGGATCCGGAGCCACCGCCCGCGGGAGGAGATCGAGGCCCAGGACGAGCAGGCCGAGGCGGACGGCTTCCTGCCCCACGGCCCGATCCCGCACCCGGGGTGCGTGGGCCTGGCGGCGCGCCGCGCGGCGCTGTCGTGGACCGGCGCCGACGCCACCGGCGCCCTGGCCAAGGCACTCGTCTCCGCGGCCAAGACCAAGCGGCCCTCACAGGCCGCATGAGACCGGCGCTCCCCCGCCCACGAGCAGGGCCTGGCGGCGGGCCGCGCGCCTCAGGCCGTTCCGTGCGCGTGTGTGTGTTCCGCGGGCCCGGAGGCCGAAGCCTGCGGGGACGCTTGCCGGCGAGCGCTCACACACTCACACCCCCGCCGCGGCACCCTCGGGGCGCCGCGCCTGCCCGCGCAGCGATGGGTGGCGGGCTCAACCTGCCCTGCCCCGCGGTCGTGGGCCCGTCGCCCGCTTCTGCAGCTGCTCACTGTGGTTGTTGCTCCCCATTGCTGCTCATGGCCTGGCCATTGCGTGCCGCGCGAGGACGCGCCGCGCCTGCTCCACGTGGAGCTCCTCGATCAGCTGCGGGCGCGCGCAGAAGGCGGCAAGGGAGGAAGGCGCGTCGGGACACTGCGCTGCAGGGTTGTGGCAACATAAACGGCTGTCGCTCCCGGGCCGGGCGGCTTCACCTTGCCGTCCACGACGCAAACGCCGGCCTCCCCGGCTTCCGCCGCGGCATCGACCACGCGCCGTGCCTCCTCGACCTCCTCCAGGGATGGGCTGAACGCCTCGTTCGCGGCGCCGATCGTGGCGGGGTGGATGAGCGTCTTGCCGTCAAAGCCCATGTCACGGGCGCGGGCGCACTCTAGGGCCAGCGTCTCCGGGTCGGGCCTGCACGGCGCGAACACAGGCTGGCGGCCGTCGCGTCGGGGGCTAGGCCAGCGGAGGGACGGCGGCGCGCACCCCGATGCGCCGCGCTCTCACCTGACTTGCCTCGGCACGCCATCCAGGCACGACAGGCCCGAGGCACGGGCCGCAAGCAGCACGGCGGCCTTGCTAGCGTCGAGCGCCCCGGGGAAGCGGTCCACCCTGCACGGCTCACAAGGGCGGGCGAGCGCGCGTTGGCTGCACGCCGTCACAGACACCGGCGAGGCACGCGCCGGGCTCGCTCACCGCGCGTTCAGGTCCTTTGCGAGGTCGTTGCTCCCCATGACCAGCGCCTGCACGAGGTCCGAGGAGCTTGCGGTCTTGTCGGCCGCCAGAACACCCCTTGCAGTCTCCACAAAGGCCCAGACTGGGAGCGAGGACGACGCGGAGCCCATCCTGCGCATCACCAGTCCGAGCTTGTCGATGTCCTCGGGCCCCTGGACCTTTGGGAGCGCGATCGCGTCCACCCGTGACCACTCCATTGCCGCCGCGATGTCCCCGCGCCCCCACGGCGTGTCCAGGGCGTTCACCCGCACTACAACCGTCCTTGAGCCAAAGTCCACGTCCTGCAGCACTCGGCCGATGGCCTCTCGGGCGTCCTTCTTGGCGGCAGGGGCAACGGCGTCCTCGAGATCCAAGATCACGGCATCACAGGCCAGCGAAGCCGCCTTGGTCATGTGTTTGGTCGATGCTCCGGGCGCGAAGAGGACGGACCGAAGCAGCTGCGGTGTCGTGGAGGCCGACCTCGCGAGTCTGGCTCAGGGGCGCACTGCGGTAGCAGCGAAGCGCTCACGCGCGCATCGTCACCAAGCTGGGTCGTCATGGCTTTGAAACTCTCACCCTCGCGGCAGGGGACGCGGCCATAGCCCGGCGGCTTGGAAGCAGAGTGCCGGGATCGCAAGCAGGTCAAAAACCGCGGCCCTCCGCGTGGTCGCGTCAGCGTTCCCCTCTCGCTAGCGAATGTGGCCCAGCCCTGGCGATCGTGGCAATCGGTCCGTCCTTCCCGGCTCATTCGGGGCCCGCGGGCACGGCCGTGCCGGCAACCCCGCCGGGTGACGATGCAAGGCTGGCTCGGCCATTTGTTTCTTCGCACTTGTCGGCCAGGCGCTGGGGCCGACCGGAGATGGCCGACGCCCTCCGGCTGATCAGCCTGACGCCCGATACGTGCGACTCTTCGGAGCCCGTGCGGGAGGCTGGCGTGGTCCTGAGCATCGGGCGGCACGTCAAGAACTCGCTCCAGGTTCACAACTCAAAAGCGCCCGTCGTGTCCAGCCGCCACTGCCGGGTGGAGTTCTTCCTCTCCGGCAACACGCTCAAGGCCACGCTCATCGACACCAGGTGAGCCGGGACAGAAGGCGGGCCGCTTGGCGGCAGCCCCATGCTTGGGACGCGGCCTTTTCGCACTCAGGCCGGGTCAAGCTGCCGCCGGTCCCGCACCGGCACCGCCGCCGAGTGGCCGCCTTTCCTTCCCCCCAGCAACCCATGTGCCAGCCCCGCGATCCGTGCTGCCGTCGACCTCGCCCGCGCAGCAAGAACGGCACATTCGTAAATGGGCGGGCTTTGCCAAAGAATGAGCCCGTTGTGCTCAGCCTGAATGACCGGATCGAGCTTGGTACGACGAGCAGTGCGACCGTGCGCCTGATGTTCGTCCGGGACGCGACACCGACGAGCGGCGGCGGCGGGGAGGCTTCCGAGGGAGTGATCCGCTTCTCCCGCGCGCACGCGGACGGAACAGTGCCGGCAGACGCCGCCCGCGTCGCCTTGGAGGCGGAGAAGCGCAGGGTTCTGGCCCGGGCGGTGCTCACCCGCCCCGGGCCCTGCCCTGCTCCGCCTTCCGTGGACGAGGAGCCGACGGCCGACGGCTCGACTCCGCTGCCCGGCCCCTCCGCGGGCTCGGGCAGCGACCACGAGGCGGCCGCGCCCGGCGGGACGGTCCGCGCGGTGATGGGCCGCCGTTTCTGTGACGACTTTGCGGTCGATGAGGCGGAGCTCGGGCGGGGCGCGTTTGCGAGCGTGTTCGGCTGCACCCGCCGCAGCGACGGGGCCCGCTTCGCGGTCAAGAAGGTCAGCCGCACCCGCCTGATGCTCCGCGCGGGGCGGGCGGGGGAGGATCAGCTGCGGCAGGAGGCGGCGGTGCTGCTAAGCTGCCGGCACCCCAACGTGCTGCGCGTGTCGGCCTTCTACGAGGAGAGGGGGTTCTTCCACCAGGTCATGGAGCTCATGCGCAACGGGGACCTGTCACAGAAGATCTCGGACAAGTGGGTGACGGCAGACAGGAGGGCGGCAGCCGCGGCGGCGGTGGCGGCGGCCGCGGGGGGAGGCGGGGGTGCCGCGCTGCCGCCCGGCGGGGTCGGAGGCATGCCTGATGGCACGGGTGGGGCGCCCGGCCCCCTGTCGTCCCCGCTGGGCGGGCCGGAACCCGCCCCCGCGCCCCAGGACGCCGTGGCTCCCTTCAGCGAGGAGCAGTCCCTGCAGATCTTCGTGCAGGTGTGCGAGGGTCTCCGGTACCTCCACGACGACGCGCGGGTGGCGCACCGGGACATCAAGCCCGAGAACGTCCTTCTGGACAAGATGGAGCGGCGAGCGGGGGGCAGGGACGGCTTCCGGTGGTGGTTCAAGCTCGCGGACGGCCTGTTCAGCCAATCCAACGTCATCGAGGGGGGGAGCGCTGCCGGCGGGCCGGCCCCGGTGCCGCTGGACGGCCGCATGTCGTCCGTGGCGGGGACGGCGAGCTTCATGGCGCCGGAGATGGTCGCGCTCCTCCCCGCCTTTGCCTCGCAGGCCGCGGCCGCCTCGCAGCAGGACGCCGCCGCGGCGGAGCCGGCGGCGCCCGGCCGGGACGCGAAGCGCGGCATCGTCTACGGGCGCGAGGTGGACCTTTTCAGCCTGGGGGTGACGCTGCACGTGCTCCTCTCGGGGCAGCACCCGTTCATGGAGTCGGGGGGCAGCATCCCCGCCCAGGCGGTGGCGCAGGCGAAGCTGGCCGTGAGGGCAGCGCTGGCGAGGGAGGCCCAGGCGGGGGGGTCGTGGCGCGAGGCGGCGGACGCCAGCGGCCTCGCGGGGGCGGCGGTGCTCGCGGCGGACGACCCGGACCGGCTGCGCTCGCTTGGGGGCAACGACCAGGAGAGCGGAGGGGGCAGGACGCCGCAGGTGCCGCCGGGGCCATACAGGGGCGTCACCGCGGCCGACGACGGCAGCACCGCCGACCTCGGCCCCAGGACGGCCTCCTCCTCGTCGTCGTCTTCCTCCTCCCCCAGGCGGCGGCCGGGTCCCCGCGACCCGCTCGGGTCCTCGGAGGCCTTCGCCACCACGCCGGCGTCCTCCTCCGCGCCGCTCACCGACACGCCCAGCTCCGCCGCACCCCGCTCCAGCCGGTGGACTCCCTCCATGCGCGGCCCCGTGTGGGCGGGGATATCGCACGAGGCCAAGCACCTCGTCACCATGCTCCTCGACCCGGACCCCACCCAGCGGCCGTCCGCGGCGGCGTGCCTCGACCACGCGTGGACCCGTGCCGAGGCGCGCCGGCAGCGCCCCTCCGCCCGCTCCCGCGCGGCCCCCTTCGCGCAGGACATCAGCCGCGTTCTGACTGGCCTCCGGGCGACGCTGGCGGACGCCGAGGCGCGCGGGGAGGACGTCGCATACGCTCTGCTGTCGGCGGATCACGACGCCGGGCCGTCGCGGAAGCGTCCCGCGGAGGACGGTGCCACGTCCGCGGACACCGCCAAGCGGACCAGGCACGGGTCCGACTCGTGACCGGCCGGGGCGGCGCCCGCCCCCGGGTGCGGCCGTCTCGCTTCTTGTTGCCCAAGTGTGCGTCGTGCCGACAAGCCGTGCGGGGGAATGGCGCCATCCCCGCCGTCGCGGCATCGGCTTTATTGTAACACCAGCGCTGCGACGCCACCCGAGCCCCGTCACGCACCAATCACAGTACGCCCCGCGAGCGCGCCCCCCGCGGCCGTCCCGCCGCCTCACGGCTCGGCCCCGCCCCGCTCCCGGGGGCTGCCAGTCACGACGTGCGCCAGCCTCCCGTCGCCCCCCCGCCTCAGCGTGTGCGCCTCCCACATGGCCCGCAGCGCCCTGTCCAGGTCCTCCGCGAAGGCCTCCTGCGAGAAGAGGCCTCGCCCCTCCGTGCTGCCGAGGACAGCAGCGGCGACGCGGCGCCGGAGCGCCGCCGCCACGGCAGGCCGCCCCGCCAGCCGCGACGCCGTCGCAACGTAGCCTCGCACAGACGGCTGCACCAGCGCCCGCGACGCCGCGGGGCCCAGGACTCCCCGGAGGACCGACGCGGCCACGGCGGCGGGCATCTGCCCCATCGGCGCCCCCACCGTCAGGACCGGGAGGCCCGCCCGCAGCGCGTCGCTCGCCGTCGAGTGGGCGCCGTACGCGCCCCCGACGCCGTCAAGGAACACGTCAGCGTGCCCCAGCCGAAGCATGTGCGCCAGCTGTGAGCCCCTCTCGGCGAGCCGGACCCACGACCCCGGGACGCCCCGCGCCGCCAGCTCCTCACAGAGCCTCGCCAGCGCCCCGCCCGACGTCGCCGGGCTGCCCCGGCCGCACGCCGCGCCGCCCTTTCCAGGCGCCTGTCCCCCCGGCGCCAGCAGCCACAGCAGCGCGGCCCCGCGCGCCCGCCGCAGCACCTGGGACCAAGCAGCGACGGTCTCCGGCCACAGCTTCTCCAGCTTGTTCAGCGACGCGAACACAAACCGGGACCTCCCGCCCGGGGCGAGGCCGAGGGCGGCCCTCCCGCCCGCCGGCGCGAGGCGGTGCGCGTCGACGCACCCCTTGGCGGCCGCGACGGCGTCCGCCTCGTCCGGGGCGGCACCCCAGGCCTCGCGCCGCGCCAGCTCCCGCTGCCGCTCCGACGGCACGGCCGCACCGTCGCACGCGTCCGCGGCCACGACAGCCGCATCGCCGCACACGGTCCTCCGCAGCGCAGCGTCCACGGCCCGGCGCGTCGCCCCGGGCCAGTCGTTGGCCTGGTATGTCCGCGGCAGCAGCACGAGCGCCTCACTGAACCGCCGCCCCGCCAGCTCTGGCGGCACCACGCGTCCGTCGGCGACAAACGCATCCATGTGGCGGCGCCCCGTCGTCCCGGGAAGGATGAGAAACGTGGCCTGCACGGGGGCCAGGCGCCGCCGCAAGAGCTCCGGCCGCTCCCCCAGCGTCGGGCCCTGCAGGTCCAGCGCGATGTGCGGCCCGAGCGATCGCGCCGCTCGGATGACGGCCTCGTTGCTGGTGGCGTGCGCGGTCAGGAACGGCAGAAAGGCCGACGCCATAGCCCTCTGCGCCGCGGAACAGTCCACCTTGCCGTAGTGAATCGCCGACGCGAGCACGGCGCCGCGGGAGCGCAGAGGAGGCGGCGCCCCGGCACCGCCGCCCGGCGGACCGAGCACCGCCCGGTTCCCGGAGTGGTGCCGCGGCAGAGCCGCGACCATGGTCCCCGTGGGGTGGCCCGCAAAGTCGTGGGAGACGTACAGGACGCGGAGGAGCGCCCCGGGGGCGGCGGGGCGAGGGGCAAGGGTCGCCTCCTGGGCCGGGGGCACGAGAGGCGGCAGATGCGACAGGGAAGCGCGGTGCGCCCACGGGGTGAGGAGCAGCGGGTGGAGGAGCGACGCGTCGGGCGCCACGGGGTCAGCCCGCGTCGGCGGGTCCGGCGGCGGCGGCGCCTGATCCTTGGCCAGCGCGGCATCGAGCCGCTCCCGGCCGCCCAGCGGGAGCAGCAGCGAGTCGAACTGCGGCAGAGCCCGCCGCGCCTCCAGCGTGGCCGGCGGCTCTGCCGACCCGTGGCCGCCGGAGCCCCGGAGCCACGCGGCGAGAAGGGCGTGCTCCCTGTCCCAGCCCCCCCAGAGCCCCGTCATCCTCCTCGCCCTCGCTAGCTGCGGCAGCATCGCCGGCCACTCGCGCCTCGCGCCCTCGGGAAGGCCTTCCCAGTAGTCTCCCCACGTCGGGCGCCCGCAGCCCGCCGCCACGGCGCTGTCGGCCGCGATGGCAGCCGCCGCGCACCGCGCCCTCGCCGACCATACCGCCCCGGGGGAGGCCGGCGACGTCGTCACCGACGGGAAGAGGTGCCCCGCCACAAGCAGCGCCACCGCCGCCCCGCCCTCGGAGCCCCCGCCCGCGCGCAGCAGCCGCTCCGAGGCGCCGCCGCACCGGGCCCCGCACGCCCGCTCCAGCAGCGACACGGCACCCAGGAGCGCCCCTGGCGCGCCCACCGACCCGATCCCGGCGTTGCGGAGCGCGTCAGCGACGTGGGAAGGCTTCACCCCGCCCGTCGCTGGCGCCTGCACGGAGGCCGGCCCCCCCGGTCCGTCCAGTGCCCAGCCCAGAGCACGCAGCGGCACGAGCGACTCCGTCCCGCCCGGCGCGGCCTGCGCCGCCCCCTCTCCCATCGCCGCGTGCGCCTCAGCCAGCGCCGCCGCCCCGAACGACGTCCACTCCCGGAGGGCACCGAGCGCCCTCTCCTCGTCGCCCGCGGCCGGGAGCGCCGCGGCGAGGCCCCGCCCAAGCAGGAGCGCGGCCGCAACGGCCGAGGCCTCCGGCTCGCCGTCCCGCAGCCACGCCGCCCCGACGTTGAGGAGAGCCGCCGTGTTGCTCGGGTCGAGGCTCAGGGCCGCGCGAAACCGCGCCTCGGCGAAGCGCGGCCTGCCGGCGCGGAGCAGAGCGTTGCCCCAGACCGTCAGGCCCACGCTGGCGTCCTCGTCCGGCTCCAGCCCGCCCCCGCCAGGCGCCCCCCGGAGCATCTCGGAGCGCGGCAGGGAGGCCGCCCACGCGGGGAGCACCCGCGGCCAGGGCAGGCCGCGCCGCAGCGTCTCCCCTTCGGGCCACGTCATCGCGAGCCACTCCCACCGCCGGACGGTCGACCGGCCCCGGCCGAGCTCGTCCGGCGGCGGCGCCCACTCCCCCTGCAGCGCCTGTGCGCTCTCGAAGAGGACGTCCGCGCCGTCGTCATCGCCGGCGTCGAAGAGCATGCCAGCGGCCACTGACCGTGCGAACGACGCGGCCGGCCCGCCCGCTCGCTCCGGTGTGACAATGCCGGCAAGCGACCCCGCCGCCGCGTTGCGCGATGCGCCCGCCCGCACGGCCGAGTCCGCCCCGGCGTGAAGGCACTGGACAACTGCCTCGGAAACCTCCATGGCGGCGCCTGGGTGGCCGGACGAAACGCCGCCCGCCAGGAGCGCAGCGGCCCAGCGACGCTGCTCCGGCGATTCCTCCCCGCAGCGCAGGCCCACGACGGTCCTGGGCCATCCAGCTCCGTGAGCGTCCGCAAGGCGGCCGAACGTGCCAGCCATCGCGCACACTGCACCATCGGACTGACCAGTCACGGCCGTGCGCACGGCGGCGCATGTTGCCCGCCTCAGCAGGGCGGGATCAGCACCGTCCCCGGCCGCGAGAATTGCCTCAAGCGCGGGAAGCACCGTTCTTCCCGCATCGCGGGTGCCCAGTGCCGCGACAAGCCGCTGGAGGGCCTGGTCAAAGACCGAGGCCTGCTCCCCCGCGCTTGACGACGTGACAAGCGCCACGACTGCTATGCAGGCGGCCCCAAGAATCCGCGGCCACATAGTCGTGGCCGCCTGGGCTGCCCCCTTGGGCCGCTTCGGGGTGCGAGAGTGCCGTTCGGCCAGGGCATGTGCGGCCCTCGCTCGCGACCGCGGCCGGACGAGAACAGTGGATGGTGTGACGGAGAGTGTTTCGACCCGGCGGCACTGCGGTTGGGTGCCGCCATTGCAGCGTGGTGTTGCGTCACGCTCGTGAAGGCAGCGAGTCAAGTCCGCAGTGAACTCCAAGGCTGTCACGCCTCACGCCGACGCTGCTGGGATGTATCCCTGTGCTATTGATGGTGTCACTTCATGCCCTGCGTGCGACTCGGCACCCTTGGCGCAGCGGCAGCTGCCGACAGAGCCAGCGACCCTCTGGTGCCCAGGCCGAGAGCAGCGTTTTCGCATTCACCCGCCAGACAGCGGCCCCAGGCGCCTGCTGTCGGAAGGGGCCACAGCTGGGCCGCCTGAGCAGAGGCAGCCCCGGCTCGTTGGGTAGCCGGGCAGCTTCAAGCTCGGCTGCGGTGCCTCGGGGGTGTTGCGGCACTGGTTTCGCTCGCAGCCGCACAGCACCTTGGTGACGAACCTCACGCCGATAGTGCGCTCCCCGCATCAGGGGGAGTCAATTTTTGCATCATGGGCGCTTGCATGCCGCCGGGAATGCAATCTGGGGCACTGTCCGGCGCTGAGCAAAAGGAGCTGCTCAGCAAGTTTGCCGACCTTCGGGCGGCGATGCACCTGTCTGAGCGGGACTTTGCGCGCATGTACCGGTACTTTGAAAGCGCCAACTCCAACAACGATGGGTGCATCCAGCTGGACGAGTTTCTGGGCTTCTTCGCCCAGTCAAAGTCACGCTTTACCCACCGCGTCTTCAACATGTTCCGAGATGGCAACGAGGACGGCATCACGTTCAAGCAGTGGGTTTTCGGGCTCTGGAACTTTTGCACGACGGACAGCGACGCCCTCATCCTGTTCGCGTTCCAGCTCTACGACGAGGGCGGCAAGGGCTTGCTGGACCTCGACGACGCCACGCACATGCTGGTGGAGCTCTTTGGCAAAGACTACGACGCGAACCCGCTGGCACGGGACATCATGAAGAACCTCCTGGAGACCGACTACCAGGGCAACGCGACGACGTCGGGCATCACAGCCGCGAGGTTCGCGCGGGTCGCGGCGAGGGCCAAGAACCTGCTGTACCCGGCGTTCAAGCTCCAGAGCGCGGTGAGTGCTGAGGGCAAGTGCGGTCCCTGGGTTTACCTGCCGTACACCCTGGCGGCATCCTGACCTCTGACATGCGTCACACCTTCGTCACCTTGATTCGCCTGGTTTGTGATGTCCCCGCCGTGAGGCTTTCGCAGATCCAGGCAAGTCTATTCAGTAATGGCTTCTGGGCCCACAAGACGCGCGAGCGGCTCAGGCTGCAGAGGGAGGGCACGCTCGACATAAGGAACGTGCTCGACATCGTGAACGCCGGCAGGCGGCGGATGAACGCCCACGTGGTGCGAGGGGGGGTGATCATGCCCTACGTGAGCGCCAGGGGCGTCGCTGAGACGTCCGCCGAGCGTGCCGAGCGAGAGAGGATGAGCCGGCTCTCGGACATCTTCGGCGGCGACGAGATCTCCACAATCCTGGCCACGTCGGCGCCGCGGGGCTCCCCTTCGATGGGCGAAGCACTGACAGCCGCCGACCGCGAGGCCAGCGAGTCGTTGATGGCCTCCGCCAGCGATTCAGGCAGGGGAGGCCGAAGTTCGTCAGGCGTACAGCCGCAGGTGCCGGGTGCGACGGGCTCAGGAGCATTGCCACCTTCGGCCGGCATGACACCGAGCGCCGTCGGGGTCCGCGGGCTCGCGAAGAAGCGATCGCGGGTCATGCCGGCTGCCGAAGAGCCCGTGATCGGCATGCAGCCCTTCGGGGGGGGGACGAGGCCGCCTCGGCCGGCAGCGGTGGGGAACAGGCCGCCCCCGACCCCGAGGTCGCGTGTCTCGGCTTTCAGCACGAGGTCTTCCAGCGCCGAGGTCACCGGCTCAAGGAGCACGAGCGGCGGCGCGTCCCGTGCCCGCCGCATGACTGCAGCGACGCGGCGGGCGCAGCGGTAGCGAGCGGCGACGCAGCAAAGCCGATGCAAGTGAGGCCCTTTTAGCCAGTGTGCGACCCGCGACTGAAAACGATAGCCAGCCTGCAAAGATCGCGGCCCGTGCCCACCACGCAACATCAGTCGCTGTCCTTCAAGCTCGGCGGCCCTGCCCCCGCCTCGCCGCTTGCGGCATCCTCGCCGCTCGGCGCGGCGACTTGCCCGCCCGTGTCGTCGCCGCCCGCGGCCCCGGCGGGCAGAGGCCCCATGAAGCAGGCGGGAAGCCCCGTCACGTGCTCCACCACCCGCGCCACAAAGCCGGGCACGAATCCTCCGAGCATCGCCGTCAGCGCGTCCTGCTGCTCCCGCGCCGCCGCCTCGTCCTCCTCCGTGTGGCCGTCCACCGCCCGCAGCTCTGCCAGCGCGTCCTCGCGCAGAGCCTTCGCCTGGGCGAGGAGGAGGTGCCTGACGAAGCGCTCCGACGCGGCTTCCAGGCCCGCTGCGCCGAGCACGTGGACGCACCGACGCGCGTCGTCGACGACGCCGAGGAACACGTTCACCGCCCGAGCCAGCGGCGGCACGCGCAGGAGCGACTGGGGCGCCACGGGGGCTGCAACGGGGCCGGCCTCCGCCTCTTCCCCGGCCGTGTCGCGCGCCGCCCCCGCCGCCGCCGCCGAGGGCGCCGTGAGCGCCGCGAGGTACGCCCACGTGCCGCGCCGGACCTCCGTCTCGAAGGCTCGGACCCCAGCCGCGAGCCTCGCGTCCGCCACGAGCAGTGCCCCCCGCCGCAGCGCCGCCTCGGCCTCCATCGTCCTGTCCGCGCACAGCGGCGCCGCCCGCGCGAACGCGAACGCCACCGCTTCGGCCGCCCGAGCCACGTCGGACCCCGAGGCCAGACCGCCCGCCCCCGCCTCCACCAGCGCCACGGCCTGCCTGCTCGTGCCGTCGGCCCACCGCGCGAGCCGGAGCGCCCCGGCCTCCCTCCCCGGCCTCCCTCCCCCCCTCCCCTTCCGGCTCTGCAGGAAGAGCGTCGCGAAGAGCCTTGGCACCGAGGACCACGCCTCACGAAACGCCTCCAGAGCCTGCGGCAGGCGCTTCCCCGGGCCGAGCGACGCGGCCTCGGCCAGCGCTGCGTCCAGAGCGCGCGTCCGCGCGGCCAGGACCTCGCCCTGCGCCGTGGCATCGGCGGCGGCAGCCTCGTCCTCCTCGCCGGCGATGGCATACGTGCCCCCGCCCGCCGACGCCGCCGACGCCGCGCGCCCCTCCGCCGCACCGCCGGCCGCTCCGGTGCTTGTGTCGTCAGGGAAGAGCATCGCCCGGACGGTGCGGGCCGCGGGGGAGGCGGCGGCCGCGGGGGAGGCGGCGGCAGCAGCGTGGGCGGCCGGCCCCGAGGGCGGCCCCCGCTCGCGGGACTGCTGCAGCAAGATGCGGCGCAGCGGGCGCACGAGGTCCAGCGCGTCGGTGAGGGGCAGGCGGGGCGCGGCGAGGGCGTCGCGCACCCTCGCAACGGCGCGGTCCCTCGCGCCGCGGACGGCCACCGCGACGCCCGCCGCCACGGCGTGCCTGGGCGTGCCCAGCGGGTGGTGCACGACCATGTCGTTCACCGCGTCGCACAGGTCCAGGAGCTGGTCGGTGCGCCCCGTCCGGAGGCACGCCTCGGCAACGAGCGGCAGCTCGGCAACATCGGTGAGGTCGCGCTCGTGCCGCAGCGCCCGGTGCACCCGCTGCTCCTCGTCCAGCAGGGTCTCGAGACGCCGCGACAGGTCGCTGTCCAGGGCGTCCCGGGCCTGCCGCGCGTCCTGGATCGCGCCGCCGCATAGTGCCTCGAGCGCCCCGAGCTCGGCGGTCACGCTCGCGCTCGCATCCACGCAGTCAATGTGAACCTTGTAGTTGGCCAGGGCGAGCGCGCGCGTCTGCTCCTCCAGGAGCGTCTCCTCGGCGCGCAGCTGGGCGGGAACCCGCTGGACCTGCGCGAGGGACAAGCCGGCCAGGTCCGGGCCAGGCCCGTCTGCCGCCTCCATTCCGGCCGCGGCTGCGCTTATGGACCGTGCCACCGGGCAGAGTGGACGGGAGGCAAAGCCGCGGGCGGCCGATGGAGCGCAGCGTGTGTTAACAACAAGGGCTCTGTTAGATATTGGTCATCACACAAACATGCGTGTGTTCGCTTGGCAGAGTGCTTTTTGTACTGCCTCAGTCGCCGGCAGGCTTTGGCGATCCGTGCCGAGGCCAACTGGGTAAACCCGCTTGTGCCCCCGATACGAAAACAAGGGCTTGGCATTTGGCTGGCCCCCCAATCAAATAAGCCCTGGCGGTAGTGCCCCCGATATGACCTGGCAGAGTCTCAATCGTGGTTAAACCTCCGGCATCTCTGCGCTGGGTGTCCGCGTAGGCGATGTTCGCGACCGGCCGCGCGGGGCTGCGGCCGCACACACGCGCCCTTTCTTACAGCCTCTAGTGGCTGCTTGACCGCGCAAGAGTCGAGCGTGGCAGCAGCGGGCGCAACAGCGGGTCCGCTCGCGCCGTTTCTGCGCCAGGGTACGTGGCGGCGCCTGGGCTCGCGGGGGCCGCGCGGACCAGGTCCCGGGGCCATGCGCACCGCAGTCGCTGCCGCGCTCGTCGCGGTGCTCGTCGCCGCGACGGCGGCCGGTGCCGACCGCGGGAGTCCGAACCCGAGAGGACCGACCCGGCGGGTCGGGGACGCCGACCCGAGGGCCGGCGTCCCGCTGCTGCTGCATCCTGTGATGGACGCGTGGGAGCGGGCGAGGCAGGCGCTGCTGCCGCGCGACAGCCGGCACCATCGGGACACCCTGACCGGAGTGGTCAGGCTCGCGCGGCGGCTCCTCGGCGGCTCCCCCGGCGCCGCCGTGCTCCCGTCCGCCGAGCATCGGGCGGCCGAGCGCCGGAGGTGGGCCGCGGCGCACGAGGCCTCGGTCCGCGAGAGCTCGCCTCGTTTCGACGAGGAATCGAGCCGCAACGCCGAGCTTGCACTGCGCGCCGCGCTCGAAATGCGCGCCCGGGGCATGCACGGTTCAGACCACGCGCTGGAGACGGCGCGGGCCGCGGCGGACGCGGCGGGCCTCGCCGCGGGCGGCAGCGGCTCGCTCGCCTTTGCGGGGCAGGGCTCAGGTGCCGGTCTCGACGCCGTGGAGATGGCAGCGAGGCCGGCGGCGCGGCCACGGCGGCGCCTCGCGGCGGCGCCACCCGCGCCGCCCGTCTCGCAGCTGGAGTGTTCGGGCGTCGGTGTGCGGGCGATCGGCAACGAGTCGATCGCGACGTGCGACGGGGCGGAGGTGGACCCCGCGGTGCGCGCTGCGGTGGCAGCGCTGCAGGCGGCGGTGACGGCGGGCGCCGGGGAGGCCGCGCTCGGCGCGCTGGAGGCGGCGCTGCTCGCGGTGCCGGGCTTCAACATCTCCCTCCTCCTTCCTCGCGGCACCGCCATCCCCGCCGGCGCGAACCTCACGGCTCTGCCCCCCGCCACCCGGGACGCCCTCACCGCCGCGGCCAACGTCTCCTCCGTCGGCGAGATCACCTCCTTCGACCAGATCGTCGCGCCTGACGGCACCATCGCCGGCGG
>Ga0136560_1000019_pt1 | contig 51691 bp, 65 predicted proteins | sample AntRauMeHopE1497_FD_104925 | JGI IMG/M metagenome (GOLD analysis project Ga0136560, IMG submission 104925) | Saline lake microbial communities from Rauer Islands, Antarctica - Metagenome Hop E1 #497 | ecosystem: Environmental > Aquatic > Non-marine Saline and Alkaline > Saline | place... | reverse complement strand
GCCTATCGCCAAAGTAAGTGTCTTCAATCACAGTTTGCATTGATCGAATAAGATTAGCATAGTTTGAATTTAACCGCCAAGGCCACGGAGGTTACGCAAAGAGCATAAAGTAACCTTTGAGGTCTTTTATCGAATCTTTAAATTTGCGGCAAATCTGATTGACCTCGATAGTACGACAAGCTCACTAACCGAGGTTTTGAATAGCGAATAGATTTTACTACAAACACAAAATTTACTCGAAGCATTAGCGCTGAAGGCGCGACATATATCAGCCATGGGTGTAAGCCCATGGATTGGATAGTCGAAATTAATTCCGGGTTTTGGCCGAAATTACGCCAATCGGGAAAATAGGGGTTCGCCAAAACGAATGGAGGGCAATTTCTTGAACGTGGTATTTCGAATTTCTGAATTTATCGTTTTGTGGGGACACGAAGGGTGGCTGTAGCTTTTTCAACCGCAAAGGACGCCAAGGCTTCTCAAAGGATGCCAAGCAATTTGTCTACGAAAAAAGGTTTTCAACTTGGGTTGATCATACAGTCAGCCAAAATTGAAAACCTTTAAAATATGATTGGATATTAATCAGATGCGCATTCTTAAATCTTCATGATGTCTACTTCTTTTTTAACAAGCAGCTCATCGATTTTTGTAGAATACTGATCGGTGATTTTTTGCACTCTCTCTTCCGCACGTTTGATGTCATCTTCCGAAGCTCCGTCTTTTTGAAGCTTTTTAAGTTCGTCGTTGATATTTTTACGGACAGTTCTCAAAGAGATTTTACCATCTTCACATTCATTTTTCGCCTGCTTTACCAGGGAGATTCGGCGCTCCTCAGTCAATGCAGGAATAGTTAAAATAATAACTTCGCCATTATTTTGTGGTGCAAGTCCCAGATCAGAATTGATGATAGCTTTCTCGATTTCGGATATCATCTTGCGTTCAAAAGGCTTGATTGCCAAAGTTCTTGCATCAGGTGTGTTCACCGAGGACACCTGACTCAATGGAGTAGGAGCTCCGTAATAAGGCACCATAATACCATCAAGCATATTTGGCATTGCTTTGCCTGCTCTGATTTTTAATAATTCGGCAAAAGTATGCTCCACCGCCTTTTGCATCAATTCTTGTGCTTCGTCCAGATATAGTTCGATTTCTTCCATTCTCTTATTCTTATGAAGTGATCAGTGTTCCTATTTTTTCCCCGCTTACCAAGTCCCTTAAGTTTCCATCTTTGTTCATGTCAAAAACAATAATGGGCAGATTGTTTTCCTGGCAAAGTGTAAAAGCAGTTTTGTCCATCACGTTGAGATTCTTCTCATAGACTTCCTGAAATGAAATGGTATCGTATTTAGTTGCGGTGGGGTCTTTTTCAGGATCGGCAGTGTAGACGCCATCTACTCTGGTGCCTTTGAGAACTACCTCTGCTTCGATCTCAATCGCCCGTAAACTAGCTGTAGAATCGGTGGTAAAATATGGATTGCCGATTCCGGCTCCGAAAATTACAATTCTACCTTTTTCCAAATGTCGGATTGCTCTTCTTCTGATAAAAGGTTCGCAAACACTTTCAATTTTGATACCTGACATAAGTCGGGTGTACATACCGGCTTGCTCCAAAGCACTCTGGAGCGCCATAGCATTAATCAATGTAGCGAGCATACCCATGTAATCGCCCTGTACTCGGTCCATACCTGATTTTTCTGCTTGGACTCCTCTGAAAATGTTACCACCGCCTATGACTATTGCGATCTCAACCCCCATGTCTTTCACTTTTTTAATTTCGTGGGTGTATTGCTGAAGTCTATTGGGATCTATTCCAAAATTCTGTTCTCCCATGAGTGCTTCACCACTGAGCTTGAGCAATATTCGCTTGTATTTCATTTGTTTATGGATTGATTTCAGGTTGTTAAAGAGGATTAAATGAAAAAGTCATCGATCAAAAAAACAAATCTGACAACCAAATGGAATCAAATAATCCTCCAAATATAATTTCTTCAATTCATTATACTAGGCAAAAAATTAAAATTGAATCAGAACCTGATTCTTTTCCACGCTATCTTTTAAGTTGACTTTGACCAGCTTTACCACCCCGTCTCCGGGGGCTTTAATTATATTTTCCATTTTCATGGCTTCCAAAATTAGGACCACATCCCCTTTTTTCACTTCGTCTCCCGCTTTCACTTTCAGATCTAGAATCAATCCAGGCATAGGAGCTTTGATTTCCTTGAGCGCTGTAGAGGCACTCATATTCATGCCCAGCTTCTCAAGTATTAGATCATTTCGATCTTTGAGCTGAAGCGAAGCCACCTTATTCCCTATCCGGATTTGAACAGTTTTGGTTTCTTTTTCAAAGTCGAGTAATTCTGCTTCTATCGATCTGTTTTCGTGGATGAGGTGGACTTTTCGATCCGATATCCACTTGAGATCCCAGACTATCTGCTTTCCGTTGACGGTAAGCATCTCTTCGGTTTTTTCGACCGAATAGCTTGTGCTTTGGTTAATTACTGTAAACATTCCTGTTAATTTGAGCCCGAATATACAATTTACTCTTAAATGAGCCTGTTTTCTTTATAAATCAGTATGTATCAAAACACTTCAAAACGTTCTTTCGCTGTGCATCTATTCTCCCGATTAGTTCTCTTTTCATCGTTATTCCTATTTTGGGGCTGCAAGTCCAATTCTATTATCCAAACTCCTCAGGATATTCAAGAAGAAATGGTCGATATTCCTTTGTTATTGGTAAAATCAGCTAATGACTCAGAAAGCCAAAAGCAAATCAAAATCTCAAAAGAGTATGAGATAGCTGCTTATCGAGCTTCTCAGCGAAGAGACTTTGACATTCTTCACACGACATTAGATTTGGCATTTGACTATCAAAATCAAACGGTCTTGGGAAAAGCTAACTTGCTGATCAAGCCATTTAATTATCCCCAGCGTATTCTTCAGTTAGATGCTCAGGATTTTGAGGTGGACAAAATTTATTTTTCCGCAGGAACAAACGAACAGGAGCTCGTCTACCAGTATGATGGGCAACTACTCAGTGTCAATCTACCGGAGGAATTGACGGCGAAAGACACCTTTGAAATTTTCTTTGACTACGTGGCTTATCCAAACCGTAATTCGGGGAGTGGGAGTGAGGCAATCACGGATACTAAAGGCTTGTATTTTATTGATCCATTGGACACTATTCCCAACAAGCCCACCATGATATGGACCCAAGGAGAGACGATGCACAACTCCAAGTGGTTTCCCACCATCGACCATCCAAACGAGCGCTTCACGCAGCAACTGAATCTGACGGTGATCGATTCTTTGGTTTCCATCAGCAATGGTGAATTAGTGAGTCAGCAAGACCTGGGCAACGGTTTCAGAGTGGACAGCTGGGAGATGAAGCTGCCGCATGCGCCCTATCTGGTAGCACTTGTGATTGGAGACTTTGGGAAGGTATCGGATAGCTGGGAAGCTCTTCCTTTGGGTTATTTTGTGGAGAAAGGTTTCGAAAAAGGAGCAGCGAAGGTTTTTGAGCATACGCCGGAGATGATTGGCTTTTTCTCGAAACTTACCGGAGTCGACTTTCCTTGGCCAAAATACGATCAGATCGTGGTCAGGGATTTCGTGTCTGGAGCGATGGAAAATACTACAGCATCGATTTTTATGGAAGAACTGCTCCTGACTGAACGGGAGGCAATTGATTCTGAGTGGGATTATATCATCGCGCATGAGCTTTTTCATCAATGGTTTGGAGACTATGTGACTACCGAATCATGGTCAAATCTCACCCTTAATGAGGCTTTTGCAAACTATAGTGAATTTCTATGGAATGAATACAAATATGGGGAGGATCATGCCAAGCTGAAGCTGATTGCCGAGACGGAAAGCTATTTTGCAGAAGCTGAGAGTAAGAATGTGGATTTGATTCGCTTCCAATATGCGAGTGATGAGGACATGTTTGATTCGCATAGCTATTCCAAGGGAGGAGTGATACTACACATGCTACGCGAATATCTTGGCAAAGAGGTGTTTTACGAAGGATTAAATGTCTACCTGAAAGCTAATGCATTACAAAGTGTAGAGGTGCATGATCTGAGACTAGCAATGGAGAAGGTCAGTGGTCAGGACTTGAATTGGTTTTTTAATCAATGGTTTTTGGATAAGGGACATCCCGAATTGAATGTGGAAGTGGATTATTCTAACCCTGAAAACATCTTGATCAGCGTCACACAAACGCAGGATCTGGTGAATTTTCCTTTATATCAGCTACCCTTTGAGGTCAGTTGGTATGCTGATGAAAAGCGATTCAGTAAGGAGTTTTTTCTGGATAAAGTCTCTGCGCAATTTCCTTTAGAAAACGGAATTGCTGTAGGCCAGGTATTTTTTGAGGAGCGGAAGAATCTTTTGGCAAAAGTATCTTTTGAAAAAAGTGCGATTGAATATCAGCAGCAATTTGAAAATTCCAAAATAGGGATTTCACGATACGAGGCCTTGGATAGCTTAGTTTCCATAGAAGCGATTGAGAATTTGGAGTTGATTATCGGAAAAGCACTTTCAGATGATTTTTGGGCAATTCGGGAATCAGGGTTAAGTATAATCCAAGGAAATACGGTTTGGTTGGAAGAGAATGATGAGCTAGCCGAAAAAGTACTTGGAATGGCTGATGCAGATCCAAAAAATTCGGTTCGTGCAGGTGCCATCGATGCGTTGGCGGCTTACAATCCTGAGAAATACCAAAGTTTATTCAAGCGACTGACCAATGATGATTCTTATCTTGTCGCAGGATCTGCTCTGATGGGATTGATGGCAGAGGGCATTGAGTTGGAAGAAGAGTTTGTAGACCGATTTGCGGAGGAGATTAATTTCAGAATAGTGATTCCGGTATCTGACTATTACATCACAAATCCAGTCGCAGGGAAAGGGGAATGGTTCCATAGGAATCTGGATTCTTTATCAGGCGAAGGGCTTTATTTTTTTCTGGGATATTATGCAGAGTATTTCAGTCGTTTTCCGGAGGATGGGAATTCAGAGGCCGTAGTTAATTTATTACGCATTGCGGAGCGTGACTCAAAGTCATTCATGAGACTTGGGGCATTTCAGGCGCTACTCGCATTTGCTGACGATGCGGCTGTTGTCAAAGAATTAGAACGAGTGACGGCCTTGGAATCGGAGGAAGAATTGAAAATGTACTTCGCATATTTTATTGAGGCATTAAAACCAGAAAATTAATCGATTGATTTCTAATAGTTTGAAAATTTTATAGGTAAAATATCATCAAATTTGAAAGCCTTGTTTTGAATCTTTGGGAAAAGCCTATAATTTTGCCATCCGTTACGAAAGGTACGCCTGTATAATCGCAGGAAAATTGACAGTAAAAAGGGGGAATACCAAAGCGGCCAACTGGGACGGACTGTAAATCCGTTGACTTATGTCTTCACAGGTTCGAATCCTGTTTCCCCCACACCATTGTATTAATTCGAAATTTTTCTCTAATTTCGCATTGCAAAAAAAATTCGGCTTAGCCGAATACAAGCGGGAGTAGCTCAGTTGGTAGAGCGGCAGCCTTCCAAGCTGCAGGTCGCGGGTTCGAGCCTCGTCTCCCGCTCTGTGTTTTTTCTAGAAATAGGCAAAACATAAGGGTCTAAGCCGACGTAGCTCAGGGGTAGAGTACTTCCTTGGTAAGGAAGGGGTCACGGGTTCAATTCCCGTCGTTGGCTCAAATCGGCTTTAATAATTATCTAAATATATCTTTAAACTTAAACTGAGGATTTTCACGCATGGCAAAAGCACAATTCGACCGTTCCAAGCCGCACGTTAATATCGGTACGATTGGACACGTAGACCATGGCAAAACCACTTTGACTGCAGCTATTACTACAGTATTGGCCGCAAAGGGTCTGTCTGAATTAAGAGATTTCTCTTCGATCGACAACGCTCCGGAAGAAAAAGAAAGAGGTATTACCATTAATACTTCTCACGTAGAATATTCAACTGAAAAGAGACACTACGCACACGTAGATTGCCCTGGACATGCTGACTACGTAAAAAACATGGTAACTGGTGCCGCTCAAATGGATGGCGCTATCCTAGTGGTAGCTGCTACAGACGGACCAATGCCACAGACAAGAGAACATATCCTTTTGGCTCGCCAGGTAGGTGTACCTCAATTGGTGGTTTTCATGAATAAAGTTGATATGGTTGATGATCCTGAGCTTCTTGAGCTTGTGGAAATGGAGATCAGAGAGCTTCTTTCATTTTATGATTTTGATGGTGACAATATCCCTGTCATCGCTGGTTCGGCACTTGGTGCATTGAACGGTGAGGAGAAGTGGGTAAACACTGTAATGGAATTGATGGACGCGGTAGATAGCTTCATTCCAATCCCTGAAAGAGCAGTTGATAAGGATTTCTTGATGCCAGTAGAAGACGTATTCTCGATTACAGGTCGTGGTACAGTAGCTACAGGCAGAATCGAAAGAGGAATAGTAAATTCAGGTGAATCAGTTGACATCATTGGTATGGGTGCTGAAGGCTTGAAGTCGACAGTAACTGGAGTTGAGATGTTCCGAAAGATCCTTGACAGAGGTGAAGCCGGTGACAACGTAGGTCTATTGCTAAGAGGTATTGAAAAATCACAGATCAAGCGTGGTATGATTATCTGTAAGCCAGGATCTGTGAAGCCACATTCACATTTCAAAGCGGAAGTATATGTACTTTCAAAAGAAGAAGGTGGACGTCACACTCCATTCTTCAACAGATACAGACCACAGTTCTACTTAAGAACAACTGACGTAACAGGTGAGATTACGCTTCCTGAAAACGTTGAAATGGTTATGCCAGGTGATAACGTAACTATCGAGGTGAATCTACTATCTACGGTAGCACTTGAGAAAGGTCTTCGTTTTGCAATCCGTGAGGGTGGCAGAACAGTAGGAGCTGGTCAGGTCACTGAAATCCTTGACTAATCACTTTTGATTATAAGATAAACAATGCGACCCTGAATATATTTGGGGTCGCATTTGTTTCTTAAGTGATCTTTCCCTAATTTTGCGTTCCCATTAGCGGAGCGTTCATTCACACGGGCATAGTTCAACGGCAGAATAGCGGTCTCCAAAACCGTTGATGGGAGTTCGAATCTCTCTGCCCGTGCCAATAAGTAAGTACACTATGAATCTGAAAAACTTTGTATTGGAGTCTTATGATGAAATGAAAAACAAGGTCACTTGGCCTAAATATTCATTTCTTCAAAATAGCGCAGTATTGGTATTGGTAGCTTCCTTGATCTTTGCACTGTTTATCGGCGTGATAGATTTGGGTTTTGAGAATATTATGAATTGGTTTTATGATTTATTCTAATTGAATTGACATTACAAAATGGCTGAACATAAGTGGTACGTACTCAGAGTAGTATCGGGACAGGAGAAGAAGACAAAAACCTACCTGGAGAATGAAATCTTCAGGGAGAAGATTGAAGAATTTATTCCTAACGTCTTAATCCCCTCTGAGAAGGTATATGAAATGCGAAATGGAAAAAAGCGTGTAAGGGAGAGAAATTTCTTTCCAGGGTATGTTTTAGTCAACGCAGATCTTTCCAATGGTGAGGCCAATCACGTAATTACAAGCATTCCGGGAGTTATCGGTTTCTTAGGTTCAAACTCCGGGGGGGCTTCCAAAATCCCCGAGCCATTACGTCAGTCAGAAATCAACCGTATTTTAGGTAAGGTTGAGGAGATTGATGAGTTTGCTGAGAAGCTAGATACACCGTTTATAATTGGAGAGACCGTTAAAGTAATGGATGGTCCTTTCAGTGGATTTACCGGAGTAATAGAGGAGATATTTGAAGAGAAGAAGAAATTGAATGTTATGGTCAAGATCTTCGGAAGAAATACTCCTGTTGAATTAAACTTTATACAAGTAGAAAAACAAGACTAAGCAATGGCTAAGGAAATCACTGGTTATATAAAACTGCAAGTGAAAGGTGGCCAGGCAAATCCGTCGCCTCCAGTTGGTCCGGCTCTTGGTTCCAAGGGTCTTAACATCATGGAGTTTTGTAAGCAATATAACGCACGTACCCAAGATAAAATTGGACAAGTGCTTCCTGTATTGATTACAATTTACTCTGACAAGTCCTTTGACTTTGTAGTAAAAACTCCTCCAGCGGCTAACATGCTGTTAGAGGCTGCAAAAGTTAAATCGGGATCAGCTGAGCCAAACCGTAAAAAGGTAGGGTCGGTATCCTGGGATCAAGTAAGAGAAATAGCGGAGGTTAAAATGCCTGACCTTAATGCTTTCAAAGTCGAGTCTGCTATGAAAATGGTAGCTGGGACAGCACGAAGCATGGGAATCACAGTATCTGGTAAAGCCCCTTGGGAAGTATAAATAAAAAACAATGGCTAAGTTAACAAAAAAGCAAAAAGAAGCTCTTTCTAAGTACGACCCAAGCCAAGTGTACTCCCTTGAGGCAGCTTCTTCTATTTTAAAGGAAATATCACTGGCAAAATTTGACGCTTCCGTAGATGTCAACGTCCGCTTGGGCGTAGATCCACGTAAAGCAGATCAAATGGTAAGAGGCGTAGTAGCCCTTCCCCATGGTACAGGCAAAGACATCAAAGTATTGGTTCTTTGCACTCCTGATAAAGTAGCTGAAGCGACCGAAGCAGGTGCAGATTACGCAGGCTTGGACGACTACATCGCAAAGATTGAAGGCGGATGGACTGACATTGATGTCATCATCACTATGCCAAATGTCATGGCGAAGGTAGGTAGACTGGGTAGAGTATTAGGACCAAGAGGTCTTATGCCTAATCCCAAATCAGGAACAGTTACTCTAGATGTAGCGAAAGCGGTAAGAGAAGTAAAGGCTGGAAAAATCGATTTCAAAGTAGATAAGTTTGGAATAATACATGCCGGTATAGGTAAAGTTTCCTTCACACCTGAGCAAATTCAGGATAACGTAAAGGAATTGATTCTTACCATATCCAGGCTTAAGCCATCTTCATCTAAAGGAACGTATTTCAAGAGTATATATTTATCCAGTACAATGTCTCCTGGTATTGCAGTAGACAAGGGTAGCATTCAAGGTATTTAATCATGACTAGAGACGAAAAAAAAGTAATAATCGACGGTCTTACTGAGAAGTTCAAAGAAACCCCTTTCTTCTACATTACTGATGCTTCAGGATTCTCTGTGGCACAGACCAATTCATTCCGAAGAGCATGCTACGATAAAGGTATAGAGTACAAAGTGTACAAAAATACATTGATCGCAAAAGCTTTGGAAAACCTTGATGCTGACTATTCCCAGTTATCGTCTGAGGCGTTGAAAGGATTCTCTGGAATATTATTCTCAAAAGAGACAAGTAATCTGCCAGCAAATTTACTGTTGGAATACAGAAAAAAAATAGGAAAGAAAGAGACTAGACCTGTGTTCAAAGGTGCTGCCATTGATACTGATGTATTCATCGGTGAGGCAAACCTGGTAATGCTGTCTAAGCTCAAGTCAAAGCAGGAATTGCTAGGTGATCTAATTGGATTGCTTCAGTCTCCGGCGATGAATCTTATTTCTGCATTGCAAAGTGGTCAAAACAATTTGACCGGTGTGCTTAAAACACTTGCAGAAAGAGAAGAAAAATAATACTAAAAAAATCATTCAAACAAAAATTAAATTTCAAATACAATGGCAGATCTTACACAACTTGCAGATCAGTTGGTAAACTTGACTGTAAAGGAAGTTAAAGAATTGACAGACATTCTTAAGGATCAGTATGGCATCGAGCCTGCTGCTGCTGGTGCAGTAGTGGTTTCAGGTGGCGCTGGTGCTGGAGACGCTCCTGCTGAAGAAGAGAAAACATCATTTGATGTAATCCTGAAGGCGGCTGGTGCATCTAAGCTGGCAGTTGTTAAACTTGTTAAAGAATTAACTGGTCTTGGACTTAAGGAAGCAAAGGATCTTGTAGATTCGGCTCCTAAGGCAGTAAAAGAAGGCGTAGCTAAAGACGAAGCTGAAGGCTTGAAGAAGTCTTTGGAAGAAGCTGGTGCTGAAGTAGAGATTAAATAATTTGCAAAGCCGAGACTATTAGGTCGAGGCTGAGCACTTAAGACCTGACTATTTTAGTCAGGTCTTTTCCTGTTTGTGCGCAGGTCTTAAATTGCATTATTCTAAGCGAAAATTGATTTATTTCGCTATTTAAATTTCACCATAAACACACACTACCTTGGCTATCAAGAATCAAACCGTAAGGAAAAGTTTCTCCTCCATTAAGGTGGTCAAAGACTATCCGGACTTTCTAGATATTCAGCTGCAGTCGTTCAAAGACTTTTTCCAGTTGGATACTCCTGCAGAAAAGCGCCGGGCAGACGGCTTATTTAAAGTATTCGCAGAAAACTTCCCGATCAGTGATTCCAGAGAGAATTTCACTCTTGAATTTATTGATTATGCAGTAGATCCTCCAAAATACAGTGTTGGCGAATGCATTGACCGTGGCTTGACCTACTCCGTCCCATTGAAAGCAAAATTGAGATTGCTGTGTCATGACGAGGACAATGAGGATTTCGAGACCATTGAGCAAGAAGTATTCTTGGGTAACCTTCCTTACATGACTGAAAAAGGTTCCTTTGTAATCAATGGAGCTGAAAGAGTTATTGTATCTCAATTGCATCGTTCTCCGGGCGTGTTCTTCGCCCAGAGTAAGCATACGAATGGTACGAAATTGTACTCCGCGAGAATTATTCCTTTCAAAGGTTCTTGGATTGAATTTGCTACAGACATTAATAATGTCATGTATGCTTATATTGATCGTAAGAAAAAATTCCCGGTTACTACGCTTCTAAGATCAATCGGATACGGAACGGATAAGGATATACTTGATCTATTCGGTCTTTCTGAGGAGGTACCGACTACCAAAGCGGCTTTGAAGAAAGTAGCTGGACGGAAACTTGCGGCGCGTGTGCTAAGAACATGGGTTGAAGATTTCGTGGACGAGGATACTGGTGAGGTAGTTTCAATCGATAGAAATGAAGTCTTACTTGAGCGAGATACAATTCTTACTGAAGAAGACATTGAAATGATTCTGGATTCAGGTTCCAAAAGCATCATCCTAAATCGGGAAGATGTCAATGTAGCTGAATTCTCTATTGTGTATAATACACTTCAAAAGGATAATTCCAACTCTGAGAAGGAAGCTGTCGAAGTGATTTACCGTCAGTTGCGAAATACTGAGGCTCCTGATGAGTCTACCGCTCGTGAGGTAATTCACAGCTTATTCTTCTCTGATAAGCGATATGACCTTGGTGAAGTAGGTCGATATAGAATCAATAAAAAACTAGGTTTAAATATTGATCCTGAGAAGATAGTATTGACTAAAGAGGATATTATCTCCATAGTCAAATATTTGATCGGTTTGATCAACTCCAAAGCGGTAGTTGATGATATTGATCACTTGAGTAATAGACGTGTAAGAACTGTGGGTGAGCAGCTTTACAGTCAGTTTGGTGTTGGTCTTGCGCGTATGTCAAGAACGATCCGGGAGCGAATGAACGTTAGAGATAATGAAGACTTCAAGCCGGTAGATTTGATCAATGCAAGGACACTCTCCTCTGTAATCAATTCCTTCTTCGGAACTAACCAGCTTTCTCAGTTCATGGATCAAACCAATCCACTGGCTGAATTGACGCACAAGAGAAGACTTTCAGCCTTGGGTCCAGGTGGTCTTTCGAGAGAAAGAGCAGGATTCGAGGTTCGAGATGTTCACTACACGCACTACGGTCGTCTTTGTACCATCGAAACACCAGAAGGACCAAATATTGGTTTGATATCTTCACTTTGCGTTCATGCAAAAGTGAATTCAATGGGATTCTTAGAGACTCCTTACAGAAGAGTAAAGGATGGCAAGGCAGGAATGAAGTCTGAAGATATCGTTTTCCTGACAGCAGAAGAGGAAGATGATCATAACATTGCTCAGGCGAATGCGCCTTTGAACGATGCAGGTAAGTTCATCAACGAAAAGGTAAAAGCAAGATTCGAAGGGGATTTTCCTGTATTGGAGCCTTCTGAGATCACTTACATGGACGTTGCCCCTAATCAAATTGTATCGGTAGCAGCTTCATTGATTCCTTTCTTGGAGCATGATGATGCAAACAGAGCCTTGATGGGATCTAACATGCAGCGTCAGGCAGTTCCATTACTTAAGGCTGAAGCTCCTATCGTGGGAACAGGTCTGGAAGTCAAAGCAGCAGTCGATTCTAGATCATTGCTAATTGCAGAAGCAGACGGCACAGTAGATTATGTAGACGCTCGTAAGATTGTGATTAAGTATGATCTTACTGAAGATGAATTGTTGGTCAACTTTACCAATGAATTCAAATCTTATGATTTGATCAAATTCAGAAGAACTAACCAAGATACCACCATCAACCTTACTCCTTTAGTCCTGAAAGGCGAAAAGATCAAAAAAGGTCAGGTTTTGGTTGAGGGTTACTCGACCAATAATGGCGAACTGGCTTTAGGTAAAAACCTAAAAGTAGCCTACATGCCTTGGCAAGGATATAACTTCGAAGATGCGATCGTAATTTCTGAGCGAGTAGTTCGTGAAGATGTCTTTACTTCCATTCACGTGGAAGAGTTCCAGCTGGAAGTAAGAGATACTAAGAGAGGTGAAGAAGAATTAACTTCTGAAATTCCTAACGTATCTGAAGAAGCAGTTAAAAATCTCGATGAGAATGGTGTAATCAGCATCGGAGCAGAGGTAAAAGAAGGCGATATTATAATTGGTAAAATCACTCCAAAGGGTGAAACAGATCCAACGCCTGAGGAAAAACTTCTGAGAGCAATCTTCGGCGATAAGGCCGGTGATGTGAAAGATGCTTCATTGAAAGCTTCTCCGTCTCTTAACGGAGTGGTGATTGAGACCAAGCTTTTCTCAAGACCTAAGAAAGACAAAGATGTTCGAATCAAAGCGAAGGCTGAAGTAGAGAAGCTGAAGCAGAAGTATTCAAAAGACCTCTTGTCCATCAGGGCAAAAATGATCAACAAACTATTGACAATTCTGGATGGTAAAACCTCTCAGGGAGTAAGACATAAGTTTGGCGATGAGATCATCTCTAAAGGAACCAAGTTCAACGTGAAAAACATTGAGAATAACTTGTTCCCGGGTAAGAACCCGTACAGAGATGAGAGTAATTACAATGTGCCTGAGGAAGCGAATTTGATCTCGGATATCGTTCTTGATGACTGGACTAAGGATGAGTATACCAATAAATTGGTGTCCCAGCTGGTTAAAAATTTCGTGAATTCCAGAAATGAAATTAGCGGAAACTTCAAGCGAGAGCGCTTCACATTAGAGGTAGGAGATGAGCTTCCGGCCGGTATTGTCCAACTAGCAAAAGTTTACATCGCCAAGAAGCGTAAACTTAAAGTAGGTGATAAGATGGCAGGTCGTCACGGTAATAAAGGTATTGTAGCTCGTATCGTAAGAGATGAGGATATGCCTTTCTTGGAGGATGGAACCCCGATGGATATAGTATTGAATCCACTAGGAGTACCTTCCCGAATGAATATCGGTCAGATCTTCGAAACTGTACTTGCGTGGGCAGGTCAGAAGTTGGGTAAAAAGTATGCGACGCCGATTTTTGACGGAGCTACTTTGGATCAAGTATCACATGAATTGGAATTGGCAGGCCTTCCGGCGTATGGAAGAACCTACCTATACGATGGACTTTCGGGTGTGAAATTCGATCAACCAATTACTGTTGGTGTCTCTTATATGCTGAAACTTGGTCACTTGGTGGATGATAAAATGCACGCCAGATCAATCGGACCATATTCATTAATTACGCAGCAGCCATTGGGCGGAAAAGCCCAATTTGGTGGACAGCGATTCGGTGAAATGGAAGTGTGGGCTTTAGAAGCATTCGGTGCTTCTCATGTACTGCAAGAGATCCTGACTGTGAAGTCTGATGACGTAATCGGTAGAGCAAAAGCGTATGAAGCTATTGTGAAAGGTGAAAACCTTCCTAAGCCTAATATTCCTGAATCATTCAATGTATTGGTTCATGAATTAAGAGGTTTGGCTCTTGAAATTACCCTAGATTAATTAAGCGAATTAGGGCTCGCAAGAGCCCTTTACATATCTTCAAAAAACTATGGCGTTCAGAAAAAATAAAAAACTTAACAATGATTTTTCCAGAGTCACCATTAGCCTAGCTTCTCCAGAATCTATTCTGGATAGCTCTAATGGCGAGGTGACCCAGCCAGAGACAATCAATTATAGAACATACAAGCCAGAAATGGGTGGTCTGTTCTGTGAGCGAATCTTTGGTCCGGTCAAAGACTGGGAATGTCATTGTGGCAAGTACAAGCGCATCAGATATAAAGGTATTATATGCGACCGTTGTGGAGTAGAAGTTACAGAGAAGAAAGTACGAAGAGAGCGAATGGGCCATATCGAATTGGTTGTTCCAGTAGCTCACATCTGGTATTTCAAATCACTTCCAAACAAGATTGGTTACTTATTAGGTTTGCCTACTAAAAAGCTGGATCAGATTGTTTACTATGAGCGTTATGCGGTAGTACAGCCTGGAATAAAAGCCGAAGAGGGTGTTCAGTATCTTGACTTCCTGACAGAGGACGAGTATTTGGATATCATGGATAAGCTTCCTAAGGAAAACCACATGCTTGATGATGGGGATCCAAATAAGTTTATTGCCAAGATGGGTGCTGAAGCGCTCGAAATGCTTTTGGCAAGAATTGAACTGGATGATTTATCTTATGCGCTACGCCACCAAGCGGCCACTGATACTTCTCAACAGCGTAAGGCAGAAGCCTTGAAGCGTCTGAAAGTAGTAGAAGCTTTCCGTGATGCGAGAACACGCATCGAAAATCGTCCTGAATGGATGGTAGTGAGAATGGTCCCTGTTATTCCACCGGAATTGAGACCATTGGTTCCTTTGGATGGAGGTCGTTTTGCGACATCTGATTTGAATGATCTTTACCGAAGAGTGATTATCAGAAATAATCGTCTGAAACGACTGATTGACATCAAAGCTCCTGAGGTGATCCTGAGAAACGAAAAAAGGATGCTACAGGAAGCTGTAGATTCTCTATTTGATAACTCTAGAAAAGTAAATGCGGTAAGATCTGACGGAAACCGTGCCTTGAAGTCCCTTTCCGATATGTTGAAAGGTAAGCAGGGTCGATTCCGTCAAAACCTACTCGGTAAGCGTGTGGATTATTCCGGACGGTCGGTGATCGTTGTCGGTCCTGAATTGAAGCTTCACGAGTGTGGTCTTCCTAAAAATATGGCAGCAGAGCTTTTCAAGCCTTTCATCATCCGGAAACTGATCGAAAGAGGAATTGTAAAGACTGTAAAATCTGCCAAAAAAATTGTTGATCGCAAGGACCCTGTAGTTTGGGATATTTTGGAAAACGTCTTGAAAGGGCATCCTGTGCTCCTCAACCGTGCTCCAACACTACACCGATTGGGAATCCAAGCTTTCCAACCTAAATTGATTGAAGGAAAAGCAATCCAGCTTCACCCATTGGTGTGTACTGCATTCAACGCCGATTTTGACGGCGATCAGATGGCGGTTCACGTTCCACTTGGACACGAGGCAATTTTGGAGGCTTCCACTTTGATGCTTTCTTCACACAATATCCTTAACCCTGCGAATGGTGCACCGATTACGGTTCCATCTCAGGACATGGTTTTGGGCCTTTATTATGTGACTAAAGGAAAGAAATCTACGCCTGAAGAGCCAGTGGCTGGAGAGGGAATGACATTCTACAGCACTGAAGAAGTGATTATTGCCATGAATGAAGAGAAAATCTCCAAGCATGCCAATATCAAGTGCAAAGTAAATGTCAGAGATGCTGAAGGTGTTATCACCAGTCAAATCATCGATACCGTGGCAGGCCGATTGGTATTCAATCAGTTTGTACCGGATGAAGTAGGCTATGTGAATGAGCTTTTGACTAAGAAAAAGCTGCAACAAATTATCGCTACTGTAGTAAAAGTTTGTGGTATGGCCCGTACCGCTCAATTCCTTGATGATATCAAGCACCTTGGATTCCAAATGGCATACAAAGGTGGCTTATCAATGGGATTGAATGACGTAATCATTCCTCTTGAGAAAGAGCCAATGATTGCGAAAGCAAAAGAAGAGGTAGATCAGGTTTGGAATAACTACTTGATGGGTCTAATCACAGACAATGAAAGATACAATCAGGTAATTGATATCTGGACTCGTACCAACTCGCTTTTGACTAATAGTCTAATGAAGCAGATGGAAGAGGACAAGCAAGGGTTCAACGCCATCTACATGATGATGCACTCTGGAGCTAGAGGTTCAAGAGAGCAGATTCGTCAGCTTGGTGGAATGAGAGGATTGATGGCTAAGCCGCAGAAAAACCTTCAAGGCTCTGTAGGTGAAATCATTGAGAATCCAATTCTATCCAATTTCAAGGAAGGTCTAGATGTATTGGAATATTTCATCTCTACACACGGTGCACGTAAGGGTCTTGCTGATACTGCTTTGAAAACTGCTGATGCTGGCTACTTAACCAGAAGATTGGTGGATGTAGCTCAAGATATGATCATCACAGAAGAGGATTGTGGAACGTTGCGAGGACTAATTGTTCAGCCTTTGAGAGATAATGACGAGATCGTTGAGCCGCTTTCAGAGCGAATCTTAGGTCGAGTTTCTGTTCATGATCTATATGATCCGATCTCTGATAAATTGATCGTTAAAGCGGGTTTTGAAATTGATGACGAGGTAGCGCGAATTGTAGATGATTCCACTATTGAAGAAGTAGAAATCAGGTCAGTATTGACATGTGAGACTCGCAGAGGAGTATGTGCGAAGTGTTATGGTAGAAATCTTTCTACAGGAAACATGGTGCAAGAAGGTGAATCTGTCGGTGTTATCGCTGCACAGTCAATCGGTGAGCCAGGGACACAGCTGACGCTAAGAACATTCCACGTAGGTGGTACAGCTTCCAACATGGCTGTTGAAGCTTCTGTGCTTGCTAAGTTTGAAGGAGTTGTTGAATTCGACGAGGAACTGAGATGGTTGGAAACTACCAATAAAGACGGAGAGCCACTTTCCGTAGTAATGGGTAGATCCGGCGAGATCAAGATTAACGATGCCAAGACCGGTAAGACGCTTGTTTCGAATCACGTGCCTTACGGTGCAATGCTTAACGTGAAGGATGGACAGAAAATCGCAAAAGGTGATACACTATGTAAGTGGGATCCATACAATGCGGTTATTCTATCAGAATTTGACGGGAAAATCGAATTTGATGCAATTGTAGAAGGTGTTACTTTCAAAGAAGTGTCGGATGATCAAACTGGATTCCGTGAGAAGGTAATCATTGATACAAAAGATAGAACGAAAAACCCTGCGATCCTTGTCAACTATGGCGAAGAATCAAAAGGCTATAATATTCCTGTTGGAGCTCACTTGGCTGTAGAGTCAGGAGAAAAAGTAAAGGCTGGTCAGATTTTGGTAAAGATTCCAAGGTCAGTTGGTAAAACCCGAGATATTACCGGAGGTCTTCCAAGGGTAACCGAGCTATTCGAAGCAAGAAATCCATCCAATCCGGCTGTGGTTTCTGAGATCGACGGAGTGGTGACTTACGGAGGTATCAAGAGAGGTAATAGAGAGATTATCATTGAGTCTAAAGATGGTGTGATTAAGAAATACATGGTATCTCTTTCAAAGCATATCTTGGTTCAGGAGAATGACTTCATCCGAGCTGGCGAGCCATTGTCAGACGGAGCTATCACTCCAAATGACATCCTATCGATCAAAGGACCAACAGCTGTTCAAGAGTATTTGGTGAACGAAATTCAGGAAGTTTATCGTCTCCAGGGTGTGAAAATCAACGATAAGCACATTGAGGTGATTGTATCTCAAATGATGCAGAAAGTTGAAATCCTGGATGCTGGTGACACTGGATTCCTCCAGAATCAGGTAGTCGACAAGTGGGCCTTCCGTGAGGAGAATGATACGATCTTGGATAAGAAGGTAGTAATTGATGCCGGTGAATCTTCAACATTGAAGCCAGGTATGATCATTTCTGCCAGAAGATTAAGAGACGAGAATTCCAGTTTAAAGCGTAAGGATCTCAAACTGGTGACAGTAAGAGATGCTGAGACTGCAGTTTCTAAGCCTACTTTGCAGGGTATCACCGCAGCATCTTTGGGTACTGAAAGCTTTATCTCAGCAGCTTCCTTCCAGGAAACGACTAAGGTTCTTTCTGAAGCTGCCATCAGAGGTAAGCGTGATGAGCTTAAAGGTTTGAAAGAAAACGTAATCGTAGGTCACTTGATTCCTGCCGGAACTGGTCAGAGAAGACTCCGCAATGTCATTGTAGGATCTCAGGATGAATACGATAAGTTGTCTGAGAACATCGAAAAAAGCAACTCTAAAAAGACCAGCGCAGCTATTCTTTAAAAGAGCTTATAACTCAAATCAAAGGCCTGTATTCGTACAGGCCTTTTTTAATCCATTAAAAAACTACAGTAATAAAGATATTGCATGTTTGTAATTTGCATAGGGGTCTAATTAGAGAGGCAGAAGAAATCTTCACTTCTGGAATTTGGTTTTGTTATGAGTTTTGACAGCTTTGTAAGATTATTTCAACTCTTAATATTTTACTGTATGAAATTAACTAGTAAGTATTTACAAATTTTATGCGTTTTATTTAGCATTTTCATCCAAAGTTGTGCCGAAGATGTTTCTTTGCCTCATGTTGTAGATTCTTCAATTACAGAATTTATAGAATCCGAGGATTTCAAAATTCAAGGAATAAGTAAATCCGATATCGATTTTAGATTGTCACAAATATCTTATGTGGAAGGCGATCCTGAAAAACCAGTTCTCCATATTTTTTTCAAAAATAAAGGTGGGGTAGGTATTATTGATGCTATAAAAGTTACAAAAAAGAGCTCAAAAATAAAGAAACTTCCTAATAATCAAGATTATGCAATGATCCTCAAGGATTATTCACGGTTTAAGATGGAGTCCAATTCTGGTTTTATAAATATTTACGATTTAAATTATGATGATAGCCATATATCGACTATATAAATAGGTAATAATAAAATCTTGAATTTAGAGTCTTACAGGATTGAACCAGAAGTTTTAATCAAACATGGGTACATTACCGATGATAGATACTCAAAAGCACAAGACTCCGATAATTTTAATTTCCGTTCTCAAGAACTTAACTTGGAAGATTTTCCAAGTAGTTGTTCTGGAGGTTCCGTTAATAATGTTAGTTGGGGTGAGTGTTATGATTGTCTTACGTCAATATGTGGAGATAGTGATTGTCAAGAAACTTTAGATTTAACTAATATATTCTCGTTTTACAATGGTTTTCCGCCCCTTGGGGATCTCGCTATAGGCGCAGCATGTGTATATATTTCCGCAGTTAATTAATTTATTAATAGAATCAATTATGGACAATTTCTCTGAAAATCTTAATTTTACCTTTTTCATTATTGGCATGACATTGTTTGTAATATTGTCAGTTATAAAATTTCTTTCGTTAAGGGGGCTCCTTAAGGAAAAAATTAGTCCTGGTGAAAAGACCATCATTATTTGGTTTCCCTTTGCCCATGCGTATGAATACCTCAAAAAGAAGATCAAAAAACTGCGTCAGTAATCAACTTATTGATTTATTTAATTTGTATTTGAGTACATTTGAATATTAAAGGCCTGTTTCACGACAGGCCTTTTTTTAATCCATATCCTCCTTACCATGCAAGACGACAACAAAAATGTAGATCAACAGATTAATATTGAGCTATCGGAAGAAGTAGCAGAGGGCGTTTATTCCAATTTGGCAATGATCGCTCATTCCAATTCGGAATTTGTAATTGACTTCATCCGACTCATGCCGGGTGTACCAAAAGCAAAAGTCAAATCACGGGTGATCGTAACCCCAGAGCACGCTAAGCGCTTATTGGCAGCTTTGAAAGACAATATTGAAAAGTACGAAGCAGCATTCGGCAAGATCAATCAGTCCGGTGGAGCACCACAGTTCCCAATCAGTTTTGGTACTCCTGGGGAGGCTTGATAAAAATATAACTTCCTAAGTTTGTTCCTTTTATTAAGTTCATTACCTTTGCAATCCAAAATTTAACAGTTTACAGGAAAACTAAATTTTATCAGTTAATGCCTACTATTCAACAATTAGTAAGAAAAGGTAGAACTACACTGGAAACCAAATCAAAATCAAGAGCTTTGGATTCATGTCCGCAGCGAAGAGGAGTTTGTACCAGAGTATACACTACCACCCCTAAGAAGCCAAACTCCGCCATGCGGAAAGTAGCCAGGGTGAGATTGACAAACGGAAAAGAAGTGAACGCTTATATTCCAGGTGAAGGTCACAATCTACAAGAGCACTCGATCGTACTGATCAGAGGCGGTAGAGTGAAAGATCTTCCAGGTGTAAGATATCACATCATCCGAGGTGCACTAGATACTGCAGGAGTAAAAGACCGTAAGCAAGGTCGCTCCAAGTACGGTGCTAAGAGACCTAAAGCCGGAAAAGGTGCTCCAGCAGCTGCGACCAAAGGTGCTCCAGCAAAAAAGAAAAAATAACAACAATCTAAAGAAATGAGAAAAGCGAAACCAAAGAAGAGATATATTCTTCCTGATCCAAAGTTCAATGACACCTTGGTAACCAAGTTTGTGAACTGTCTAATGGTAGATGGGAAGAAGAGTATTGCTTACAGCATTTTCTACGATGCAGTAGAAAAAGTAGAAACAAAAGTAGGTGAGAACGGTCTTGAAGTTTGGAAAAAAGCGCTTAACAATATTGCTCCATCCGTAGAGGTGAAGAGTCGTAGAGTTGGTGGTGCTACATTCCAAGTTCCAATGGAAGTTCGACCTGAAAGAAAGATGGCCCTTGGGATCAAGTGGATGATCAACTATGCTCGAAAAAGAGGTGAGAAGACCATGATGGATCGTCTTGCTGGAGAAATCATTGCCGGTGCAAAAGGCGAAGGTGCTGCAGTAAAGAAAAAAGACGATACGCACAGAATGGCTGAGGCCAACAAGGCATTCTCACATTTTAGATTTTAATTAGGATGGCAAGAGACTTAAGATTTACAAGAAATATAGGCATTGCTGCGCACATTGATGCTGGTAAGACTACCACCACTGAGCGTATCCTTTTTTACTCCGGCGTATCTCACAAGATAGGTGAGGTGCATGATGGAGCAGCGACAATGGACTGGATGGCACAGGAGCAAGAGCGTGGAATCACGATCACTTCTGCAGCCACCACTGTTTTTTGGGACTACAAAAATCAAAAATATCAAATCAATATCATCGATACTCCGGGTCACGTGGATTTCACTGTTGAAGTGAACCGCTCCCTTCGAGTATTGGATGGTTTGGTTTTCCTGTTCAGTGCTGTGGATGGTGTTGAGCCACAGTCTGAGACCAACTGGCGATTAGCCGATAATTACAAAGTTGCTCGAATCGGGTTTGTGAACAAAATGGACCGTGCAGGTGCCAACTTCCTTGAAGTGTGTAAGCAAGTAAAGGAAATGCTAGGTAGCTATGCTGTTCCGTTACAAATTCCAATTGGTGCTGAAGAGAAATTCACCGGTGTAGTTGATTTGATCAATAACCGTGCGATCGTTTGGAACGAAGATGATTACGGAATGACCTTCAACGAGGTCCCAATTCCTGAAGACTTATTAGAAGAAGTTGCAGAGTGGAGAGAGCATTTGCTTGAGGCTGTAGCTGATTATGACGAGTCTTTGATGGAGAAATTCTTTGAAGATCCTAATTCAATCACAGCGGCCGAAATCCTAAGTGCTTTGAGAAAAGCAACCATTGACATGAAAATTGTCCCTATGGTTTGTGGTTCGTCATTCAAAAATAAAGGTGTGCAGACCATGCTTGATTTGGTAATGGAATTACTTCCTTCACCAATGGACAAGGATGATATCATCGCTCACGATCGTGACGATGAAGAATTAGAAGTTCGGATTTCGCCCGATGAGACTGAGCCATTTACTGGCTTGGCTTTCAAAATTGCTACAGATCCATTCGTAGGTCGCCTTTGCTTCGTAAGAGCGTATTCTGGTATTCTGGAGTCTGGTTCTTATGTATTCAATAGCCGGTCAGGCAATAAAGAGCGTATTTCTCGTGTATTCCAAATGCACGCAAATAAGCAAAATCAAATAGAGCGATTAGTAGCTGGAGATATTGGAGCTGTAGTAGGCTTTAAAGATATCAAGACTGGTGACACACTTTGCGACGAAAAGCGTAAGGTAGTATTGGAGTCTATGGTATTCCCTGAGCCTGTTATTGGTTATGCGATTGAGCCTAAGACTCAAGCTGACGTGGATAGACTGGGTATGGCGATAGCCAAACTAGTAGAAGAAGATCCTACGCTAGTAGTAAATACAGATCACGAGACAGGTCAGACGATCTTGAGAGGTATGGGTGAGCTTCACTTAGATATCATTATTGATCGAATGAAGCGTGAATTCAAAGTAGAGATCAATCAAGGAGCGCCTCAGGTTGCTTATAAAGAAGCTCTTTTCAGCTCAATAGAGCACAGAGAAGTTTACAAGAAGCAAACAGGTGGTAAAGGTAAATTCGCAGATATCTCATTTGAACTTGGTCCTAAGGACCCTGATCCTGAGACTGGAGATATCAAGCCAGGACTAGACTTTGTCAATGGAATCGTGGGTGGTATCATTCCTAAGGAATTTATTCCATCAATTCAAAAGGGTTTCAATGAGAGCATGAAGAATGGTCCTCTTGCGGGTTATCCAATCGAATCTATGAAAGTTAGACTTTTCCATGGTTCATTCCACGATGTCGATTCAGATGCGTTATCATTCGAACTTGCAGCAAGAATTGGTTTCAGAGATGCAGCTAAGAGATGCAAGCCTCAATTACTTGAGCCAATCATGTCAGTAGATGTGGTAGCTCCTGACGAATATACCGGTCCAATTACTGGTGATTTGAATAGAAGAAGAGGTGTGATGAGAGGTATGGATACCAAAGGAACATCCTCTGTAGTAAGAGCAGCCGTTCCTTTGTCAGAGTTGTTCGGTTACATTACCGATTTGAGAACAATCACTTCGGGTAGAGCGACGGCTTCATTGACGTTCTCTCATTATGAGGCAGTTCCAAACAGCATTGCAGAAACAGTAATTGCTAAAGTTAAAGGTCAGAAAGACTAACCAAAAATTGCGATGAATCAGAAAATCAGAATAAAATTAAAGTCATACGATCATAGCTTGGTGGATAAGTCATCAGAGAAGATCGTGAAAGCCGTGAAAGCCACTGGCGCAGTTGTAGTAGGTCCAATTCCATTGCCTACCAAAAAGGAGAAGTTCACCGTTCTGAAATCCCCACACGTAAACAAGAAGGCGAGAGATCAGTACCAACTATGTACCTATAAGAGACTAGTTGATATTTATTCCAACTCTTCCAAAACTGTAGATGCTTTGATGAAAATTGAGCTTCCTTCAGGAGTAGATGTGGAGATCAAAGTTTGATCGAATTATCAAAATAATGCAAAAGGCCTGTTTTCGAAACAGGCCTTTTTATTGAGTATCATTTTTGGGACTAGTCAATAGCCTTTCGTAAGAAAGAAATAAGTCGCAGCGCTGGAATAATTTCTAATACTTTGAAAATATAGGAGTTCCGATTTGTTGCAGAATAATATTTCCGTAGCTTTGCAGTCCCTTAAGAGGGCCCAAGCAAAAAATTGTTTGTGGGTTATCAAAATATCTTAGTATAGATGTCTGGTATTATAGGAAGAAAAGTAGGTATGACTAGCATTTTCAGTGCCGATGGACGTAATGTCGCATGCACGCTAATAGAGGCTGGTCCTTGCGTAGTGACGCAAGTAAAAAACGTCGATACAGACGGGTACAACGCAGTGCAGTTGGCTTATGGTGAGCGTAAAGAGAAAAATACGCCAAAACCATTAATCGGTCATTTTAAAAAAGCCGGTACAACGCCAAAGCAGAAAGTTGTTGAGTTCAGAGATTTCCGGGTTGAGTTTGATGGCCAGGTAAATTTAGGAGCTACTGTGAAGAGTTCAGAAGTATTTGTTGAAGGCGACTTTATCGATGCGATTGGGACTTCAAAAGGTAAAGGATTCCAGGGTGTGGTAAAGCGTCATGGTTTTGCTGGTGTGGGTGGACAAACTCACGGTCAGCATAACAGAGGCAGACACCCAGGTTCAATTGGTGCATGTTCGTGGCCATCCAGAGTATTTAAGGGAATGAGAATGGCTGGAAGAATGGGCGGAGACAGAGTAAAAGTGGTCAACCTTCGAGTGTTGAAGATTTACGCTGAGCAAAATCTCTTGTTAGTTTCCGGTTCAGTACCAGGTCCTAAAAATTCTTTCGTTATTCTAGAGAAGTAAGCCATGGAATTAGCAGTAATTAATCATAAAGGAGAAGACACAGGTAGAAAGATCAGCTTGTCTGACGAGATTTTTGCAATCGATCCTAACGATCATGCAATCTACCTTGATGTAAAGCAGTACTTGGCCAACCAAAGACAGGGAACGCACAAGTCTAAAGAAAGGAACGAAATAGCAGGTTCTACTCGAAAGATCAAAAAGCAAAAGGGTACTGGTAGTGCACGTGCTGGATCAATCAAGTCGCCACTATTCCGAGGAGGAGGAAGAGTATTTGGTCCCCAGCCAAGAGATTACTCTTTCAAACTGAATAAAAAAGTAAAGCAACTTGCCAGAAAATCCGCACTTTCTTATAAAGTGAAGGACAATAGTCTGGTTGTTTTGGAAGATTTTTCTTTCGACACACCAAAGACTAAAAATTTCTTGGCACTACTTAGTGTTCTAGCCCTTACAGATAAGAAAACAATCTTGGTACTTCCTGAGGAAAACAAGAATGTATATCTATCAAGTAGGAACCTGCCTAAGTCAAAAGTTGTGACTGTAAATGATGTAAATACTTACCACGTCCTAAATGCTGATCATCTTGTGATTTGTGAGGGTTCTGTAAGTAAGTTGGAAACCATTTTATCGAAATAAGACAATGGATATTCTAAAGCAGCCCCTAATTACAGAAAAGATTTCCGCCATGAACGAAAGAGGAGTTTATGGATTTATTGTGGAGAAAACCGCAAAGAAGCCGGAAATTAAAAAAGCTGTAGAAAAAACGTTTGGTGTAAAAGTGGTTTCTATTAAAACCATGAGATATGCTGCAAAGCATAAATCAAGATACAGCAAAGCTAAGGTAGTTTCAGGCTTTACAAATGCTTTCAAGAAAGCAATTGTACAAGTAGCTGACGGAGAGGTAATTGATTTTTACGGAGAAGTTTAATTGAATCAATATCATGGCAATTAAAAAAATGAACCCTGTTACTCCTGGAACAAGATTTAGAGTCGCTCCAGCTTTCGACGAGATTACTGCGTCCAAGCCGGAAAAATCTCTTCTTGCGCCATTGAAGAAGTCAGGTGGTAGAAATAATGAAGGTAAAATGACCGTCCGAAATATTGGTGGCGGGCATAAGCGAAGACTACGTATTGTAGATTTCAAAAGAAACAAGTTTGGAGTACCTGCGGTAGTGAAAGCTATCGAATATGACCCAAACCGAACAGCTCGTCTCGCACTACTTTATTACGCAGACGGTGCTAAGACCTACATTATCGCTCCGGAAGGTTTGTCAGTAGGACAGACAGTGATTTCCGGTGAAAAAGTTGCTCCAGAAGTGGGTAACGCAATGCCGGTGGTAAATATCCCAATGGGTACAATTGTACATTGTGTAGAATTGAAGCCAGGTAAAGGTGCTGCAATGGTGAGGAGTGCTGGAGGATATGCACAGATCGTAGCCCGTGATGGGAAATACGTGACAGTGAAACTGCCTTCTGGCGAAATGAGACTTGTACTAAATACGTGTATGGCTACTGTTGGAACAGTATCCAATGGTGACCACATGAACGTAGTATTGGGTAAGGCCGGTCGTAACAGATGGCTCGGAAGAAGACCTCGTGTAAGAGGTGTTGCGATGAACCCAGTAGATCACCCGATGGGTGGTGGTGAAGGTCGTTCTTCCGGAGGACATCCTAGATCTAGAAAAGGTCTGTTGGCTAAAGGTAAGAAGACTAGATCTCCTAAGAAGTATTCAAACAAGTTCATCCTAAGCAAAAGATCTAAATAATTATGGCACGTTCATTAAAAAAAGGTCCTTATATCGAGCACCATCTTGTCAAAAAAGTGGATGCATTGAACGAGTCAGGAAAGAAATCAGTAATCAAGACTTGGTCAAGAAAATCAATGATTTCTCCGGATTTCGTAGGACATACCTTCGCTGTGCATAATGGAAATAAGTTTATTCCAGTATTCGTAACAGACAACATGGTAGGTCATAAGCTAGGTGAATTTGCTCCTACCAGAAATTTCAGAGGCCACATTGCCAAAAAAGATAAAGGAAAGAGATAATCATGGAAGCACTAGCAAGATTAAATAATGTTCCTACTTCCCCGCGCAAAATGCGCCTTGTGGCTGACCTCGTCAGAGGTAAGAGAGTAGGTATGGCACTTAGCATTTTGAAGTTTACTCCTAATCATGGAGCTATTAGACTTGAGAAATTACTGCTTTCGGCAGTAGCTAACTGGCAGGCAAAGAATCCTGATGCAAAGCTTGAAGAGGCTGACCTTTTCATCAAGACTGTAATGGTCGATGAGGGTAGATCTCTAAAGCGATTGAGACCAGCTCCTCAGGGAAGGGGTCACAGAATACGCAAAAGATCAAATCATGTAACCTTGGTAGTTGATGCTTTCATCGACCAAGATGTTACCGCTGATGTAGTAGAAACTAACGAAAAGGCAAATTAAGAACAGACTATGGGACAAAAGATCAACCCAATAGGATTTAGACTTGGTGTAGTCAAAGGCTGGGATTCCAACTGGTATGGTGGGAAAGACTTCGCCGAAAAACTATACGAAGATCAGCAAATCCGTAAGTACGTCCTTGCCAGAATTCCTAAGGGTGGAATTTCAAAAGTGATAATCGAGCGAACGCTAAAGAGAATCACGTTGACAATTCATACTGCCCGACCTGGAGTAGTAATTGGTAAAGGTGGAGCCGAAGTAGACAAGCTGAAAGAGGAATTAAAAAAGATCACCAATAAGGATATTCAGATTAATATCTTCGAGATTAAGCGTCCTGAGATGGATGCTAAATTGGTAGGTGAATCAATCGCTCAGCAACTTCAAGCAAGAATTTCTTTCAGAAGAGCAATGAAGCAATCCATTGCAGCGACCATGAGAGTGGGTGCAGAAGGAATAAAAGTTAAACTTTCAGGACGTCTAGGTGGAGCAGAAATGGCTCGATCAGAAATGTACAAAGAAGGAAGAATTCCTCTTCATACCTTGAGAGCAGATATTGATTACGCACTTTCAGAGGCTAAGACAGTCTATGGAATCATCGGAATCAAAGTTTGGATCTTCAAAGGTGAAGTGTACGGTAAAAGAGACCTTTCTCCAAACCAAGGAGCTGCGAATGAGCCTAAGGGCCCACGAAATGCAGGTCCTAAGCGAGACAATGGTCCAAGACGTAGAAAAAGAAATAACTAATTTTCACCCATAAGTGAGAACTCATGTTACAGCCAAAAAGAACTAAATATAGGAAAATGCACAAGGGCCGTGTCAAAGGTCTTGCACAGAGAGGGCACTCGCTCTCCTTTGGCAACTTTGGCATCAAATCCCTTGAGCCAGGATGGATCACCTCCCGTCAGATCGAGGCAGCTCGTATCGCAATGACGAGAGCGATGAAAAGAGAAGGTCAAGTTTGGATCAGGATTTTTCCTGACAAACCGATCACCAAGAAGCCCGCAGAAGTTCGTATGGGTAAGGGTAAAGGAGCTCCGGAGTATTGGGTGGCCGTTATCAAACCTGGAACGATTCTTTTCGAGGCAACAGGCGTAAGTCTGGAGACCGCTCAGGAAGCGTTGAGACTTGCCCAGCAAAAGCTGCCGGTAAGTACCCGATTTGTTGTTCGTAGAGATTACGCTGAATAAAATAGCACTATGAAAAATACCGAGATCAATGCACTTTCCACAAGCGAAATTGCAGAGCGAGTAGTCGCAGAGAAAGAGATCCTGACCAAACTTCGGTTTGCTCACTCAATTTCTCCAATAGAGAATCCTAATAGAATCCGCGAGACCAAGCGCTTTATCGCAAGATTAAAGACTGCATTGGCTGCCAAATAACTAGCTAACAGAAAAACAAATGGCTACTATAGAGAGAAATCTTCGTAAAGAAAGAGTTGGTAAAGTGGTAAGTAACAAGATGGGCAAATCCATCACCGTAGCAGTAGAACGTCGCGTAAAGCACGCTATGTACGGTAAGTTTCTTACCAAAACTACCAAATTGATGGCTCATGACGAGAACAATGACTGCAACCCTGGCGACACGGTGAAGATTAGCGAAACTCGTCCGCTGAGTAAGAACAAGCGTTGGAGAGTAGTTGAAATTATTGAAAGGGCTAAATAATTATGATACAGCAAGAATCCAGACTAAGCGTAGCGGATAATTCTGGTGCCAAAGAGGTACTAGTGATCCGTGTATTGGGTGGAACCAAGAAGCGTTATGCTTCCATTGGTGACAAAGTTGTAGTGACTGTGAAGTCAGCTCTTTCGTCCAGCAGCATGAAAAAAGGTACCGTTTCCAAAGCGGTTATCGTCCGAACAAGAAAAGAAATAAGAAGAAAAGACGGTTCTTATATTCGCTTCGAAGACAACGCAGCTGTTTTATTGAACAACAATGATGAGCCTAGAGGAACCCGTATTTTCGGTCCTGTTGCTAGAGAGTTGAGAGAGAAGCAGTTTATGAAAATCGTTTCTTTGGCCCCTGAAGTATTGTAATCATGGAAAGAAAAATGAACAAACAAACAAAGCTTCATATCAAAACCGGTGATACTGTGAAAGTAATTGCAGGTGATGACAAAGGCAAGACTGGCAAAGTGCTTTCAGTAGATACACAGAAGACAAGAGCTATAGTAGAAGGTTTAAACATGATTACAAAACATGTGAAGCCAACTGCTGCGAAGCCTCAAGGTGGTATTGATAAAAAGGAAGCTTCAATGCACATCAGTAACCTTATGCTTATAGATCCCAAAACAGGTGAAGCCACCAGAACAGGACGTAAGGCAGGTGAAAATGGTAAATTAGTAAGATACTCTAAGAAAACCGGGGAGGTGATCAATGGCTAATCCTAGAATAAAGCAAAAATATTTGAACGATATCGTTCCGGCATTAAAAGAGAAATTTCAATATTCCTCAATAATGCAGGTTCCCAAATTGACAAAAATTGTCATCAACAAAGGTATCGGAGCTGCTGTAGCAGACAAAAAATTAGTAGATCAAGGGGTTGAAGAACTTTCCTTAATCACTGGTCAGAGAGCTGTTTCTACAAAAGCTAAGGTTTCGGTCTCCAACTTTAAGTTGAGAGAAGGAATGCCTATTGGAGCAAAAGTGACACTAAGAGGCGACATGATGTATGAATTTCTCGATCGTCTTGTGTCGGTAGCATTGCCTCGAGTAAGAGACTTCAAAGGTATTTCAGATAAAGGTTTTGACGGAAGAGGCAACTACACACTTGGTGTGCAGGAGCAGATTATCTTCCCTGAGATCAGTATTGAGAAAGTAAACAGAATTTCCGGAATGGACATTACATTTGTCACCTCTGCGAATACAGATGAGGAGAGCTTGGAATTAATGAGAGCTTTCGGAATGCCTTTCGTTAAAAACACTAAAGAAGACTAAATCATGGCAAGAGAGTCCATCAAAGCTCGTGAGAGAAAAAGAGAGCGTCTGGTAGCCAAGTATGCAGATAAGAGAGCAGCCCTAAAAGCGGCAGGCGATTATGAAGCACTTGACAAGCTACCAAAGAACGCATCACCTGTGAGATTGCACAACAGATGTAAACTGACAGGTCGTCCAAAAGGCTACATGAGAAAGTTCGGTATCAACAGGGTAACCTTCAGAGAAATGGCCGCATCCGGCAAAATCCCTGGAGTGACTAAGTCCAGCTGGTAAATAAAACGACAGTAGTTTTTATTATAAAAATCAATTCGTAACTTTGCACGCCCAAATCGGGTGGAGCTAGACTTTAAAAATATCATGACTGATCCAATAGCTGATTATCTGACTCGGTTGAGAAATGCGATAAAAGCATCTCACCGAATCGTTGAGATACCTGCTTCTAATATCAAGAAGGAGATTACGAAAGTATTGCATGAGAAGGGATACATTCAGAATTACAAGTTTGAAGAAAATGGTCCTCAGGGATCAATCAAAATTGCTCTGAAATTCAATCCTACGACCAAGCAAAATGCCATCGTAAGCCTCAAGCGTGTAAGCACGCCAGGTCTCAGAAAATATGTGAAACATACGGAGCTTCCAAGAGTTATTAACGGCTTGGGAATTGCAATCGTATCCACCTCCAAAGGTGTAATGACTGATAAAGAGGCCCGTACAGAGGGTGTAGGTGGAGAAGTTCTTTGCTACGTATATTAATTTACTATCATGTCTAGAATAGGTAAAAAATCAATAAATGTACCCAGCGGTGTTACTGTAGACGTCTCAGCTCATGGAGTTGTTACTGTTAAAGGTCCCAAAGGTACCCTTGTTCAGGAGGTTAATCCCGACATCAAGGTGAAAGTAGAAAACAACGAGATCGTTGTAGCTAGACCTACAGATTCCAAAAGACACAAATCTTTTCACGGTCTTTACAGATCACTTATCAATAACATGGTAATCGGTGTATCTGAAGGTTTTAAGAAAGATTTGGAATTGGTGGGTGTAGGTTTTAAGGCGTCCAATCAGGGACAGGTTTTAGAACTTAATCTTGGTTATTCTCACAGTATATTCTTTTCACTTCCAAACGAGGTGTCTTTAAAGACTGAAACTGCTAAAGGTAAGAATCCGATTATCACATTGGAGTCTATCGACAAGGAATTAATCGGGCAAATAGCTGCAAAAATCAGAGAACTGCGTAAGGTTGAACCTTATAAAGGTAAAGGTGTACGCTTCGTTGGTGAAAAAGTTAGACGTAAGGCTGGTAAAACTGCCGGTAAAAAATAATAAGTTATGGCATTTAATAAGAGTTCCAGAAGACTTAGAATCAAGCAAGGTATCAGAAGAAAGATTTCTGGTACAGATTCCAGACCTCGTTTGTCAGTATTCAAAAGCAATACCGGTATTTACGCACAGCTTGTTGATGACCTTAAGGGTCATACTTTGGCACATGCATCTTCCAAGGAATTGGGAGCTACAGCCAATACAAATGTTTCAGTATCAAAAGAAGTAGGCAAAAAACTTGCCGAGAGAGCTGTAGCAAATGGAGTAAGCGAAGTCGTTTTTGACAGAAATGGTTACCTATATCACGGAAACGTGAAATCTTTGGCAGAAGGTGCCAGAGAGGGAGGCCTTAAATTTTAATCCGTATGTCTCAATTAAGAAGAAAGCCTATCAGGGCTACAGATACAGACTTAAAGGAAAAAGTAGTAGCGATCAACCGTGTTGCCAAAGTGGTAAAGGGCGGTAGAAGATTCTCTTTTTCAGCAATAGTTGTCGTAGGAGATGGCCAGGGTGTTGTAGGTTACGGATTGGGTAAAGCCAATGAGGTAACTGATGCAATCACTAAAGGTATCGAAGATGCTAAAAAGAACTTGGTAAAAGTTCCAATTCTAAAAGGCACAATTCCTCACGAGCAATTGGGTAAATTTGGTGGTGGATTTGTTTTGATCAAGCCAGCAGCAGCAGGTACCGGAGTAATTGCCGGTGGTGCCATGCGGGCAGTATTGGAGAGTGCAGGCGTCACAGACGTTCTTGCAAAATCCAAAGGATCGTCAAACCCACACAACGTAGTGAAAGCTACAATAGAGGCACTTGTGCAGCTAAGAGATGCGATCGCTGTATCACAACAGAGAGGCGTGAAAATGTCTAAAGTATTTAACGGATAATTATCATGGCTAAGATCAAAATCACGCAGACCAAAAGCACCATCGATAGACCAAAGGATCAAAAAGCAACCATCACTGCTTTGGGACTTGGTAGAATCAGCAAATCGGTTGTAGTAGAGAATACTCCTCAGATTGCCGGAATGGTAAATAAAGTTAATCACCTTGTAAAAGTGGAGGAAGCTTAATTATGAAATTGCATACATTAACCCCAGCTGAAGGATCTACTAAAAATCGAAAGAGAATTGGTAGAGGTACAGGTTCAGGTAGAGGAGGGACTTCTACAAGAGGTCATAAAGGCGCAAAGTCCAGATCTGGATATAAATCTAAGCTCGGTTTTGAAGGTGGTCAAATGCCACTTCAGAGAAGAGTTCCTAAGTTTGGCTTCAAAAGCTTTAACCGAGTAGAATATAAGCCAGTAAATTTAGATACATTGCAAAGCCTTGCTGAGCAGTATAGCATTGAGGTGGTCAACATGGAGGCTTTGGTCTCTCATGGCATCGCTTCAAAGAATGATAAAATCAAGATCCTCGGAGGAGGTGAATTGAAGGCTAAATTAGATGTATCTGCACATAAATTCTCTGCAACAGCCGTTGCTGCTATTGAGAATTTGGGTGGATCGGTTAACCAGATTTAATTAATGAAAAAGTTTATTTCGACAGTTAAGAATATTTTCTCTATAGAAGATCTACGGGTGAGAATCATGAATACGATCGGATTTTTGATCATTTTCAGATTGGGTTCTTTCATAGTGCTTCCAGGTGTAGACCCGTCCAAGTTGGGCGGTCCCCAAGAGGGTATCTTTGGATTGATAGACACTTTCCTAGGTGGAGCGTTTAGTAATGCATCTATCTTTGGATTGGGTATCATGCCATACATTTCTGCCTCCATTGTGTTGCAGTTATTGACTGTCGGAGTTCCCTATTTTCAGAAAATGCAGAAAGAGGGAGAGTCTGGCAGAAAAAGAATCAGCCAGATTACTCGTGTCCTCACTATACTAATCACTGTAGCACAAGGAATTGGATATGTAAGCGCTACGATTATTCCTACGGGAGCTGTCATGATTAGTACATCCCTTTTCATGGTTAGTTCACTGGTTTTATTATCAGCGGGTACTATGTTCTGTATGTGGCTAGGAGAAAAAATTACTGAGAAGGGTATTGGAAACGGTATTTCAATGCTAATCATGATTGGTATTATCTCTAGATTCCCCGGGGCATTGATTGCAGAGGGTGTTGAAAAGGGAGGTTCTGGTATGTTACTTCTTCTCATTGAGGCAGCGGTATTATTCTTTGTTGTAGTGGGAGTGATTGCTCTGACTGAAGCGACTAGAAGGATTCCTGTTCAGTATGCTAAACAAGTCGTGGGAGGTAAGGTTTACGGCGGTCAGCGTCAATACATTCCTATCAAAGTTAACGCTTCTGGTGTTATGCCGATAATATTCGCTCAATCGTTAATGTTTGTACCAGCTTTGATTGCTCAGATTTGGGCGCAAGACAACGATATTGCTAACTATATTGGAACAACGTTTTCTGATTTCACCTCATGGCAATACAACTTGTTGTTTGCTGCAATGATCATTATTTTCACTTTCTTTTACACTGCCATCACTGTTAATCCAGAACAAATTGCAGAAGATATGAAACGTAACGGAGGATTTGTGCCTGGCATAAAACCTGGTGCTCCCACCTCAGAATTTATTGATGGGATCATTTCCAAAATCACCTTACCAGGGTCCATATTGCTTGCAGCTGTAGCAATTCTACCTGCACTTGCGATTATACTTGGAGTTGGAGCTGAGTTTGCTCAGTTTTATGGAGGTACTTCTCTCTTGATTATGGTAGGTGTAATCATGGACACATTAAGACAAATTGAAAGTTACCTATTGATGAGACATTACGAAGGAATGATGAAGAGTGGTAATATGAAGAACAATCCTTCGAATTACCAAGTGGCTTAAGATGATTCATTACAAAACTTCAGAAGAAGTTAAGTTAATAAAAGAGAGTGCTGACATATTGGCGAGAGCACATGGAGAGGTAGCCAAGCATGTTAAAAAAGGGGTAAAGACTTCTTTTCTAGATAAAATAGCTGAGGAATATATCAGAGATCATCAGGCAGTACCATCCTTCAAAGGATACAATGGTTTTCCTTCTTCTCTTTGTATTTCAGTGAATGAAGTGGTTGTCCATGGATTTCCCAGTGATTATGAATTGAAAGATGGCGATATAATCTCAATAGATTGTGGAGTCTTTCACCAAGGTTTTCATAGCGATTCCGCTTATACGTATCCTGTCGGTGAGGTTTCCCCTTCAATAATTGAGCTCTTGAGAGCGACCAAAGATTCTCTTTATCTAGGTATTGAGCAAGCTGTATTCGGCAATCGAATCGGTGATATCGGAAATGCCATTCAAAAATTTGTAGAGGCCAAAGGGTACACGGTAGTTCGTGAACTAGTTGGACACGGATTAGGGAAGAAGCTTCATGAATCACCGGAAGTACCGAATTACGGTAAAAAAGGTAGTGGTCCATTGTTAAAAACTGGAATGGTAATCGCAATTGAGCCCATGGTTAATTTAGGAACACGGAATATTGTTCAAGAGCGAGATGGATGGACGATCAGAACAGCCGATCGTAAGCCATCAGCACATTATGAGCATACAGTGGCAATATTTGAAGATAGAACAGAGGTTTTGACAACCCATAAATACATAGAAGAGAATTTTAAATTCTAATATGGCTAAACAGACATCAATAGAACAAGACGGGACTATCGTAGAGGCATTGTCTAATGCGATGTTTAAGGTAGAACTGGAGAATGGACATCAATTGATCGCTCATATATCAGGGAAAATGAGGATGAATTACATCAAAATCCTTCCCGGTGACCGTGTCAAGTTAGAACTCTCTCCATATGATTTATCAAAAGGAAGAATAGTATATAGATATAAATAAACTGATATGAAAGTAAAGACATCTATCAAGAAGAGAAGTGTTGACTGTAAGTTGATCCGTAGAAAAGGGGTCCTTTATGTCATCAATAAGAAGAATCCTAAGTTTAAACAAAGACAAGGTTAAGATTATGGCTAGAATTGCAGGTGTAGACATACCGGACAATAAGCGAGGCGAAATCGGACTTACCTATATCTTCGGAATTGGTAGAAGCTCTGCTAAAGCGATCCTCAGCAAAGCTGGTATCTCTTTTGACAAAAAGGCAGGTGAGTGGGATGATGATGAATCAACCGCTATTCGTAACATTATTGCTGAAGAATTCAGAACCGAAGGTGTACTGAAATCAGAGGTCCAATTGAACATCAAACGACTGCTTGATATCGGTTGTTACAGAGGTTTGAGACACAGAAAAGGACTTCCTGTTCGTGGTCAGAAGACTAAGAACAACGCCAGAACAAGGAAGGGTAAGAGAAAAACAGTTGCCAACAAAAAGAAAGCAACTAAATAAAACCTGATTAGATTATGGCTCAGAAAAGAAACGATAAAGCAAAAGGTAAAAAAAGAGTAGTAAAGGTAGAAGCTGTAGGGCAGGTGCATATCAAAGCCTCCTTCAACAATATCATTATCTCTATTACCAATAATGCAGGACAAGTGATATCTTGGGCTTCTGCCGGTAAAATGGGTTTCAGAGGTTCGAAGAAAAACACTCCTTACGCAGCACAGATGGCAGCTCAAAACTGTGGTCAAGTAGCATATGACTTAGGTTTGAGAAAAATCGAAGTATTTGTAAAAGGTCCAGGTGCTGGTCGTGAATCAGCGATCAGAACGTTGCAAAACGTAGGATTAGACGTAACGACTATCATAGACGTAACTCCGATGCCGCACAACGGCTGTCGTCCTCCTAAGCGTAGAAGAGTTTAATTATAAAATTGTAACAGAATGGCTAGATATACAGGTCCCAAATCAAAGATCGCCAGAAAATTTGGCGAGGCTATCGAAGGGCATAGCAAAGCGCTCGCGAAAAAGAACTACCCTCCCGGAATGCACGGCAAAGGTAGAAGGAAAAAGCAATCAGAATATGCAATTCAGCTTTCTGAAAAGCAGAAGGCGAAATACATCTATGGTGTATTGGAAAGACAATTCGCTAAAATGTTTGGTATTGCTTCAAGGAAGTCAGGAATCACAGGTGAAAACTTGCTTCAACTTCTAGAAGGAAGATTAGACAATACAGTATACAGATTAGGAATTTCCCCAACCAGAAGAGGCGCAAGACAGCTCGTTTCGCACAAGCATATTCTTGTAAATGGTGAAGTGGTTAACATTCCTTCGTTTACTTTAAAGCCAGGTGATGTGGTTTCAGTAAGAGAACGTTCTAAGTCTCTTGAAGCAGTCACGAACAGCTTAGCTGGAAGAGGTGCAAATAAATATCCTTGGTTAGAGTGGGATGGCACGTCGTTGACCGGCAGATTCGTCAGTGTACCAGGCAGAGATGATATTCCCGAGAATATCAAGGAGCAGCTCATTGTCGAACTTTACTCTAAGTAATTTTAATATTTTCAGCTTTTAAAAAAGAACGAGATATATGTCCATTCTAGCATTTCAAATGCCCGAGAAAGTGGTTATGGAAAAAGCCGATGACTTTCATGGCTTATTCACTTTCAAACCACTCGAAAAAGGCTATGGAGTTACTATCGGTAACGCCCTGAGAAGAATTTTGCTTTCTTCTTTGGAAGGTTATGCCATCACTTCGGTAAAAATCCCTGGTGTAGTGCATGAGTTCTCTACCATCGAAGGTGTAGTTGAAGACGTGACAGATATTATTTTGAACTTAAAGCAAGTGAGATTCAAGAAAGTGCACGAAGCATTTGATGGAAAAATCACTGTTGAGATCAAAAATCAAGCTGTCTTCACCGCAGGGGACATCGCCAAGTTCACATCTTCTTTCGAAATCCTCAACCCAGAATTAATAATTTGTCATATCGACGAAAAAAAGAATTTTGAGATGGAATTGGTTGTAGAAAAAGGAAGAGGATACCTACCAGCTGAAGAATCCAAACCAAAAGATCAGATTTTCGGTACCATCGCTATCGATGCGATCTTCACACCAATTAAAAATGTGAAGTACAGTGTGGAAAATACACGAGTAGAGCAGAAGACTGACTTTGAAAAATTGATCCTTGAAGTTTCTACGGACGGTTCTATCCACCCGGAGAAAGCGCTTCAAGAGTCTGCTAAAATCCTGATACAACACTTCATGCTATTTTCAGACCAGACAATGGTCTTGGATTCTACTGGGGTAGCTGAGCCTGAGCCGATCGATGAGGAGTTTCTACACATGAGAAAATTGTTGAAGACTTCTTTGAGTGATCTTGACCTTTCGGTACGAGCGTTCAACTGTCTAAAAGCAGCTGATGTGAAGACCTTAGGAGATCTTGCCCGACTTGAGATTTCTGATATGATGAAATTCAGAAATTTCGGAAAGAAGTCTCTTGCAGAATTAGAGCAGCTTATTCAAGACAAAGGATTGACTTTTGGAATGGATATTTCAAAGTATAAACTTGATGAAGAATAATTTAATATGAGACACGGTAAGAAATTTAACCACCTTGGAAGGAAGACCGCTCACCGGAAAGCAATGCTTTCTAATATGGCTACTTCACTAATTCTTCACAAGCGTATTTCGACCACGCTTGCCAAGGCAAAAGAATTGAAGAAGTATTTGGAGCCTCTTGTGACTCGCGCTAAAGAGGATACCACTCACAACAGACGTATGGCTTTCTCTTATCTGAGAAGTAAAGAGGCGATCATCGAACTGTTTGGAGGAATAATTGAAAAGGTAGCAACCCGTCCAGGTGGATATACTAGAATCATTAAAACTGGTTTCAGATTAGGTGACAACGCAGAAATGTGTATCATCGAATTGGTAGACTACAATGAATTAATGCTGAAAGATTCCAAGCCTGCTAAGAAGACTACTAGAAGATCTCGCAGAGGAACTAGCGCTGCTGCTCCGGCTACCGCTGAGACGAAGACCGCGGCTACTCCTGAGGCTGAAGCTAAAGCTGAAGAGCCAAGTGCTCCTGAAGTGTCAGAAGATTCAACTGAAGACAAAACTGAAGACAAATAAGTTTGAAAGTCTTGTTAACCATATCAAAGGATTGGACTCACGTTCAATCCTTTTTTTATACCCTGTTCTACCTTAATCCTTTCCAATAAATATTTAACTTTGGCCAAATCAAAAGTGTAATGATCAAATATAAAGCAACTTTACTCTTAGCGGATGGAACTGTCTTTCACGGTTCGTTGATTGGAAACCGTGGCACCAACGGTGGCGAGATTTGCTTCAATACCGGTATGACCGGCTATCAGGAGATCTACACTGATCCATCCTACACCGGACAAATCATAGTCACTACTACCTCACACATCGGGAATTATGGTGTGATAGATTCGGAAGTAGAGTCCGATCATCCTACCATAGGAGGTATAGTAGTCAATAGTTTCTCAGAGGTTTTTTCCAGATTGGATGCCAATGGCTCGCTTCAGGATTATTTGGTAAAAAATAAAATTACCGGAATATCAGATATTGACACGCGAATGCTCGTGCGTCATCTCAGATCAAAAGGTGCGATGAATGCAATCATCAGCTCCGAATTCGAAGATGACCTGGAAGGCCTTCAAGCTGAATTGGAAAAAGTACCTGATATGAACGGACTTGAACTTTCTTCTCAAGTTTGTACTCAGGAGCCATATTTCTATGGTGATGAAAATGCTTCCATTAAAGTAGCATGCCTAGATTTGGGAATCAAAAAGAATATCTTACGAAATCTCGCCGGCAGAGGTGTCTATTGCAAAGTATTCCCAGCCAAAACCCAACTGAATGAGATGGAAGCTTGGGCTCCTGATGCTTATTTCCTATCCAACGGCCCTGGCGATCCGGCAGTAATGGAATATGCGGTAGATACGACCAAAGCTATTTTGGAAACGGGAAAACCGTTATTCGGAATTTGCCTTGGGCATCAAATACTTGCGGAATCTTGTGGTATTTCAACCTATAAGATGCATCATGGTCATAGAGGATTAAACCATCCGATCAAGAATCTGAATACAGGAAAAAGTGAAATCACTTCTCAAAATCATGGTTTCAATATCACACGAGAGGATGCTGAAAAAAATTCAGAAGTGGAGATCACACACGTGCACTTGAACGACAATACAGTAGCTGGAATCCGCTTGAGAAATAAGCCTGCATTTTCGGTGCAATATCACCCAGAATCCTCACCTGGACCGCACGATTCAAGGTACCTTTTTGACGATTTTATTTCTTTAATTAATAAAAACTAACTCTCACAAACCCTATAAAACTATGACGTTGATTCAATCAATTCATGCAAGACAAATTTTAGATTCCAGAGGAAATCCTACCGTAGAGGTGGATGTGTACACAGAAAATGGCGCTTTTGGAAGAGCTGCGGTACCAAGCGGTGCTTCTACAGGTATCAATGAGGCAGTGGAGCTTCGGGACGGTGACAAAAATGCCTACATGGGCAAAGGAGTCTTGAAAGCTGTCGCAAATGTCAATGATATTATTGCATCAGAGCTTGTCGGCTTTGATGTATTTGAGCAAAATCTAATTGATCAAATCATGATCGAGTTGGACGGCACTCCCAATAAAAGTAGACTTGGCGCAAATGCTATCCTTGGTGTGTCTCTAGCAGTAGCAAAAGCTGCGGCAATGGAGTCAAATCAGCCGCTTTACAGATATGTAGGTGGTGTCAATGCTAATACGCTGCCTGTGCCAATGATGAATATCATTAACGGCGGGTCACATTCGGATGCCCCTATTGCATTTCAGGAATTTATGATCCGTCCAGTAGGTGCTCCTACATTTTCAGAAGCGATGCGAATGGGAACTGAGATTTTCCATAACCTAAAGAAAATCCTTCATGACAAAGGATTGAGTACTGCTGTAGGTGATGAGGGGGGATTTGCTCCAAACTTTTCAGGGGGAACTGAGGAAGCCTTGGCTTGTATCCTTGATGCGATATCCAAAGCTGGATATGAGGCTGGTAAGGATGTGACGATTGCTTTGGATTGTGCTGCTTCAGAATTTTTCAAGGATGGAAAGTACGATTACAAGAAATTTGAAGGAGATACAGGAAGAACTAGATCAAGAGAAGAGCAGGTTGATTATTTGGCTGAGCTTTCGGAGAAGTATCCAATCGATTCTATCGAAGATGGATGTGCCGAGGAAGATTGGCAAGGATGGGCGATGCTTACTGCCAAAATCGGCGATCGAGTGCAATTAGTGGGTGACGATCTTTTCGTGACTAATGTGAAGTTCTTAAAAAGAGGAATTGAGGAGAAATCTGCAAACTCTATCTTAATCAAAGTAAACCAAATCGGTACTCTGACAGAAACGATCAATGCAGTCAACCTTGCTCATAAGGCTGGATTTACTGCGGTGATGTCTCACAGATCTGGTGAAACTGAAGATGCAACTATTGCAGATTTGGCTGTAGCTCTGAATTGTGGACAGATCAAAACCGGTTCGGCTTCTAGATCAGACCGTATGGCGAAGTACAATCAATTGCTTCGAATAGAAGAGCAGCTTGGTGACTCAGCTATTTTTAATGGCAGATTTGCTTAATCGGTTCTCGTTAACCGACAATGAAAGGCAGTCTCACTCGGGACTGTCTTTTTTTTGCATCATTTTTGTAACTTCAGCTTTAAATCAGATTTTCAATGATCAAATACCTTAAATACACGAAGAATTTTTATTTTTTAGGATTTGCCTTTTTCCTAGCATGGATGATTTTTATTGACTCTAATAACGTGATCAATCAAATTAGGCTTAGTATAAAGCTCAATTCACTGAAAGATCAGAAGGAATTTTACCAAACCAGAAAAACGAAAATACAGTCCGAAAGGGATGAACTCATGAGTAACCCTGAACTTTTGGAGAAGTTTGCCCGTGAAAGATATCTAATGAAAAAACCGACCGAGGATCTTTATGTCATTGTCAAAAAGTAAATCAATTCTACTATTCGCTGCACTTTTTATAAGTTCAATTTCCGTTACGCTGGCTCAACGGGAATTTTACCCTGGCGACAATATCCCTTTTAAAGATCGACTTTACTATGGAGGTAACTTCGGTATGCAGTTTGGCACGGTTACCTTGCTTGATTTTTCTCCTTTGGTCGGAGTGATGATCACGCCCAAGTTTTCATCTGGAGTAGGAGCCACTTATCAATATTTTAATGATCGCAGGTTTGCAGGTGGAGAGACGTCCTCCTTCGGAGGTAGGATTTTCGGTCGCTATAATGTGTTTCCGAATATTTTTCTTCATGCAGAATATGAGAACATCAACTTTGATAATTATAACCTGGTATCTGACCGGTTTGAGCGCATTTGGTCTCCAGCTTTATTTTTAGGAGGTGGCTATTTTGCACCGTTTGGACCCCGGGGAGGTGCGAATTTTACCTTTTTGTATAACGTACTTCATGACAATCTCCGCTCGCCCTATGGTGAACCTTATGTGATTCGAGTCGGTTTTGTACTGTAATCAAACCTATTCAAATCTTTCATGGATTCTTTTATTTCCAAACTCTTTCTCGCACACCAAGATTGCACAGATTGTCCTTCCCCTAAAGTAATCCAAACTTTTTTTGAGGAATTATTAGGTCTTCTTTTTCCGGAGTTCACCGTAGATAAAATCACGACTATCGAGTCCCTCGCTTCAAAGATGGAAAAGATGGAAGAGACCTTTTCTAGTATCCTAAAGCGAAACAAACACCTTTATGAAGGGGAAAGCGGAGAAATATCAGCAGCTTTTTTTAATTCTATTGAGCGCATTTACGACTGGATTCATCAAGATGTAGATGCTATGTATGCTGGTGATCCGGCTGCAAAATCCCGGACTGAAATCCTCCGCAGTTACCCTGGATTCTATGCTATTGCAGCTTATAGGATTGCCAATCAAATCCATAAACTTGGCGTCCAGCTGATTCCCAGAATGATCACTGAAATAGCACATAGCCGTACTGGAATAGATATTCATCCTGGAGCCAAAATTGGTCAGCACTTTTGCATCGATCACGGTACAGGAGTAGTGATCGGCGAGACGACTGTGATAGGAGATCATGTTAAAATCTATCAGGGTGTCACACTGGGAGCACTCAGCGTGAAAAAAACCCAAGCGTATCTAAAACGTCATCCCACTATCGAAAATCATGTCGTCATCTACGCTGGAGCGACTATCTTGGGTGGGAGCACTACCATTGGAAGCAATAGCGTAATCGGTGGTAATGTCTGGCTCACGAAGAGTGTACCTGCGGGTAGCAAGGTGTATTATCAGGCACAGATGTACCATGCAGATTCCGCAACGACGGATTTATATATTTTCAAAAACGAACAAGATGCGACTAGTTGAGCTAATCGGAAATACTCCATTGATCGAATTGGAGCATATTCCTACGAATCCGAATGTTAAAATCCTCTGCAAACTCGAAGGCCAAAATCCTGGAGGAAGTGTCAAGGATCGCGCGGCGTACAACATGCTAATAAGCGCCTTAGACCGTGGAGAAATCAAAGCCGGAGACAAACTCGTGGAAGCCACAAGCGGTAACACTGGAATTGCCCTTGCAATGGTAGCCAAAGTGCTGGGATTGGAGATGACGCTGATTATGCCTGATAATTCTACCAAGGAGCGTGTGCTCTCCATGGAAGCTTATGGAGCTAGAGTTATTCTGACGCCAGCTGCCAAAACTATAGAATATTCCCGAATCCTGGCTGAGGAGATGAATGCGAATGAAGGCTATTTCATGCTCAATCAGTTTGCCAATCCCGATAATTATCTTGCACATTACAAGACTACCGGACCAGAAATCTGGGGTGATACGAAAGGGCAAGTCACTCATTTTGTCTGTGCTATGGGCACTACGGGTACGATTATGGGCGTATCCAGGTATTTGAAAGAAAAGAATCCAGCCATTCAAATCGTAGGCACACAGCCGACCGATGGCTCCAGTATTCCGGGCATTCGACGTTGGTCACCGGAGTTTCTACCTGCTATTTTTGAGGCTGACCGAGTGGATCGTGTGATTGATGTGAGTCAGGAACAGGCTACTAATTTAACTCGCCGAATGGCAAAGGAAGAAGGTATCCTAGCTGGAATGAGTAGTGGAGGAGCATTATTTGCTGCATTGGAACTAGCCAAAGAACTCAAAGAAGGATTAATCGTGTGTATCACCTGTGATCGTGGCGATCGGTATTTGAGTTCGGATTTATTTGGGTGATTTTCTGATGCCAAATCTGTCTGAGGTAGGTTTACACTCAGAGAGAGCAGTAGTTCGTTAAGCTCACCAACTAAGGTTTGTAGATAGTTTTAGTTTGCTTTTTTAAATCACATAGACCACTAAGAGCACAAAGTTTTTTCTTCTTTTTCCTTCGTGCCTTTGGTTTCCTTATTGGTTTAACCTTTTTTTTTAAAACCACAAAGACCACTAAGAGCACAAAGTTTTTTCTTCTTTTTTTTCCTTCGTGCCTTTGGTTTCCTTAGTGGTTTAACCTTTTTTTTTAAAACTACAAAGACCACTAAGAGCACAAAGTTTTTTTCTTTTTTTCCTCCATGTCCTTAGTGGTTTAACCCTTTTTTAAAACCACAAAGACCACCAAGAGCACAAAGTTTTTTCTTCTTTTTCCTTCGTGCCCTTGGTGTCCTTAGTGGTTTAACCCTTTTTTTTACTTTTGCTAACATAGGAGGACGCAGCGGCCGCAGCAGTTTTGAAGCAGATTTTATTTATTCCCTTTTGTTGCCAAAGATTTCTCCCTAGGAATGGAGTTTAGGGTAATAAATGAATTCATTTCTTTGCAGCCTTTGTAAAACCTCCGTGCTCTTTGTGGTTGAAAAATCATCAATTAAACAAAAAACTAAAAGACAGCAATTCCTTTCACGTCCTCTAGCTGACAGGTTTGCAGTTAAAAAAATCTTTACTCAAAAAAATAGAGGCTCTCGAGCCTCTATTTTTATTTTATTCTATTTACAGCTTACTCCATTTCCTCTGGAATGGACTTCGAGTTAAGCGCGGTAAGACCAGAAGCAAGCTTAATCTTTTTCTCCAACTCGTCCATCAGCTCTGGATTATCCAGAAGTAGTGTTTTGCAAGCTTCTCTTCCCTGACCCAGTTTCTCGCCGTTGTACGAAAACCAAGATCCGGCTTTTTTGATTATCTCAAGCTCCACACCTAGGTCGATGATTTCCCCTACTTTGGAGATTCCCTGACCATACATGATGTCAAATTCCACTACTTTGAAAGGTGGCGCTATTTTATTTTTGACCACTTTTACTTTGGTACGGTTGCCAAGAATATTGTCAGCACTCTCTTTGATCTGACCGATTCTACGGATGTCCAGACGGACGGAAGCGTAAAATTTCAGTGCATTACCACCGGTAGTTGTCTCAGGATTACCAAACATCACTCCGATTTTCTCTCGCAGCTGATTGATGAAGATACAAGAGCAGCCCGTCTTATTGATCGCTCCTGTGAGCTTACGCAAAGCTTGAGACATCAATCTTGCCTGAAGACCCATCTTGCTGTCTCCCATGTCACCTTCAAGTTCTGCCTTTGGCACCAATGCCGCCACAGAGTCAATCACGATGATATCAATCGCTCCTGATCGGATCAAATGCTCGGCTATTTCCAGCGCCTGCTCACCATTGTCAGGTTGGGCGATTAGAAGATTTTCGATATCGATTCCTAGCTTTTCAGCATAGCTTTTATCGAATGCATGCTCTGCATCAATAAATGCCGCCATTCCGCCTGCCTTCTGAGCCTCGGCGATGCAATGCAGCGTCAGCGTGGTTTTTCCTGAAGATTCAGGCCCATAAATCTCTATTACTCTGCCTCTTGGGATGCCACCGATGCCCAACGCAATGTCAAGTCCAATCGATCCTGTAGAGATCGCCGGGATGTCCTGCGCTTTATTGTCACTTAGCTTCATTACGGTGCCCTTGCCGTAAGTTTTTTCCAGTTTATCAATGGTTAACTGAAGCGCTTTTAATTTTTCTGCGTTATTACTCATGAGTTTTCGAATAAAGAATCAATATTTAGGTGAAATTAAGTAAACAACAGGTCCAAAGCAAAAATGTAAGACCTATTGTTTGAGAAGGGCAAATTCGTAATTTTCGTTACCTTTTGGCATCCTTTTTTCTTAATACCTAAAGATAAATCTAAAATTCGTCAGGTATTGTCAAAGATTACTATGTATCGAATCATTTCAGCTCTTTTTTTATCCGTTTTTTTCGTCAGTTTCAACTCATCTGCTCAGGAGACTGCGAAGAATACTGCCTTTACTTTTGGCGAGGAATTGAATTTTGAGGTGTCTTACGGTTGGTTGGATCTTGCCGAAGCCAAACTTCAGATCGGCCGAAGACCTCAAAATCACGACGGAATACCACACTATAAAATTGATGTTTTTGGAAAGACCAAAGGAGCAGCCACGCTATTTGGAAGAGTAAACAACAACTGGGGAGCGATCATCAACCCTCAGACCATGCTACCACTCCAATCCTACAGACATATAGAGGAAGGAAAATACAGAAAACATGAATTGGTATATCTGGATCAAAAAAATAAAAAAGCCAGAGTAGAACTCTACGACCGAGAAAATCGAAATCTAAAAGAAGCCAGAGAATATGATCTCAAGAGCGAAGTTCAGGACCTGGTAAGCGGATTCTACTACCTAAGATCGCTGAATCTTTCCAATCTGAAGCCCGGCGAGATCATCACGATCAAGGGATTTTTTGATAACGAGACATATAACATAAAATTAATCTACGAAGGCACCGAGCGAATTGAAACCCAACTTGGCGCCAAGGATACCTATATTTTTTCCCCCGAAATCCCACCCAATAAACTATTCAGAGGTACTTATCCCGTGAAAGTGTGGGTCACTAAAGATCAGAACAAAATTCCGGTGAAAATCAAAGCAAATCTCTTCCTTGGATCTTTGAATTTGGACATTGTTTCAACCAAAGGTTTGCGTAACAATTAGGTAATCTGCGCTTCACCTTCGGTTAACAAACCACAACTCCCACTGATTTTTTAGAGCTGTTACGTCAAAAGGCAAATTTTTATTTGGTTTCCATGCTTAAATATTCACTAATTTTAAGCTAAACATTACCAAACATCGAATGAGTGATAGTCAAAAAATCAAGGTACTGGTCGTTGATGATGAGCCGGATATCGTTGAAATCCTGAAATATAACCTGCAAAAGGAAGGCTACGATGTCGCTACTGCCGAAGATGGAATCAAAGCGGTAAAAACAGCAGCCAAGTTTTTGCCGGACGTGATCTTATTGGATATCATGATGCCTAATCAGGACGGAGTAGAGACATGCCTGCAGATTCGTCAGATGCCCGAACTCAAAAACACCTTCATTATTTTTCTCACGGCGCGAATGGAAGAGTATTCCGAAGTGGCAGCATTTGATGTGGGAGCCGATGATTACATCACTAAGCCGATTAAGCCAAGAGCATTGATGAGCAGGATTTCTGCGCTGTTTCGAAGGGAGTCCAAAAAAGAGCAAGACCAGATTCAGATCAAGATCAAAGACCTGCTCATAGATCGGGGTAGCTATACAGTGGATCAATCCGGCAAAACAATCACCCTGCCAAAGAAAGAATTTGAATTGCTCTATTTCCTGGCAAAAAATCCCAATATAGTATTCAGCAGAGATGAATTATTACTGAATATCTGGGGAGCCGATGTATTTGTCCTCGCCCGGACAGTGGATGTACATATCCGAAAAGTGCGGGAAAAGATCGGAGATGATTATATTACCACCGTCAAAGGTGTTGGATATAAATTCGAATTAGGATAAAATGCTTTCAAGTTCCCGGGGAATCTCATTGATATTAGCATTAGCCACTTCCGCTTTGGTCGTGGCTTTTTTGTCGCTGATCGAGGAGTCTAATTTTATTATTCTATTGGTTGCCTGGGGAGTTTCATTTTCCTCGTCCTATATCCTGATGGTATTTACACTTGATTTTCTGGTCTTTAAGGAGATCGGAAATATCTATGCCCTTTTGGAAAAAATCCAGCGAAAAGACCTTTCTGAAATCAACGAAAAGAGTAAGAAAAGCTCTATGTCACCGCTTCGCAAGATCAACAAAGTGATCAATTCCTATGCGATGGCAAGGCAAAAAGAAATCGAAACACTACAGAAGAATGAGGAATTTCGCCGTGAATTTATTGCAGACATTTCCCACGAACTGAAGACGCCGATATTTGCCACGCAGGGCTATATTCATACGTTATTGGACGGAGCTATTGACGACAAAACCGTGAGGATGAAATTTCTCAAGCGAGCTGCCAAAAGTCTCGACTCTCTTGACGTGCTTGTACAAGATCTTTTGACATTGAATCAGATGGAAAGCGGCGTGATCAAATTCACCAAAACGGAATTTGATCTGAAAGCTTTGATTTTGGAAGTAATCGATCAGCTGGAGCACAAAGCGTCCAAGCGGGATATGCAGATTCATTTTGACTTCGAGGAGGGCAAAAGCTATGTGACCTCGGGGGATCGTCCCAAAATCTACCGGGTATTCCAAAACTTGATTGTCAATGCCGTGAAGTACAATGACGAAAAAGGAGAAGTACGGGTGAGTTTGAAAACTCATAAAAACAGCATTCAGGTAGATATTAAAGACGATGGTCAGGGAATTCCAGCTGAGGACATCAAGCGGATTTTTGAGCGATTCTATCGGGTGGAAAAGAGCCGGTCCAAGGAAAAAGGTGGTACAGGTCTAGGTTTGGCCATTGTCAAGCATATTCTGGAAGGACACAAGAGCAAGATTTCAGTGACTTCAACCCTTGGGAAAGGGTCGATTTTTAGTTTCTCACTTCCTTTGATTAAAAAAGAGGCAATAGAACAGAAGGTGAAGAGTGTCTAGTAAGGAGAATACTTGAAATAAGATTTTTTACGGGCTAATTTTTCCCTACTTTTGCAGCCTCTTAAAAGAGGCAGGAGAATCCATGAAGAAAGTAGATTTTGAAAAACTCATTCTGTTTGAAAATGAGGATTACCTGGTAATCAACAAGCCGCCTTACCTGTCAAGCTTAGACGACAGGCATGGGGCGCAGAATATCCTGGACTTAGCCAAGGCACACACTACCGATTCTCAACTGTGCCATAGATTGGATAAGGAAACCTCAGGATGTCTGGTGATTGCCAAGAATCCAGTCGCCTACAGGCATTTGGCGATGCAGTTTGAAAGCAGAAAAGTAGATAAAGTCTATCATGCAGTAGTCGAAGGGATCAAGGAATTCAGAAATGAACTTGTGAACCGTAACCTACTTGCCAACAACAAGGGAATAGCCAAAGTCAGTAAAGAGGGAAAGCCAGCGCAGACGGTCGTCAATACATTGAAGACCTTTTATGCACACACGCTTGTCGAGTGCAAGCCTATCACAGGGCGACTGCATCAGATCCGTGTTCACTTGGCCTACCTCAAGTCTCCGATATGCGGCGACACGCTATACGGTGGCAACCCCTTATTCCTTTCTTCACTCAAGCGCCGCTTTAATCTCAAGAAAGACACCGAAGAGCAACCTATCATGCAGCGTGTCTCGCTTCATGCTTATTCCATAGGTTTTCTAGGGGTAGATGGTACGACAATTAATGTAATTGCACCCTATCCAAAAGATTTCCAAGTTTTGATGAATCAACTCGTAAAAACGAGCTAATTCTCAGAATTAAAATAAAATAAGTAGGAATAGAGACATTCAAGCGCATTTTGGGGCTAAGCCAGTGAAAATTAGGACTTAGTATTGGAAATATTTTGGATCAAAAATAAAATACTTCTATCTTTGTGTCCCTTTTTGGGGGTGAAATAAATTTAACAAGCTAAATATTAAACAGTTACACAGTGGATACTTTAAGCTATAAAACCGTATCAGCAAATACCGCAACTGTAGACAAGCATTGGGTTATTGTGGATGCCCAAGCTGCAGTTTTAGGTAGATTTGCTAGTGAGGTAGCGAAAATTTTAAGGGGAAAAACAAAGCCAAGCTTTACCCCACACGTAGATTGTGGTGACAATGTCATCGTAATCAACTCGGACAAAATCAGATTAACCGGTGACAAGTGGAACTCCAAGATTTATGTGAGACACACAGGTTACCCAGGTGGACAGCGAATCTCAACACCAAAATTATTGAAAGAGAAATCTTCAACGATTTTGATCGAGAAGGCTGTAAGAGGCATGTTGCCTAAGAACAGATTGGGAAGAAAATTATACGGCAACTTGTACGTGTATGAAGGATCTGAGCATCCTCATACAGCCCAGCAGCCTACATCTATCACGCTTTAATCGTCTATTTGATGGAAATCATTAACAAAATCGGTAGAAGAAAAACCTCTGTAGCCAGAATCTATATGACTCCGGGCAAAGGGGAAATCACCGTAAACAATAGATCATTGGAAGTTTACTTCCCATTTGATTTGCACCAAATTGTAGTAAAGCAGCCTCTTACTCTAGTAGGGGTGAATGGCAACTACGACATCAAAATTAATGTAGATGGCGGTGGAAGTACTGGACAGGCAGAAGCTGCCCGAATGGCTATCTCCAGAGCACTATGTGAGTTTGACATAGAGCACAGAGGAGCTTTGAAGAAAGAAGGCTTCTTGACTCGTGATCCCAGAATGGTAGAACGTAAGAAGCCAGGACGTAAGAAAGCAAGAAAAAAGTTCCAGTTCTCCAAGCGTTAATCCGGGATTTTATTCTTTTATATCAGAAAAAACATTTATTCATGGCCAAAATAGAATACAAAGACTTACTAGATGCTGGTGTCCACTTTGGACACTTGACGAGAAAGTGGGATCCAAGAATGTCTCCATATATTTTCATGGAGAAAAATGGCATCCACATTATCGATCTTAACAAAACGCTTGCTTGCCTCGACGAAGCATCTAACGCAATCAAGCAAATCGTACGCTCAGGCAAAAAGGTGATGTTTGTCGCCACTAAAAAACAAGCTAAAGATCTTGTAGCCTCAGAAGCAAAAAGATTAAACATGCCTTACGTGACCGAAAGATGGTTAGGTGGTATGTTGACCAACTTCGCTACCATCCGTAAATCCCTGAAGAAAATGTCTTCTTTGGATAAGTTGATGGTGGAGGATGCTTACAAGAACCTTGCAAAGAAAGAGCGTTTGATGGTTTCCCGTCAAAAGGAAAAAATGGAATCTGTACTAGGCGGTATCGCTGACCTAAGCAGACTTCCTGCTGCACTGTTCGTAGTGGACATCAAAAGAGAGCATATTGCTATCGCTGAAGCTAAAAAACTTGGCATTCCTGTATTTGCATTGGTGGATACGAACTCCAACCCAAACGAGGTGGACTTCCCAATCCCAGCCAATGATGATGCATTCAAGTCAGTTTCTTTACTCGTAAAAGCATTCGGAGAGGCAATCGAAGAAGGTCTTTCGGAGCGAAAAAGAGACAAAGAAGATGCTAAACTTACTGAAGAGGAAGAAGCAAAAAAAGCGGTTGACGCAAATACAAAAGACTAATTCATCAATGAATTGATATTGAAAAATTGAACATCTGGTCTAGGCCTATGTTCAATTTTTTGTTTTAATCAATCTTCTGAAGCCCTGGGCTTCTCCAAAAATAATTTTATCGTTTAATCAAACTGATACTACCATGGCAATTACTGCACAAGAAGTAAACAAACTGAGACAAATGACCGGCGCCGGCATGATGGATTGCAAAAAAGCTTTGACTGAAGCGGAAGGCGATTTCGAAAAAGCGGTAGATATCCTTCGTAAAAAAGGTCAAAAAGTATCTGCTTCCAGAGCAGACAGAGAGACCAAAGAAGGTGTGGCTGTGACTAGAATTACTGTCGATGGCACTAGAGGCTATCTTCTTACCTTAACTTGCGAGACCGACTTTGTTGCTAAAAATGAAGGTTTCCTGACATTCGCAAATTCTTTGATGGATATCGCAGTCGAAAACTCAGCAATATCTATCGAGTCAATTTTGGCTCTTCCTTTTGAAGATCAGCTGGTAGCTGCCAAGATCACTGAGATGACCGGTAAAATCGGTGAGAAACTTGAGATTTCTCATTATGAAATCATAGAAGCTGAGACTGTCGTTCCTTACATTCACTCCAATGGTAAACTTGGCGTATTAGTAGGACTTACTAATACTTCTGGAGCTGATGTGGAAGAAGCTGGCAAAGACGTAGCCATGCAGATCGCAGCAATGAATCCGGTAGCATTGGATAAAGATGGCGTAGATGCCACTATGGTAGAGCGTGAGATCGAAGTAGGAAAAGAGCAAGCAAGAGCTGAAGGCAAGCCTGAAGAAATGCTTGAAAAAATCGCTATGGGTAAATTGGCTAAGTTTTACAAGGAGAATACCTTGCTAAGTCAGTCGTTCGTAAAAGACAACAGCAAGACTATCGCTCAGTACTTGGACAGCGTCAGCAAAGGATTGACCGTGTCTGCTTTCAAGCGGGTCTCTATCGGATAATCTGAATTTCGATTCAACATATAAAAGGCTGATTCCTCGGGATCAGCCTTTTTTTATTCGTTAGAGTCAAACCCTCCAAGGGTTCGAAACCCTTGGAGGGTTACAAAGAAGTATGTTCACTTATACCTGATGTATTTCTTCGGTTGATATTTTTCCTTGCTATTCGAAAGTTACCTGAGTTACATAACCTAACGTGTCTTTCAACTCGCCAAACACTATCATAACTCCCAAAATAATTC
>Ga0136560_1000018_pt1 | contig 51812 bp, 23 predicted proteins | sample AntRauMeHopE1497_FD_104925 | JGI IMG/M metagenome (GOLD analysis project Ga0136560, IMG submission 104925) | Saline lake microbial communities from Rauer Islands, Antarctica - Metagenome Hop E1 #497 | ecosystem: Environmental > Aquatic > Non-marine Saline and Alkaline > Saline | place... | reverse complement strand
TGAGATTCTCATGATTCGAAGCACACAGAAATTCAGGGACGGCAGGAGGCAATCGGCTGCTGATGGTGCTGTTACGACTAGTCCTGGGTGATCAGTGAGGACTGCACTCATCACACGCTCTCAACTTCCAGACCCGCGTTCACGCAATTCCGCTCCACAAACTTTCGCATCTATGACACATTCATCATTGCCTCTTTCTTAACTTTGCTTGCCTCTTCCTGCTTGCCAGACCCGCTTTCCTCTTCTGTAGCGCAGCTATGTTGTCAGTGTTCCATCGGGGGTGTTGAAGCAATCGTCAGAACATGTGGCTATGGCCCGGGGCCAACACCGCATGAGCAGGTCGTCGACAGCTCGCTCATGGAACACGGTGTCGCTGGGCCCCTCACGATGGGCGATGCTCGTGCAGTTTGAGCTCCCAAAGGCGCTGCCACCCATGTATTCAGCTGCATTCGGGAGCTTGTCAAGCCCAGCGACAATGCTTGCACTGCACTTCTTCGCGGGCGTCGTCTCGAGGGACTCCGGATGCAGCGACCGCATTGCATCACCCCCAGATGGTATCTTGCATGCTTCCGGATGGCATTCTATGTCTGCCATGACTCATGTACCTTTGATTTGTCGCGCCGGTGCCGCGACAGCATGGCGCGGCGTGGTTCGTCCGGCATGGGAATTTTCCGCGGGTAGCATCCAGGCCAAGCTGCCGCATCGTACGGCACACAAGCTGGAGTCCGCGACGAGCTCGTGTGTGGCACAGCACGGCGTGACGCTGACGCTTGTGCAGCGTGTGCGCGTGCGACCAGCTTATCGTTAAGGCCGTTTCACGGCAATGGCGCGCACCACAGTTTGCAGCGGGAGGATGCAAGCGTTCTCACGCTGCGTTTGAGTACGCCAGTTGTATGCCTGGGCGTTGATGGCGACTACTCGCGCGGGTCGCGAGATGGCTCTGCAGCAGCCAGTCTCGACTTCCGCACCGCACCCCGGTGCGGCTCGCAGCGCTGCAGCGCTACTGAGCCTCGCAGGAACGGCATTTGTGCTTGCAGCACCTTTTCCCGCCGCGTTTGGGCTACAATGGCGGCTGGATCGCCTAGCGTCATTCTGCAGTTTGGCGGGCAGGTGAGCTGGCAGTGACTTGGCAGGCCCACGAGCGAGCGCTTCGCGGAGCATCAGTGCTAATCTTGGGGCCACGGCCCGCCAGCAGTGCCCTCAAGCACTCTGGAGTGCCGCCAGTATCCGCGAATCTGGGCTGTGGGGAGACTGGTGCGCGGGAGGCCGCGGGGCTGGCCGCTCGGCAACCGCAGTCGCGACCGACGGTATGCGGCGCATCATCCATGCATCGCTTCGATCGTGCGACCGACCAAATCACAGGGCTATGACTACATCAAGGACCTCCGCGATGTTTGGAACTCGCCGCACCACGGGGCACGCCGCCTGGTGTCTGCTGGTGCAGCGGCGCTCGGGAAGCTTGCCGACTGTGACCCAGCCAGGCGCTCCGGCCTGTTCCCGCTCGGCATGGACGTGATCAGCTGGTGAGCCCTTCGCATGGTGTGCTCAGCTGGGGGACGGGTGGGCTCGCGGCGTGTTGCGGCCACGATTTCGCCGATTGTGATTGCGTTCGACGCAGGATATCCGGCGCGACCGACCTCGACGTACCACCCCCGGTGTACCGCTTCTCCGCACCCGTGTCGTTCCCCCTCACTGGGCTGGCATCGGCCGCGCGGCTGCTTGCCACCGTTGAGGAGCACGCCGCGCGTGAGCGAGTGTCGCCCTCGGCGGCGTTCGCGACCCTGGCGGGCGGTGCGAGCGCCATGGTCGGGCATTCGCAGGGAGTCGTCATCGCGGCAGTGGCAGCGTCCAGCAAGGACGACGCGGAGTTCATCGCCAAGTCGCTGGACGCCGTCGCGCTCTTGTTCTTCGTCGGCCTTCGGGCACAGCTCGCAGCGGAGCGTCTCACGGGCTCTGACCCTCATACGCGCTCGCTGCGCCCGGCGGCGGTGCGGCTGCAGCGACTCCGCCAGCTGGAGTCTGGCGCGTCGCAGATGCTCAGCGTCCCCGGTGGCGAGGACGCCACACCCATGCTCGCGGTCCGGGGCCTCGAGGCGGTGGACCTTGAGCGCCATATTTACCGCGTGAAGCGGGCCATGGCGGCGCAGCGCGAAGCGGAGGTCGGGGGCACCGACCGGCCCGACACCAGGCGTGAGTCCCTCGCTCTCAGCCTCGTCAACGCCTCTCGCCTTTGCGTCGTCACCGGCGCGGCTGAGGCTTTGGGCAAGCTACGGGCAGCCGTCACCAAGGCGTCGGCGGCGCGCGGGGAGGACCAGGCCCGGGTGCCGCACTCCCGCCGCAAGCCGACCGTGAGCACCACGTTCCTTCCCGTCTCGGCGCCTTTCCACAACCCGGACCTCTTGCCGGTCTGCGACGCCGTGATGAGCGACTGCGCCGCGTTCCACCCCGCACCCCTGGCGTGGTCTGTGGCCGGCCTGTCCTGCCCCGTGATGGACACGGCCACGGGGGCTCCCATCGAGCAGCCGGAGGGCGCGGCGTCCGGCTGGCTCGCCCACCGTCTCGTAGAGCTCATGTGCGCGCTCCCCATGCGGTGGCCGGAGGCGCTGCGCGGAGCCGTGAGGTGCATCCGCGGGGGCGGGAGCCCAGCGGCAGATATCCTCGTGCTCGACGTCGGGCCCGGGGGAGCCGGCGCCACCCCCGTCCTGACCGCCATGGAGCTCAGCGGGTGCGGCGCCGTCGTCGCGTCCACGGGCCACGTCGCCGCTGCCGACCTGGAGGAGGGCGACGGCCCCCGCCCGGCCGCCTCGTCGCAGGCGGCCTGCGCCATCGTCCCGCTGGGCACGGTCCCGGCGGCGCCCGGCTACCCCGGCATCGCGAGGGTTCTGGCAGCCATCCCGCCCGCCCGCCGCGCCAACTGGGGTTGTCGCTTCGCTCCTCGCGTCCTCACCCGCGCCTCGGACGGCGAGCGATTCCTTCACACCAGGCTCACCGCGCTGCTGGGCCGCCCGCCCATCATCGTGGCGGGCATGACCCCGACCACGTCGTTCCACGGCCACCGCCTCGTCGCGGCGTGCGCCAACGCCGGCTTCACCGCCGAGCTCGCGGGTGGCGGCCTCCCCCGCAAGCACGTCTTCCGGGACCGCGTGTCCCGCCTCCACGCCTTGCTGCGCCCCGGCGCCGCGTTCGGCGTGAACCTGCTCTTCCTCAACCAGCGGCAGTGGGCCTTCCAGTTCCCGCTCGTCCTCGAGCTGCGCAGGCAGGGCGTCCCCATCGACGGCCTGACGGTCGCCGCCGGCGTTCCTTCCGTGGACAAGGCAACCGAAATCATCACGGCGGTGCAGGGCGCCGGGATGCGCTACGTGGCCCTCAAGCCCGGCAGTGTGGACGCTATCCGCCGCGTCATCGCCATCGCCAAGGCAAACCCTGACTTCCCTGTAGTGGTTCAGTGGACGGGGGGCCGCGCCGGGGGCCATCACTCGTTCGAGGACATGCATGCCCCCATGCTCGCCACGTACGCTGACCTCAGGTCGTGCGACAACATCGTGCTGGTCGCCGGGTCTGGGATCGGTGACTCGTCGGGGGCTCTCCCGTACATCACGGGTGAGTGGAGCGCCAGGCCGCCGTACAACCGTGCGGCCATGCCGTTCGACGGCGTGCTCGTCGCGTCGCGCATGATGGTGGCGCGCGAGGCAGCCACGGCGCCCGAGGTCAAGCAGATGCTGGTGGACACGCCGGGGGTGTCGCTCGACCGGCAGGCGGAGTGGGAGGCGTCGTATGACGCCGACGCTGGCGGTGTTATCACCGTCAAGAGCGAGCTCGGCGAGCCTATCCACAAGGTCGCCAACCGTGGCATGCGCCTGTGGCGACAGCTCGACTCTGAGTTCTTCTCTATGCCGCCTGCGGACCGGGGCGCTGCCGTCGCCAAGCGGCGTGCGTGGATCATCGAGCGGCTCAATGCCGACTTCCAGAAGGAGTACTTCGGCCGGAAGGCGTCGGGGGAGGTGTGCGGGATCGAGGAGATGACGTATGCCGAGGTGCTCCGCCGCTTCGTGGAGCTGACCTTTGTCACGCGTGACCGCGAGCACGAGGATCCGGCGTTCCACCACGAGGACTTCAGGGCGGCCACCGAGGGCATGCGCGGCCGCTGGCTCGACGTCACGTTCCGCTCCCGCCTGCTGGCTGTGATGACCCGATGCCTGGAGCGGCTGGGAGCTCCGGATGCCGCGGCCCGTGCGGTGGCCGAGGGCCTGGTGTCAGCCTCGGGCGCAGGCACGGGCGGGGCTTGTGACGTCGACTCCCACCCCGAGGAGGTTGTCGACGCGTTCTGCTCCACCGTGCCTGGCACCTCGGAGCAGCTGCTTCACGGTGAGGATGTCGCGTTCTTCCTGCAGCTCTGCCGCTCCGGCGGCAAGCCTGTCCCGTTCGTGCCCGTCGTGGACGGTGAGCTGGAGTTCTGGTTCAAGAAGGACAGCCTCTGGTACAGCGAGGACCTGGCCGCAGTCCGCGACCGGGACGCCGGCCGGGTGTGCGTGCTGCAGGGGCCTGTGGCGGTGCGCCATGCTACCATCGCCAACGAGCCCGCCGCTGCCATCCTCGGTGGCATTCACGAAGGGCTGGTCGAGCACCTCGCCAAGGCCGCTGGCGCCGCTGCTGGTGCCGGCGTGGTCCAGACCCTCGCGTACCACGAGCACGCTGCCTCGGGGACGGCGTTCTGGCCTCAGGTCAAGGACGACGAGGGCCGGGAGCTGTTGCCTTGGGCTGCCGCCCTCGTCTCCACGCCCTTCACGGTCAGGGGCACGAGCTGGGTGCCTTCCGCCCTGCCACGTCTGCTGGCTCAGCGGCCGGGTATGCGCCGCGTGGCCTCCGCCGACGGCCTCGAGCTGCGCCTAGTGGACTCGTCCACGGGCAGGACGCTGCTCCGGGCGTTCCCGCTTGGCAGCGCAGAGGAAGCGGCAGGCTCTGTCAGGCACGTCCGTGTCGTGCTGGAGGACCAGCCACCCGCCACGGCCGAGCGCCCGACCCCTGGGCTGTCCCCTTTGACACTCGACTTCGTCTACCACCCTGAGACGGCGTGGGCACCGGTCCACGAGCCAGGCGGTGCTGATGGCGGTCTCATGGCGGAAGTGCGGGCCTTTTACGCCCGCCTGTGGGACTGCGAGGCGCCGGCCGAGCTTTCAGCCACAGAGTCAGCGAGCCCAGAGATTGTGGACGGCAGCAACCGGTGGCCCCTGCGGGTCCAGACGGAGTGTGAGCACCGTGTCTCCCGCGCGGACATTGAGGCCTACTGTGCGTCCGCCAACCTGCCGGTGCTGATGACTACGCGCCCCGGCGGCAGCGGCGCCGAGGGAGCCGCCAAGGAAGGCGCCTCTGCCGCGTCGGCGGCATCCGCCGAAGCGTCTGCCCCTGCTGATGCTGCTGCCGACCTGCCCTCTCCACGGGCCCAGGCAGCTGCGGCTGCCAAGGACTCGGTGGCCGCGGCGCCTCTTGGGCTCTCCATCGTTGCGGCGTGGCGCGCGCTCATCGCCCCGCTGCTGGCACCGTCGATCGACGGCAACCTTCTCGAGCTCGTGCATCTCAGTCACGGGCACGAAGTCATCGAGCCGCTGGCAACGCTGCGCAGCCCTGTCACCGAGGGAGAGATGGTCAGGTCGACCTTGTGCATCACCGAGGTTAGGAACGATCGCCCGGGGAAGGTCGTCACGTGCGAGGGGGTCTCCTCTCGTCGGTGTGCCACAGGCGAGTGGCAGCCGTGGCTCCGGATCCGCAGCCGGTTCTTGTTCCGGGGAACGTTCTCCGACCACTCGGGCACGTTTGTTGCGATGGAGCGCTGCTTTGACCTCAGGGTGAAGGACGAGGCGATGCGCCGGGTCCTGGAGTCCAAGGCATGGCTGGCCTCGGACGTGCCGGTCCCCGAGGTGGGAGCGACCCTTCGAGCCCAGTTCCGCGTCGTGGAGGAGTTTGCGGCTTCGGGCAAGGGTGCCGCAGCAGTGAGGGCGTCGGGGTCGCTGGCACGGGTCAGTGGCGCAGAGCCGGCCGAGGTGTCATCGCTGGGCGGCGCTCGGCCGTTTGAGGCACTGGCTGAGGCCACAGCTCCGGCATCCCTCGCGATCGAGCACGAGACAGTTGCGACCGACGGAGTCGCTGCCTTTGACGCTGTGACAGCCTTCTTCGAGCGCCATGGACAGGCCGCGGCGCCGATCGTGCCCCTTCACGAGGGTGTGCGCCCCCACTTGCTGTCAGAGCCCGACGTCAGCAGAGCCCCGGCGAACAACCTGGCGTACTCATCCGCGTCCCGTGACCTCAACCCCATCCACCGCAACGCGCTTGTGGCATCGCTCGCTGGGCTCCCTGGCACCATCACCCACGGAATGTGGACCTCGGCAAACGCGCAGCGGGTGCTTGAGGCTTCCTTGGGCGGGCCTTCGGAGGCTGCGCTGGTGCGTTCGTTCGAGGCATCCTTCGAGGGGATGGTGCTCCCCGACGACGAGCTCGTGACGCAGGTGACACACGTCGGCATGCGCTCAGGTCGCCGAGTGCTCAGCATCGCAACCGTCAAGACGTTGACTGGCGATGTCGTTCTTCGCGCCTCGGCCGAGGTTGACCAGCCCCCGACGGCCTTCGTTTTCACTGGGCAAGGATCCGCGTCGGTGGGCATGGGCATGGACCTGTATGCCTCGTCGCCCGATGCGCGGAAGGTGTGGGACGTTGCTGACGCGCAGCTCCTGACCACGTACGGCTTCTCGCTGCTCTCCATCGTCAGAGAGAACCCCAAATCCCTCACAGTGCACTTCGGAGGGCGCCGTGGCGCCGCAATCCGTCGGAATTTCCAGGCTCTGAGCTTTGAGGACGACCACGGGCATGCCATCGCGCTGCTCCCCGAGATCAACGATGACACGGACCAGCACACGTTCCAGCATCCCGAGGGCCTGCTGTTTGCGACGCAGTTTACGCAGCCCGCCCTGGTCGTGACGGAGAAGGCAGCCTTTGAGCACATGCGTGCCAGCCAGGTCCTCCCCCGCGGCTTCCTTCTGGCCGGCCACTCACTCGGGGAGTACGCGGCCCTGTCGGCGGCCGTGCCCCTCCTGCGCACGGAGGACCTCGTTGAGCTCGTCTTCCTTCGCGGTCTCGTGATGCAGAACTCCGTGCCTCGCGACAGCCTCGGCCGCTCAGACTTTGCGATGGTGGCATGCAACCCGCAGCGGGTCGCGTCGGGCTTCACGGAGTCGCACCTTCAGCGGCTGGTCGAAGGCATCGCCAAGGCAAGTGGCCTACTGCTGCAGATCGTCAACTACAACGTGGAGGACTGGCAGTACGTCTGCACAGGGCACCGCACAGCCCTGCGGGCGCTGGCTCTAGCGTGTGATGCGATCCACGCCGATCCGGGCGCGGCCATGGCAAGCCCTGAGGGCGTGGTCATCGCCGCGGTCAAGCAGGCAAGGGTTGAGGAGGCCAGGGCCCTCGCCCGCGGAGACCAGGCACCGCTTGGCCGTGGTCGCGCCACCATCCCGCTCCCCGGAATCGATGTGCCGTTCCATTCCAGGTTCCTGGTCACCGGCGTCCCGGCGTTCCGTACGTGCCTGGCACGTGCCATCACCCAGGAGGGCACCGCCCGTGTGCTTCCCTCCGTGATTCACCGCTACGTTCCGAATCTCGTGGCCATGCCGTTCGAGCTTTCGCCGCGCTTCGTTGCTGTGGTGTACGCTGTGACGAACTCACCGCTGCTCGCAGAAGCGGCGGCCGCGGTCGAGGAAGGGAACCTTGAGGCCTGGAACCGCGCGGTCGGCGATCGCGTGACGCTGGCCCGCAGCCTCCTGCTGGAGCTCATGGCGTTCCAGTTCGCATCCCCAGTGCAGTGGATCAACACGCAGCGTCATTTCTTCACGCTCCCGCCGGACAACCGCAGCACGGTGGCAACGCTGGCCGAGCTTGCTGCCGCGAGCGCCGTCGCTGCCGTCGTTCGGGATGCCGGCACTGGGGCAGCCGTGTCCGCACGTGCCCGCGCTGCGGCGGCCGATGCCATCGCGTCAGTTAGCAGCTCTGCGGACGAGGTGACGCGTGAGGTGGCCAGGCTGGTCCCGGAGACCATGGCTGCAGCCCTCCCTGGCGGAGCAGGCGAGCCGGGTGTTGCGACGGTGGTTGAGGTCGGCCCTGCAGCCACCCTCTCGCGCATGGCCCTTCGCACGCTCGGCTTCGGGCGGTACGGCGAGCCTCGGGCCAGGCGGGTGCTGTTCCACGGCCGGGACGAGGACCGGGACGCGCTGTTCTTCAGCGCCGAGGATGCTGGACCTGGAGCAAAGGAGTATGCCGAGGCCAGGCGGTCCCAGCGCGCGGAGGAGGAGGCGGCAGTGGCTGCCGCGTCTGGCTCACGGGCCGCTGACAGAGTCCCGGCGGCCCAGCCTGCCAGTGCCGCAGCGTCGTCGGCCGCGTCGCCGGCGCCCGCGCCCGCTGCTCCGTCGGCTGCCGCACCATCGCCGCCTCCCGCGGCTGCCCCTGCCGCAGCCCAGGTCCCGGACGGCCCCTTGACTCCGCTCCTGGCCGTGCGAACGATTGCCGCCGTGCGGGCAGGCGCTTCGATCGCCGACGTGCCGGCCTCCAAGTCGCTCAAGGACATCTGTGCGGGCAAGAGCGCCCTCCAGAATGAGATCATGGGCGAGCTTGAGAAGGAGTTTGCTGGCGCGGGAAGCGCTCTCGAGGGCGCGGAAGAGCTCCCACTGCAAGACGTTGCGGCAAAGCTGGCGGGTGCCCTGCCGGGCTACGGTGCAGAGGGGCCAGGGGCGGCCCTCACGCCGCTCGTGAACAAGATGGGCTCGGCGAAGCTTCCCGGGGGCTTCGGCTTGTCAAGTGCCAGGTCTTACCTCCGGTCGTCCTGGGGGCTTGGGCAAGGCAGGACGGAGGCGGTGCTCGTGCGAGCGCTGGCGGACGTGCCAGCTCAGAGGCTTGCAGACCCGGCCGCGGCCGAGGCTTGGCTTGACACGAGCGCCCAGGGCTACGGGAAGGACGAGGGCGTGAGCCTTGCCAAGGGGGCAGCCGGAGCGGCGCCCGGAGCGGCGGGTGGTGGAGGCGGCGGCGACCTTGCCGCGCTTCTCGGGGCGGCAGGCCCGGGGGCACAGCAGGCCCTCGCTGGCCTGCTGCAAGGAGCGGCGGGTGGCAGGCCCACAGGGGCGATGGCACAGCTAGCGGAAGACAACGCAGAGGCTTGGACGACGTTCCTCCGCGGCGGGGCAGCCGATGCCCGGGCCGTGGGCCCCACTCGAGACGAGCTCACCCAGCGTGCCGAAGCGGAAGAGCGGCTGGCGTCTATTGAGGCCGAGCATGGTTCCGCGTACGAGGAGGGCATCCGCTCGGTGTTCCACCCGCAGCAGGTCCGCTCCTTCACCTCGTACTGGAACTGGGCCTCGCTGGACCTCCTGGAAGCTCTGTTCAGGCCCTGCGAGCCTGACGAGGACGTGTCCGAGGGTGTCGGTCGAGTCCTTGCAGAATCGCTGGGCAACAGGAGCACGTCCCAGCTCGTCCGAATCGCGGATGCAGCAGCGGCTGGCGGCAGTGCAGCCGCGGCCAGTGTTGCCGCGGCACTCCGTGACCGCCACCTGCGGCCGGCTGTGTTCCGCCCGGCGCTTCGGCCCACCTGCCCTGCGGCTCGCGTCGACAGCAAGGGCCGCACGCACGTGGAGGAGGTGCCCCGTGAGGGCGAGTCAAGCGCATCAGACTACGTCAGCTCCATTGGCCGGCCGGGGACCGACGGCACGCCCATCCTCAACGTGCGGCGCCTCTGCCCCGGGGATGCATCTGCGCTCGTGGTCGACCCGGCTGCAACCGCTGACCTGCTGGAGGTCATGCGCCGTGCAGCCACCGATGGGGTCACGTTCCAGGACAAGACTGCGCTCATCACGGGCTGCGGCCGCGGGTCCATCGGTGCCGAGATCGTCGCAGCTCTGCTTCAGGGAGGCGCTCGCGTGGTGGCCACGACTTCAAGGCTGAACCGCAAGTCTGCCGCAGCATTCCAAGCTCTCTTCGAGCGCCACGGCGCCAGGGGCTCATCGCTCACGCTCGTTCCGTTCAACCAGGCCTCTCGTGTGGACGTGGATCGCCTTGTGGGCCACGTGTACGACAAGCTCGGGCTCGACCTCGACTACGTGGTTCCCTTTGCAGCCATCGGGGAGGCCGGGAGGACCTTGTCCTCCCTTGACGACAGGACGGAGCTTGCCCACCGCATCATGCTCACCAACACGCTCCGGCTTCTCGGGGCCGTGGTCGAGGCAAAGCGCTCCAGGGGCATCGACACGCGGCCCGCCCTTGCGGTGCTGCCTCTCAGCCCCAACCACGGCGTGTTCGGCGGCGATGGGCTGTACGCAGAGTCAAAGCTCGGCCTTGAGAGCCTCATGCGCAAGTGGAGCGCGGAGGGGTGGGCAGACTACCTGAGCGTGGCCGGTGCCTCCATCGGGTGGACTCGCGGCACCGGCCTGATGAGCGACAACGACGTGGTTGCGGCAGGCATCGAGGAGCTCGGGTGCCGGACCTTTTCGCAGGCTGAGATGGCCTTCAACCTTGTCAGCGTCATGTCCCAGACGATGGCACGAGTGGCCGCTGACGGGCCTGTGTGGGCGGACCTCCGCGGCGGCATGCAGCGCGTCCCGGACCTCAAGGGCACCGTCGACGGCATCCGGACGTCGCTGCGAACGGAGGCGGCCGTCGCCAAGGCAGTGGCAACCGACGCCGCGCTTGACAAGCCGCCCGTTGCGGCCAAGCACCTGCCGGCGCCTGCCGTGGAGCGCAGGTCCAACTGGACCGGTGTGTCGTTCCCGGCCCTCCCGTCGGCCGAGGACGCTGCTCTGGGGCCGCTGCCCCAGGGAATGTCCGACCTTGATCGCACCGTCGTTGTCGTCGGGTTCGGCGAGCTGGGGCCGTGGGGCAGCTCCCGGACGCGCTGGGAGATGGAGCGCAACGGCTCGCTGTCGGTGGAGGGCGTGATTGAGCTCGCATGGCTGACAGGACGCATCCGCTTCCACGACGGCCCGCTGGACCCACAGGCGGCCGCCAAGGCATCGTGGAAGGTGACCGAGACGGAGCGACGCTCGTACGCCGGCTGGGTGGATGCCTCCAGCGGAACCCCCGTTCGCGACTGGGACGTGCAGTCTCACTACGAGGCGGCCGTGCTGGGCGGCTGCGGCGTGCGCGTCATCGAACCTGAGATGGTGGAGGGCTACGACCCGGGGCGCAAGAAGCTCCTTCGGCAGGTCGCCGTCGGTCGTGACCTCCCCTGGATCGAGATCAGCTCGCCGGAGGAGGCCGACGACTACCGGGCTGAGGCCGGCCATGAGCGGGTGCAGGTGCGCCAGCGGGCCGAGGACGGCGCCTGGGAGATGCGCCTCCTCGCCGGAGCCTCCATCTCTGTCGCCCGGGCGCTCCGCTTCGACCGCTGGGTGGCGGGCCAGCTGCCCACCGGGTGGGATGCCAAGCGCTGCGGTGTGCCGGCTGACCTCGCCGGCCGCATCGACCGTGTGACCCTGTTTGCCCTGGTCTCTGCGGCAGAGGCCCTGGTTGCGTCCGGCCTCACCGATCCCTACGAGCTCTACTCGTACTGTCACCTCAGCGAGGTGGGGTCCACGGTCGGTGGAGGCATGGGCGGCATGAAGAGCCTCCGGCAGATCTTCAGGGAGCGCTTCACCGAGAACGAGATGCCCTCGGACGCCCTGCAGGAGACGTTCATCAACACCACCGCGGCGTGGATCAACATGCTCCTCCTCTCCTCGGCCGGGCCCATCAAGACCGTCGTCGGAGCTTGCGCTACCGCAGCAGAGAGCGTCGACGTGGCCGTGGACACGATCCAGTCCGGCCGCGCCCGCGTCATGATTTGCGGAGGCACGGACGATTTCGGCGAGGAAGGCTCTTACGAGTTTGCCTCCATGGGGGCCACCTCCAGCGCCGCAAAGGAGTCTGCCATGGCCCGTGAGCCGTCTGAGATGAGCAGGCCCATGGCTGCGAGCCGTGGCGGATTCATGGAGTCGCAGGGTGCGGGCATCCAGGTGCTAATGCAGGCGAGGCTGGCCATCGCCCTCGGCGCGCCCATCTATGGCGTCGTGGCTCTGACCTCCACGGCAACGGACAAGGAAGGCCGCTCAGTGCCAGCCCCAGGCCAAGGCATCCTGACCACCGCACGGGAGTGCGCGCTTCCCGGGGCAGCGGCGGCAGCGACCCGCAAGGCTTCGGCGTCCCGGCCGGTCGCCGCTGGCGCTCAGCTGGACAGCAGCGCTGCCTCGCGGGACGAGGGGGATGGCGCCGCAGAGGCCGATGTGTCAGATTCCAGGAGCGTGGCGTCGACGCTCCGCGAGCCGACCCACCCCGACGAGCACAATTCATCCATGGCAGAGGCAGCCGAAGCGGAGATGAGGGAGCGCGTCGCTGCCGCAGCCACCCCGGTGGAGGCCGCCTCGGTGTGGGATGAGCTCCGGGACCATAGGCTCGCGCGGCATCACCCAATGCTCCCGGTGGCTGTTCGCCGCGAGCGCCTGGTCGAGGAGCTGCAGTCTGCTGGTGCCCGCCTGCAGCAGCGGGCAGCTGCCCTCGACTCGGAGGAGGCCGACCTGGACGCCTTGGTGGCAGACCACCGAGCTGACCCAGAGGTCGTTGCTGGCTTTACTGCCCGGCGCGTGGCGCTCAGGGAGGAGGCAGCGGGGGCGGTGAGCGCCGCGTTCCGTCGGTGGTGCACCGACGTGTGCTCGGCTTCGTGCCATGTGTCTCCGCTTCGTGCTGGGCTCGCTCGGTGGGGGCTGCTCCCTGATGACATTGCGGTGGCGTCGTTCCACGGCACCGGGACCAAGGCGAACGACGTGAACGAGTCCGAGGTGACCAACGCACAGATGGAGGCGCTGGGGCGAACGCCCGGCCGCCCGGTCTTCGTGATCGCGCAGAAGGGCCTCACGGGGCACCCCAAGGGCGCAGCTGCGGCGTGGATGCTGAACGGCCTGCTTCAGTGCATGGCTGACGGCGTTGTGCCGGGAAACCGCAACCTCGACGACGTCGAGCCCAAGCTCCGCGCTTTCACCCATCTCGTGTACCCCAACCGGACCGTGAGCCTGGCGCCGCGCCGCCGCGGCATGCCTGCCGTGCCGGCCGCCATCATGAAGAGCTTCGGCTTCGGTCAGGCCGGGGCGGAGCTGCTTGTCGTGCACCCGGACATCCTGCTCGGCACGCTCCCGGTCCACGAGCTCGAGGCCTACGCCGCCCGCCGGGGTCGCCGAGAAGCCTCAGCGTACCGCTACCACCAGGACGTGCTCCTTGGCCGCCGTGAGCTGCTCGCCGTCAAGAGCTCGCCTCCGTTTGCGGAGGAGCACGAGCAGGCCGTGTACCTTGACAGCACGGCCAGGGCGGCGCAGGACCCCGTCACCCGCGAGTGGCAGGTCGTGCCGTCACGCGGCTCTCGTGGTGGAGCTGCCGCCGCAGCACCCCTGGGCTCGCCAGAAGGCCGCTCGTGGGTCGGGCCTGCAAATCCGGTGGCCGCGCTCGTTTGGCTCGGCGCCACGCCGTCGGCAGCAGCCAGCAGCGCCGCCGTGGCGCCCGTGTCTGCTCGGTCCCCGCCTCGCCCAGGACGGGCCTCGCCGCCAGCATCCCCCGTCACCAGTGACGAAGGTGCGGCCGGGACTGGGACCGAGGAGGAGGCTGCGCGCAGCGTGCTCGGGGCTATGCAGGCTGGCGCCGCCGCCATGGCATCTGCCGGCTCAGCTCGTACTGCGTACTTTGGCGTCGACGTTGAGCCGGTGGCGACGCTAGCCGCCGCTCCTGAGAGCATGCTGGAGCGAAACTTCACCGCTGCGGAGCGCGCGCTGTGCGCAAAGCGGCCCGACCCGACGGCAAGCCTGGCCGGGCGCTGGGCTGCAAAAGAGGCCGTGTTCAAGGCGCTTTCGGCATGCCCTGGAGGGCCGGCGTCCAAGGGGGCAGCCGCGGCACTGATTGACGTGGAGGTGCTCGGGGTCGAGCACTCGGCCCCGAGTGTGGTCCTCCACGGGACCATGGAGGCGGCGGCAGCCGCTGCTGGCGTGGTCCGCGTCCACGTGACGATTTCGCACGCGGGGGGTATCGCTGTGGCTCAGGCGGCGGCCATCCTTGCGTGATGTCTGGGCTCTAGGCGCCCCTCCCAGGCAAAGCCGCGCTGCTGCTGACGAAGCACCTGGTCCCGTGCCATGGGCACACACCTCGTCACGCACGGCTCGTCGCCTCACTTTCGTGACTTTCGCTTCGGCTGCTTCTTGCCCGCAAATGCGGCATCGGAAGCAGCGTCGAAACCGTCCAGCGCGACGCCATACCTTGCCGCAAACGCGCCCAGCCCGTCACCACGAGCAGCGCTGCGCCTGGCAATGGCTAGCGCCAGGCCTTCCTCGCCATCCCCCATGCCCATGCTCTTGGCCGCCGCGGCCGCCTCGGCCTCCTCGCTCTTGACCATGGCCGCTCGCTTTGCCCTGCTTCCTCGGATGGCGTCCGCCAGCGCACGCTCGGCGCCGTCTGCAGCCCGCTTCGACGCTGCGCCGCTGCCCTTGGCAGCCGCTCGGGTCGCCTTGCCTCGCTTCCGTGCCCCGGTCTTGACCCCGGCGGCAGCCTTCGCCCCAGTGCCGGCAAAGTCCCCTGCGGCCTCAAGCGCCCCCGCTCGCACGGCGTCTGCGATGATCAGCGACACCCTTGACTCGGCGTCCTCATCCTCCGCGATGATGTGACTCATCATCGCTTCCAGCACGCCACCCGTGGCCGAATACGCCTGCAAGGCATCCTCGCGCTCTTCAGCGCTCCCAATGTAGTCCGCCTTGTAAGCTTCGATGTCTTCAGTCGTCACGCGCTTGTACAGGGCGCGCCAGTAGTCGTCCCATGCCGCCGCTGACGCTGATGCGCCCTCGCTCGCGTCGTCCTCGACAATATCGCCGTCCCTATCGAACGCCTCGCGGCGCTCAGCATCCTTGAGAATCTCGTAGGCAAGCGTCAGGCCTCGGAACTTGTCGGCGTCACCGCCAGCCTTGTCCGGGTGCAGCTTCAGCGCCCGCTTCAGGTAGGCCTTTCGCACGCTGCCAGCATCGGCATCACGTGCCACGCCGACGATTTCGTAGACATCCCGCGTCCCGAACGCGGCATCCAGGAGCGCAGCGCTCATCGGTGCAATTTCGAACCGTGCAACAATCGAGGTCCTGGGGCTGCGCGGCTGACGGGCCAGCTGGCCCGGGACTGAAGCAGCAGCCGCTCAAACACTCGTGCGAGGTGCACGGGGGTGCTTGCAAGTCATGCATCTGTCCTCCGATTGCGGGAGCGACGGGCAAGCGCCGACGGTTGCGGCTCTGCAGCCCCAAACGCCGCCAAGGGCGGCCCAGGCGCCAGGCCAGCGCCCACACGCGCCAGAGGCTGGCGCGCAATGAGCTCCCTCGATGAGATGCGGGAAGCCGTGCAGCAGGTGCTCGCGGACCGGGGAATCCTGGGGCAGCTGAGAGTGAGGGCCGGCGTTCGACCGTTTGTGCTCGGCTAGATCGTGCTTAGCGTCCATTCATGCTGCGCGGTATACCAAGCACGTGTTTGGTCTCTCCCGGATCGCAGGCCCAGGTCCGAGCAGCAGTGTTCACTGCTGTGGAGGACGAGGAGAAGAACCGCGGCATCCACATGGAGAACCCCCGCCTGCGGCAGCTTTCCAGCTCTCCCGAGGGGCAGTTCCTGGTCGGTCTTGTGGATGAGTTCTGCGCGTACTACGGAATGGCGTTCACGCGGTCTACGCTGGTGTCCGAGTCGTCCATGGTGAGCCAGCGCCGGCGAGCTGGCCAGGCACGCGCGCATTGAACCCGCCTCGTGAGGCGTGGCGCACCCCATGTGCGAAGATCATCGCAGGAAGGCCTTCCAGAGCGCTCGGCGCTCGCAAGCTGGGCGGGGCTCAATGACGGCGCCAAGGAGGACCGGCCGCTTCTGGTGTCGCTGGTGGAGGCGGCCCGCCGGGCGGGCTCGGGCGATGGGACGGTGCCGAACAGTCCAGGCGACCGCTCGGCATCCGCAAGCTTTGCAAGCGACGGTGCGGACTCACCGCGGGGAGGCGAGGGCGCCGGCCTGGGTGCGACCTTCCGGCCAGGCTTTGCGCGGCATGCCGAGGTTGTTCAGGCGTCGGAGCACGACTCTGCAGGAGACAGCGGCTCGGCTGCGTCGCCGTCGGCTTCCCCGGAGTCTCTGCTCCACGCCGTCAAGGCTGCTGCACGATCGGGCCACGACTCGCGCGACGGCTCTCGGCCGTCCGGCAGCCCCGACTTCTCCCTCGAGGCGCACGGAGACGGATCCCCGCACGCTCATCTCGGAGCCGGCCCGGCCGTGGGCGCGGGGAAGTCCCGCACCGGGGAGCTCGGCCTGCAGATCGACATGCGGGGCGAGGCACAGCCCGGCGCGGGGGCACAGGAGGAGGACGCAGAGGACGCGAGGCCCGGGCACGGCGCGCGTGCCAGCTCCGGGTCCGCTGGCCCGGACAGGGACAGCGCAGACGACGAGATCGCGAGGATGCTGGCCGACGCGGGCGCGGACGAGGACACGGCGGGCGCGGGCGCTGCCTGGGGTTCTGCGGCGAGCGGTGGCGTCAAGCCCGCGGACCCGCCCGCCGCGCCACGGCCGCTGTCCGGCCTCGCGCACTCGAGGTCCTCGGCGGAGCTGCCTCCGCTGCCTGGGGCGAGGAGGAGCGCGGACCCGCCAGCGGTTCCCACGCGCGAGCGCACGGCCGAGGACGAAGGGGCCGACGCCGAGGAGATCGACGAGGTCTCCTCGTTCGTGGAGGACGAGGACGAGGAGGTCGCGGAGGCGGCGTCGGACGAGAGGCGGGATCAGGAGGCCAGCGCCCCGGCGCCGGCGGGTGAAGCATCACCTGCCGCCGACGAGGCCGATGCCGAGGAGGAGGACTACGCCGACTACGAGGACGACTTTGAGCACGAGGGCGACGTGGACGCGGGTCGGTCCGAGGCGCGGGACGGCCCCGGCGCGGCGGCCGAGGCTGGTGCGGGCGGGCCTGCGACGGAGGAGGACCTGGAGGACATCGACGACCAGGAGTTCCTGGACGGGGACCTCGACGAGCTGGACGACCAGCAGTACGAGGCCGACCTGGGGGACGGGGCCGGGGAGATGAGCATGGACGACTCGCGGTCGCTCGACCAGAGCATGGGCCACGCCGCGGCGGCGAGGACCGGGCCAGAGGTGGTCGAGGGCTCGTTCATGGTGGACGAGTTCGCGGACGACGACGACCTCGACCTGGACGCGATCGAGGACTTGTGATTGCGCCGTTGGGAAGCTCTGTGCGTGCGGATCGCGGCCGCGTCGCACACGTGCGCACACCATGGCCCAAAAAGTGCGTGTAGTGCTCGAGTCGCTGTATGCACCCCAAGGAGGGCGGCCCGGGCCGGTCTGCACGCTGCTGCGGGTCGATGACGCGACCTTTCTGCTTGACTGCGGCTGGGACGAGGCCATGACCACAGATATGCTCCGCCCGCTGCACAAGTGAGCTGTTGATGCCTTCCTTGGCACCGATGGGGTTCGGGGAGCCGCCCTTTCCCTGCCATATCGTGGCAACGCCCCCGAGCGCCACCGCAATGAAGTCTCGCCGCCCCGATTCGCAGGATCTGCGCCGGAGTCGACGCCGTGCTCCTCTCGCACGGAGATATGGAGCACTGCGGGGCCCTCCCGTACCTGGTTGCCAAGGTGAGCAGGGCCGAGCGCCGGAAGCAGGCGCCTCGTCTGCACGCTCCCGCTCGAGAGCCATGCCCCTTCCCCCATTCGCCCCAACGCCGGTCGCAGTGTGGGCTGCATGCGCCGGTGTTCGCAACGATCCCCGTGCATCGGCTGGCTCAGCTGATGCTGTACGATGTCGTGACCGCCGCTCAGCGATCGGCTGCTGCGGACGACGTGCCCATTTCACTCGACGACGTGGACCGCGCGCTGCGCCCGGTCGCGGCGGGAGGTTTGTGCCGCACCCTTCGCTTTCGTGAGGAGGTTTCGTTCAAGGGCGCGACGCTCGAGGCGGAGGCCGCCGGCCGTACCCTCGGCGGCGCCGTTTGGACCATCGCGCGGCTCACCGAGCGTATTGTGTACGCACACGGCGTGGGGTCAGCGGCGGGCGCGGCCCTGCCCCGGTGCGCGCTCATCGGCGGCTCGGGAGACGGCGGCCGCGACCTCTCGCTGCTTGTGGCCGAGTCGGCGCCCGACCCCTCGCTGGCCGCGGCCATCGTCGCGCCGCCCGTCGCCGTCCGTGCCGCGGACGTGACGGCCCAGCTTTCAGCGGTCGCTGCGGCGGTGTCGGGCAAGGCCGCAGGGGCGCTGCCGGCGCAAGGCTCCGGCTCGGGCGGCGTGGAGTCGCTCGCGCAGGCCATCGCCGAGACGTGGCGGCAGCAGGGCAACGTCCTCGTGGCAGTGGACAGCGGCGCGCGGGTCATCGACACGCTCGCGGCGCTGGAGCGGACCGAGGCCCTGGCCGCCGGCCCCAGCGGCTGGGTCGCCCTCCTCTCCCCGCTCGGGCACGCGCTCGTCGGCCACGCCGCCTCCTTCCGCGACTGGTCCACGGCCAGGCCGGGGGTGAACCCGTTCGCGCTGTCCCGGGTGCGCGTCGCCCTCTCGCCGGCAGAGCTCGGGGTCCTGCCCCCCCCGGGCTGCGTCCTCGCGGCCCTCCCCGGCATGGACTGCGGCTTCGCGCGCGCGCTCCTCCCCGTGTGGGCCGCGGACACCCGCAACGCCGTCATCGTGACGTCGCACCCCGCGGCGGGGACGCTGGCGTCGCGCCTGCTCCGCGGCGAGGTACTCCGTCGCGCCGTGGCGGCCGCTGGCGGGGACGCGGCCGCCGCCTTGTCGGCCGGTGACGCGATGCGCGCCGTCCTCGGGCCGCTGCCCCCGCTGCCCGGCAGCGAAGACGCCTCGTCGTCGTCCAAGGCGCCGCCCGCTGAGGGCGTCGAGGCTGGCGCGGACGGCGAGTCCTTCTCCGTGTGGTTCGAGACGTCGTCCACGCGCCGGCTCGAGGGGGAGGAGCTTGCCAAGTGGCAGCGGCGCAAGGAGATGGAACGGGCTGCGGAGGAGCGGGTCAAGGCGGAGGCAGCGCGGAGGCGCCTCGCGACGGAGAGAGCGAAGGCTGCCGCCCAGGCAGAGCTGCGGCAGGCGGCAGAGCAGGCACGAGCCGCAGCCGCGCCCGGGGGCGCGTCGTCGTCGTCCACAGCAGCAGCCGCCGCGGCGTCGGGCTCTCTGCTGTCGGCAGCAGCGGCCGGCCCGGCGGGGCCGGAGGGGGGCGTGCGCGTCGACCAGGCCGTCCTTGCCCGCGCCGCACAGGCCCGGGCCCGCCTCGGCCTGGCCCCGCTACACCCGTCGGCCCTGGCCAGGGCCATCGGGTCGGCGACGTCCACGGTCCCCGACGGCGCCTCGGCGCTGGCCCCGCTCCCCGCCACCGCCCGCTTCGGCACCCTCGCCCCGCTGGGCACCTGGTCCATGCTCGGCGAGGACATGGACATGGACGCGCTGGCGGCCAGCGACAAGGCCGTCGCCGCAGGGCGTCCGCCCGCGGCCCTGACGCCTGGCGGCATCACAACCCCGGCATCGGCTTCCCCCGCGGGGGCCGCCGTCTCCGCTGCGCCCGTGACCGAGGCCGCCCGGCTCGCCGCGCGCCTGGCGAGGCCCGAAGGGTCGCGCTCAGGGGACGGCGGTCCCGCCGCCGAGGCAGGCCCCGAGGCGCAGCCCCTGGCCACGGTGCGGTCCGTGGCGTCGTGCGAGGTCAAGTGCCGGGTCGGGTTCCTGGACCTCGCCGGGTACGCCTCTCGGGCCGCCATCTCGGCCATGGCGGCGGCGCTCGCACCGCGCGCCGTGGTGGTCGTGGGCGCGGACCACGACGGCGTGGGGGAGGCTTGCGCCGCGGCGACGGCCCGCGCAGTGGACTCGGCCAGCGGGGCGGCGTCGGGCGCCGCGCGCGCCGCCCTGCCCGGCGTGGCAATGGACCTCGGGTCCGGGGCGGCGATGCGGCCGGTGCGGCTGGCCCCGTCCCTGTTCTCGTCGCTCGAGTTCGTGTCGATGCGGGGAACGGAAATCGCGCTGGTTCGCGGCAGGAGCGAAGGCATCACCGCGTCGAGCGCCGACGCAGACGGAGACACGGCTGACCTCACGCTCGACGACAGCGCCGCCGGGAGGTTTTTCACGGCGGTGGAGGCCATGGAGCTCGGGCACGAGGCGGCCGCGAGCGGGGGGAGCGCCGCCGACGTGTCCGTTCGGCCGCCGTCACTGGGCGCCGACGAGGACGAGGACGAGCAGGTCATGGTTGCGGCGGCCGGCGAGGCTGCGAGCAGGGCCCTGCACGTGCCCGGCGCGCCGAGGGAGGCCATGCTGCTTCACCACGGGCCGCTGCCGATGCGGGCGGTGTTCCGCGCGGCGGCCGAGGCCTCGGCCGGCGGGGACGCCAGGCCGTCCCTGAGGCCCGGAGTGCTCCAGCTCGGCACTGCCGCCGTGGTCAGGGCTGCCAGCGACAGGTTGGTCCTCGCTGGAAGCTCGGGGGCGGAATACGACGCGCTGCGGGCGTCCATCGCAGCTCTGACCAGCTCTGTCTAGCTCGGCCGTCCCGGCCTGCGCACTCTGCGCGGCGAGCAAGGAGGGTGCATGCGGCTGGCCCGTCTCCCTGATGACTCCTTCCTGCACGTGCTCAGCATGCTTGACACCCCTTCTCGTGGCGCGTGAGGTGACCGCACTGCGAAATGACTTGAAGCCACGCTTGAGCTGCTTAACTTGACCGTTCGCAGCAGCGCGAAATCTTGCTTGCAAGCCCGGCGAGCGCCTCCCCCGCAGTCTCGCGCAAGTATGCCGCTGGTCACAGCAGCGCCTGCGGGAAGATGACGCATGCGGCATTGCTGTTGGCGGCATCCTCGCCGGACGTGCCTGCCCGGCAGCCGAGGCCATCATGATTTCCAAGCAATGTGCGGAAGAGTACATGGCGCCGTCCGCTCGCGTTCTGCTGGCCTTGCTGGTCGCCAGCGGGCAATCGGACCTCCGAGGAGACTGGACCCTCGGACGGCCGCGGGGCACCATCTGCCGTTTCTTGCTCGTTCCCAGACTCGAACAACACGAGACTGTCCGCCATGATGGCAGCTCACGGTCGCGTTGGACCTTTGTGGCGGTCAGGGTGTTTCCGCGAGGAGTTCCCGGCGAGGCGGCGGTCCCTCGGGCCGCCAGCTCAACCTGTCTTGGCCGAGTGGTGCTCGAAGTCGGAGAGCAGACGCAAGAGAGCGTCAATGTGGGCGGCATCCACGTTGCCGTTCGCATCGAGGCGGCACCGCTTGAGCACCCAGCATTCCGGGTGTTGCCCGCCAGCTTGGATGATGCAACCACCCGAGGCCAATCGCAGGCATGGGCTCCTGCTGCCGGATCTTTGCTCCGCGCCCGTATCGTGCCGGTGCCGGGAGGCTACGCGAGCAGCGAGGCCATCGTCTTGCAGCCCATGGCGCTCCGTTGTGCGCCCGTCGGATCCTCTGAACCTCAGGCAGACGGGCCTGCGTTGCCCCAGGCCTCTGCATCATCGTCGGCGGCAGCAGGCGCAGGCGTGGGCGGGGATGCCGCTGATGGCGAGGATCCCGAGCCTCCGCTCCCGTCCTTGTCCTTGGCCGTGGCGGACCAGTGCAGCATGGTTCTGCGGCGCATCAGTGCGCCCGTGAGATCGCGCAGCGTGAAGGCCAGGCATCAGCCCGTGGATGCCGCCGGCTTCGCCGCCGCCGCCGCCGCCGCCGCGTCGAGCTCGGCCGCGTCGAGCTCGGCCGCGTGGAGGGCTGGGGTGGTCGAGGCCTTCGGCGGCGGACCTGCCGGGAGCCAGCACGCAGACCGGCTGCTCTGTGGCAGGTACGGCCCCCACGGCAGCGAGGTCCTGTCCGTGAGGCTGGCCGAGGGACCGGTGCCGCCGCCTCGCGGCGCGACACCGGCCGACGAGGAGGAGCCGGGGTGGGCCGACGGCGTGCTGCCAATGGGCGCGGATGGCGTTCCGTTCGGCCGCGGCGGTGCGCCCCGGCTGACCCTCCGCAAGGCGACGGGCGACCCCAACGTCCCTGCCGGGGAGCTGAGCGTCGTGGCCGACCTCAGCGACCACGGGCTCCTCCCCTCCCTGCGGGACGCCGAAGCAGCCGGGTATGGCGTGCCCGTGTACCTGGACCGGTGGCGAATGGGCGGCGCGGAGGCCTCCTTCGGGCTGTGGGACCCTTCGAGCGAGACGGTGGTGGCACGCCTCCGCGCCGCGGGGCAGGTGAACGTCGACCCTGAGCGGTGGGAGCCTGAGTGGAAGCGTGCGGAGCTGCTGCTGTTCGGCAGAGCCGGCGAGGAGGGCGTGGACCCGGGGCGTGTGGTGGTCGTCTGGCTCAGCGACATCGACGACGGCGCCACGTCCATGCACGCGATCGAGCTGCTGCGGGACGACGCGGTGCCCTCCTTCGCTGCGACGCAAGCGGCGATGGCCGCGGCGTGGGGGGGCGGGGGCGATGAAGCGGCCGCCGACGAGGCCTATGCCCCGGGCGATGCGACGGCTGCGCGGCGGCTTGTGGCTGCGTGGGCGGCTCCCGGCTGCTTCCCTACCGACTGGAGGGACGGTCTGGTGCCGCGGCCCCGGCGCATCGCGATGCACCCGTTGGAGGGGTGGACCCTCGGTCCGGCGGCCCTCCCCGAGTGGGTGCGCGGGGCGGACTGGAGGCCGACGCCCGCTGGCTGGATGTGGATGTGGTCCCGCGGCGGATGCAGCGGGCTGCCGCCGCTCGGGCAGGACGCGCAGGCGGACGTTCCGGCGAGCCTTGACGATGACCTCGGCGTGAGAGCTGCGTTCGGCTTCCGCGTCGCGGGCAGCGTGCCAGACTGGTCGTCCCTGCTGCGGCTGCCGTCCGGCTTGCGCGAGCCGTTCAACCTGGGGGACGCAGCCCTGGACGCGGCGGTGCAACGAGGCGAGCGGCCAACCTCCGTCGCGAGGCTCGCCGTCGCGATGCTCCGCGACGCGATGCTCTGGGCCGGTCTCGGCGCCGAGGAGTCCGACTCGGACGGCTGAGCGTGATGGCATCGAGCAGCTAGAGTGTGAGCCAGAGGGAGCGAGCGCCGGTGACAGTCTCCGTGCAATCTTGACGAGAGCTTGACAACACGCGGCACAGCCACACGAGGCTCAGGCAGGAGCTGCCATAGCATCCACCGCCGAGGCCAGCTCGCGAAGCGCACGCTCCGCACGCGCCGCGCTCGCCTCGAGGCCCTCGAGGCCCTCCAGGACCTTGGTTTGCTGCTGCAAGGTGCGAGCAACTGCCTCTGACCGCTGCCGGACACCGCGCACGAGCCGCTCAGCCGAGGCGGAGGAAAGCTTGGCACCAGCAGCACGTACTGCGTTGGTCTTGGCGGCTGCGGCTCGAGGTGCTCGGGAAAGGAGGAGGTCAAGGGGTCGGCACGCTGTGGTTCGCGAGGCCTGGACGGAGCGTGGCCACGAGGAGCACCCAGCCGTGCCGACTCACTCAGTGCTGGGTCGTACTCTGCATCCATTGCTCCGCCGGGCGGTGCGGATGCAGGTGTGCCTGCGCCGCGCTGCAAGCAGCCTACTACTCTGCAGGCTCTTGACAGAACGGAATGGCAGCCTACCGGGCCGGCACCCCGCCACGATGTGGAAAACAATGAGCCGCTCCCCCAGCGAGGCCTGGGAGGAAGCGCAGCGAGCCGGGCTTGGCTCCCGGAGCTTGCCTCATGAATCACTGACGGAGCCTGGGGCTCGGAAGCTGCGCTTCGTCTGTATCAGCGACACGCACGGGAAACACGACGGGCTGGAGGAGCTTCCTGAGGGTGAGCCATGATGAGTCGTGTTTCCGGGCGGCGGGAGAATTTTCGTGTTGCCGATCATCCCTGGCTGAGCTTCTCGCAGGTGACGTGCTGCTCCACGCCGGGGACTTCTCACTCTCATCACGACCCAGCGAGATTCGACGGTTCGGTGCGTTCCTGGACCGCGTGGGCGGCCGATTCAAGCTCGTTGTTGTCATCGCCGGGAATCATGAGCTTTCGCTTGACCCTTCCCGCGAGCGTTCGGGAAGTGGCGGTGGTCGGAGTATGTTCGAGGATGCGTGTTCTGCTCCGGCAGGTCAGGAGCCGATTGACGGCCCGGATGCGGCTGTCCGCTTTCTCAGGCAGCGCTGCGTGTTCCTTGCCGGGCAGGCGGTTGACATTCCGCTGGACCTGGGTTCCGCACCCTGCACGCCGTCGCGGCGAGCGTTTCGCGCGGGGGGCTCTGGCTTTGCGATGCACGCCTGCGGGTTTGGGCCGGAGGGCATCCGTTTTCATGATCTGCCGGCTGATAGCCCGGCAAGAGTGCCTTACTCCAGCGCCGCCTTCGCGACCAGTTCAAGGCCTGCAAGCGGTGGTGCGGCAGGGTCAGCAGCGGAGGAGGGAGGAGGGGCTGCCTCGGCGTCGAGCACGGCGGCGGCGGTGCCCCGTGGTGCTCCCGCTGGCACCGCCCTGATCCCTCCGAAGGAGGACGGCTTCGTGAGGCTCTTCGGCGCGCCGCACCAGCCAGAGTTTTGCGGCTGGGCGTTCAATGTGCCCAGGGGGGAGCGCTGCGCGGAAGTTTGGCGCAGCATCCCGACGGACACCGATGTGCTTGCAACCCACGGCCCGCCGCTTGGTCACGGTGACTTGTGCAGCAGTGGAGACCGTGCGGGGTGCGTGGACTTGCTCCGGGAGATTACCGACCGCATCCGCCCGCAAGCGCACGTCTTCGGGCACATCCACGAGGATGCCGGAGTCACGACTGACGGCACGACCGCGTTCATCAATGCTTGCTCGGTGAACCTTCGATACAAGATCGCCCACGACCCCGTGAGCTTTGACGTTCCCCTGCCTGCCGGTGCTTTGGAAGCAGTGGCAACCAAGGCGCTGCCGAGCTCGTGAGGGATACAGCAGCGGTCTCCCGCTTCGAGAACCAGGCACGAGTGGGCTGCGTAGCGCTGCTGCTGCAGTTCTTGTGTGCGGTCTTGGGGGCGCGCTGACGATTGGGTGCATCATTTGCGAAGAGTGTATCGAGCGTCCGGTCGCCAGTTTTGTCACTCAGAATCCTGCGGGTGGCAATGGCGCCATGCCTTGCGGTCGCAGAGACCATACGATGGTCGATCAAGCAAGCGTCATCGCCCCCACAGAGCCGTGGAGCGCCATCAGCAGCTTGTCCCGCGCCTGCTCCACGCTCTCGTACTCGGGCAGCTCAACCTGGAAAAAACACGTGTGGGCCAGCGGCAGGGCCCGGCCGCCCTCCCTTCTCCGCGAGGAAAGGGCGATGGGGCCGAGGATGCAGCGGTCTGATTCGCTCCAGCTCCCGGCGGGGGGCAGGCGGGACCGGCCCCATGCAAACTGAATGAACATCACCCGCTCAGCCTGCGTGAAGGTCTCAAGCGCCTGCCAGAAAATGCGCACCGCTGGATGGGCGGCGCTGAACGGCCGCAGGTACCGCGTGTTGCTCCGGATCCTGGCGACGTCGATCTCGTTCTGCCCGCACACCAGCGTCTCGAACTCGCGCCAAGTCAGGAGCCGCAGGCAGCTCAGCGGCACAACCCGGTCGATGCCCCGGCGCATCGCCTGGAAGGCCGCCTCGTGCTCGGTGAGCCTGCTCTCGACGGCAGCCCTGCAGAACTCAAGGACGGCGCGGCGTGTCGCCGCCACGTAGCCAGAGACCGTGGCAGCAGCCGCGGACTGGGCCTGGGCGGCCTGCGGCTGTGGCAGTCGCACGGGGACCCCATCCGTCCGCCGCACGGTGAGGGTGACCCTGCCGATGAGCTCGGGGATGGGCTCGTCCTGCTCTGTGCCTGCGCTCTTGGCGGCCGTGACCAGACCGCGAGTGGCTTTGGCAAACCGCTCGTCGAAGACCTCGACGTCGGTGAGGTTCGGGCGGCGTCCCAGCAGCCGCTTCCACGTGTAGGACGATAGCTTCATGTCCTGCGGCCGCTCCGTGCGGATCGCGATGCCCATGATGATGCCGAGGCACTCGTACTGCCGGAGCGCCGCGCCAGACGTGGCTGCCGGGTTCGGGACGTAGAGGCCGACGCCCCCGAGACCTGTCGAGGGCGCGGGGGACTCCATGAAGATGGCCAGCGTCGTGGGCTCAAAGGCGTCGTCCACGCACTGCGAGATCGTGTCGCGGTAGAGCCCGCCCACGTCGATGCCATCCTCGTTCACGGTGTTGCCTCGGGCGTCAAAGTTCTGGAACCCGACCTGGAAGAGGCGGCCGCGCTCCAGGGGCACGCGGAACGCTGCGTTGTTCCAGCCGTACATGGCCTTGGACAGCTGGGCCAGGAGGCACTCAGACCGCGTCGGGTCTGCGCAGCGTGCCTCCTTGTTCTGCAGGGCCTTGCCCTGGTGCAGCCAGACCTTGGAGGAGTGGCGGCGTTCCGACGGCGCTGCCGTGGCCTCCAGCACGCTCATGCGGAGCGGCTTCTTGCACTCGGGCAGGCACAGGTGGGACAGCGCCCGGATGTGCGCTCCGAGCGTCCACTCGCGGCCCGTGCGGCCGAGCGAGGCGAGCGCACGGGCCTTGGCCTCGTCCTCGCGGCTCCTGGGCTCGCCTTCAGCCGCGCCGCCGGCACCCGGCCCGTCAGCGGCCGCCTCCCCGGGGTCGTCGTCCTCTTCGTGGTCTGACGTGACTGCGGAGATCTCCACGAACGGGATGGTCTTTGCCAGCAGCAGGTTGAGCCGGAGGACGAGCATGCAGCGCAGCACGACCCCGAACCCGGCCTCTCCGCACACCCTCCGCTCCGCGTGCTCGCGCAGCCTCGGGAACTCCTCCATCACCGACGCGTCGCCCATCACGGCGCGGACGTTCGCTGAGGTCAGCTCGAGCTGCGACACGTCGCTCTTCTCCGACACCCGCACCAGGAAGCGCGCAAGCTGCTGGTCCTCGGCCTTGACCCACTTGATCATGGCCAGCTGCATCTCGCACAGTTGGCGCGTCTCGCGCGCATCCACGGAGACCCCGGTGCTGGCCCGGCCCCTGGATTCGAGGAACACGGACGCGGCGAGGCGAGGAGGCAGCGGCCAGCGGTGCCGGATCGCCGAGGCCGACCCCATGAGCCACTCAAGCTGGGAGTCAAGGCTCTCGGGCGGCCACGCGGACAGCGACTGGCGCGGATGGTTGCCGCTGCGCACGTCGGTCATCGCGACCGACACGGTGTCCTTGTCGCTCGCCGTGCCGCTGGCAATGCCCCCCGCGCGCTTCGCCAGGACGGCGAGCTGAAGCATCTGGAGGAGGGCGGCAGGGGTCTCGGCGTCGGCGCCGCGGCCCTCGATGGTGGTCCGCACCGCGTTGAAGAGCCGGTCGCCCATCGCCGTGAGGCGCCTCCCCGGGCCCGACGGGCCGGCCTTGAGAAGCTCGGGCGTCGCCAGCAGCTGCGCGAGCATGTTGACGGCATCGGGCTTGAACCTGCGCCTCGGCTGCGCGAGGTACGACAGGAGTGCCCCCACCACGGGGACCGAGTGCAGCGCGCCGGTTGCCACCACCTCGGGGCACGCGCCGGTAACAAAGGACCAGAGGAACGCGCCGAACTCGAACGACGCCACGCCTGCCGCGCCAGCGCCGCCTGCCGCGTCGCCTGCCATGTTCCGGACCGGGGCGACGCGCATCCGCCAGCCCCAGTGGGCCTTGTCCTCGGAGCCCAAGTCGGTGCTGGGGAAGTAGCGGGAGTCCACGCGGATGCGGCCGCCGGGGAGCACCAGCGGGATGAAGTTGTTCCCCTTCCACTCGGCCTTGCCGGCGAGCTGGCGGACCTCGATCGCCGTCATGCCCTGCGGCTGCTGCACGACCACGCGCGCGGCGGGCGGGATCTGGGTGCGCCGGTCGAACTGCACGACCAGGCTCACGGCGTCGGGGAAGGCGGCCTCGCTGGACCAGTCCATGTTCGGCGTGAAGCCGTGCAGCGACTGCAGCACGACCGCCGAGCTGAGGTCCAGCTCGAGCTCCCTCGCCGCCACGCCCTCTCCACCGCCGATGTTCCTCGCAATCTCCGCGATGAGGCCCTTGGCAAGGCCGGGGGCCTCCACCGCGGAGCCCGCCGACGCCGCTGATGCGGCCGACGCGGCCATGTCTGCGCCGCTCTGCGCCAGCTGGCTCCGCAGCGCGACCGTCAGGGTCTGCGCCAGCTCGTCAAGGCTCTTGGCCTCCCGGGAGTCGCCGCTGTCGGCTGCCGTTCCCGGGGCGGCCTCCGAAGCAGACGAAGCTGCAGCCGCCGGTCCTGTGGCGCCACCCTGGACGCCCTCGCCGTGGCCCATCAGCCGCGCGCGGGCGGATGGGGATGCGTTGATGAGCTGGAACAGCTTGAGCGTCTCCGTGCTGGTCAGCGGGAGCCCGGCGGGCTGGTCGGGGGGCAGTGACGTCTGGTACGCGCGCATGACCAGTGCCAGGGCGCGCCTGCTGTCCATGGCGCAGAGGTCAGAGTCTGCCACTGCGAGGGCGGCAACTGCGGCGTTGCGGCTGAGGATGACCGAGCCAGCCACGGAGGAGAGCGTTGTGAACGGGGACTCCACTTGCTGGATCGAGGAGCCGGGAGGAGACGGCACGGGCGACACGGCGCGCTGCACGCTGGCCGTGAGGCGCGCCCCCGACGAGGCGGACCAGAAGCCGACGTCGACGCAGAGGTAGCGCTGCGCGGCCCTGTCGCGGACGATTTCGCCCTGCACGACGACGCCAAGCTGGGGCTCGTCCGCCAGGCACGGCCCCGGGCGAGGCTGGAAGCAAACCGCGCCGCCGCGCCACAGCCCCGCCTCCCCCGGTGCCCTCGCTCGAGAGCTCACCACGCGCGTGCTCCACTGGGTGACGCCGTCCTCGGGCTCCGGCAGGGGCCGCGCTGCCATGCTGATGCCCAGGTATGCCAGGCGGCGCTGCTGGTCAGCCTGCGACATGCGGGCCATGCCGGCCCTCGCAGAGGCGCCCAGGAGGCGGGTCGAGGACTTCGCCGCCGAGCCTCCGGTGATGACCCGCGCGCTGCGGACGAGGTTGCTGCTGCTCGCGCGGCGCGACGCCCCCGGCCTCCTGCCTCCGGCACCCGATGCCGCGGCGCTGCTCCCGCTGGTCTCCGCGAACTCGTCGTCCGCCGTCGCGTCCAGACCGCCCGTGCCATCCGGCACCGTGGCAGCGCTCACGAGCGCATCGGCTGCGAGTGCCGACGCCGCCGCGTCCGTGAACGCGGTATCCTCGCCGAGGCCGTCTTCGGCGCCGATGTCAACGTCCTCAATGTTGCCGACGTACGTACCTGCTTCCGAGCGGTCGAGGTCTGTGAGCTCCCGCATCTTCGCTTCGTCACGGTAGGGCTCGGCACCGCCCGACAGCCACGCGAAGGCGCACGCGAGGTCGCCGTTGGAGATTTCCAGGGCCGCCTGGCAAAGCCGCTGCGGCGTCCGCCCATCTGCCACGGCAACGGAGAGCATCTCTGCCTCGCTCGCAAAGCGCGTTGCCGGTGTCGTGGCGGCCTTGCCCGACCAGGCGCGCCGGCTGGACCGGGCATCCGGCTCGTCCGGGGTCTCCCCCATCGCGGCCATCATGTCCGCGGCCGCCCTGACGCTCGCAGCCTCCCCCTCGGCGCCTTCCGATTGGGCGAGAACCTCGCTCACGGGCCGGCCTGTCATGGTGGCCACGGCGAAGGCGATTGCCAGCCTCCCGGGGCTGTCGACGGCCTTGCTCCTCATGGTCACGATCGCCCTGCCGAGGGCTGACACCATGGGCAGCGGGCTCGCCACGAGGCCGTGGACGCTGAACGCCTCGGGGCTGGCCAGCTGGCCGCTTTCCCTGTGCCCCAGCTCGAGCAGCATCCGGTTGATGGTGCTCCTCCGGCTGCGAAGCGGCGCGCCGAGACGGCTCGCGTTCTTGTCCACGCGCAGGGGCCGCAGCGAGGCCGCAACCAGAGGCTGGAGGATGGGCCCCACGAAGGGGTCGGCCGCCCCGCCGGCCTCGGCGACGACACACGCCACGAGAGCCGGCGCGATCTGCGCATTCTCCAGCATCGTGGGCACGGCCTGGGCCGCGAGGGACTGCAGGCGGACGAAGATCCCGAGCACCTGGAGGGCTTCAGCGTCGCCAAAGCCGTCGGGCATCGCAGCCAGGTCGGCGCACGGCAGGCGGAGCGCCGGGGCGACAGCCCGAACGATGCGAGCCGCGAGCGGCACGCTACTACCCGCATCGGAGCCCTTGGACACCGCGGCCTGGGCGGGGGCGAACCACCCGGGTGCCATCGACGCGTCGAAGCCGCCCCAGCCGGCGAGGGAGCCTCCCCACGCGTTGCTGGCCCCGTCAGCGTCCTCAGCGTCGGGCACTGCCGCTACTGCGGCGCGACTGCCCTCGGCGGCCGCACCGGCGTCGTCCGCCTCCGCCTCGTCGTACGCCTCGTCGTACGCCTCGTCGTCGCCCGTCGACGCTTGCTCCGCCGGGAGGCTGCTGACCCGCGACAGGGCCGCGCCCCCCGATCCGGACAGCGCCTCCATCGCATCAATGGCGCCGAGGTCGTCGCCCTTGGCAGTGAGCTCCGCGACGAGGGCGCGCTGCTGGAGCACGCGGAGGCCGGCGGCGGGAGCCTCCACGACCGGGTCAAGCACCTCCAGGCCGGCGGTGGGGACCCAAACCCAGTCTGTGGGGACGTGCTCGAGGCTCCCCTCCGCGCCGTCGTGCCCCATGGCGCCAGAGCCGGCCTGTGCCACCGCCACCTCGCTGTGCAGCACAACGACGGCGAAGCCCGGGCCGGGGCCGAACAGGTCAAGGCTCTCGGCATCCTCGGCCTCCTTGGGCTCGGGGTCGGCGAGGATCGGCGCGGGCACGGCTTCCGCGTCAAACCGGAGCCCAGACAGCAGCTCCGCCTTGCGCAGGTGGGCGTAGAGGCTGCTGCCGGTGGAGACGACGACGCCGGTGCCGCCCTGCACCCCGGCGGCGTCGTCATCGGGCACGAGGACGCGCGCGCCCACCCGCAAGAAGTCGCGGGTGCCGCTCATGAGCGACAGCGCCGCGGCCGCGCGGTACAGGTCCTCCGAGCGCACGCCGTGGGCGTCCATGGCGAGAACTGCTGCGGTGCCGGAGAGCAGCGGGTTGCCCTTGCCGTCGGTGGGCGTGTCCTCCGCGTCCGAGACGGCACGCAGCGCCGGCGCGACCCGAGACACCGCCGCCCCCACCGCCTGCCAGACGGCAAGCCGCCAGGCCGGCGAGGACCGGGACAGCTCGGTGACCGCAGCAATGACGCAGGTCGCGGCTTCCATGTGTGCCTGTCCCATACCCACGTCGCACGGCGGTGCGACGCTGCCGCCGTGCCCGGCTGCTGCCCCAGGTGCCGCGGCCGACCCGTCGTGGACGCCGACAATGGCCGACCCGGCCCTCTGCAGCAGGCTTGAGACCAGGAGGGACCCGACAGCTGCACGGGGCTTGCCGTCGCTGTGCCCCTCGGCGAGCATGGCAGCCGATGCCGCAGCCTCGCCGCCTGGCGCACCAAAGCCCTCCCCGTCCAGGACGCCCCGCACGGCGGCGTCCACCCGGGCGGGGGGCATGGTCCCGCCGATCCACCCGATGGACAGGCTGGCGAGCCGCCGGCAGCGGGGCGAGTGGCCGGACACGTCGCCGCCGGCGTCCCAGCTTCCCCCACGAGCGGCGGGAACGAGCCACTGGGCCGCGCACCGCACCACCCGCCTCGTGCCGAGCATAGCCGCGCCCGCCGGGGTCCGGGCCGCGAGCGCAACGAGGCGCAGCCGGGCGGCGCACCGCCGCTCCAGCTCCACGGGCTCAAGCCGCATAAGCGCCTCGCCGTCGTGCACCCCGGGCACGGCCGCCCGCACGAGGGTGCTGCTCGCCGTCGACGCCGAATGAAGGGACAGCGCGGTGGCGGCGGCCAAGTCGCGGTGCAGCGTCTCCGCCGCGGCCACTCGCCCGGCCACGGCGCCGCTCAGGCCCCTGGCGGCCCTTAGCAGTGCCGTCGCGCGGGCCAGCACGTGGGGCCTGGGCGTGCGGAGCGCGGCCCGCGCGACGCCGCCCGCAGCCCCGGCGTCCCCGGACGCGTCCTCCCGGGGAAAGGCGTCGGCGAGCGTGGCCGCACTGACGTCAGAAGCAGCCGGCGGGATCGCGCCGACGGCGTTCCGGGCTGGGCTGTGGGTCGACGTTCCCTCCCCGGTGCCCTCGCACAGGCCCCTGAGGATGAGCGACTCTTGCAGCGCGGCCGCCTGGGCCCAGAGCGCCGAGGTCTCGGCCACGTCACCAAGGCGGGCCACAAAGGCTGCCAGCACCATCGGCTTGGTCGCCCGCGACGGCCCGACTCCCGAGCTTCCCACCGCCATCACGGGCTCGTTTCCCCATGCCACGCGGGCGCCAGTGGCGGCGGCCGGCTCGTCGGCCTCGTTGTCCCCGTCGTCCGGGTCCGAGCTCCACGCTTCGGCCGTGCTGCAGGCAGGCGCGGACAGGGCGCATGCGACGGCCCGCGCGCGGTGCACCGTGACGGTTCCTGCCACGTCCGCGGCGCCAAAGACGCGCGCCGCCACGGAGCACAGCCTGGCCGTGCCCATCGTCCCGGTGATGGACTCGAGGGGCGCCAGCATGCCCGTCTGCTCCATCGCCGCGGCGATCGCTGCGTCGGCCTGCGACAGCTCGGCCAGCAGCAGCGCCGCGCGGCGCTTCGGCAGGGACCCGTCGAGGAGCATGGCCCGGATGCGCCACAGGGGCCAGGAGGCGCTCGCCACGACCCAGTCGCGGACGGGCTGCGGCATGGGCGCCTCGCCGCGCAGGCTGCGCAGGGACCGCGCGAACCGCCGGTCGACCTGCCGGACGTCACGCACGTCGGCGCGCAGGGACGCCATGTCGCCGGCGGCCCTCCACAGCCCCGAGACAAGGGCCAGGCAGGCGTCCTCCGGGCGCATGTCGAAGCACCATGCCGTCAGCGCGGCCGACCCGATGCGCCGCAGGAACCGCCGGCCCGCTGCGCGCTCCGCCCACGCCGACCGCTGCTCCGCCACCGCGGCAGCCCACCCGGCCGCGCTTGCCGCCGCTGCCTCGTCCTCCTTGCTCTCGCTGGACAGGGTCACGTCCTCGGGCGAGGCGTTCCCGTGCCGCCCCGAGTCCGTCTCGTCCCCATTGTCCGGGTCGGACCTGACGCCCCCCAGCGAGGCGCTGAGGGCGACGGCGTCGGCGAGCGTGCGGTAGAGGCAAGCGTACGCCCCCCGACACGACGCCTGGAGGACGATGGGGGCGCCCGAGAGCTGGGCGAGAGGGTGGGCCTCCCCGGCGCGGCTCGGGGCCGATACCTCGGCGACGCGCCGCGCGTGGACGCTGGACGCCATCGCCGGCATCCCCGTCGCCCACCACTCGTCAACCGGCTCCCCGTCGGCCGCGCCCGGCCGGAACCCGCTCGCCGCCGACGACAGCCGGCCGGTGCCGCGGGACCGGTGCCCGCGGGGCGACTTCCCCGAGATGCCCCGGCCCGTCCGCAGCGGCCCGCCGCCGGTGGGCGTCGCCGTGACGGACAGGGCGGACGACGCGGCCGCTGGCTTCGCGGCCTTGCCCTCCCCGTCCGCCGCGGGTGCCATGAGCGCGGCGCTGATTCCCTCGTCGTCGTCCTTGGCCTCTCCGCCCGACGGGCCGTCGGCTGCGGCGTCCTCGCCGTCCTCGCCTCCCCCAGCGGCGGACGGGTCCGGGCTCCTTGCTCCGAGGCCCGACCAAGAGTAGGAGAAGGCTCCGCTCATGGCGGGGAGGAGGAGCGACATGGCATCGCCAGCGGCGGCGGCGGCTGGCTTGGACATCGGCGCCCCCAGGCGCGGGGGCAGCAGCGTCTCGGCGAGGCAGTCGTCGGCGGCGGCGCTGGATGGCATCAAGACCAGCCGGAGGAGGGCGTCCATGCCGGCGAGGCCGGCGGCGCGCTGCGTTGCCCGCACGGCCCGGACACGGAACAGGCCGCGGAGGGTCTCGGGGGCCGCCGCGGCGCCGTTCAGCAGGTATTCCTGCACGGCGTCGCTCACCGCGGCGGTAAGCTGCTCCGCGGGGCCGCCGCCGGCCACGGGCGCCGGGTCGCCGCGCAGGGCTGCAGCCGCGGACCGGCCGGCCGGGTCGGTGAGGGCCGCGAGGGCGCGGCGCACGGACGCGCGCCAGGATGTCGCGCCGACCGGCTCCACGCCCTCGGCGCAGGGCGGCTCTGCCAGGCGGAGGGCGGCGTCATGCACTGCCCGGAGCGGGTGGTTGTCGACGCCGGTGCGGGCGTGCGACGCGGCGTCAGCCGCGGTGAGCGCGGGCTGGAGATCCACGAGGAAGCGCGCCCTGGAGCGGAGTGCTGCGGCCGCGTCGGCGCGGTCCTCGTCGGTGAGCTTGCGCATCGCGACCTGGACCGCGTCGAGGCACCGGACCACGGCCCACGTGCCGGGGCAGCAGCACCCGGAGCCCTTGCTCTTCCTGTCGATCCGGCCCGACGCCACGGCCCTGGCGTCAGCCTGCACCCACGCTCCCCCGTGCCGCAGCAGAGCCGCGATGACGGCAAAGTCCGTCGCCTTGTTGCGCCACCGCTGCCGCTTCTGGGGCTTGGACAGCGCCCTCACGTTCCGAAGCCAGTCGCCCACCTCGCCCTCCGCCATGGAGAGGCATTCGTCGGGCGAGAGCATGCCTTCGAAGCCGGCGCTCGGGAGCCGGCTGCCCATCGCTCCGGCCGACGCGGACGCGATGGCATCGGCGGTGTCGTCGTCCGACTCCGACAACTCCTCGGGGCGCCCGGGCGGGGCGCCGCCGGCCGCGACGACGGCGGAAAAGCCATGGAACGTGACCGCGCGCCCGGCCGTGAGCAGGCCGCTCGAGTGCCAGTCCGCGAGCCACTCCCGCGCCGTCGCGTCCCCGAGGCATCTGCGGGCGACCAGGACGCCGGCCGAGGCGCGCGCCGGGTCCTCGCGGGCCGATCCCGACGGTGCCGTGCCGGCGTCCGGCTCGTCATCGCCGTCCCCGTCGAAGGTGTCCGCGCCGCCCAGCGCGGCAGCCACCGCCTGCGACTGGCTGTGGCTCCCGGACGAGGCCGCGGCGGACATCGGCCGCCACTGTCTGGTCATCCTCAGGTCCGGCGGCGCCGCCCCTTCGTCGCCCAGGTCGCGGAACGCCCCGGCACCGCCGTCCAGCGCTGCCGCAGGGCTCGAGCGGTCCGCCGCCGGCGACCCCGGCCGCGCCGGCGCTGACGCGCTCATCGATGCCACATCCCTCCCATCCATCCCCTTGGCGAAGGGCGGGGCCCTGAGCCAAGGAAGCAGGGTCCGCTCGCGCTTGCCGAGCTTCGGGCCGCTGACGAGGACGGCGGAGAGGCGCGCGGCCGCCCAGGCGCCGACCCGGAGGATCCGATCGAGCCAGTGGGCCTCGGCGCGGACGGCCGGCTCTGCCGACACGAGAGCGAAGGCGTCCCTCGCCGCCGAGGCGTCCATCAGCGCGGCCAGCATCCTGGGCAGGCAGGCCTCGGCGACGAGGGGGACTCGCCACAGACGCGCGGCCGCCGTGATGAGCACCGCGGCCGCCGAGCCGCAGCCAGTCTGCCGAAGCCGCCGCAGCGTCGCGACGAGCTCGCGCGGTAGGAGCGGGGCTCCCCTCGTCCGGACGGCCGACTCGACCCTGGCCGCCGTGGCGGCCATGGCCGCCCCCGCGGTCGGCATGACGACGCGGAAGGCGTCCAGGAAGGCCACGAGGGAGGCCCTGGAGATGGCGGGGTCGTCCAGCGCGTCAGCGCCCACGAGCTCGGCGTCCGCCACCGCCCGGCGGCTGACGTTCTGCGCAAAGGCGGTCACCATGCTCGCGAGGAGGCGCCGGCTCGATGCGCCGCGGAAGCCCGCCGCGTCGAAGCTCCCGGCGGCGCCCCGGGCCTCGGCAGCGCCTCCCGGGCTGCGTTTCGTCCCGGGGTCCGGCCGACCAAAGCCGGGGGGCCGCTTGTCCGGGCCTCGGGCAGACGGTCCGACGGCGGCCCCAAGCCCCCTTGCGGACTGATGGAGGCGCTGGACCACGGCTCTGGCCTCGGCCGCGGAGGAGGGGGGTGCGGCCTCGCCGTAGTCGGCGTTCCCCCACCGCCCGCTGCCGGCGTCGGCATCGGCTTCGGCGTCCTCGCCCGCGAGCGACGGGGACGACGCGTCCCACAGCCCGCAGATGGCGGAGAGCGAGCGCGTCGAGACCATGAGCTGGGCGCGGAGCTCGTGCCGCTCGGCCGAGAGGGCAAAGGTGCCGGCGGCCGCGGTGGCGGAGGGGATGTCGAGGAAGACGGCGTCGCCCTCGTTGTCCGCGGCGGACGCTACGGCGTCGAGGAGGGCCGTGACGGTGTGCACCGCCGACTCGTCAGTCCACAGGGCGCCGCCCGCGCCCTCGGCCCCCGCGAGGCCGCGCAGCAGGGAGAAGGCGCCGGCTGCCACGGCCGAGGCCGCCACGCGGATGAGGGCCCCCGCGTTGCCGCCGAGCGCGCGGGCAGCGGCCTCAGTGATGGCGGGGGGCACGGCGCAGTCGACCGACAGCGGGCCGACCAGCTGCCTCGCGCCGGACACCACGTTGTCCGATGCCAGCTCCGTGCCCGGGTCCCCCACGCCCCACGCCCGGAAAACCAGGCCGCACAGGGCCATGATGGCCCGCGTGGGGCGGCGGAGCGCCGCGAGGAAGACGAGGGCGGAAGGGTCGTCCCCGGTCAGGGGCGCCGCGAGCTGCGGCTCCCCGACCGCGACGGCCAGGGCCACGACGCGCGCGCGCGCGTGGAGGAGGGGCACCGGGGAGGCGCCGCTGCCGCGGATCGCGACGCCGGCGATGGCCGGGTCCACCTCCGACGCGGCCGTGCACGCCATGGCGCCGTCGAGCACGCACACGGCCGAGGCCGCGAGGCTCTCCGCGAGGCGGGTGTCCGCTGCGGAGCGCCCGCCGGCGTCGTTGAAGAGCTCCAGCGCCTCGGCGGCCACGGCGATGGCCGCGTCGAGCGACTCGGCGCACAGCTCAAAGGCGAACGGTGCCTCGGTCATGCCGCGCGCCGTCACCGCGCCGACGGAGCCGCCGTCCCCGTCCGGCCTCGCGGCGGCCGCGAGGGCGCGCATGATGCTCTCCGCCGCCTCGAGCGGCGAGGAGAAGGCCTCCGGCGCGGCCAAGGCGTCCGCGTCCGCCCCGCCGCCGCACGCCACCATGACCGCCGCGGCCTGAAGCAGCTTGAGCGACTCGTGCGGCAAGTCCGACGCGGGCATGTCGGGCTGGCGGGCCGCGGACGGGGCCGCGGCCGCGCCGGGGCCCGGGCGGAAGGGCCCGTCGGCGTCGCTGCACCGGAGGAGGGTCTGCACGACGCGGAGGACGAGGCAGACGGAGCCGCTGGTGGTGGCCACGCGGGCGAGGAGGCCGAGGGCGCGGGCGCGGCTGGCGGTGGAGAGCGGCTCGGCCCGCGCGGCGGCGGCGACCGAGGCGGCGGAGTCCGGCCGCAGCGCGAGCAGCTCTGCCGCCACGCGGGGCGCCGTGCCCGCGGCCTCGCACGCCAGCCAGTCGGCGAGCAGCTGCAAGACCACGCGGGCGGGGGCGCGCTGGAAGGCCCCCGCCGACTTGGGGAGCATGCCGCCCGTCGGGTCCGCGGCCGCGTCGAGGCCGCGCCTGGCGCGTGCGGCTGCCTGCGCCATGGAGATGCGCGTGTCGCGCCTCGGCTCGGCACCCGTGTCGATGACGGACAGGTCGACGCCCCACAGGCTCAGCTCCCACGCCTGCAGCTCGAAGGGCTGCACGCCCCGCTCCCCCCGCGGCCCCGTCCGGTCGTCCGTGAAGATCCTGACCGCCCGCCTGTGGCTCATGATGCCGATGTGGAGCAGGAGGATGCCGGCCCATTCGCCGCCTTCCCCGGCGCCGTCGGGCGGCGGGCTCGCCGCCGCCTGCGCAGCCCCCTCCTCGTTGCGGCAGAGCTCCACGACGATCTGGTCGGGCGAGTCGGTGAACGCCGGCAACACGCGCGTGACACCCACCCAGCGGGCCTGGGCGATGCTGGCGGCATGGCGCGGCAGCAGGAACGCGCGCACCTCCAGACCCGCCGGCGCCGGCCTCGACAGATGGATCGTGACCTTGCCGGGCCTCAGAACCTCGGTGTCCACCGGCATCGGGAAGCGGAACTGAAGGTTGCAGGCGGTGTGGCCCCGGAGCGTCGCAAAGCTGAAGCGGCCGCAAGCGTCCAGGATTGACTCCAGCGAGCCAGAAACCTCGCACATGCTGGCCTGCGCGCTCCAGTGAAGCGTGTCAAGCGAGCGCTCGACGGCGGGGGCCGGGGACCAGCGAGGAAACCAGGCACCGACGGCCGCCTTCCCCTCCGCCGCCCCCCACTGGTTTTCAACGTGCTTAATCACGCCCGCAAGAAGGACCTCGCGCTCCTCCCTGCTCGAGATGTCCACATCAGGCTCCCGTCCCGCGGCCGCGGCGCTGGCTGCGCCCGCGGAAGCATCGCCGCCGCCGGCGGCCCACGAGGACACCCCCGAGTTGCCGAGCATTGACTCAAGCATCGCCAGGACGACGCTTTCGTCGCCACGCTCCGGGACGGGGGCGCTCGTGCTCATCCTGAGGGAGTACTTGGCACCTGCCGGACTTGCCAGGGAAGATGCCCGGACTCCGCTGGATCGCCTCAGGTGCCATAGTTGCCGCTGCAGCGCACGGGGCGGCTTCAGCAGCCTCGATGCAACGGAGATGACCTGGTCCGATTGCTCGTCGGCCACCTCGGGCCCGATCAGGGTCGAGGCCAAAGACTTGGCGATCTGGTCGGCCGCGGGCCAAGGAAGCATGGGCACCGCATTCATCGTGGCCGCCGCGCTTGGCTCTTCCACGCCCAGCATTGCCATTTGGGCGCCCTGGAAGCGTGCGGCCTAACCTCGGCGGTGTGTGTGGAGCCCGGGCAGGCACTTCAAGCTGCTTTGCATCGGTGACTGCCGCGCAAGTGATTTGTGCCCGACAATGCCATCTCCCGGGCAAGGCCCGCTCAGGGGTGCATGCACGTGCGAGTCGGCGTCATGCAGCCGGGGCACTCACAAAAGATCAGTGAGCGAAGCACGGCCTCAGCCATCCTCGCTGCTGCTGCTGCTGCCGTCCGAGATGTTGCCGTCCCGGGGCTGATCCTCGCCATTGCCCCCGCCGTTGCCGTTCTCGCTGCTGCTACTGCTGCTGCTGCTGCTGCTACTACTGCTGGATGATGACGCGGAGGCCTCGCTTCCCGACTCGCTGCGGGAGTCGTTGGCGTTGGGCTCGGCTGCCGCGGCAGTGGCGGGCGCCGCCGCGTCCGCAACGGCATCCACGAGAACAGGCGGCGATGCCCTGGCCGGCGGCCGTCCCCGAACGCCGCCGAGCTCGGAAACAGCCCACGCCCACCACAGTCGGCCGTCCGCGGTCCGCGGCAGGACCCAGAGGGCGGGAGGCAGGGCGACCGCGCCAACACCCCTGAGCGCCGACCGCAGGCGGCGAGCGGCGGGGACGGAGACTCCCGCGGCACAAACGAGCGCCCCGCGCAGGGCCTCCACTGACAGCTCGGCCCCCGCCGGGCCATCGGTGTCCAGGAGCGCTCGGATTGCCCGCGCAGCGGCCGAAGCCATGGGCTCGGGCAGCGACGCCGCGCCCCCTGCAGACACCGCCCTGATGGCAGCAGCCGAGCCGGTGGAGGGCAGCACCACCAAGACCATGCCAGACGACGCGGACCGAACGGCCGTGGGCTCCGTGACGACCGGCAGCATCGGCGCCGCTGCCCTCGTCACCGCTTCTGCGAGGGCCGACACCGACGCGGCGTTCCCCCGCCCGAGCGGGACGATAGCGACTGCAGTCGCGACGCCGCACCCCCTCGGCGCGGCTCTGGCCAGAGCTTCGGCCACGTCGTCGGGGACGGATGCCCCCCGCCCGACGAACGAAAGGCGAGACGCGAGGCAGAACGCGGAGTCATCGGTCACAGCAGCCAGCTCCAGTGCCTTACGAGACGCCAGCCCGGTCTCTCGGACCTGCCGCCTCGCGGCGGCCACGGAGACGCGGACGTCTTCCTTGGCGGCGGCCTCCCGCTTGCAAGCCTCCTCTAGCGTCGATGCCAGCGCTTTCACTGCGAAAGAAACGTGTGCATACGTCGAAGAAGTGATCCGTACATGCACGCCTCCCCGTCTGCGGCTGCCGGGGCCTGGCTGAGGCACGCCGCCGAGCTCACTCTCCGAGGCGATCGCGTCGAGCGGGGGGGACCCCGACCCGCCGCCGGACAGGCCGCCCACCGGGCGGGAGTTGATCCCGGCCTCGCATGTCTTGCGAATGAGCTCAGCGTCACGGATGGCCGTGCGACCGCTGAACTGCTTCGCAAGCGTCCGGACATCCGTGCAAGCCTCGTCCGAGAACGAGACGGCGTCCGCCACGGCCACAACAGCGCCTGCGATGGCAAAACAGAAGAAGCGTCTCACACGTTTCGCATCGCGATCGTGCGCGCGAGGCAGGCGTGGCCTTGCGAGGCCGCGGGCTTCAGGTGCAACATGTCTCACGCCTCGCTACTTCGCCGGCTCCGGCCATTCGGTCGGGCGTCGGAGCCAGGCAGGGACAAGGCCTCGGGGCTGTCGGTCCTGGACGGGTCTGCTGCCGAGTGCCGGGCGGCGGCCGCGGCGGGGTGTGCGCCGCACCCACTCTGCCGGCAGCAGGGTCGCGAGGGGCATGGACTTCCCGGCCGGGGGGCATGTATCGTGTGCGTTCGTGATGCCAGGGCCCGCACGGCGGCTGCAGCGGGAACCTCCCAGGTGCTCGTGCAATCGGTTGCAATCCGTCAGCTCTCTCGGGCGACCACCAGCGCAGGCGCAGCGCCAGGTCGCGTTGGGCCTCACATCACTCGGCATCGATGTCCTCCTCCTCCTCGTCATCGTCCATCAGCTCCGCCTGCATGTCAAGGAGCCCGCGCCGCCGCGACTTGCCCATTCGGCTGAAGAAGAACGACGTCCGGCTCCGGCTCATCGCAAGCTTGCGGGCGCGTGCCAGCTCCACCTCGGACATGTGCCCGCTGTGGGGATCCGCCAGCGAGGCCTTGGCGCCGTCGGGGGCCGGCCTACCGCCCGCGATGCCGCACGGCTCCAGAGCGCCGAAGTCCTCCTCATCGCTGTCCTCCGGCCCGGGCGTGTCGTCATCGCCCCCTGCGGCCCAGCCGCCCTCTTCGATGACCTTTGGCAGCGAGTCGCCGACCTCGATCACGGGGGCCCCGCTGCGCCTGCTCACGCTCAGAGCGGCAACGGCGGAGATTGCTCGCACCACGGGCGTGAGGCGGCGAAGGCCCGTCCGCGGCCCGTCCGTGAAGGATCGCATCGCCCCCATGCTCCCAAGCGCCGGGGGCGACGCGGCTCTGCTTGCCGTGGCCGATACGACGAAGCGCGACGCGAACCGAGCCATGTCCTCGGCGTCATCGTCGGCCGCCCCCATCTCGCCCGCGGGGCTGCTGCTCGCGGAGCTGGACAGCTGCGACCTCCCAGCGGACCGAGCGTGCTCCGCGGACCGCGGCGTCATCGGCGAACGAGCGCCACTCGGCGTCCGCATCACGCCCATGGACGAGTGCCTCGCCCCGAGCATCTGGGGCGCGGGCCTGGGCACCGGCGAGACTTTGGACCACGAGGCGTTGGATCCGGCCCCACTGGCCTGCCGGCCGGAGGACCTGGCGCTCGACAGCTCGCTGCCAGGAACCTCCACTCCGCTCGAGCCGCTGGACAACGGCCCAAGCGCATCCTGGCCGGGCGCGGCCCCGTCCGACGGCCCCTCTGAGAAATCCCGCACCGCCTGCAATGCTGTGGTGAGCGCTCTGGCCGAGACGGCTGCCGACTGCGGGGCTCCGGGCGCCCTGCGCTTGCTCCTGGGCGCCGGCGGTCTTTGCAGCAGGTGCTTGCCGCCGAGCGTCTCGATCGCCTGCGCGAGGGGAGCGAAGGCCGGGGAGGTCCTGCAGTCCGCGGGCAGGCCCTGGAGAAAGCTCTCCACGTGGGTCCGGAGCTCAAAGTCGTCCTGGTTGAGCTCCTGGGCGCGGTCAGAGAGGATGTGGGCCGGCTCGGGGGAGAAGCGCATCGGCTTCTGCTTGAAGGTGGCGAAGAGGAGGAAGTCAAGGAACAGGTCGTGCTGGCGGCACAGGTCCGCGACGGACGCGTGGGGGCGAGGGCCGGCTGAGGTGGTGACGCCCGGCTCCGGTATGAGCGGGGCACCCCCGGTGCGAGGCACGTGTGTGGCGCGGCGCTTGCGTTGCTGCCGGCGCCGGGAGGGAGGCTGCGGCGACACGGGGCGGCGCCGAGGCGGAGGCGGCGGCGGCGGCGGCCGGACTCGTCGGGAAGGCAGAGCGGGTATCTCCGGCTGTTTCTTGCCATGGCCCGGCAGGGAGCCGCGCGCTTGCCGCGGAGGTGGGCAAGGCTTCGGCGTGGGCCACATGCTCAGGTGGCGCTTGGGGCTGTTGCTTGAGCTGCCGCCGACGGCGGAGCCGACGCTCATGAGGGGCGCACCGCCCTCGTCCCTGGAGTCGAAGCCGGGCCCCTCGGTGGGCAGGTGCTGCGCAGCGCTCGCGGGCAGAGCCTGAAACTCATCGTCGTCGTGCCGTGCCGTGCTCCCCGGCTCCGACGGGGCCCCTGCCGACAGGCCGCCGGTCGACGTTACGTCGGCGTCAGCTGAGCTGTGGGTGCCTCCGGCGGTGTCACCGAACGTCATGCCCGCCTCGTCCTCGGGCTCGTCCTGCTCAGTCAGCACCTCGGGCCCGGCGGCTGCGACCTCGGCAGAGGCAGCCCGGAACGGCTTCATCAGCGAGGACTCGTGCCGGACGATGTATGCCGTTGAGAACTCCGTGCCAGCGTCGCTCCCGGCATACGGCGCGGCCAAGCGGGCCGCGGGGGCTCTGCTGGCGAAGGGCTTGATGGGCCCGGCCTCGTTTACCGAGCCTCGCGCCACGTGGCTCAGCGCGTTGGGGAGGCCTCCGTACTCTGAAAGCTTGCGGTCGAGGGCGCGCCTTCCCATCCCGGCGCGCGTGGCGTGCTTGGGCGACTCCCGCATGCTCGCCATGCGAGATCCCAGCCCTCCCAAGCCCGGGGGAATGCCACGGCCGGCGGTCGGCGTCGCGCCCTCCTCGATCATCGTCTCCATGCACACGAAGCGCAGCCGCCGCTCCCACAGCTTCGTTTGCATGGTGTTGTGCTGCAGCATCACCACGGTGCCGAGCCGCCTGGGCTGGCCCGCCGCCTCCCCGCGCCGCACGGCCCGCTCTACGTCCGTGAAGAGGCTGAAGAAGTTGGGGTCTTGCAGCCCGAAGCCCAGCAGCAGCATGTGGGAAGTCATGAGCGAAGCCTGGACGATGCCGCGCAGGGCGCCCGACTCCTCCGCATAGCGCGCGTAGTCTGCGCGGGTCAGCACGATGCCTTTGGGCTCGCTCACGCACCCGTGCATCTTCAGGAGCCAGCGCTGGGCGTCGTGCACCGGCCGGTTCGGCATCACGGACACCGACTCGTTGGACGACTCGATCGCGCTCTCCAGCAGCGTGTCGTAGTTCGTCGTCACGGCCTCCCGCACGCCGAGCGAGGTGACCAGCGCGTGGCCGAGCGCGTACTCGCTGCTCTGCAGCAGCTTCGCCACCTCCTCGCCGAGGTGCAGGCCGTGCTTCTCGAGCTCGTGCTGCACCAGCATGGCCTGGTCCATGAGGTCCATGCCCCTGAAGTCGTGCCGAGCGCGGTCCTGCTCGCTCATGGGGGAGGCGGCGCAGGCGGAGGCGGCAGCGGGCGCGGCCGCGGCGTCGTGCGACCTGCTGGCCCGCCTTGACTGCGTGCCGAAGAGCATCGCCCTCGCCGCGAGCTTTTCCAGCAGCTGCCGCCACATGGGCAGCCCGGCCGACGCGCTGATCCCCGCCCCCACGAAGACGGCGAGCCGCCCGGCCGCCGCGAACGACGCCAGCCGCGTGGCCTCCGCCTTGCCGTCCGCTGAGATGCGAGCCCAGCCTGCGGGCTCGGCGCCCCGCCCACCTCTCTCGTTGCTGCCGAGGTGGTGCCTCGCAAGGTCGCAGGTCGCAAGCTCTGATGTGCGGCGCATCTGCAGCGCAAAGAACTGCGCCTTGTTCTCCGCCGCGATGACCACGTCCACGCCAGACTCCCCCGCAGCGCGCTGCGCCGCGGCGAGCAGCTCGCCGGCCAGTGGCCCCATGATGGCGTCCTCGGAAAGCATGTTTCGGAACACGGCGCGCAACTTCGCCATCTCGGACACAGTATGGCTCGTGCCATTACCCGTGCTGACCGGGGCGCCCTGGTTGACGAGGCACCCGCGGATGACCGGCATGGCAACGAGATGGCGCTGCCTTCCGTGGCGTGGTTTCCGATTGCCCTCGACAAGGTACTGGCGTACAACCTCGATGATGGACTCACGGACGGTCTCTGCGATGTTCTTGATCGCGTTGTGGAGCCACGCCGAGGCTCTCGTGGCCATGCTTTGCTCCGGGCCCCCGCCCTCATCCATATCCGCCCAAACATCGTCGATACCTGTGAACGGGGCGAGCTCCACGACGAAGCGTGGGGACCGCGCATGCTTGCTTGGAATGCACGCGACATGAACCTCGCCCTCGAGAAAATAGGCGCTGTCGGCGGAGAGCAGCTCATCGTCCGCAAAGTCGACCACCTGGGCGTCGCAGGCCAGCTTAGTGGCGTCGCCTCGCACCACGAACACGTGCCCAGGGTCGACCGCCATTATGAACACGCCGCCACGGCGCGCACTTTTCCTCCGCCTCAGCGTGGGGTGGAGTTCAGGGCTGGGGTGGTCGATCGCGAGGGTCGCTCGGCGGCTCTACGACGCGCCGAGGCGGGGGGAGCTGACGCTCGCCTCGCCGCAGCAGAGTGCGCCCGGAATGGCGTCCGCAACGTGAGGCTCTGTGGGCCCACCAGGGCCTCGCAGGCACCGCGATGCCTCGCGGTCTGCAGGTCGTGGGCGAGAAATTCAGGCCGCATGCGACCACCATGACCGAGGTCCGACGGGCCGCCACACCGTGCACTCAGTCGCCCGAAGGATAAGCGTGCAGAACGTGGGGTGTGTGCGCTTGCTCGTGTGCGCATGTCCCGGGGCATGTTCGGAGCCCGTGGTGTGGGCGGAGTCGGTCGCAGAGCTCGGCGCCCGTGGGCCATCGGGCCAGGCCGACTGCCGAGCCGCCCACTGATGCTTGCGAGGAGGATCATGGCATCTGCAGACCCCGCATCTGTCGGAACGGCAGCACCGGCCCTCATGGCGGCGTGCGTCGCGGCTGGAATGACCTGGGCGACAGCCAGGAAGCGGGCGTTCGCCACCGCCCCTGTCGCCGAGCGTCGACCCCACACGGTGCGCTTTGGCGACGACGGCAAGGACAAGGACGGCCGTCCCGCCAAGGGGAAGGTCAGGGAGCACCTCATGTCGCCTCCGAGGGAGGTGGAGGACGACCTGTTCTGGCTTCGCAGCGACAAGCGCTCGGACGAGGAGGTCATCGACCTGGTGCGCCACGAGAACGAGTACGCGATGCGCAACACCGCTCATCTGGCCGGACAGCAGTGAGAAGATCGCCGCCGGCCTCCGCCCGGGTCACGGTTCCCGCCCCTGCTTTCCCGAGCGAAGGTGCCCATCGACGCGAGGCTGCCCCCGTGCCTGCGCGCAGGGAGGAGCTGTACAAGGAGATGCTTGGGCGCGTGCAGGAGACGGACGCGTCGGCCCCTGTCCTGATCAAGGGGTGGTATCACTACTCGCGGACGGCGGCCGGGCGCTCTTACCGCGTCCACTGCTACAAGCGAGCGCCCGAAGGCGCGGGCCAGGTGGGCATCAAGTCCCCGTGCAGCCCAGAGTGAGAGGATCGCGGGGCGCTCGCCGGCCTGCCGGCCTGGCCGCAGCGTCGATGTCCGTCGCAGCCTCGCGCCGCCGCCACGACGCCCTCCGTGCCGCACCGCCCCCTACCACCCCAGGGATGTGTCGGAGGACGAGGTCGTGCTCCTTGACGAGAACGCGCTGGCAGAGGGCCGAGACTACTGCGATGTGGGCGACTTCGAGGTGTCCCCGTCGGGGCGGCTGCTCGGCTACTCGGTGGACTTTGACGGCGACGAGCAGTACGAGCTCCGGGTGCGGCGGCTGTCTGACGGGGTCGAGCTCGATGACGTCATCCGCGGCACGTCGGGGTCCATCGTGTGGTGCAGCACCGACGCGGCGCTGGTGTACACGACGCTCGACGACGAGCACCGGGCCAACAGGGTGTGGCGCCACGTGCTGGGGCGGCCGCAGGCCGAGGACGAGCTGCTCTTCGAGGACACGGACCCGCTGTTCAACGTGGACGCGTGCGTCACGCTCAGCGAGCGCTTCCTCCTCGTCGAGTCCGGCTCCATCGAGACGTCGGAGACGTGGGCGGTGGACCTGCAGGACCCCGCCGCCGAGGGCGGCGCCGCCAAGTCCCTCCGCCCCCTCATGCGCTGCGTCGAGCCGCGCAGCCCCGGGCTCCGGTACGACGTCGACCACCGGGACGGCGTCTTCCTCATCGTGCACAACGACGGCGGCGAGCGCAAGAACGGCGTCCTCGCCTTTGCGCCCACGGCCTCCCCCGGCCGCGCCTCGTGGCGGGACCTGGTGCCGTACGACGAGGCCGTCGAGGTGAAGCGCGCCTCCGCGTTCCGCTCCCACGTCGTCGTCCGCGGCAGGCAGGACGGGTCCCCCCAGGTCTGGGTCATCCCGGGCGCGGCCCTCGACGCGAGCACCGCCGACGGCGCGGCGTGCTCCCCGCAGCTCCTCCGCGTCCCCACCCGCGAGGACGTCTACAGCCTCCGCCCGGGCGGCAACCGCGACTTCTCCAGCACCAACGTGCGTTACGCGTACAGCAGCCCCCTGACGCCGGCGCAGACCCTCGAGCTCTCCGTCCCCGAGGCCGCGGCCGCCGCCGGCGCAGGCGTCGCCGACGGCGCCGCCCGCTCCGTCGTCGAGGTCGACCCTGCCTCGTCCGCCGTCAGCCTCCTGCGCCAGCGCCCAGCGCCCAACGTGGACCTGGCCGCGTACGAGTGCCGCCGCGTCTACTGCCCCGTGAAGCGCACCGAGGAGGGCGACGACGACGACGTCGTCTTCGTCCCCGTCTCCCTCCTGTGGCGGCCCGACCGCCAGGCCGGCTCCCCCGTCGGCGAGGGCCCCCGCGGCCTCCCGACGAGCGCCGCGGCGGCGGAGGCCTCGTCCCGCGCCACCCTCCGCGCCCCCCTCCTCCTCTACGGGTACGGTTCCTACGGCATCAGCATCGACCCGAGCTTCTCGTCGTCCACGCTGTCCTTCGTCGACCGCGGCGGCCTCCACGCCGTGGCGCACATCCGCGGCGGCGGCGAGATGGGCCGCCGCTGGTACGAGGACGAGGGGAAGTTCCTCACCAAGCAGAACACCTTCCGGGACTTCGTCGCAGTGGCGCAGTTCCTCGGCTCCCAGGGCTGGGCCGACCCGGCGCGCGTGGGGATCCTGGGCCGCAGCGCCGGCGGCCTCCTCGTGGGGCGGTGCCTCACCATGCGCCCGGACCTGTGGCGGTGCGCCGTGGCCGACGTCCCCTTCGTGGACCTGATGACGACGATGCAGGACGAGAGCATCCCCCTGACCACGGGGGAGTGGGAGGAGTGGGGGAACCCCAACGAGGCGGTGTACCACGACTACATGCGGCAGTACAGCCCCATGGACACCATCCCAGACGGCGCCGTCCTCCCCGACGTCCTCATGACGGCCGGCCTGCAGGACCCGCGCGTGCAGTACTGGGAGCCGCTCAAGTTCGCTCAGCGCCTCCGCGCCAAGGCCGGCGAGGGCAGCGCCCCCGTGCTGCTCAAGACGGACATGAGCAGCGGACACTTCTCGGCCTCGGACCGCTACCGCTACATCCGCGAGCAGGCCTTTGAGATGGCGTACATCCTCGACCGCCTCGGCATGGCGTGAGTGCGGCCCGCCCGACCCCCCGCGCGAGAGAGCGCCGCGAAGAACGCCCCACCGCCCGCGGCCATGCGTGAATTCCGGCAACGGTCATCGACCATCGCTTCGCGTGACGCCCGCTCACACGGTCACGGCAGGGACGACGCGCTCACCGCCGCCAGCTTGATGCCCTCGGCAAAGTGGTCCTCCCCGGCCTCGAAGATGACGGCCAGGTGCGTACGGTTGTACGCCTGCATGTCGCTGTACGCGGCCGGCCCGGGCCAGACCACGTGGGCGCTGGACGACCAGGTCTTGGCCTCGTCCCGCGACGCCCGCACGCCGAGCTCGGCCCGCGCGACGGCGCTGAGCGGGCCGGAGTACGCCACGACGCCGTCCGTGCGATCCACCGCGCCCACGATGCCGGTCCAGTTGCTGGTCACGGGGGACGTGATGCCCTTCTCCAGACCCGACGCGCTCACCGTCTCGCCCGCGTCCGTGCTCTCTGCCCAAGCCCTGTGCCCCGCCGTGCTCCCCAGGTTCCGCTCGCTCAGGAAGACGATGGCGGTGGGTGCAGCACCTCCGGCCGCGGGCGAGCGCGCCGAGCAGACCTGCACCACGGACGCCTCCCTGGTGCCGCCCTGCGGCGAGACGGCGCCCGTGCGCCAGGTCTTGCCGCCGTCGTCGGAAAGCAGAAGGCAGCTGTACGTGCCAGAACCGTCCGAGGCGCCGGAGCGGCCCGCGCAGACCCATGGGAGCACGATGCGGCCGTGCCAGGACGGGGCGGCGGAGCCTTCGTGCTGCCCGCACAGGGCCGCATCCAGCTGAATCCCGTGCCCAACCGATGGCTTAAAGGTCTTGAAATCGGACGGGAGCTTGATCGGCTCCGCCTTGGTCCACGAGGCTCCGTCTGCGCGCCAGTTGCACCGCGGAGCGCCAGGTGAGCGGAGTGCTGGGCGGCCGGTGCGAGCCAAGCGATCGCGCCCCCGGGCTCACCGTCTGACGAGGTCGTGCGAAGCACAGAACCCCCTTCCTGGATCATGACAACGAGCGACCCGGACACCTCGTCGCGAGCGGCGACGAAATAGTCCGGGCCACCGATCCAGAGCTGCTGGGCGTCCCCAAAGCTCGCCCCGCCGTCCGTGGACCTGGGGTGGGGCATGCGCATTGTTGCAAGCTTGGCATGTGCTGGTTATGCTACCCTGACCTCCGGGGCGCGCGGCGAACGCGGCTGTGACAGGTCTCACCTGCGCATCAGGATTGCCTTGGGGAAGCCGTCCTTCGTGCCCCAGCAGCAGGTGTTGTTACGCCCCTCCACGAACGCCAGCACAGTGGAGCCGAACGTCTTGAGAACCGGCTGCCGGTAGCACGGCCAGCCGAACTGCCCGTTGTTGTACACCTGCTGCATGGCGGGCAGCGATGACTGCGCCAGTGCCCCCGCGACCAGACCAAGCGCTAGGAATGATGCCTTCATTGTCCCGGAAACAGGTGCCGAGTGGGCCCTCAATCCGCGCGGCAGCGACGCAGAGCATGGCGCTCGCTCGCCTCCCCGCACCCGGTCGCGGGTTGCACTGCTCAAACCGCTTCAGCAGCGCCCCCTATTCGATAGGTTGAGGCAGCCGGGGCTTGGCATCAGTACGTGCCGGGCGCGCCAACCGTCCGGCGGCCTCGGCGGATGGCCCAGGCGGCAGGCGCAGGGCGTGAGGTCTGGTTGTGGCCCTCCGAAACTCGTTTGTGGCGCGGCCGATCGCGCAGCCATCGGCACAGCACGTGGCAAACACATGCGCTCGCTGCTTTGATCCGTCTTCCCGTCCCGCAGCTGGCAATGACGTGCCCGCCGAGTGGAAGGCGGAGCTTGGGGTCGGATGGTGGCTGTTCCTGGCCCTCAGCGCCGTGATGTTCTTGGGGCTGACCTGCTACGCGGGATCGCAGCTCATGTACCGCTCGGCAGAGATCAAGAGGGCGGCTCGGCGGGCAAGGACGCGCCCGGTGACATGTTCTGTGGAGTACCGGATGCTAATGCTCGGCCTGTCATGCGCCGCCCTTGGGCTCAGAACCATCTGGCATCTGGACCCGGCGTCGTTTGAGGGCTTGCTGCCTCGGCCCGCGACGTTCCTGCTCCTGAGGATTCCTCAGTGCTTGCTGTTCGTGCAGGCACTGTTTGTGGTCGCTTTCACGTGAGCTGTGCCGGCTGGCAGGGCACAGTCCCTCCCTTGCGGCCTTGCTGTGGATCCCTGGCGAGCTCAGGCGCCCGTCGTGACGGTGCGCTGCGCGATAGAAGCTGCCGCCGCTCCGTCGGTTTCTCGCTTCCCCCGCTCCTCGCAGCCGTCGCTTCACGCTTTCGCTGCAGCGCCTGGCCCGGATCAAGTCCAAGATCACTGTGGGAAGGTACAAGTACGTGTTTGGCGCGGTGGTGCTGCTTCTCCTGGCGGCCGTGGCGCTCGGGCTGGCGGGGTCGCTCGGCCTGGCGCCGTCGGCGATGCACGTGGCGGAGAGCGCCGTGTTCGGGGCCGTCGCTGTGGTGACGACGGCCGCCGGCTTCCTTTTCTCCCGTGATTTCCGCTCCACAGCGAGGGGCGACGCGGCGCCGGCGCAACAGGCCGGCAGCAAGCGCAGCACGCCCCAGGCCCGGAAGAGCCCCGCGCCCGCACAGCACGTCGAGCTGGTGCCAGCATCGTCCGCGGAGCAGCGAGGCGGGGAGGTGAACGACGAAGTCGACGACGACGACGACGGGAGCGGCCAGCCCACCCTTACCCTAACCCGCTCGTTCCGGCTGTCCTTCCGCATGCCGTCCGTCGGAGCCGGGCGCCCGGCCGGCAGCAGCAGCACCCTCGCCCGTGCCGTGGGCAGCTTCCGCTCCAAGGCCGGCCTCGCGGACTCGGACTCGGCATCCAACGCCCCGGCCCCCGCCCCCGCCCCATCGCGGCGCCTCCGCCTCGAGGAGAAGGTGGCCGTGCAGATGGGCCGCGCCGTCTCCGCGGGCATCCTCGGCGCCGTCGCCCTCGCCGGCCTCTCCGCCTGGGCCTTTGCCTCCGGCCTCCACTCCCCCCTCGAGTGGCTAGCATTCTCCGCATGCTTCCGGGCCGTGGAGGCCGGCCTCGCGTGCGCCGCGCTGTACACCGTGTCCACGGGGCGAAACCGCATCGCAGGCGACGTCTGCTGCTGGTCGGCGCTGGACTTTGTGCTCTGCCTCTGGTGGCCATGCTGCCCCTGCCCCAGACGAAAGTCGGCGGCGGCCAGGAGGAGGGCCGTGCAACATGCTGCGGCCGCCGCAGACGCCCCGCTGGACGCCAAGGACGCGGGCCCGGCGAACGGCCTGTTCCCGGCATCGCCGGCGGCCGAGCCCCCGGGCACCGGCGCGGCCCGCCGTCCGTCGCCGCCCACGGAGCACGCCTCGCCGCTCCGCCCCGCCCTTCCCCGCAAGGCAGCGGGCGCGTCCGGCCTCGCCGGCGCGGCGAAGCGGCCCCCCAGCGCCCGGCAGTCGAAACTGCCCCCGGCCGGCGGCCTCGGCCCCGTCCCCGAGGTCAGGGAGGCACGCCGCCCGTCCGGCGCAGAGGCCGCGCTCGGCTCGTCCAGCGTGCTCGTGGAGATGCCGGCCGCGATCCAGGCAATGGCCGCGCCGCAGCCGCCGGAGCACGTGCCGACCAAGGCGTCGGTCCCCAAGGCCCGCGCGTCCATCGTCAGCTGGTCCTCCGGCCGGAAGCACCGCTGACCGGTGCCCGTCGCACGACTGCCGCTGTGGAGCAGCCGAACTGAAAACTGTTGAACCGCACCGTATGGTTGAGCGCAAAGCAATGCTGCGCTGCTTTGCGGTGCTCACACCAACAACCACACCTCACCGCAACCACGGGCCGCCGAAACGGATGCGAGCCTTCACCCGGACGCCGCGATGGATCGCGTCGGGCCTGGCGGCCACGAGGGGCATGGCGACGGCGGCCGAACTCGCGGCGGCCGAAGCTCGCGCCGCCGCTGCGGCCGGGGCCGTCATTGAGCCCGTGACGGGGAG